>Ga0209979_1000341_pt1 | contig 66054 bp, 57 predicted proteins | sample AnhtaG_FD_183114 | JGI IMG/M metagenome (GOLD analysis project Ga0209979, IMG submission 183114) | Deep subsurface microbial communities from Anholt, Denmark to uncover new lineages of life (NeLLi) - Anholt_01485 metaG (SPAdes) (version 2) | ecosystem: Environmental > Aquatic > Marine > Oceanic...
TAAAAACAGTGCTCCGTATAGATTGCACCCCGATGCTCCAATCATGAACAATCCCCAGAAAGTAGGCCTGAGAAACGGTAGAGCTGCCTTTTTTTTACTACTCTCAGGTGGCAGACTAAGGCCTCATGCAGTGACATAAATGCCCACAATTAACAAGATATGCCCCAAGACCAAAAGCATTGTACTTGACCTCCTTCTTTTTAATCTGGATTTCCCATATCAGATAATGTCGTAATATTATCCCCCCCCCGCTGTTTTTGTCAATACCTCTAACAAACCAAGCTTCACCAGAGGGGCTTTGCCTTTTCAATCCACCCTTGCTAAACGCCCGTGATAAAGCTAAGATTGTAGAAAATGAAGTTGGTTTTGATTCATAGCTGCTGTGCTCATTGTGCTGCCTATTCTGCTCAATATTGGCGACAGCAGGGATACGAGGTCAGTGCACTGTGGTATAACCCCAACATCCACCCCTATATGGAGCACCAGCATCGCCTGGAGGCAATGCAATCTCTGGCTCAAGAGATAAACCTACCGCTGATAGTAGCCGAGGGTTATGGCATAATTGACTACTTCCGCCAGGTAGTAGGACATGAAGCCGACCGCTGCCAGTATTGTTTCCGGCTTCGCCTGTCAAAGACGGCGGAAACGGCTCACCAGATGGGCTTTAGCGCCTTCACCACTACCTTGCTGATTAGCCCCCATCAGAAGCACGACCTGCTCCGTGAAATCGGCAACGAGCTGGCTGGGGAAAAGGACATACCATTCCTATATACTGACCTCAGGAAACGCTACTCAGATAGCCGACGGATGACCAAGGGGCTAGACCTATACCGGCAGCAATACTGTGGCTGTGTTTACAGTGAATGGGAACGCTACGCTAACGTAACAATAGTGTGATGTCTTTTTATTAAGCATGGCAGGGCGGATAACAAAGGCTGATAGCTGGTTTATCGGAGAGTATAAGAGGGGCGCAGCCCCTCTTCTTAAAACTAATCCCCCCTCTCTCTTGAAGGAGGTTAATCTAACGAGGTGTCAAAGAGGGGCGAAGCCCCTCTTATAAATTATCTCCCCTTCCCCTTAGCAAGGGGAAGGGGACAAAGGGGATAGGGTTACTAAAGAACTAAAGGGGGTGAGGTAGAATAACCAGCAAAACCTGGCTTTTAGCTATTAGCCTTCTACTGCTCTTGCTTCTGTGTGGCTGCAACTCGCCACCAGATACAGCAGTGGTTATCCGGGTTATTGATGGTGATACCATCACCGTGGAAGGTGGCTACCGGGTGAGGTATATCGGCATTGATACCCCGGAGATTGGGGAAGCCTTTGGTCTGGAGGCATGGCAGGCTAACCGTGAGCTGGTAGAAGGCAAGGTGGTCTATTTAGAGCGAGATGTGTCTGAAACAGACAAATACGGCCGGCTACTACGCTATGTCTATGTTGATGATATATTGGTCAATGCTGAATTGGTCAGGGCAGGTCAAGCCGATGCTAAAGCCTATCCGCCCGATACCAAACACCAGGATTACCTGGAAAAATTAGAGCAGGAAGCCAGACAAGCTGGCAGGGGTATGTGGGCAAAATAAAGGAGGAGCCTTAACCAAAGACTCCCCTTTTGTAGCTATGGTATCTACAGAATTACTCACCCAGCTAGTTGAGGTGCCTCGGGCCATACTCTCACTACCCTAGCCATCATGGTCTCAGTATTATAAACAGCGCAGGCAAATTGCTCTGCCTCTTCATCTATCCCGATAATGCCTTTGAGGATAAAAACGGTGTCATCAGTGTATTCCAGGGTAACTTCCAGGGTAACTTCAGCACCATCACTAACTCGTTTTATAGTAATAAGATTACCGGAAACGTCAGTGATAGTACCGTTGATACAGGCATAGGTCGTCGGTTCTATAATGGTCACTATCTTGGCGAGATAGCTACCCGCCTCAGGGGCAAGCCATACTACCACCTTAACACCAACGACAATATCATCAAAGGTAGTCTTTTCACCAAAGTGACGAAGCTGTCTCAGGTTCGCCCGCTGATGTTCTAGTATACCCTTTGGTTGAGGAGCTCGGCCCAGAGCCCTTAGCTGCATTGGTACCGCCGGCTCAATAACTCTTACCCTCTCTTGTTGCCTTAGTTCCATTCGGTGCTGAGCTAAACCTAACAACTTCTTAGGGGGATACAGTATGAAGTATCTGGTATTTTCATCAACCAATATGGTAAGTTCCTGCTCCCCAGACTGAATAACAAATGATTTCGGCTCAACCTCACCGTTAACACTGACTACTTCACCTTTAAGCAGCCTAGGCCAACAATCATCAGTTTGTGGTGCCGTCTCATCTGAAGCGGCTAATCCTGGGAGTGTCACCCCCAGCACCAAAGCTGCCGCCAATGTTATTACTACCGCTATTTTCCAAATCTTCATCGCTTTATTCTTACCTCCTTTAATTTGGTCTTTCTCCCGCCTAGCAATAGCGCTGACATGGCCGCCACTATCGCTATCGGAATGGCCACTAGTAGCATCTTCATTCGTACCTCCTGCTTAAATTTGTATCTATTTATATAACGAAAAAGTCGCTACTTGGTTAGTAGCGACTTCAAAGAATTTCAAAAAATTTTTTAACCGAGCTAAAACCGGCAGCTAATTATAACCGTAAAGGCAATGAAGCTTTCTACGTGGCTTTCTCTCCCACCCACTTTTCAGCTAGATTACCTGACCAGGGTAACTTATACGTGGCTCCCTGATAGGCCTTAACCATTAAGACTATCCAGAGCACCAGTCCGAGTAGCCAGATAACCCAGGCAAGAAAAGCACCAACTACAGGTATCCAACTGAGGATAAAGTTGGCAACCGTAAGGACACCAAAGACGATGATTGACTGCATAGCATGGAAGCGGACAAACTTGTTTTCCTTCTCAATCAAGATAAATACTAGACCACTAACCCAGCCCAAAACATAGCACAATAGCCCAGCTACATTGGCTTCCAGTCCGGTCGACGTCTTCTCCGTTGTCATGCCTCCTTTTTAATTATTAGGCATAACAATAAACTAAATGGGAGTAGATGTCAAGACTGTTAGCCCAGGTTAACCCCCAGCAGCCTTGAGGGCTTTCTCATAGCCGGCCACCGATACGGCAATCGCCTGACGTAGGGCAGATTTGGTTTGCTCCGGAGCTCCCTGTAATACCGCACGGAGACGAGCCGGGTGATTGATAGCATAGCGCGCTAGAGCAAGCCTGAGTTTAACCCGACCATTAGCCTGAATATTGATACCCTTACCATTCTCGGTCGGCTCGTCTGGAGCAAGGGCTGGTAATGGCACTCTCTTTATTCCGCCCTCTTCCATCTGGGCAGAGACCAAGACGGCTATCCTTGTCAGGACATAATTCAGGCGCTGGGTGGTAAGCTCTACCCGTCTGGCATCACCTTTATTGGCGACATGAATTATCTCGGCTACCCTTTTATCCGCCAGACTGGCATACAGCTCTGCCTTACTCAGAGACGAGGGGGTAAACACTAACCGCACCTGCTCCGAGGCTATCTTCACCGGATACAAAGGCTCATCGGGCATACTCCCAGCGGCGGCTGCCACCGTGCCACCACCCCCAACCAGCAGTAGGGCCAGAGCTATCGCCACTACTGTCGCCCAGCGTGGCAGCCAGCTAAACAAAGGTCTTTTAGACTCTAATGCCTGGAGTGCCGAGTGGAACTGGTATCGGGCTTTGGCTCTAAACTCGGAGCGAGGCTCAATAGCTGATGCCCGCTTAGTTGCCAGAGCTGTCTCCAATAGTGGTCTAAGCTCAGCTGCCTGCTCTGGGTAGCGCTGAAAACACTGCTCCAGCGTTTCACCCTTAGCCAGCAGCCGCTCCAGACATTCATCCAGAATGTCGTCAAATTTTCTATTTTTGTTCATCAACCTACGTTACCAATAGTGCTTGTATATAGTATAACGAAGGAAGTCATAAAAAGATAGTTCTGGAGATTGTTTATCAACCTCACCCCCTTTAAGATTTTACTCAGTAACCCCATCCCCCTTTATCCCCCTTCCCCTTGATAAGGGGAAGGGGGATGGGTTACATAAGAGAGGTTTCGCCTCTCTTTGACTCTCCTTTCAGCACCTCTCTCCTTCAAGGAGAGGGAGAAGTGAGGATTTTGAAGGGGCAAAGCCCCTTCAAACTACCCTTAGTAAACGAGTTCGTTCTGGTCTAAATCAAAGCCGGGTATCCATTAGAAAATAGAGTGTGTTACAATTTAGTATGCCATAATGATTGCCAAATTAAAACTATTGGACGCTTACTACAGATGGTAATTGAGCTCGCTGCATTAGGAGAGAGAACCTTAATCGGAGATTATCTTTAAGGAGATAGGATGTGCCTTGCTATGTGCGGCTGATGCGCCAAGAAGACATTGACCAGGTCGCCAGGATTGACCGTGAAGCCTTTCCCTCCATGTGGCCGCTGGTCAACTATCAGCATGAGCTACAACACCCATTAGCTCACTACATCGTAGCCTGCCATGAAGAGAGGGCAGCTGCGGAGTCTGAGGTAGAAGTTACTCCGCAGAAAGGCCTCTCTCGGCTTAAATCCAGAGTGAGGCAGTGGTTTAGCTATGGCCGTTTCTTCAGCAGTGGAATGCCATCCTCAGGCAAGCAATACATTAGCGGCTTTGCTGGCTTCTGGATTATGGCTGATGAAGCCCATCTCATCAATCTGGCAGTGCGGGAGACACATCGCCACCGGGGGATAGGGGAGCTACTACTTATAGCCACTATAGACCTCGCCTCCCAGCTAAATGCCCGTATCATTACCCTGGAGGTACGAGCCTCCAACACCGCGGCGGTGAACCTATATGGCAAGTATGGTTTTATCCAGATAGGGCTACGTCGTGCCTACTACGTAGATAATAAAGAAGATGCGATATTGATGTCCACCGAGAATATCACCTCAGCCTCATTTCAGGCACATCTTCAGCAGCTAAAGCAATCTCACTCCCGAAAGTGGGGAAGGCCACTATATCAAATTGCCCTCTAGCGTATTGGTATCTTCTCAACTCAGCCAGGAGCACACAAAAGTAGGCTGGTTGATAAAAAGTAGATGTATATCAGGAAAACAAACAACCCCGCCGTCCTGGGTCATCAAGGTTTTGTTTGGTAGGAGCCCCCCTTGACAAATAATTGTTAATGATGCTAAATAATAATTAGCAGTCTTAGGCTTAGACTGCTAAGAGGGGAAATGGAGAGATGTTAACTCCCAGAGCTGAGACAATACTTAAGTCAATAGTGAGACAATATATTGCTAAGGCGATGCCGGTACCGTCACAGAGTGTCTTCAATGACTATGAGCTAGGAGTAAGTCCGGCTACCATCCGCCATGAGATGGCTCGTCTGGAGCAGGACGGTTATACTATCCGCCCTCACCCTTCAGCCGGCAGCGTGCCTTCAGATAAGGGCTACCGCTATTATGTGGAGTCCATAACTGAGGCTATCCTCCCCTTAGCCGAACAGCGGCTGATAAGTCACCTCTTTCACCAGGTGAAGAGGGAACAGGAGGAGTGGTTACCTCTGGCGGCAACAGTTATGGCTCGACTGGCCCAAAATGTAGCCGTGGTTACCCGGCCTAAGCCGGTGGACTGTCAATTTAAACACTTAGAGTTAGTTGCCCTACAAGACTCACAAATACTAGTAGTGCTTATCCTTCGTGGAGCTAGGGTGAAGCAACAGCTAGTAACCTTTGAGCCGGCTATGTCTCAACCCGGGTTAACGGCTATGGCCAACAAACTAAATGAGGCTTATTCTGGTTTGACCAGCTCTCAGATTTTAGCTAAAGACATAAAGCTTTCTCCTGCCGAACAACAGCTGACCGATTGTCTGGTAAAGATAATACAGGCTGAAGATGCGCCAGAGTATGAGGAACCGTATCTTGATGGCTGGCACTTTACCCTTAACCAACCGGAATTTGCTCATACCAGCCGGATGCTAGACCTAATGGAACTAGTTGAGCACAGAAGCCTGCTCAGGACCATCTTTCCTCAGGAGTTGGGTATTCATGAGGTGCGAGTAATTATTGGTAAGGAGAATAGGGCAGAGGCTATCCACAACTGTAGTGTGGTCATCAGTCGATATGGTCTACCTGAAGAAGCCGCCGGTACTATCGGTGTGGTCGGACCCACCCGAATGCCCTATGCCCACACTATCTCCACGGTAAGCTATCTATCCTCAGTCCTGGGTAAAATGGTGGCTGAGTTGTATGGGAGAGAAACACCCACCGTTGATGCTAATTGACAAAATAAATGACCGGGGGGTACCAACTAAAAACCAAAGGGAGTAATGTAGAATAAAGTGATTCCAAGAGAGTCAGATGATAGTCAAGCTAGTGAGGTAGAGCCAGAGGTCACCGAGGTCGAGGATACAGCCTCATTAAAGCAGGCTCTAGCTGAGACAAAGGCAAAGGCAGAAGCTAATCTGGCTAACTGGCAAAGGGCCCAGGCCGACTTCATCAACTACAAACGGCGCACCGAGCTGGAGAAGGAGGAAATTAACCAGTTTGCCAAAGCTACGCTTATACTTGACCTTCTGCCGGCTCTTGATGATTTGGAGCGAGCCTTCGCTGCTATTCCACCTCGTCTAACCAAACTTAGCTGGGTAGACGGTATTAGGCTAATTGGCCGCAAGCTTGAAACAATTCTGGAAGCACAAGGACTATCAGAAATTAAGGCTGTGGGAGAACCTTTCGACCCTCATCTACACGAAGCGGTAAGGCAGGATAAAGGTAAAGAGGGCATAGTGGTTGAGGAAGTACAAAAGGGTTACAAGTTCCATGATAGAGTTATTCGCCCATCTAAAGTAGTCGTGGGCAATGGAGAAGAGGAACACGAGAAGGAGGAATAAACTATGGGAAGAGTCATAGGAATTGATTTAGGCACAACTTTTAGTGAGGTGGCGGTTATGGAAGCAGGCGAGCCAGTGGTTATTACTAGCGCCGAGGGGAGCCGTCTTGTCCCTTCAGTGGTAGCTATAAGTAAAAGCGGTGAGCGTCTGGTGGGACAGGTAGCCAAGCGTCAGGCGATAGTTAATCCTGAGAACACTATCTATAGCATCAAGCGCTTTATGGGGCGTAAATGGGGAGAACCTCCAGGGCGCGAACTACCGGTAGAGGAGGATGCCAAGCGCAAGACTTATAAGGTAACCAAGGCACCTAATAATGATGTGCGTGTGGTTATGGGTGGTAAAGAATATAGCCCCCCCGAAATTTCAGCGATGATTCTCCAAAAACTTAGGACAGATGCTGAGGCTTACCTTGGGGAGAAGGTTACCGAGGCGGTAATCACCGTGCCTGCTTACTTCAATGATAGTCAACGGCAGGCAACCAAGGATGCCGGTAAAATAGCTGGACTGGAGGTATTACGAATAATCAATGAGCCAACGGCTGCCTCTCTAGCCTATGGATTGGATAAGAAGCAGGATGAGACTATTGCCGTCTATGACCTTGGTGGCGGCACCTTTGACGTATCCATACTGGAGCTGGGCGAAGGCACCTTTCAGGTCAAGTCAACTAATGGTGATACCCACCTTGGGGGCGATGATTTTGACCAAAGAATTATGGACTGGCTATGCGATGAGTTCAAGCGAGACCAGGGAATAGACCTGAGGCAGGACAAGATGGCTTTACAACGGCTGAAGGAAGCCGCCGAAAAGGCTAAAAGTGAGCTATCGACCGTCCAGCAGACTGAAGTAAATCTTCCCTTCATCACTGCTGATGCTAGTGGGCCTAAACACCTTAGCATCACTCTTACTCGGGCTAAACTGGAGCAATTGGTAATGGACCTAGTGGAAAAGACTCTCGGTCCGTGTAAGCAGGCACTGGCTGATGCCGAAAAGACAGCAACCCAGATTGATGAGGTGATTCTGGTCGGTGGACAGACCAGAATGCCACTGGTTCAGGAGAAAGTAAAGCAGTTCTTCGGTAAAGAACCCCATAAAGGGGTCAACCCGGACGAGGTGGTAGCTGTAGGTGCCGCTATTCAGGCCGGCGTACTCAAGGGCGAGGTGAAAGACATTCTCCTGCTTGATGTTACTCCGCTTACCCTGGGTATAGAGACTCTTGGCAGTGTGGCGACTCCACTTATCCCCCGCAATACCACCATCCCCACCTCCAAGAGCCAGATCTTTAGCACGGCGGCTGATAACCAGCCCAGCGTGGAGATTCACGTCCTCCAGGGGGAGAGACCGATGGCGGCTGATAATCGGACACTAGGTCGGTTTATGCTCGATGGTATCCTGCCGGCACCCCGGGGCGTGCCCCAGATTGAAGTCAGCTTTGACATTGATGCCAATGGCATCCTCAGTGTTAAGGCTCATGATAAGGGCACCGGACGTGAGCAAAAAATTATCATTACTGCCTCCAGTGGGCTGAGCAAGGAAGAGGTAGAGCGGATGCAGCGAGAGGCGGAAATGCACGCCGCTGAGGATACTAAACGCCGCGAGGAGATTGAAACCCGCAATACCGCTGATACCCTGGCTTATACCGCCGAAAAGACGCTAAGGGAGCACAAGGATAAGATACCTTCAGACCTGAACCAAGAGGTGGAAAGCAAAATAGCCACGGTGCGCTCGGCATTGCAGGGAACTGATATAGAAAGTGTTCGCCGGGCAACGCAGGAGCTATCTGAGGCGATGCAAAAAATAGGGGCTGCCATTTATCAACAGCCACCACCACCCCCACCAGGTGAGGCACCGCCGGGTGGCGAGCCACCTCCAGGCAAAGAGGATGAAGGTACCGTGGAGGGTGAATTCCGCGAGGTTTAGACAGGAACGAGAGTTAAAGAGGGGCTTTGCCCCTCTTCCAAACCCTTCCCCCTCTCCTTTGAAGGAGAGGGGGACACAGGGGGTGAGGTAGAAAATGCCAATTTATGAGGAAAGACTAAATGTAAACTATCCCTTTGTAGGTGTCATTTTCCTGGTCTCCTTAGCCATTGGCCTAGTCCCAGGCATTATCCTCGGCGGGCTATGGTGGCTGGCGGCACTCTACATTGTATTGACCATTGTCATCATAGCCAGCTTCTTTCAGATGAAGGTAGAGTTGTTCCCGGATAAGCTAGTAATAAAATTCGGGCTTTTTTACCGTAAGGTTATTGAAATGAAGGAGGTACAAGATTACTCTCCCTATGAAATATCCCATCCTATGGGAACCTATGGAGGATGGGGTATCAGAAAGGGGAGGGACGGGACTTTTGCTCTGACTCAAGCTTTTGTAAATGAATGTATAAAACTGGAAACTCCTGAGAAGACCTTTGTCATCTCGTGCCGAACGCCAGAAACTTTTTGCACTGCTATTAAATCGGTATTATCGGAGTAATATTAAACGAGAGTCAAAGAGGGGCGAAGCCCCTCCTATATATCCTCTCCCCCTCTCCTTTGAAGGAGAGGGGGATTAAGCGGGTTCCCGGGAAAACCGAAGAATTTTCTAGGTGCTTTAAGAGGGTGAGGTAGAGAATAACATGCCAACTAAGCGGGACTATTATGATATCCTCGGTATAGGTAGGAATGCCACCGATGAGGAAATAAAGAAGGCTTTTCGTAAACTAGCCTTTCAGTATCACCCCGACCACAACCACGATGATGGGGCTGCGGACAGGTTTAAGGAGATAAACGAGGCCTACGAGGTGCTCTCCGACCCCAACAAGCGTGCTGCCTACGACCGCTTTGGGCATGGTGGTGCTGAGGGGCTTTTTGGGCGAGGTTTTGAAGGGTTTGATTTCGGTGGCTTTGGTGACATCTTTGAAGCCTTCTTCGGGGGAGCCACCACGACCACCCGTCAGGCTCCACGGCGGGGTGCTGACCTCCGCTACGAGCTTACTATCACCTTTGAAGAGGCCGCCTTTGGTTGTGAAAAGGAGATAAGTATATCCCGCACCGAGAACTGCTCCCTGTGCCAGGGTGTTGGCAGTAAACCAGGTAGTCAACCCACTCGCTGCCCCAACTGTAATGGCACCGGGCAGGTACGGCGAGTCCAGCAAAGTATCTTTGGTCGCTTCACTACAACTACAACCTGCAGTCAATGCCATGGTGAGGGCAGAATTATCAGCGAACCCTGCCCCCAGTGCCGAGGTACGGGCAGGGAGAAGCGTCAGCGCAGTATCCTGGTCAAAATCCCAGCTGGGGTTGATGACGGCTCTCAACTACGCCTCAGCGGTGAAGGAGAGGCTGGGCTTAGGGGGGGCTCTCAAGGTAATCTCTATATTACCTTGTCAGTACTACCCCACGAGTTCTTCATCCGAGACGGTGACAACATTCTCTACGAGCTGCCACTCAACTTTGCTCAAGCTGCCCTCGGCGCTGAGGTAGAGGTGCCTACCCTTGATGATAAAGTCAAGCTCAAGCTCCCGGCTGGCAGCCAAACGGGTAAGGTCTTCCGGCTTAAAAGCCAGGGTGTCCCCCATCTGAATAGGAGTGGACGTGGTGACCAGCTAGTTACCCTGCTGGTAGTTACCCCTGAGTCGCTAACCAAGAAACAACGCCAGCTACTTGAGGAACTGGCTAATAGCTTTAGTCCAGCAAATATGCCACCACCAGAAAAATGGCGGGGACTGTTAGATAGACTCAAGAATGTCTTTGGTGCCTGAAGAAGGAGAACAGCCTCCATCTCCGCCCGGCTAACTCATGCCTACCTCCAGCCCCTAGTAGCTCAACTATTGCCTGACGAGGCTCAACACCATTATACAGCACCTGATAAATCTTCTCGGTAATAGGCATTCCCAGCCCAAGTTGCTGAGCTAGATTCCAGACGGCAACAGTGGTGCTCACCCCTTCCGCCACACCAGCCATTGAAGCGGTTATCTCCTCCAGCGAGCGCCCTTTGGTCAGTTCCACCCCTACATAGTGATTGCGACTTAATGGGCTGGCACAGGTAGCTATTAAATCACCCAAGCCAGCTAACCCGGAGAGGGTAAGGGGATTTGCCCCTAGGGCAAATCCAAGAGCCGCCATCTCAGTCAGACCGCGGGTAACGAAAGCTGCCTTGGCATTATCACCATAGCCTAGCCCATCAACCATACCAGCACCCAGAGCAATGATATTCTTTAATGCCCCTCCCAGTTCTACCCCAACAACATCAGTATTAGTATACACACAAAAATTGGGTGTCGTTAGTAGCTTTTGAGCTTGTCTGGCTATAGCCCCATCCCTAGCAGCCACCACTGCTGACGCTGGTAGGCCATGAAGAACCTCTTTGTACAGATTAGGGCCAGAAAGTACACAAATATTAGACTGGAAACGGGGGTCTATCTCCTCAGCAATTACCTCAGACATACGCTTGTTGCTACCAATCTCCAGACCTTTAGCGGCACTCACCACCAGCATTGACTTGTTTAGGTAGTATTTGACTGCTAGTATATTCTGTCGCATAGACTGTGATGGCACCGCTAGGATAATAGCGTTGACATAAGCTAAGGCTTCGCTCAGTGAGCTGGTAACTGACAATTGTGGCGGAAAGGTAACATCTGGTAGCAGGTGTGGGTCGGGGCCCTTATTCCTCAGTTTACTGGCTTCCTTTTCAGTCCGTGCCCACAGCCTGACCTCTAGTCCTTTATGGGCTAACACCACCCCCAGAGTTATCCCCCAGGTAGTGGTGCCAATGATAGCTACTTTGGGCATGTCTTACCCGCTCTCCAGGGAATTCCCAAGAACCTTGATTTTTGTTTAGGACGACGGGGGCAAATCCCCCGTCTCAGCCTTCTGGCCTAGTTTACGCTCCTTCCCCTTAACTAACCGCACTATATTATCCCGGTGCATAACAATAATAATTATCGTGCCAATCAGAGCATAGGCCAGATACTCAATAGGGAAGCTGTTCATAATGGTAAGGGGCACCAATATGGCATAGGTACCTACTGCCCCGGCAATAGAGCCCAGCGAGACAAACTTGGTTAAGCCAGCACCAATGATTAAAATCTCGCCGCCAAATAGTGCTGCCGGCGGGCACAAAGCTACTAGTCCACCGAAGAAGGGGGCAACACCCCTCCCCCCCTTAAATTTAAGAAACACCGGGAAAATATGCCCGAGGATAGCCGCTGAAGCTGCTAAAACCTGGGCAACCAGCATCCCTAAGCCAAACTCACCCACCACCAGATAGTCGCTCCTTACTATCAAGCCAGCAAATAATACCGCCAGTACTCCCTTTGACACATCTAGGATAACCACCAGAGCCGCTGCCTTCTTACCCGCCGCTCGCAGCACATTAGTCGCCCCTGTCCTGCCGCTACCATACTGCCTGACATCTACCTTGGCGCTTCGCCTGCCTATCAACAAACCAAAGGGGATAGAACCCAAAAGGTAACCAAGAATTACCACCGCAGCAAACTTGGCGATTATCATGACTCACCCCTGGTCTTAAAGATTAAACGAAATGGGGTGCCGGCAAAGCCAAATGACTGGCGCAGCTTGTTCTCCAGATAGCGTCGATAGGAAAAGTGTATCAGCCCGGCATCGTTGACAAAAAAGACAAAGGTTGGCGGGTTTACCTCAGCCTGAGTGGCATAGAGAATCTTTAGCTGCTTAGTGCCGCTTCGTGGTAGACTGTGAGCCGCTACTGCTTGTTGAACCACACTATTAACTGCCGCCGTAGGTAGCCGCTTGAGTCTCTCCTGATATACCCGGCGAGCCTCAGGCATCACCTTGTCCACCCCCTGCCCAAATTTGGCTGAAATACACAGCACTGGTGCGTAGGACATAAACTTGATTTGCTGAAGAATATATTTATGATACTCCTTTATGTTCCCATCCGCAACCAGGTCCCATTTGTTGACCACCAATACAATCCCTTTAGCCGCCTGCTGAATATAGCCGGCAATATGCATATCCTGAGCTGTTACCAGCTCGGCGGCATCCAGCACCAGCAAGGCTATATCAGCCCGGTCAATCGCTCGCAGGGCACGAAGCACACTATACCGTTCTACCCCCACCTCTACCCGCCCCCGCCGCCTGATACCAGCAGTATCAATAAGTAGCACACTTTGCCCATCAAAGTCAAATAGAGTATCTATGGCATCCCGAGTAGTCCCTGGGGCATCATCAACAATAGCCCGTTCCCCACCTAAAAGGGCATTCAGTAGCATTGACTTACCAACATTAGGTCTACCGACAATAGCCACCTTCATGACCTCTGGTTCCGCCTTAATCGGTGGTGGAGCCGGTAACAGGGTGATGATTTTATCCAATAGCTCAGCGACGCCCCGGCTATGATAAGCCGAAATTGCCAGTGGCTCCCCCAGCCCCAACTGATAAAATTCTACTGCCCCGGTCTCCAATTTGGCATTATCTGCCTTATTCGCCACCAGTACTATCGACTTGTTTGACCGACGAAGCATGTCGGCTATTTCTAGGTCAGAAGAGGTTACCCCATCTCTGACATCCACTAGAAAAATAATAGCATCGGCCTCGGTGATAGCGGCTTCTACCTGCTCCTTAACCTCTTGAGCCATAGTGGAAAGGGGTCTTAGTTCCAGACCACCGGTATCAACTATAGTAAATCCAGCCCCCTGCCACGAGACATCAGCAAATATGCGGTCACGGGTTGTCCCCGGTAGGTCCTCGACAATAGCTATTGGCTTACCTGCCATACGATTCAGGAGGGTAGATTTACCCACATTCTGTCTACCAACAATAGCCACAATCGGCTTGCTCACACCCACCTCCAAAAGTCCCCTATAGATATTTTATGAACCCCTCACCCTTTATTTTTAGTAACCCTATCCCCTTTATCCCCTTCCCCTTATCAAGGGGAGAGGGAGAGAAGAACTAGGAGGTGAGGTAGATAAATATATCACTCTGCCACCGACAACTCTTCAGCTAACTTCACACTGGCAGCTCAATCTGTGGCCGGGTAACCTTCCTTGGCTCTAGACCCCACGCCCACCATCCACATTGATACCCGTCCCGCTAAGCATTGAGGACTCATCAGAAGCTAGGTATAAAGCCGCGTAGGCAATATCTTCCGGCTCAGCCAAACGCCCGAGGGGAACAGCATTTACGGCTGCTTTCCTATCTTCCTCGGTAAGGAGCTTTAGCAGTGGTGTCTGTGTCGTTGTCGGGCTAATCCAATTAACGCGAATATTATGTGGGGCTAACTCCAGGGCTAATACTTTACTGAGTGTAATGACCGCGCCCTTAGTACTGGAATAAGCGGCAGTGTACTTCGTAGGTCTAAATCCAAAGAGAGAGGCAGTATTGATGATGACTCCGCCACCTGCCTTTTTCATCTCAGGCACAAAATATTTTGTCATGAGAAAGACACCCTTAACATTTACGGCATAAATACGGTCCCACAATGATTCGTCAATATTCTCCACTGCAGTGCGTTTCATTTGCGTACCAGCATTATTAAAAAGTATGTCAATTTTACCAAATTTATCCTTGGTTACCTTAACTAGATGTTTCACCTCAGAAGCCACCGAGACATCGGTATGAACAAAAATAGCCTCACCACCATCTGCCTTAATAGTCGCCACCGTCTCCTCTCCACCAGCGTCATCAATATCAGCAACTACTAACTTTGCCCCCTCACGGGCAAACAAGTATGCCGAGGCTCTGCCAATCCCGGAGCCTGCTCCTGTAATGATAGCTACCTTGTTTATCAATCTCATTTCGCACCCCTCCTTTTACCTCCCCCTCTCCTTTAAAGGAGAGGGGGAGTAAGGGGGTGAGGTAGATAAAGAACATCACTCTACCTTGCCTCTAAAAGTCTCTTACAAAATATATCCTTTATGTTTGGTCTCGGAAGGCGGTTCCTCACCCTCCTCGGTAGCCTGAAGAGATTTCACCCCAGATAATTCTCTAGCCAGCTTCACACTGGGGGGCTCTATCTCAGTTCTGGCAAACTTCTTGAGCTCACTAATACCATCCCTGAAATTCTGGGCAAAGGCGTTGTATTCCATCACAAATCTATTGTACTGGTCTATAATCTCCCGGGGAAGCTCAATCTTCTCTGCCACCTCATAAAACTGCTCGACAAATTCATAATAATGGTTGTTGATTAACCACAACTCATTGAGATAAGTGCGCCAGTAAACATCAAATCTCCTAGCTCTAATATCACTCTCCAGCCGGCTAATGAAGCTACTGCACCAAGTATTGAAAACCCGCTGGGACATGTCACATGCCCGTGCCCAATCCCACAATTTAGGATTATCAATATTGAACAAACTCTCTATGATGGCGAAGATGGATAGGGACGAATTGCCCATAAATCGGCGATTGAAATATCCAGCTAGTTGCTTGATTTTCCGTGATAAATGCTCTAGTTCCTTCTCTCTAGCACCAGTTGCCGCCACCACCAAGCCAATGACCAAGACAATAATTAGTACCGGGGCTAGGACTTCTATTGGCCATTCATATATGTAGCCCGCCACTGCCAGTGCCGTTATTAAGATAGGACTCCAGCCCCAGCTTACTACGGTTCTTAATATCATATTATCCCTCTATCGATAACCAAGTGGTATCTCTAGACCGCCCAGCATTTGTGCCAGCAGTGCTTTCTGGAGGTGCATCCTGTTCTCAGCCTGGTCAAAGACCACCGACTTAAGACTATCCAAAATACCTTTAGCTACCTCTTCACCATGGTGCGCTGGCAAGGGATGCATCAATATGGCATCTCCCTTAGCTAAAGAGAGGAGTTCACTGTTTACCTGGTAGTTAGCAAAAATCTGGCGCCGCACTTCAGCCTCAGCTTCCTGCCCCATACTCGCCCACACATCGGTATAAACCACATCAGCCCCTTGAGCCGCTAGTTTTGGCTCCTCAGTACAAAATACCTCAGCACCACTATCCATAGCGTAGTCTTGAGCTAGCAGGAGTAATCTGTCCTGAACAGCGTAGCCCTTCGGACAAGCAATCCTAAAATTCATTCCCATAAGTGACGCCGCCAGCATAAGACTATGAGCTACATTGTTACCATCGCCAATAAAGGCCAAGGTTAAACCGTTTAGCTCCCCTTTTTTCTCGTAAATAGTAAGCAGGTCAGCCAGAGCCTGGCACGGGTGTTCCAAATCAGATAGAGCATTTATTACTGGCACTGCTGAATAGTTAGCCAGTATCTCTAAGGTATGATGAGCAAAGGTGCGGGCAGCGATAGCATCTACATAGCGACTGAGCACCCGAGCTACATCTGGAACTGACTCACGCTCTCGCAGCCCAACCTCAGCCGGAGACAGGTAAATGGTATGTCCCCCCAACTGTCGCATGGCTACTTCAAAGCTAACCCGTGTCCTTAATGAGGGTTTCTCAAATATGAGGGCTAATACTTTCCTGTCGAGCAGAGAAAGCCAGCCCTCAGCTTTCATATCAATAGCCCCTGATATAAGTAATCTAATATCCTCGCTGGTGAGGTCAGCGATAGAAAGTAAGTCCTTCCTCATAACCCACCCTTAGGGTAAAAGTTTCGTCTTTCGTCTATACTATACAGTATATCACGGAACAACAATTATTCAATAGAGAGGTTATAAGCAGTCTCCAACAAGAGCTGAGCTTGACAGAGTGGTGGTTTTTGTCCTTAAATTAACAAAATACTAACCCTTAGTAGTCAAGCTTTATTGGTTGATACTTTGGCTCCAAGGAAAAGAGGTGTCTTATGAGGGACCTGGCGTATGATTTAGTTGGCAATGCAGCTAAGGTCAAATATGATGACCTGCCCAGAGATGTCGTCGAGATTACCAAGAAATTCATACTGGATACTTTGGCGACCACAATAGCTGGCTCAAGTGCTCCTGGCTGTGAGAGTGTAGTCGAGCAGGTTAAAGATTGGGGTGGGAAAGAAGAGTCCACCATACTGATATATGGTGGTAAGGTGGTTTCTGAAAACGCAGCTCTAGCCAATAGTATGATGGCTCATGCCCTAGACCTTGATGATACCCATGATGAAGCGGTTGTTCATTCTTATGTATCTGTGTTACCGGTAGCACTAGCTATGGCGGAACGAAATGGAGGGGTGAATGGAAAGGATTTGATAGCTGCCGTTGCCGTTGGTGTTGATTTAATGTGTCGGCTCGGTCTTGCCTCATTTGGGCACGACTGGGTTTACTCCTCAACCATGGCGTATTTCGGTGCCACTGTAGCCGCCGGTAAAATTCTTGGTTTGAATGAAAACGAATTACACCATGCTATGGGTATTGCCTATAGTCAATGTGCCGGAAACCTGCAATGTATTAAAGATGGGGGTCTGGTTAAGCGGATGCAGCCAGCCTTTGCCGCCAGGGCGGCAATCATATCATCTATATTGGCTCAGAAAGGTATCACCGGCGCAACAAACATCTTTGAGGGGCAATTTGGCTTCTTCCCCTCTTACCACCGGGGTAAATATGCTCGAGAAGTAGCCGTTAAAGAGCTGGGAAAGGTGTTTGAAGGGGTTAACTCCTCTATCAAGCTTTATCCCTGTTGCCGCTATACACATGGGTGTATTGATGCCACGCTGAACATTGTTCAGGAGAACGACATTAGACCCGATAATGTAGTCGAGGTTGTTGCCCATGTCACTCAGGATGCCTATAACATTGTGGGTAAACCTTTTGAACTAAGAGAGTCCCCCCAGGTTGATGCCCAGTTTAGTATACCCTATACCGTATCAGTAGCTATTGCCAGGAAGAATGTATTTATCGATGACTTTTTTGAGGAGAAGATAAAGGGAGATACCCAAGTTCTCCAGCTCGCTAAGAAAGTAAGGGTAGTTGTTGACCAGGAGCCCATCGCTAAAGGTTTAACCCCGTGTGTAGCGGATATAAGAACCAAAGACGGCAAAGTGTATTCTGAGCGTGTGGAAATTCTCAGAGGAGACCCGAGAAAGCCAGTGAGCGTGGAGGAGGTTGCGCAGAAGTTTAGGAGATGCGCGGCGTTTTCGGCAAGGCCTATATCAAAGGAAAATATAGAGGGAATGATCAGGATAGTCAGTAATCTAGAGGCTGTGGCAGAGGTAAGTAGTATAGTTAGCCTGGCTGTTTAAATCTATTTCTTTGATGCCGAGCAGCTCCCTTGCGTTATCTAGCAGAATGAGGCTTTTGGTTCCCTCAGACAAATCCAGAGAACTGGTTTCCTACCTTCAATAGGGGCATTACTTGAAAGCTGAATCACTTCTGGTTCAAACTAGGCGGTTGCTCCGCCAGTCTAACCTTCGGGCGAGGAAGGGGCTAGGGCAGCACTTCCTTATTGATGGTGAAGTGCTTAAGCTTATTACCTCAGCGGCTAAGCTCACTCCGGCTGATGTTATACTAGAGATAGGGCCTGGCCTGGGTATACTAACCAAGGAACTAGCCAGACAGGCCGGTTGGGTAATGGCTATTGAGCTAGATAACAAGCTGGCTGCCATCCTGGAACAGACCCTGGCTTCTCTGGATAATGTTACTATCATCAATGAGGACATACTCAAGATTGACCCCGCAGCCTTGCTCTTAAAGACCAGGCTTCCACCGGCAACAAATAGTCATCTTAGCTATAAGGTGGTGGCCAATCTCCCCTATTATATTACCTCCCCTATCTTACGCCACTTTCTGGAGGCTTCGGTTAAGCCTCAAATTATGGTGATAATGGTGCAAAAGGAGGTGGCTGAAGCTATTGTGGCTGAACCTGGTCAGATGAGTGTGTTGAGTATCAGTGTGCAGTTTTATGGAGAACCAAGCATAGTCAGCTACGTGCCAGCTCACTGCTTTTACCCGGCACCGGAGGTTGACTCGGCGATACTGAGAGTTGACCCATACCCTCAACCAGCGGTAGCGGTAACCAATGAGAGCAGCTTTTTTGAGCTGGTGCGGGCTGGTTTTACTGCCGCCCGTAAGCAGCTAGCCAATTCTCTGGCACAAGGTCTGGGACTATCCAAGGCTGAGGTTTTATCTCTACTGGCAGAGGCTCATATAGTGCCACAACGACGGGCTGAGACCCTGACCCTTGACGAATGGGCACGGCTGTGGCAAGTATTTACCCGAGGAAGGCATGCTGACTCTTCTGGCACCAGCTAAGTTAAATCTAACCCTAGAGGTTCTAGCTAAACGCCCCGATGGCTTTCATGAAATCCGTAGCGTTATCCAGACCATAAACCTATGTGATAGCCTCCGCTTCCGGTTGGGTCAGAGCCTCACTTTTAAGTGTGATGAGCCCAAATGGCTTCCAGAAAAGAGCCTGGTTTCCAAGGCAGCCAGTTTACTACAGGAGACGACAAGGACTCCTAAAGGCGCCACCATAGAAGTTAATAAGCGTATCCCCTTGATGTCAGGATTAGGCGGGGATAGCAGTGATGCCGCCGCTATTTTGCGTGGACTTAATCAGCTCTGGGACTTGGGGTTACCACTACCGGAATTGGTTAAATTAGCCTCGCAGCTAGGTTCAGATGTAGCCTTCTTCCTTTACAGGGGCACGGCTCTGGTCAGGGGTAGAGGTGAGATAGTAACCCCCTTACCCCCATTGCCCCATACGTGGGTTGCCCTGGTAATACCACCTGTACCCAGGATACCTAGTAAGACAGAACAACTTTACGCTAGCCTAAAGCCTAACCATTATACGCCGGGAGAGATTACAGACAGGCTTGCTGCATTATTAACTGGGAGAAGCTTGAAGGGGCTTCGCCCCTTCAAGACCAATACTTCCCCCTCTCCTTTGAGGGAGAGGAGGATAGAGGGGGAGAGGTTGCTAAGCAATATCTTTAATGTGTTTGAAGGTGTTGCCTTGGATATGTTTGACCGGCTTAGAGAGTATCGAGAGCAGTTTTTGAAGGCTGGCGCTGATTGCGTTCACCTGGCTGGCTCAGGCCCGGCTTTGTTTACTCTAATAAAGGATAAAGTTCAGGCTGCTAAGATATACGAGAGTCTTCAACGACAGGGGCTGGAGGCCTATCTGGTGGAGACTTTAGCCTCTACAAACCGGGTAGAATAAACCTATTGAATCTGGGCAGGAGTATAGCTTAGTGATGAAGATTTTGCTTGGAATTACAATTAAGGGGTTAAGGTGTTAGCCACGGGAATTATAGCAGTTATTATCGGTTATCTTCTTGGCTCTATCCCGTTTACCTACATTGCCGCACGCCTGATAAAAGGGGTAGACATTCGGCGGGTAGGTGGGGGAAATGTGGGCGCCTTGAACATCATGCGGGAAATAGGGACAGTTGCTGGGTTAGCTGTCCTCTTGGCGGACATGGGTAAGGGTGCACTGGCAGTGCTTATTGCCCAGTGGCTGGGCGTTTCCCTGATATTCGTCTTCATCGTTGGCTTGGCGGCAGTGGTCGGACACAGTTGGCCGGTTTTTCTCGGCTTTAAGGGAGGTATGGGGGGAGCTACTGCCATGGGGGTGCTCCTCGCCCTGGCGCCCGTTGAGTTTGCCATTAGCTTCGCCATAATGGTGATAGTTGTCCTGGTTACCAGCAATTTCAGGCTGGGAATGGGTGTGGGGCTAGCTTTTCTACCGCTAATTATCTGGTGGTTCGGGGGAGATAGTAGTCTGATTATCTATTCCCTGGCACTTCCCCTCTTTTTAGGTCTCAGGAATATACCGGCCTTGAAACGGCAGTGGGCTAGCGTAGGTGATAAAAAGAGCTTTATCGTTGACAAGCGGTTTACCCCTTGGCAAAAAAGAAGGAAGCAGTGACATATCTAACTGCTACCCCAGCGCCATAGACGAGACGGTCTGAATACCCTATAATCTTGGATATACCTAACTACAGGAGGCATCAAATGAGCAATACACTGGCAAATCTAGGGACGGCTTTTTCTGGAGAAAGCCAGGCTAACCACCGCTACCTGTTTTTTGCTGACAAAGCAGAAAGGGAAGGCTATCCCCAGATAGCCAAGCTATTTCGCGCCACCGCTGAGGCGGAAACGGTTCATGCCCGTAATCACCTTAAGACTATGGGTGGCATTGGGTCAACCAGGGACAACCTGCAAGCAGCCATAGAAGGAGAATACCACGAATTTACCAAAATGTATCCCAGTTTCATTGGGCAGGCTAAAGCCGAAAATAACCATGATGCTCAAACCGGTTTCGACTGGGCGAACAAGGTAGAGAAAATCCACCACGGCCTATACCAGAAGGCACTTAAAGCCCTTGAGGCGGGACAACAGCTAAAAGATGACCCCTACTTTGTCTGCCAGGGCTGTGGCTATACTGTAGCCGGGGAAGCCCCCGAGAAATGCCCCATCTGCGGCGCACCGCGCAGTATGTTCAAACGCGTGGAGTGAGATTGTTTGGTAAGGGAGTTAAAAGGGACGAAGCCCCATTAACAAAGTCTCTTCCCTTCAAATAATATTGCAGTCGGAGTGCGGAGGAATTGACTATGATTAAGAGAACAATCGTAACTGTAGAATCGCATACCGCTGGAGAGCCCACCAGAATAATTATTGGCGGAATTCCCCACCTGCCCGGCCGAAACATGATGGAGAAGAAAGAGTACTTCAGACAGAATCTGGACTTTCTCCGTACAGCGCTTATGCAGGAGCCGAGGGGACATAGGGACATGTTCGGTGCCCTGGTGGTAGCTCCCTGCGACGACGAAGCGGATCTGGGAGTGGTCTTTATGGATAGTGATGGATATGCTGACATGTGCGGGCATGGCAGCTTGGGACTGATGACAATGGCTGTTGAAACCGGCATGGTGGAGGCGGTAGAACCAATCACCAAGGTTAATCTGGATACTCCTGCGGGACTAGTAAGGGGCGTGGTGGCAGTGAGGAACGGGTCTATTGAATCGGCTACCCTGCGTAACGTCCCCTCCTTCCTCTATAAATCGACCTCCCTCAAGGTGCCAGAGATAGGTGAAGTGCCAGTAGATATCGCCTTCGGTGGGAATTTCTACGCCCTAGTGAGCGCCGAGCACATCGGGATGGAAATAGGTATAAGCAATAGTGCCGAGCTTATCAGAGCAGGAGTCATGGTAAAGGAAGCAGCAAACCGAGAAATCAAGATAGAACACCCGGAAAAGCCTGAGATAAACCAAGTTTTTGGTACTCGTATCTATGATGGAAACCCCACCCACCCAGAAGCACAGGTAAGAAATTTCATGGTGCTCGGAGACGGCTTCGTAGACCGTTCACCTTGCGGCACAGGCACCTCAGCACACATAGCCATGTTATACGCCAAAGGGCAACTCAAACTAAACGAGCTCTCGGTTCATGAAAGTATTATCGGTACAACCTTCAGTGCCCGGGCTTTGGAGGAGGTAATGGTAGGGGATTTCCAAGCAATCGTTCCCGAAATCTCGGGTAGGGCCTTTATTACCGGGATGTGCACCTGGACAATTGACCCGGCCGACCCGGTAAAATACGGCTTTCTACTTAGGGGGTAGGTTTGTTTGGAAGGGGATTAAAAGGGGCGAAGCCTCTTTAACAACCCCCCAATCAACTCCTTCTCCCCCTGCTTAGATGTTACTTTGCCATCCAATCTGGCTTCGTGCAGCAGACTTAATATTTCTTTGATGCGGGGGCCGGGGGTGATGCCCATTCTTTTCAGGTCATCACCGGTGAAGGCTGGCTTAATATAACGAAGTTTATTCAGGAACAACTGGATATGCCGGCGAGCTACAGGTGAGTCGCTGGCTAACCAACTAGCGGTAATTGTCTGCGGGGAATAGCCATAGAGAAGTTGGTAGATACCACTGGGGGGGAGTTGGGGGTCAGCCAGTGATTGCAGTTTGGCTTTGATGCGGCTAGTATCCCGCAGCGTTTGGGCTAGTGATTTGGATAATCTAAGACGAGAAATCAGTTGCTCCACTTCTTCGTCAGTCAGGCGGTAGGCCAAGAGGGTGAGGTAAAGCCCGACTGGTGGCAAATTGGGGTGGCTTAGCTCCCGTGCCTGCCCGAATCTTTTAACCAGCCAGCCATTACCCTTTAGAGAAGGGTGTAGCCGTTTGAGAACACTAAGTTCTTCAGCACGGCACAGGACTTCCTCTGGGAATTCTTCCTTCAATACCAGCTCTACCTCATGCCGTATTCGGTCGCCGCTAATGGTATCCAGCATGGGTATATCCCGTTTAAGTAGCTTGAGGGTGGTTTCTTCCAGGTGGAAGTTCAGCCGCTGCTCGTAGCGCAATCCACGCCAGATGCGAGTGGCATCATCAGTAAAACTTTTTTCGTGTAGAATGCGGATAAGCTTATGCTCCAGGTCATATATGCCCCCATATAGGTCAATCAGTTCACCGTAGTGGCTGGGGTCAAGGCGAACAGCCATAGTGTTAATGGTGAAGTCACGCCGAGAAAGGTCGCTTTCCAGTGACCCGGGCTGCACACTCGGTAGCGCCCCGGGCTTAGCATAGGTCTCGGAGCGGGCGGTGGCGAGGTCAACACTCCACTTATGCCACTGGAGTTTAGCCGTATTAAAACGGGGATGGGTTATGATTTTCCCGGGATAAACCTGTATTAACCGCTGTGCTAGACTTATGGCATCACCCTCTATTACCAGGTCAAGGTCAAAGTTAGTTCGTCCCAGAAGCAGGTCACGAACCACCCCACCAACAAGGTATAGACTCTGTCCCCGGCTATAGGCAACCTCACCAGCTGCCTGCATAAAGCTAACCAATTCGGCGGGTAGCTGCTTTTTGATTTTACTTGCTAGATTAATGGTTTTAAGCATTTTCGCTCTTTACTTGGTAGCCAGAATTATAGCATAAGTCATTAATCACATCAGGTGGATAATGGTTATGCCACCGACAATCATGGCCGTAGCCACAAGCCGTAAGGCAAGTGCTCCTCTACCAAGTTGCCACTGCAGAAACTTGGGCGAGATACGGCTCAGGATAAGGGCAAACATAACCACGAATACAGGGCGGCTGCTGGCAATAGTAGACACCAGTGATACCGGCCCCCTCTCTAACGCCCAGAATTGCAGCGCTATCGCTGTTGGTGCCAGTGTCTCATTAACAGCAAGTAAGGCAAAAGCCGACTTCCTTTGTTTCATGTTAATTAGCTGTTTAAGGGTATGAGGATGTATTGAAACGAGCAAGAAGATACCGGACATGCAGAACGCACTGAGCCAGAACATGTTCCAGAATGATATGTAGACCAGAGCATACTTACTAGCTATGTCTGCCATGGCCATAAGTAAGCTGGAACTGAAGAGAATGAGGAGCGGTTTGCCCAGCCAGGTAGTAGAGCCAGTTGTTCCCTGTCTAATTGAGAGCATTACCGCTCCGGCCACCACGATAATTATCGCCAGCCACTCCAAGTAATATAAGGTCTCCCCCAGTAGCGGGGCGGCCATAATCGCTACAAAGACAGGGTAGGTGTAGACCACAGGTGCGACCCGCGATACCTCCTCGCTCTTCATGATGTAGAGCATCGGGGTAATGGCTACGCCGCGGAGTATGCCCGAGGCTATCGCTATCAGTAACGGCCATGTACCGATACCCGCAGGTAGGGGAAATAGGGTAAATACTATCAAAGCATAAGTTAGGTGAAACACGGCTACCGGCAGCAAGAAAGCCCGTAAGCCTGGCATTCGTTTGGAGAGAAGGTGGCTATCAATTATATTCACTACCCCGAGGACAGTCGCACTCAGTATTGCTATGTTAACCCAGCTCATCCGTAGTAGCCCTCACCCCTCAGGAAGTATTTATCCACTATAGCTTACCCTATGTCAGGTCAAATGCAAAGCTTTCTATCTAATCTATCTAGGACTTGAATATTGTCTCTTTTTGGGGATGTCTATTAACCTCACCCCCTTTATCCCCCTCTCCTTAAAAGGAGAGGGGGAAGGATTAGTTTTGAAGGGGTAAAACCCCTTCAATCTACCCTCTTCAACTAAGGAGAGAGCTTCTAGAGAGGGGCTTCGCCCCTCTCTTACTAACATTCCCCCTTCCCTTAATAAGGGAAGGGGGGACGGGGGATAGGTTGCTAAAAACTATCTACCATTGTTATTTGACTGGCATTTTCTTATAATAGAGTCCACCGGGGTAATAAACTATGAAAGTGGTGTCAATTGTAGGCATGGCTGGTGCTGGCAAATCGGAAGTTGCCAGATTATTTAAGGAGAATGGCTTTGTTAGAATAAGATTCGGAGACATCACCGATGAAGAAATTAAGAAGCGAGGCTTAGAGCCGGGTGAGCAGAACGAACGCTACATTAGAGAACTCCTGAGAAAAGAGCACGGCATGTCAGCCTATGCCAGATTGAATTTGCCCAGGATTGATTCAGCACTAGAGCACTCTAATGTGGTAATTGACGGGCTTTACTCCTGGGAGGAATATACCTGGCTAAAGGATTATTATGGGGAAGACTTTTATGTAGTCGCCGTCTGGTCATCACCCAGAACCAGATATGCCCGGTTGACCACCAGATTAAACCGACGCCTGACACTGGAAGAGGCTGCCAGTCGGGACAGGACAGAAATAGAGAACACTAATAAGGGCGGACCGATTGCTATGGCTGACTTCACCATAATAAACGAATCTTCTCTGGAGAACCTGAGAAAGGAAGCAAGAAAGATTATCTCTAGCTTAAGATGAAAAGATTAACCCGGCCAGACACCGACGAGTATTTTCTAAAAATAGCCTCAGTGGTAGCTGAACGTTCAACTTGCCACCGCCACCATGTAGGCGCTGTGGCAGTGAAGGATAAACACATCCTGGCTACCGGCTACAATGGTGCCCCTTCTGGACTTAAGGACTGCCTAGAGCTTGGTTGCCTGCGAGATGAGATGAATATACCATCAGGGACAAGGCATGAGATATGCCGGGGCATTCATGCTGAGCAAAATGTAATCATACAAGCCTCCCTCCATGGCATCAGCCTTGAGGGAAGTACCATTTATGCCACCCATACGCCGTGCCGACTATGTGCCAAGATGCTGGTGAATGCCAAGATAAAGCGATATGTCAGCTATGGCAAGTATGACGATAATTCGTTTGTTGACTTGTTTCAGCAAGCCGGCATAGAGTTTGATATAAAGAAGAGACCCCCATACCAAATAAAGTATCTGGATTAGAACCTTGACATTGGTGCTAAAATTAATAAACGGTTGATTTGTTTAGGACTATGTCAGTTCCACATGCCAAAGTAATTGTTAATCCGGTGGCTGGAGCCTGCTCAACACGCCGCAAGTGGCCCCTCATTAGTCAGCGGCTGAGAGAGGTTGGTCTATCGTTTGACTTTCAGTATACCGAGGGAGTTGGTCATGCTATAGAGCTAGCCCGGGCAGCCGCCAGTGATGGTTACCGTTACTTAGTGGCTGTTGGCGGTGATGGGACGGTGAACGAGGTAGCCAATGGCATACTTTCTTCAACTAGCTCAATGAGAACAACCCTAGGAGTGGTAAGCACTGGCACCGGAAGTGATTTTGTGCGTTCGGTGGGTATTCCCCGGGATTATGCTATTGCTTGTTCATCTGTAACTAGCCCACGAAGGTTACTCATTGATGTTGGTGTGGTTGAATATAGGTGTGCCGGGAAGTCTGAACGGCGCTTTTTTGTCAATGCGGCTGGTATTGGCTTTGATGCTGCGGTGGTGGAGAAAACCGAGCGCCTGCCCAAGTACTTTGGCGGCACTATTCCTTATCTGGTCGGGCTGGTAAGGGCTCTGCTTAGTTATAGAAATAAATGGGTGGTACTACGTCTGGGGACTAAGGTCGAGGCTACCCGCATCACCACTGTGGTGGTGGCTAATGGGTGCTACCTTGGGGGAGGGATGCGGGTGACACCCCAGGCTGAGCTTGACGATAGCTTGCTGGATGTGATGATTGTCGGTGATGTAGGTAAGTTTGAGCTGTTGAAGACGTTACCACGAGTATATAAGGGGACCCATGTTACCCACCCCAAGGTCAGGATGGAAAAGACACCCCACATTACTATTGAATCTTCAGAGCGGCTCTTGGTTCATGCCGATGGTGAGCTGCTGGGGGAAGCCCCCGCCGCTTTCTGGCTAATGCCATTAGCTTTGAGCATTGTGGTATAGTATATAGCCTAAACAGAGCTAGTTACTTCAGGTTGCTTATCAAGGAAAAAACTAAAGGGGGTGAGGTTGACAATCAATCTATATTTTCTCTTTGATAGACACCGTGGTAGCCTTCGGTCTCCTGGGCTAGCTCTAGGAAAATAAGTTGCACAATTCTGGCGTTCCTCTGCAAGCGAAACCCCTGAGGATTATAAACTATCATAAGAGATTGGGAACGACCTGAGTAGCCAGCATCCCATACCGCAGTGTTTACCGTGACTCCACAGCGAAGCAAGCTTGACCTAGGCATGGCTAATGCCATGATGTTCTTGGGTAGGTGGACAATCTCATTATAGGTAATAATGTATTCACCAGCCATCAGGTCGATAAAACCCAGTCCATCAAAAACCAATGGAGCTAAATCAGACACTAGCCTCTCATCGTCTCTAACCGTTACCCTTCCTCGCGACTGAACCATAGCCACCTCACGCAGGGTAAGGTCAAACCCATTGGGCTGCAGCTGCTCCTCAAGGTTAATATAGCCCTCTATCAGGGGTGGCTCTTGCTTTAGAAACCGGTGGATATCATGGTTAGATAAAACGGCTCCCATTTCTAGCACTCCCTATCAAATAAATAGCTTCTTCAGGCATTTTACCATAGAGTTACTACTTATTGACAAAATGTATGAATGTCCTATAAAATTTGATAAGCTTCAAGTTCAATTAATGAAAATTGGTAACACGGATGGGAAAACGCTTTAATTATCAGAAGTAAGGGGGGAATTATGACAGTAAGAATAGTTACCGATAGCAGTGCTGACCTGCCGGCTGAACTTGCTCAGGAGCTGGGGATTACTGTGGTGCCCTTATATGTGCGTTTTGGGGAAGAGGTCTACCGCGAACAGGTGGACATCAGCCTAGATGAGTTTTATCAGAAATTAGAACATGGCCCCATCCACCCAGTCACCATTCAGCCTAGTCCACAGGATTTTGTCACTGCCTACCAGAAACTTTCCCAAGAGGCAGATGGGATTGTTTCCATTCACATCTCCGGTAAATTAAGTGGCACCTGTAATTCCGCTCTACAAGGCAAGAAGTTGCTAGAAAAGGATTTCCCCATTGAGGTGGTAGACTCACAAATAATAACGGTGGGACTAGGGCTAATAGATATAGCGGCTGCTAAAATGGCTAAGGCTGGGGAGAGCTTAGCCTCGGTGGTGGAAGAGGTAAAACAGATGATTCCTAATGTACGTCTGCTTGGTCTCCTTGATACCCTTAAATACCTCGCCCTGGGCGGGCGCATTGGCAAGGCAAAGCACCTTTTGGGCTCAATATTGAATGTGAAACCTGTGATAACACTAAAGGAGGGGGAGGTAGTGCCCGCCGGCCAGGCCCGTAGTCGCTCTAAGGGCATAGAGCGATTATTTAGTTTTGCGGAAAGCGCCTCAAATATTGAGGACTTAGCCATCGCTTATAACACCACACCTGATGAAGCCCAAGCCTTAGCTGAACGCTTAGGTTCCGTATTCACTAAGGAGGCGGTTAGAGTAGTCCGATTAGGCACCACGCTGGGAGTACACATGGGTCCAGGGGGCTTGGTTGTAGGCTTTAGGGAAAAGAAGCCGGTATAGGGCAAAATAGTTTAGTTAGTTGACAGACAATCAAAAACTGGCAGCGGAGGGATTCGAACCCACGACCAAAGGCTTATGAGTCCTCTGCTCTACCACTGAGCTACGCTGCCGTCGGGAGAATATAGCACAATTTAACCACAGCTGTCAATCTCCACGAACTCATACCCTGGTTGGCGACCATTATTCTAGCTTCTTGACTACTGAGCATTTTTGGGTTGTCTTTTACGCCAAAAAGGAAGATAATGCTCCTATTCGGTCATACCGGGATTACCACTGGAATAGTCAAGGGATGCGCCCCACATTACAAGGGCAAAGTAAAAGCACATTACACAAACCGAGCTACCTGGAAGCTTGACGAAACCTACGCTATTTAGTAATATTTGGTAGAAGATCACTCTTCGGTTTCCCAAATCGCAGGTTAAGGGTTCAAGTCCCGGCATTCTTGAGACTCTAGCCGAGGTGGTGGAATCGGTAGACACGCCATCTTGAGGGGGTGGTGAGCGTAAGCTCGTAGGAGTTCAAATCTCCTCCTCGGCACCAAAATATTAGGGGCGACGTAGCCAAGGGGATAAGGCGGGGGTCTGCAAAACCCCTATTCACCGGTTCGAATCCGGTCGTCGCCTCCAATTCTTTGTTGAACCTCTTGCACAAAACCTGTAAAATAGCATCTGTTAGATGCCGGGGTGGCGGAATAGGCAGACGCAGCGGACTTAAAATCCGCCGGACTTAGTCCTTGTGGGTTCGAGTCCCACCCTCGGCACGGATTAGAGAATAAATATGCCCTGGTTAATAGTAATACTGGGTTATTTCCTCGGTGCTATCCCCACCGCCTATATTGCCGGACGTGTGGTGAAGGGGGTTGACATCAGGCAGGTCGGGGATACCAATATGGGTGCCCAGAACGCCTTTCACCAGCTAGGGGCTAAGGTCGGGGTAGCGGTAGGTGTTATTGATGCTAGTAAGGGGGCGCTGGCCATCCTTATTGCTCAGGCAGCCAATGTCCCTCAGGTAGCAGTGCTGCTTGCCGGTACCGCCGTAGTTATTGGTCATAACTGGCCAGTTTTTATTGGCTTTAAGGGTGGCCGCGGTGAATGTACTACCATTGGTGTGCTGCTAACCTTAATAACTCAGCCGATGCTAATTGTGGGCGGAGTATCAGCGGTAGCACTGCTTATAACCAGAAATGTAATTCTAGCCAGTGCTGTTCTATTTATCCCCCTACCGCTAGTGTGCTGGTGGCTGGGGGTTCCAGGGATGCTGGTCAGTTATGGTGTTGCCCTGCCTTGCCTGGTGGGCTTCACCCATTTCCTCAGGACAAGACGAACGGTAATACGCCAAGCCTAGGTTCTTCCTACGAGTTCTGAAATAGCCAATTGCCGGTGACAAAGTCAAGGCCGCTTGGAGGTGAGCTAGTGTATTACTTCGCCTATGGCTCTAATCTCAACCATAAGCAGATGCTGGAACGCTGTCCAGATAGCCAGCCCAGGTTTTTAGCCACCCTTCATAACTACAAGCTGGTGTTTGTCGGCTGGTCGAGGCAGTGGCGAGGCGGAATTGCCAGCATCAAGCCATTTAGAGGAGAGAGGATTCTTGAAGGTGCTGGCTTTAAAAGAATCAAATTCATGGAGGGTAGCATTGCTGCTTGGCCCTATGAGATTTATGGTAAGGCTAATTATAGTTTATCCAGTTAGTGATAGCGGTTTATAATACTAGGATAGGAAAATAGGGGCATCATTATCTTGCCTCATGGCTACTGCCTTATCTTTTCCCCCAACTTCACCCACCGAATTGATTTTTGTCTCTATCTCTGCTTAAATGAATGGAGTGAGAAGGAGGACAAGTGGAAGATTTAACACTGCCAGCTACTAGCCGGAATATACTGGGCAAGAAAACCAGATTTCTACGCCGCCAGGGTATTACCCCGGTTCACCTCTTTGGGCATGGCCTTAAGTCACAAGCCCTACAGTGTGATACCGCCAACCTGCAGCGTATTATCACTCAGGCAGGGATGAGCCGGCTTATTAGCCTTGAGGTTGAAGATGACAAGCAACCGAGGGCGGTGTTCATCCGTGAAATTCAAAGAGATGTACTTACCGGTGAACCGCTTCATGTTGATTTCTATCAGGTTAAAAAGACCGAGAAGATAAGGGTGGATGTTCCCATCGTCTTAGTTGGCGAAGCGCCGGCAATGAGGGAAAAGGGGCGCAGCTTACTCCATGGTGTCACCAGTCTGAGTATTGAGTGCCTGCCTGGAGAAGTCCCACCCCGAATAGAGGTTGACCTGAGCCATCTTGAGGAGGCGGAGCAACCAATCAATGTCAGAGACATTACCCTCAGCCCGGATATAACGGTTACCACCGACCCTGACCAGTTAGTGGTTAAAGTCAGCGAGGCACGAGTGGAGGTAGAAGAGGTGGTTGCCGAAGAGGCAGCTAAAGAAGAAGCAGAACAGCAACCGTGACTTCTGGTTCCATAATAGACACTTTATCGAAGAGAGGGATATTAGTGAGCTTGGGTGTACATGGCCGAAAACTTTTGTGGGCAAAAGCTGGAAATCGCTGCTCCTATCGCTATGAAGGAGAGGTGTGTGATGAAGAGCTAGTTACCTCAGATGGCGGAAAAATCACATTGGTAGGGGAGGAATGCCACATTGTTGGCGAAAAGCCAACGGCAGCCCGTTATATTGCTGATTTTCACGGAAGAAATACCTATGATAACCTAATTCTATTGTGTAGAAAGCACCACAAGATTATTGATGATAATGAGGAGAAGTATACAATCGCAGTTCTCCAAAGCATGAAAAGATCACACGAAGAATCTGTCGTTAAAAGAACGGAACAGAAAGAAATTCAACCTATTGTCATTAAAGACTCCGTATTCAGAACGGAAGTTAAACACGCCGATGAGGCAATCGGAATGGAAGTGAACAGACCTGCAATATTATCAAATGTTAGATCTGAACTAAAAGCTGGTGATGTGAAAAGAGCCGTAGGGTTCAGCACAAATCAACCGCTGAACGTGACGATGATGACCTGCTCTAACTGTAGAAGACTGCTTCCCTTTGTTTGCACTGGGCCACACCCTCCAACCGTTACCTGCCCCCATTGCGGGAAAGTTAATATACTACACTGACCACTCTATAGCGTTGCCGTAATTCAGGATTTCCTGTTATAAGCTAGCGATGATTATTGACTTCCACACCCATGTCTTTCCACCCCAGCTCAAGAAAAACCGCAGTAAATATATTGATAGTGACCCCTGTTTCACTATCCTCTACTCTAAGAAGGATGCTAAGCTGGCTACTGGCGGAAGAAATACCGGGAGCGAAGGCGGTTTTGTCGCCTCTACGAGGGAGACAAGGGGGGGAGATGATTGCCAACAGGTGGAAGTTTGTCACCCTAGGTCCTGACATAGAGGGAGAACTTGACGCCAGAGCTATACTCACAACGCTGCCTATGAGGATGATTAAGGTAGGAATTAAGCGAGCGGAGGGCAAGAAGCTGAATAATGCCGACAAGCTATACCTTTGCCGACAGAGGCACAAGCTATCTAGATATAACTGGGCTAGTGACGAAGAAATAGAGCAGATGCGCCACCTGTATGTAGATGAAGGGCTAGCTTGTGCGGAGGTAGCTAAAATTACAGGTAAGGGTAGGGCTACCGTTCAACGCCACCTAACCAAGCTAGGGGTAATAAAGCGCAGATTTAACGACTAGGCTAAGAATACCGGGGTTTGAAGGGATAAGTATGCCCAATTTTAGGTAGAGAGGTGAAGCGAGCAAAGTAAAGGGGAGGTCGTGGGTTCGTCCTACGACCCCCCCTTTTTATCTTGGCATAGCACCCTTTTTAACCTTCACTATGAGGAAAACCCCTTGACCAGCCCGGAAGAACGCCTATTTTTGGATTGCAGGGGCTGTCCGAGATGATAGCCTGGGGAAGCCCTCTTCTTGTACCTAGGGTCACACATTTCAAGCTTTTGTTACCCAAGCTGCACATCTTGGACAGTTGTGCAATTGTGCCAAGGCCTTAGCCCAATACCCCCTGCGGATTATTGCATCTTTTTTCTCTCTAAACTCCACGCTCTAATAATCAATCCAGCCCGGCAATTATTCTCTCTACCTTAATAATGTCAAGGGCATTGACACTACCATCTTGATTGGCATCAGCCCCAGGCGTTTCAGTATCCAGCCCGGCAATTATTCTCTCTACCCTAATAATGTCAAGAGCATTGACATTACCATCACCGTTAGCATCTCCGGGTATTACCGTCTGCACAGTGAAGCTATCACTGGCATAGTCTGCCTCAGCGGTGGTATTGGTGTCAGAGTCAGTAGCCCTGACATAAACCGTGTGAGCCCCATCGGAAAGGGCGGCGGTGGTAAAGGTATAGCCCTCGCTAGTGCTATCAAAGGCACCATCACTGGCAGTAGCTGCCATCCAGCTCCCATCATCAACCTTATACTCCACTGAGCTAATGTTAGATGATGTATCTGTTGCCGTCCCGGTGAAAGTTGGGGTATTGTCGTTGGTGGGGTCAGGCGTCAGCGCCGTTATAGTTACCGATGGTGGTGTGGTATCTGAAATACTCACTGAATCCCCAACCCATGTTGCCGGTATCTCCTCAGCCAGGGTATTTGACAGCATGCCATTGGATAGACTTATGGTACTGCTGTCACCAGCAGAGCCAATAACATGGAAGTGCAATACCGCCAGATACCCGGAGCCACTTACCCCTGATAGACCAGGAACATTCTGAATAACCCGGTATGTCCCTGGAGTAATCTCGTTATAGATATCAACTGGTATCGTTGTTGACCCTATGAGCCCTGAGGTTACATTATCCAGCCGAAGCACCGAGGCATCAAAGGAGACATCGTAGTTACAGGAATCAAAGTTTGTCACCTCGCTGATACTGACATTAGCCGTAAAGTCACTATCGGGGGCTGCTTCATCAGGGGCATCAATGCTAACTGTAACCTCTGGTGGCGTCACTACATCTACTGAATCCCCAACCCATGTTGCCGGTATCTCCTCAGCCAGGGTATTTGACAGCATGCCATTGGATAGACTTATGGTACTGCTGTCACCAGCAGAGCCAATAACATGGAAGTGCAATACCGCCAGATACCCGGAGCCACTTACCCCTGATAGACCAGGAACATTCTGAATAACCCGGTATGTCCCTGGAGTAATCTCGTTATAGATATCAATTGGTATCGTTGTTGACCCTATGAGCCCTGAGGTTACATTATCCAGCCGAAGTACCGACACATCAAACGAGACATCGTAGTTACAAGCATCAAAGTTTGTCACCTCACTGATATTGGCATTAGCTGTAAAGTCACTATCGGGGGCTACTTCATCAGGGGCATCAATGCTAACTGTAACCTCTGGTGTCGCCGCCACCGGGACCACTGCCCCACCACCTAGAAGCAGTGCTACAATGGTTATTATACCTAGGATTTTCATTATTCTTTTCATTACTATCCTCCTTACATACCCCCTTTAGAGGGGGAAACTATGTTTTAACTAAGACTGCTAACAGCATGACGAAAATTGTGCCGGTAAATCTTATTGTTTTATCATGGTAACCTCCTTTGGATATTGAAACTGAAGCAACCTATTGAGCTTTCCTGAATCGCTGCTTTTCATCACGGCTTCTTCTTGAGTGACTATACCACTTCTCACCAAGTCAGCCAGAGCCTGGTCTAGGGTCTGCATACCCTCTCGGCTACCAAGTTCCATGTTAGCGGGTATTTCATAGATCTTCTCTTCGCGGATTAGTCTTCTGACCACGTAGGTGGCAATCATAATTTCAAAGGCAGCTACTCGCCCTCCCCTGATACGGGGTAAGAGGGTCTGTGATAGTACCGCCTCTATTACTTGTGACAGCTGTAGCCTCATCTGCCGTTGCTGGCCAGGCGGGAATATATCAATTATACGGTCAATAGACTGCGCAGCATCGACCGTATGCAGTGTACCAAGCACGAGATGCCCTGTCTCAGCCGCAGTGATAGCTGTGCTTATCGTGTCTATGTCACGCATCTCTCCGATGACAATTACATCCGGGTCGTGGCGGAGGACATGTATTAAGGCAGCGGGGAAAGATTTGGTGTCATCCCCCAGGTCCCGCTGCCGGATGATGCATCTTTTGTTATGGAATAAGTACTCAATCGGGTCTTCGACAGTAATAACATTTCGCCTCTCATTCTCATTGAGATGATTGATCATCGCCGCCAGGGTAGTCGACTTTCCACTGCCGGCTGAACCGGTGACCAAGATAAGCCCTCTTGGCTTGAGAACAAGCTGTTTACAAATTTGTGGTAGTCCCAATTCATCAATGGATGGGACGTTAGATGGTACGAGCCGGAAGGCAAGGCTCATTGTGCCTCTTTGCTGCAACAGGCTAACTCGGAATCGAGCTAGCCCGGGAACAGAATAGGCAAAATCTAGCTCCCATTCCCTACCGAAAGCCGCCCTTTGCTCTTGAGTAGAAATTTTTTCAAATGCGGACTCGATATCTTTGGCTGCAAGCGGCGGCAAATCTTCTTGAGGCATAAGCACACCATCAATACGGAGAACCGGCGGGCTTGGCACCGTGAGGTGTAAATCTGAAGCACCTTTATCTACCATTAGTTTAAGAAGTTCGTCTACTTCCATACGAGTACCTCCAAATCTTAATAACTTGCCACTCCCGGCTAATCTAGTTGTGGATTTTCCACTATCTTGCTGGATATCCTGGACTAACCCAGCGAGCCTCATTTTCTCGCCTCCTGTTTTGCTACTATTTAGGACTACGCCCGGCACTGCCAGCTTAGCCGAACGTATCTAATAAAATAGCACCTTCGTAATCAAAAACTCATAGAAATAGAATAAGGAAAGCATCAAATTATAATCAGAAATGCATAGGCGCCACCTGCCCTTAGACCTTTGCTTGCAGGGATTCAGAACCCTCTCAATTACCCTACCCAACAGTTCAGCTCTATCTTCCAAGATTTTAATGAAATTTAAACGCCAATTTTATGGGCAATTAATGTCAGTGCCCTAAGATAGAAGTATGGGTATAGGCAGCGTGAGCAAAAAGGGGTATCCAGAAATAGAACGCAATATTTTTACAACCTGTCCGGAGGTACTTAAGCGAGCGGTAGAGAAAGGCACGTCTTTCCTAGGTGGAGGTTTATTCATACTATTTGCGGCAGCTTTGTTATTAGGTTGCTCTGCACCTGAAATAACATCTAGTGAGCAAGTGATACCAAGTGAGCAAGTGATACCAGAAGAATCCGAATTTGCTTATAGTATTAGTATATCTGCACCACCAATACAGATAAGTGGTGGCAACCTCCATTGGCACAAAAAGTTGCCAAATAATACCTATACCTTGGAGGATGCGGCAATAGAAATATATAACTTTGGCGATTTTGATATTTTGGTTGCTCAACTGGAAATGAGGGTTGATGAGAATAGCAGGTTGTTCAACGTCGATATGGTAATACCTGAAAGGACAAGGGAAAGTCTAGTTGTCCAGCCTATGATGGAAGGCTACGATGGTGGTACTCACATTGTTTATGTAGTCTTGCTAGACGAAAACGGTGAGATTCTATACGAGAGTGATGGACATGAAATTGGACCACTGGAGCCCATGCCAGGAACAGGAAGCTGGAAACAGGTGCAAAATTAATCGGCTTTTTCCTGTCTTCGCCCTCTGTCATTCAGGCAACAGGCTCCACCTTGTAGTCCAGTGTCATCGTCTTGCCTCTGTATGTCGTTTGCAAAAGTAGGATATTTTGGCGCCGGAAATAACGGGCACTTCATAGTCGAAAGCCCTGCCCTCTGGGGATTACATCCTTTTTTCTCTCCAGACTCCACGCTCTAATAATCAATCCAGCCCAACAATTATCCTTTTTACCTTGGTAATGTCCAGGGCATTGATACTACCATCCTGATTGGCATCAGCCCCAGGTGTTTCGGCGTCCAGTCCGGCTACAATCCTCTTTACCTTGGTAATATCAAGAGCGTTGACGTTCCCATCGCCGTTAGCGTCTCCTGGCAGCACCGAGGTGACATCTACTGAATCCCCAACCCATGTTGACGGTATCTCCTCAGCCTGGCTATTTAACAGCATACCGTTGGATAAACTTATAGTACTGCTGTCACCCTCAGAGCCAATAACATGGAAGTGTAATACCGCCAGATACCCAGAGCCACTTACCCCTGATAGACCAGGGATACTGTGATGGATCCACCATGTCCCCGAGCTAATCTCATTACACACATCAACCGGTATCGTTGTTGACCCTATCAGCCCCGAGGTTACATCATCCAGCCGAAGCACGGAGGCATCAAATGAGACATCATAGTAGCCACATTTAAAGTCCACGACCTCACTGATATTGACATTCGCTTGAAAGTCGCTATCGGAGGCTACTACACCCGGGGCATCGATACTAACTGTAACCGCTCCCGGCGGTGCCGAGGCTGTAGTAAAGTTCCACGAATAGGCTGAGGCCAATGGATTGCCAGCAACATTGGTAATTGCCGTGCTCAGGGTCGCAGTATAGGTGGTGCCGTAGCTCAAGTTAGCGCTGGGGGTGAAGGTAGCAGTATACGTGCCGCTATCATAGGAGACACTACCTGATAGCGGTGTGCTGTCGGTTACCACGGTAAAGCTACCGGTGGTAATAGTAGATGCATCCATTGCCCCACTGAAAGTAGCCGTTATCATTGTGTCAACCGCTACATCAGTGCCATCAGCCTCAGGTGATGTGCTGGTTACCGATGGTGCTGGATTATCACCAGCCGAGTATAGAAAACTCTCAGCCCAGCTAGGACGAGGAGGCAAGGTATCATTCTCAACCCACTCTTTCCATTCGCTATCAGTGATTCTGGTAAAGTCATCTTCTATAAACTCATAATAGCTCAAAACAAAGCCTATGCCGGCTCGACTTGTCCCATCCGGCTCCTCATAAACGACAATAATCGGGTTAAACTCCCCCACGCCTTCATGCAAAACACTTCCCGAAACGTGCGTGCAAACATCAACAACAAGCATGGGTTTTATAATCTCCTCCTCTCGCCAGGGCAAGAGCAACCACTTTAACTCGCCGCCAAAACGATGAATATAGCTTTGCTCCCCACTTGTTAATGGCTCATTGTTTAATTCTTTTCGGGCATAAGCCTCAAGTGTATCCAGGGCATCAGCAAAACCAGTAAGGTGGTCATGATATGTGTAAGAATAATCTGAAATGACGATGTCGATGCCTTCCGATGAAAACTCAGTATCAATTTTTCTGCATAGCGATGCTAGTCTATGATAGAACTCAGGGACAGGCTCCACATACCCATATCCCTCCACTATGGGGAGTATGGGATAAGGCGGCTTTGTATACAGGAGATAATCATGACGCAACTGTGTCCAAGATGAGAGTGCAGTATTGAGCTTCTCATCTTGCCATGCCGTATTTTGCATAAATAAAGGATAGCTTTGGTCAAATTCCACAAGAAGAGGCTCCAACGCGTAGAGCCAATTATAATAGACATTTTTCTGCCAGTCCTCTTCGGTATAATCTTCAAACTCTCCCCTGAGTTTGTCATGTTGGGATTCTAGTTCTGGATAAGTCTCCTTTTCCTCTTCCAGCAGCTGGCCTGCTCTATTTGACCCCAGCATTGTTGCCATGATATCTAACCCCTTTGGCAAGGGTCTTCCAGGAACATAAGGTTCAGAGACTTGCTGGAAGACATAACTATCAGGAGTAAATCGTTCCCCCATGAACTGGATATACTTAGGTGGTATTTGGTCAGGATACTCAAGGGGCACAGGTATTATCTGCGACTCAGGATATTCAGGTTTTTGGAACTCTTCTCGCAGCTTTTCAATATTGGTGATGTCTTCTAACATTGGTATTGTAAAACTTTCACCAAAAACATTTGCCACTGCCTGTTGAACCATTACCGGAGTTACGCTATCCGCAGGTCCGACGAGCAGCGTCGTAACATTGTAAATTTTTGCCCACAATTGTGTATCGTCAGGTGAATCTTGTAACATTTCTGATACCATAGCGGCTTGTATTATTTCAATGTTAGAATCCTCCGCATAATAGCTGTCTTCTATCCTGAAGATATGCCTGCTTAGCCACTTCATACATCTGAAATATTTTTCTAGCATGGAGTCACCTTCGTAGTGGCCACGTGGCTCATACTGTGTCCAATCATCGCCCGGGTAATACTCAGTAAGGCTATGATTTAGTATTTTCCCGACATACTCCGTGACATCATCCTCTGCATAGTCTGGAACAAGATAGGTATCATCCAGAAGCTTACATGCCACCGTAAAGAAAATGACATTTCTCCTGGCAGCCTCTTTTACATACGCAAGCTCAGGAGGGGTATCTTCATACATTGAGACGCTCGCCTCTTGCATATCTTGCAGTAAAAGCTCCAATGAGTCATAGAGATATTGCCTTTCGACATCTTGTAACATAGCGTCATGGATAACATGAAAAACGTGCAGCATGGCATCAGGGGTGAGGAAAACAGAGACATCATATTTATCAAGCAAGCTGAGATAGCAACCAGCGATGTCATCATACTTGTAGTCTTCTAATACTATGAAGCCATTGCTAAGAAGCTTCTCCTTTGCAGCCGAATCTAAGGGATAGACCTCCTCTATGGCATCCATATTTACAGGATAAGGAACACTAGCATTACTAGCTGCAGCTCTTGTGTCAGAAATCCCACAAAGTCCGCCTACGATTATTAAGGCAGAGACTACTGTAATTATGAGTACTCTCACAAAAGACCTTTTGAATACCTTTTTCATAGGCTCCTTATATTTTGTCTCGATTAAATGCTGTGCGTCGTCAGCATGTGTGTGTGTATGGACGTGTGTATGGACATTTGTCTGTATTTTAGCACATAAATTGCCCATCGTCAATCCCTTTTGGGGGCTGTTAAGCAATTCTTTTAAGAGTGCTTGATGGGCCGAAGTCCGCAGCTTTGTTATTAGCCCGGGACGAAGAGAAATAAAAGGAGGTATAGAAGACTATGAGAGCAGATGCAAAATTGAGAGGAGACTTGCTTGAATTGTAAATCTCTTGAGCATCTGGTTAGATGCTACTTATTAGTTTTTCGTTAATTTCAGAAATGCTGCTTGTCAACCAACACAGCGATAAGTTTGGCTATTCATATCTACTGCGCCCAACAGCAAAGGCGATACAGGCTAAAAATAAAATTGCAGCGAGCATGAACCAGAACGTCCACGTAAATGCTGAACCGAGCAGCGGGACTACTTCCGTTGCCGTAATAATACCCATAACCATGCACAGCCCGCCAACGGTACCAAAGCTCCAAGCCAATGTTCCCATAATAGAACCTCCTCTTATCTATCACCCAAGCTCTCTGTGCTCTTAGGTATCCTTTAGAGGCCAGACGACACACCATTTTAACAATAAACGAGCCAATTATCAACCAATCCTGGGCTCTATTTGCTAGTTCTGGATTTTCCTGGAAGGAGAGAAGTATCGTGCCCTCCGAGTTTTATTAGAGAATTTTACACAGAGGGCAAGCAAATTGCTACGGAACTAGCTGTTTCTTAGAGTGCGATAACCAAGCTAGCTCCAAAAAGCGTGTAACCTTCGTAATAGATAATTGCTGTTATCGGTATGCCCCATAACATTTACCGCTTCCCTAAAAGGAGAAGTTGGAAGGTACTTGGTTAACCCTGTCTAGTCGTTCAAGCACGCTGATATTCTATAGGCTTAAATTGGCCTAAAATAGTGAGGGAACAGCCTTTGAGACCTCTTCTATTTTTCTCAGTTTGCTCTCGACTTCCTCCTGTTTTCTTTTAATCTCCTGAACAAAGCTGGCTGATTTGTTATAGTATTTCCTTACTTTTTCGACATCACTGAGTTGTGACAGAACTACTGTTATATCTAGTGCACTTCTTCCCCTCGGATAGTCACCATCCCTTATCACAGCATCCGGGGCTAGTTGCTTTAGGTAGTCCCCCAGTTCCTTGACCAGATCCATGTTCATTTCCCTGGCTGGAGCTGAGAGTAGATATAGTGCTCTTCCTGAATCCGCGGGGTCACACCTAAGCGATAGCTCGCTTATAGCCGCGTCCATTGTCTGGATTCCTTTATGAGTTTCAGTGCTCTTCCTCCTGAAATTGCGTGTTCGCCCGAAGGGAAACCACCTAAACATCGGTAGTGAAGATCTACCATAGCCTGTTACTGTCCACCCTGACAGGGCCTGTAATATGTCTCCAGCGTCAAGCACTCTCGCCCCAATATGTTTAGGCTTTTTCTCTTCACCAGCACAAAGCAGGTCGTAAAACGGCTCAACAATTAGAGCATTAATTTTGGCTAGATTGTTTCTAAGTGAGAAGTCTTTTTTGATATATCTTTGGTTATCAACAAGAAGTACGGCATCAGCCACTGAATAGACAGATTTAAGGCAAGTGGCTGTGTTATAAACAGTCCTTACCTCAGTCTCCTCCTCATGCTCAAAAGGAAGGACAACGAGAGCATATATCGGTTTATCCCCGTAGCGCGCTTTTATGTGCTGGGTTATTATCGGTATCGACCCTGAGCCAGTGCCTCCAGCGGCACCAGCAACCAGCAAGAAGGCGTCTGTCTCAAAGAATCGCTTAGCTGACCTTATGGCATCTACAATCTTATCAGCATCTTCTCTAGCTACCTCGGCGCCAAGTTCATTTATTTTGCCCACGCCATGGCCACTGGTTCTTCGACCTCCGATAAGAACCCTATGCTGGTAATCAGGTCTTATCCTGGATAACCCACTTAAGTCAGCCACGTCAGTATTTATGGCAAAGGTCCCGGTAACTATCTCAATTCTACGCTGAATGTGTGCCCTAGCATTCAGCCGAGCAAACGTATCAGCAATCCTGCCACCGCATTGTCCCAACCCTATAACTACAAGTTTCGTTTTCCTACCTCCTATTAAGTTTGTTGTATAGCCTTGGACTCCTGTTAACGTCTGCCATCTTTAGCTTGGCTTAATCCAGACCAGCAATTATTCTCTCTATCTTAGTGATGTCTAGGGCATTGATATTTCCATCCTGATTAGCATCAGCCCCTGGTGTCTCGGCATCCAGCCCGGCTATAATCCTCTCTACCTTGGTAATATCAAGAGCGTTAACGTTCCCATCACCATTGGCATCCCCCGGAATCACTGAGGTGACATCTACTGAATCCCCGACCCATGTTGCCGTTATCTCCTCAGCCTGGTTGTTTGACAGCATGCCGTTGGATAGACTTATGGTGCTGCTGTCACCTTCAGAGCCCATGACATGGAAGTGCAATACCGCCAGATACCCGGAGCCGCTTACCCCAGTTAAGCCCGGAACATTCTGAATAACCCGGTACGTCCCTGAGCTAATCTCGTTATACATATCAACCGGTATTGTTGTTGACCCTATGAGTCCCGAGGTTACATTATCCAGCCGTAGCACCGAGGCATCAAACGAGACGTCATAGTTACAGGCATCAAAGTTTGTCACCTCACTGATATTGACGTTAGCCGTAAAGTCACTATCGGGGGCTGCCTCATCAGGAGCATCGATGCTAATGGTAACCACCCCCGTCGCTACCACGGTAAAGCCATCAGTGAGCGTTCCCGTTCCGTCTGGAGTGGTAACTGAAACATCCCTTGACCCCGGTGTGGCAGTAGCACTGATAGAGATGTTGGCCGTTATCTCCGTTGCGCTAACCACGGTAAAGGAGTTGACCGTTATCCCGTCACCAAAACTTACTGCAGTGGCTCCGGTAAGGTTAGTGCCGCCAATGGTGGCCTCCAGTGTCGCCCCTTGCTCTCCAGAGTTGGGACTAACTGAGGTTACTGTCGGTGGCTCGGCGGGGCTAACCTGCAGGGTCACCGGCACTGTGGTGGAGGCCTCATCGGGGTCATTACTGGCGATGACTATTTCAGCGCTGTAATTACCCTCGGCAAGGCCGGTGGTATCTATGGTTACCGTTACCGAGTCCGAACTGCCTGATGCCACTGTGCCAGACGTGGGACTTTCATCCAGCCAGGAGCAATCCTGCTCTGCCCCTACATCAATTTGGTAGATTCTGTTTTCCCCAGCATCGGAGTGCCAGATATACTGTCCATCCCAGCTTAAACCAGCAGGCCAGTCACCGGGAGAAGAGAAGGAGGTAATGACTGAGCCATCCGTCGGGTTAAGCTTATAAATGGTATCAAAGTCCCCATCGCAATGCCACAGGTATGCTCCATCCCAGGCCAGCCCACAAGGCAACGTTCCTGTCCAGTCAAATGATTGTATGATTGAGCCAACCGAAGGGTCGAGCTTATAGATTTTGTTGTCGTAGTATTCTGCAACCCAGAGATGTTCCCCATCCCAGGTCAAGCCCATTGGCTCTCCCCCTGGTGTGGGGATGCTCCTAATTACTGAGCCGGTTGCTGGGTCTAGCTGGTAAATCATGTCAGTATCTCGGTCTGCCACCCAAAGGTATGTACCATCATAGGTCAGCCCAAAGGGTCTAGTCCCAGGTGAGGAGAAGGATTGGACTACGGAGCCAGTTGAGGGGGAAAGCTTATAAATCATGTTAGTTTCCCAATCAGCATTCCACAGGTATTCTCCATCCCAGGCCAGACCTAATGGTCCGGGTCCAGGTGCGGCGAATGATGTTATTACCTCTCCAACACTTTGTGGCACCACCATTTGTGCTGGTGACTTGTCCACCACCTCATTACCGTACGCACCAATTCCAGGTGCCTCTATTGGCGTGCTCTCAATGACGGTTTGGGCTTGACTACTGGTTGTCTCCTGGTCACTGATATCATAGGTAAGGTCAGCACCGCCATCGTTGCCAATGGTCAGGGTATAACTCTGTGTCGTGTTTGGAGTCAAAGTTACATCGAAGCTAGCCGGGGAAACCGTGATGTCAGGCTCCGCCGGCGAGAGTAGAGCGCTGAGAAATTCATCCCACTGGGTATCGGTGGTGAATACAACAAAGGTCTCGTAGTCGGAGAAGTAATTAGCCACAGTTTCAGGGTAGTAGATGGACAGCCCGTGGGAATTGGCTACTGATGCGGTGTGCCCCTCGGCAATTACGGCATTACTTACCGCCGTCATTACCGAACTGGCGGCATCTCTGACCGCCTGACTGATGCTTGCATCCTGATTTACTAGTTGGGCAAAGTGGTAGAGGTCAATATAGTAGTCATAATAGTATTCTTGCGCCTGACTTCTGGCGGTGCTAATGGCAGTCCAATCACCGGTGGCACTGGTCATGGCTTGAGCAAAGCTGTCAATGGCGGTTGCCAGTTCATCAACAAGGCCTAGCTTCGCCGCCGACTGGGTTATGTCCCAGGTCGGACTGTAGGAGCTTATGTAGTCATTGACTATCTGGGTAGCCAGTTGTGCGGGTGTCATTGCCGGGTTGCCGGTTAGGGCGGTCAGGGTAGCTGCATAATCCCAGCCATCGCCGGGCTCGGTTTCCTCCGAGCCTACGGCTATATCGACAAGGGGACGGCTGGCACTCCCCATGACCTGGTAGACTACTTCCACCATCTGCATCAGACAGGCATCAAAGCCAATGATATCCAGCACTTTCCCGGTGGTGGCGTTAGCTGCATTCAGGGCGCTCCTCAGCTCAGTCATCGTTAACTCGTCACCAGCCTGATCATCAACGCAGATGGACTTCATGGCATTGGTGGCAGCTCTCTCCCTCCAACCACTGCCATGGTCCCACAGCGCCAGGGCATAATGCTGGGCTGGGTAGTTAGCGATAGCCCACTCGATAAAGCTCTGCAGTGTGGCCGGGTCACCCATATTTACCTCTCCCAGGTCAGCAATCACCGGGGAGTTAATAATCGCAGCGTCAGCATCCTGGGTTACATAGAACCTCTTGGCGCCAGTCCAGTTTCCGTTGGTGGTATCATCATCCCAGTCACGCTCAGCGCGGTCCATCTGAACCACGATTTTGACACTATCTGTAGAGCCAGCTACCTCCATCTCGTTCAAATCATCTATGCCGGCACTCTCCAGGTTATTATCGGCATCAAGGTAAACCATAAACAGCCAGTTCACCTCTAGCTCAGAAGCATTGGCGGCTATAGCTGCCTGGATATCTAGTAGACCGTATCCATCTATATTATCGTTGGCTACCACGGAAGTAGCTGTTGACTGGAGCAGGTTCCTAATGTCGGCTGGATGTCCTTTTAGCGCCGGCTGAGCCTCAAGCAATAGGGCGGTTGCCCCAGCGGCTATGGGGCAAGCCATGCTCGTTCCATGCATCACATAATAGTCTGCCGGCCCTGAGCCATCTAGGTTCAGACCATCGTTGTCAATGAAATAGGCATTGGCTCCACCTGGCCATAGATAGACATCCTGGTCCCGAACGGAGATGATGGCGCTGCCCGGGGCAACGATGTTTGGCTTCTGCGGCGCTCCACTATCCACCCTCGGTCCGCGGCTACTAAAGGAGGTCATGGTGTCTACTGTTTCTTCAGGATTGATATAGTAATACCACCAACCTTCGTAACTAGTCCAGTTCTTTCTGGTGGTATAAGCGCCAACGGCGATGGCTTTCTCCGCATCCGCCGGTGAGCTCAGTGTATAAAACGGGTCGGGGTTCTGGAATTTCACCGAAGCCCCGCCACTGGCAATCCCAGCGAAGTAGATGTGGAAGAACTGGTTACTATTTGAATTGTTGGTGACTCTCAGATAGTAGGTTGGGCTTCCTGCTGGCAGATAATAGTACCAACCAGCTTCCGGGCCATAACCGGAAAGTTCATGCTCTGTGCCCTTCCAGCTCTCTTCTTGGGCACTTACCCAAGTATCTCCCAAAGCTGTCTGGTCTGACTCATAGTATTCCAGAACAAGGTCATTGCTACTTGCCAGACCATCATACCAAACCAGGTTAAACCCAAGCCCGGCATTGGCCCCACTGGAGCCGGTAACATTGACCTGGATGAAGCCAGTGGTGCTGTTGGCATTCACTGTGCCCGAGTAATGCTCGTCATCATTGGCTTCATTTCCAGCAGAGATAAAGACTACGGCCCCTTTACTAAAGGCATAGTCCACTGCTTGAGAGCTCTGCCGGGTCCCATCATGGTAATATCCCCAGCCACCGTAACTCATGGTTATGATGTCAGCGTCATAGGTGTCTACCGCTGCCTTAATAGCATTGGTCATGGCGTCAAGCGAGGCACCAGCTGTGGCATCAGTGCCAATCTTGAGGAATACTAGGTCAGCGCCTGGTGCCATCCCTTTGTACTGGTGGGTGGCTCCGGCTGATTGTGTTCCCCGCCCCACAGCTGAGCCGGCAACATGGGTGCCATGACCGGTCACGGTATTGGCGATGGTGTCATCCAGTACTGGCCAATTTGAGTAGTCTTTGCTAGCCACTGGCGCCGGGATATCAGGATGAGTAGTGTCCAGTCCAGAATCCACCACGGCTATCCTGACCCCGGTGCCATCATAGCCTGAGGTCCAGATATCATCAGCATTTATCTTTATTGCTGCCAGGTCATTCTGCGGCTCAAGCATCTGCTCTGTGGTATCTAGCTGGACAACATAATCCTTACCTGCCAGTTCATCAAGCTTATCTACAGGCATATCAGCTACTATAAATCCGGTGGGATACTCACCTACAGGGGGTATCCACGAATCGGGGTAGGGAGTGATACCCATCGTCGTTAGCTCATCTATTTGCGATGCTGTAGACTCCTGGGCAAGGTGGATAAATATCCTCTGCATGCCCAGGTTTTCCGTCCTCATCCCCGTTTGCCTCATCATGCTCAGCTCATCGGCTGTTGGTGGAGTTTGCTGGCAGCGCACCTTGGCATCTACCTGTAAGGAGAGTAGAGCGCTGACTTTTGCCCCAAGCTCAGGTGCCTGGGGTGAAACTGCCTGGACGTCAGGCATACTGCTGAAGATAAGTAACAGCAAGACGAAAATTGTGCCTATAATCTTTGTTGTTTTTTTCATGGCAACCTCCTCAATTATTGTGCACAGTTGGCTACAATTGTGGCATTAAGGTTGCCTATTGTCAATAGTACTTTTGTCTTGTAATGCTGATTGTACTAAGGCGATGGTGCTTATTCCGCCTGGGGCTCGAGAACCTGCTCTGCGGTATCAAGCCGCACTACGTAGTCTTTGCCTGCCAATTCATCAAGCTTGTTTAGGGGCATATCAGCTACTATAAATCCGGTGGGATGCCCACCTGCAGGGGGTATCCACGAATCGGGGTAGGGGGTAATGCCCATCGCCTTTAGCTCATCTATTTGCTGGGCTGGAGGCTCCTGGGCAAGGTGAATGAATATCCTCTGTATGCCTAGATTGTCTGTCCTCATCCCCATTGCCTTCATCTGCTCCAATCTCTCCGGTGTGGGAGCGGCGAGTTGCTTCTTCCTCAAATCTATCTGAAGAAGAAGTAAGGCGCTGGCCTTTCCTGTTTTTATCTCTATCTCCTGAGCATATAAATATGGCTCACCATCTTTGGTTACCATAATGAGTCCGGTAACCTTTATTGGCCGCCCTACATCGCCCAGGGGATCGAGGCCAGCCGGTTTCCCGGTAACATAGAGCCAGCCAGTAGCATCCTGCACCAGCCAGTCGCTGCGGGTTACCGGTGGACTCCCAAAGCCCCCCTTCCACCCCTGATACTTCCCCTCAATAGTAACCACCTTTCCCTCATAGGCTGTCGGGGCTCCCCTTATGTCTCCAATGCTCGGTTTAGTGGGAGGGGGCGGCGAAGGAGTAGGTTGTTGACACATAGTCATTAAAAGGACAGCTAGAAAAGCGGCCAATAAGATAAATTTACCAGTTAAGAGCCTGTCCATCACCCTTTATTTCCCGCTTGTGCTTCTTCTGCCAATCAAGGTATATTTGGCATCCGTGGCAGTAGCCCTCCTGGCAAAGAATCGGCTTGAATGGGCACGGCAAACCTTTGTTGTTGGCGGATATGTTGAATATTCTTTTCTGCTTAGGCATACCGTCCCTCTACCTCGGCCCATCTAGGCCAACAGCTCAATCCGCTCAAGTGCTTAGTACGTCTTCCTTCTAGCTAGTAAGAAAATAATTAACCCCACTATAATCACGCCACCTATTACTCCCCACAAAACAGGCCAGTTGATAGGTGATATTGATGCTGGCGACAGTGCTGGCGGTGTCGGTGCTATCGGTGCCGGTGGGGATTGTGCCTCTCCCACAACCACAAATGTACCACCAAGCCCATTAATATCTACTGCATAGCCACCTGGCAAATCCCTCACTGTGGTAAAGCTTACTTTCTGGCTATCACCAGCGTTAACAGTTATATCCTTGCTCGCTTCTACCACCCCATCTATCTTCAGGGTTACTGTATAGTTACCAGCCTCCTCCCCAGTATTAGTTACCTCAACACTGATAGTCACGCTCTCACCGAGAGCAACCTCGTTGGGTGATATAGTGAGAGAACTTAGCCTAAAAGCGGCTGGCGCTGGCTCAGGCGGCAAATATGCCAGGACGGCAAAAGCAGTAAAGTGACTGACAGGGGCGGTTATGGTATTGGCTTCAGGGTCAACCGTGGACTCTAGCTCAACCCACTTGCCCGCTCCGGCATCCCCCCAGGCCAGAACCAGCTCGTTTTCAGCCACGCCTGTAGGTATTCTGGAAGGGTCATAGGTATATTTTAGAGTGGCTGCCGGTTCAAAGGTAGCCCCGTCAGGCTTGAAGTCATAAACCTGCCCAATAACACGGGCATCAGCGGGTGGAGCCGGGGGTGCTCCCATCTGAGTCATCTTTACCTCAGATAGTGGCTCACCATCCTCAGTTAAGCCGAGGGTATCCTTAGCAATTGTCAACCGACATAAGCCATCAGAAGACTCAGCATTGACCGTCTCCATAAATACGCCGGCACTACTGATAATATCGGATACTTCTGTTGTCCCCGGCGGTGGCCCTTCTATAGTTACTGTCAGATTTACTTCTGTTACCTCACCACTGTGCCACTCAGCCGTCTGCCCGGTGGAAACACCGCTTACATAGAAGGTCAAGGTAGCCCCCTCCGCTATCTCACCCTGGATAATAAGCATTGGCTCGAATGGATTTGAGCTACTACCATACTTACCAACGACAATGGTTACTACAGGGTTGCCGTCAACACCTGTTTGAACTCCCTCCCCCCTCGCCTCTACCTCAGTCCCTACTGGTGCTGGGTCACCGTTTACCTCGGCGGTACCATAGAAGGCATGAGGTACTGGTACTGGAGGCGGGACTCCATCGGCGTAGACCGGGGTGGTAAAAAGGGTTAATAGCACAGCCAGAAGTATAAAGGCAATTGTCTTCGCTTTCATTGGTTTCCTCCTTTACTACGTTTTATTAACCTTGTCCTCCTTAGTTATTTACCAACTTATCTATCTCGGTTACCATTTCACTTACCTCCCCCCTAATCGAGCGATGGCTGTATCGGGGTAATAGTAAACCCGGCCAGGGTACAGTCATTCTGCATGTAAATCCAGTAACCTTCACCGACCAGCATATCCTGGTCAGTATAGGTTTGACCGGAAGAATAGGTCCAATCTGAGCTGTTCATCGATGGGCTAATAGCCTGGGAGTAACCGGGTAGGTTGGTTGGTGTGTTAGCTACAGATTTCACTGCATCATCCACGTGCTTGGTCTCCAGGTTGGCTAGGCCTATCAGGTTCCATCCAGCATACAAATCCTTGGTTGGTGTAGACACATCGGTGGCGTTGTACTTCAGTAGGACATTGTCAGTGGCGTTCATCTTAATATAGATAGCGTCGCACGGCTCCAGCTCATAGCCGGTGGTTACCTGTTCCCAGTAAGTGCCGTCGGAATCAGCATCATTGGTGTCATACCAGTAGGCAATGGTTATCTTGGCTGAATCCACCACCTCATCAACGGTATCTCCTGAGGCGTCAAGGATTATCGGCGTTGACAGGGTGTTCCAGCCAACACTCAGACTCACTGCTCGGGTATAATAGGCAGCATTATCAGCGATGACATCGGCTTTAGGTTTATACAGCCACTCGTAATAGGTAACCCGGTCGGTGATATTGTCACCAGTGCCCCCGGGATTAGATACAGTAACACTGGCACCGGTAGCTGCAGTGTAGGTTGGTCCGGTGGCACTGCCCCACCAGTTATACTTGGTATTCACGGTTGATACCCCTGAGCGAACATTCACCCCATAGCCAGTGTTATCGTAGATGTCGTTGTAGTTAATAAGGTGACTGGCTGATGTAGTCCCCACGTCAATGCCGTCACCGAGGTTACCAGTTACCACATTCTTCTTGATAGTATAGGCGGTACCCTTTACGTATATGCCATCCTCATAACAACCGGTGATGGTATTGCTGGTTATGGCGATGGTGTCTATATAGTCGTCGTAGCCCTGAATACCATAACTGGTAGCCTTGGTAATTGTATTGTTGGTGATGCTGACCGACGAAACCTCATAACTGTCATTGTGTCCATCTAGGTAAATACCCTTACCCTTCTGGTCAGTGATGGTATTGCCGCTTATGGTAATCCCACTTATCGCTTTAGTGGTCGATGCCGTAATATCAATGGCAGCATCAGTGCCAGCCACGCTGGAACCTCCGCCATTGCTGAAGGTGTTGTTGCTTATTGTCCCATTGGTAAAAGCGGCATTTGTTGAAGTGAGCATAATTCCCCGGTTGTAGATGTAGTTGAGCACGCAGTTTTGCACCGTGATGTAATCGGCGTAACTATCGTAGATGCCGTAGTTAAACACAATGCCGCTCCTCAGTCGGTCAAAGGTTATACCATCAATGGTAACACCATAGGTGGCACTACCGGTGGCGGTTATATTTATCGCCTTATCAACGGTAGCGGTGGGGCTGGTCATTGAGCTCCAGCTAGTGCCATTATAATTAAGGATAGTGCTAGAGGTTCCTACAGCGAAGACATTGCTTGCACCGCTTCCCCAGACACTGTAGAGGTTATTGGTGGTGCCGCTGGTCTGGGAGCTCCAGTTATCGCCGTCATCAGAAGAATAGAGGATAGTGCCAGAGGCGCCTACAGCGAATACATGGTCACCGGTTGAAATTTCCCAGACACCATAGAGGTTATTGGTGGTGTTGCTGGTCTGGGAGCTCCAGCTACTGATATAATTGAGGATAGTGCCAGAGGCGCCTACAGCAAAGATCTCATTTGAGGCACTTCCCCAGACACTATAGAGGTTATTAGGGGTGCCGCTAGCCTCGGAGCTCCAGGTAGAGTCAGCGCCAGAATACTTGAGGATAGTGCCAGAGGCTCCCACAGCGTAGACATTGTCTGAAGCAGTTCCCCAGACACCATAGAGGTTATTGGTGGTGCCGCTGGTCTGGGAGCTCCAGCTACCGCTGCCAGTAGAATAGAGGATAGTGCCGGAGGCTCCTACAGCGAAGACGTGGCTACCATCTGAAGTTCCCCACACAGAATAAAGGTTATTGGTGGTGCCGCTGGTCTGGGAGCTCCAGTCAGAGCCATCATACTTGAGGATAGTGCCAGAGGCTCCTACAGCGAAGACATTGTTTGAAGCAGTTCCCCAGACACCATAAAGGGTATTTACGGTGCCGCTGGTCTGGGAGCTCCAGCTAGTGCCATTATAGTGTAGGATAGTGCCACCATGTCCTACAGCGAAGACATCACTGGCATCGCTTCCCCAGACACCCCGAAGGTCGTCTGTGGTTGGCCTGAGTGTAGTGAATGAGGCACCGTTAACCGACTGCAGGGTGATTGTCTTAGCTACCGTAATCCCGCTACCAACCTCATATATGCCATCGCCCAGCTTAACTGTCTCGCCAGGCAGAGCATCATTGACGGCATTTTGTACGTAATCCCCACCATAAAAGCCGTCACCTTCAGCTACAGGGGAGGTAGAAGTCGGTGCATAGGTATTCACCAGACTATTATTGCTATCATATATTGAGACCGCTGGAACAACGGTTACCGTCCAGCTTGCTGAGGTATAGCCGGGGACAGAAGCAGTGATAGTGTGAGTTCCGGCAGCACTATCTTTGTAGAGAAATGAAAACTGACCGGCAGTTGTACCACCTGGGTCACCGGTACCATCATATATAGTGGCCGAGCTTATTTGAGAGTCGGCTGCGGAATAAAACTTTCCCGTGCTTGAAGTTGAGCTCAGGCTCGCCGTCAGGTCATTGCTTGGCGCCTTTATGTTTCCATACTGGTCCTGAAGCTGGAGATAGATTGTATTTGAGTACATATTTACCATGGTGGCGTCATCGGAATAGGCACCACTCACGTTGGCAAATCCTAATTTAGTCGCTGAATCAGCAGTTACCGCATAGCCAGTATCTGCCTCAGCGTATTTCGGCTCGGCACTGGTAAATATCTTCACCTTGGCGGTGGAGGCAGAGGTAGTCGGGTTTACCAGCCCGAAGCCTGAAGCAAAATAGACATATACATTAGTATAATTGTCTTCTTCATCTATAGTCACTGCCTGGGATACAGTCAGCGTCACGGTGCGACTATCTGAATGGCAGGTGGGGTCAACAGTGCACGCCGTTAACGAATAGTTATCATGCCCTTCGCTATCGCCACTGCCATCGGCATCCACCTGCACCATCTCCTTGCTGGCTGAGGTAGGCACGGTGGTTCCCGACGGGAAAATGATAGTGATAGTGCCTGACCCGGCTGCCAGAGCCCCGCTAGAACCCACAGTAAATTCAAACTTATATTCTGCTGCCGAGCCAACTGTAGCTGGATTGGGATAGCCTGACAGATGGTCAACACCAGTAACCGCATCCGACGTATCACCCAGGGAGAAGTATTCAGAGTAAACAGCAGTGGTGTCCTGGCTTGTTTCCACCTTCACCCGGTAGTAACATAGAGCACCAGCCGTAGTCTTGTCTTGTGAGGCGCTTGTTATGGCGGCACCAGTCTCAAACTTGATATAGGGTGAGGCGCCGGCGGCTATATCCTCTGGGAGCTTTACCCTAACCCGGTAGGTACCAACATCAGGGTCGGTATAGCAATCAGTGTAGCCAATGGTGGTGGTTGCCGCCCCGTCAGGGTCAACCGCCACGTAGGTCTTATCTATTGAGCTGGGTAAGTCGAATGCATATCCTGAACCTTCTTCCCCTGCCATTGCCGTTGTCCCATCGGGAAAGGTTACCGTAACCGTGTCTACACCACCGGTCAGGGCAGTAGTTGTGGTGAAGTGGATGATATACTCTAGGTCAGTGCTCGTCGTATTAAGGGCAGTACTATCTGATAGCTCTACCCATACATTGGTTATACTGGATGCTTCGGCTCTTTCGATTGTGGCGAAAGGTGACACCACCAGGCCCACTGCCAGGATAAGCACCAGGAACCTGTAAACCACTTTCCCTTTCATCATATTCCTTAATCAGTCTCATGCCCTCCGCTCCTCCCACAAAGCATGGCACGAGTCTAAATGGAGGAGAGGCTTCGCTTTTCCCAACTCTTCATTCACCAGATGTAGTATAACTATTTAGAGTTACTGCCAATCCTCCCAGCGAGGTTAAAGTCTCGCTGGGAGGACAGGTGAGACCCATTTATGCTATTTACTACTACTCTGAGGCTCTCCTCCTTAGCACTATCAGGGCGATAATTACCCCCACTACGACTACCCCACCTATTATGCCCCAGATGAGAGGCCAGTTAACCATCGGTGCCGGAGATGGTATCGGTGTCGGTGTCGGTGTCGGTGTCGGTATTGGGGTCGGGGTCGGTGGTGGGGCTGGCTTTTCCTTTACCGTAAATGAACCACTAAGTCCATCAGCATCTACTGTATAGCTACCAGCCACATCCTTTGCCGTGGTGAAGGTTACCTCTTTACTGGCACCAGCATTAAGTGTTACATCCTTGGTTGCTTCTACCACACCATTTATCTTAAGCGTCACCTTATCGCTACCAGCGGCGTCACCGGTGTTAGTAATCAGGACGCTGATGGTTACAGTTTCCCCAATATTAACCTCACCTGGAGATATGGAGAGCAAAGTGCTAGTGAAGGCGGCGGCTGGTGGTTTTCCCAGAGTGGTGAAGGTATGTTCATCAGATGCTGCCTGATTATCAGCCTTATCGGTTGACATTACCCTGAAGTGATGGGTGGTACCTGGGGTCAGGTCAGTGAGGGAGACAAGGTGATTGAGGACCCTTTCTGTGTCCAAGGGTGAGAGTGTGGTTGGGCTGGCCCAATATTCTACCTGACTGTCACTCTCTTCATTTGTCTCCCAGCTGATATCAGCACCAGTCTCAGTGATATTAGAGGCTGATATATCTGAAATTCTAGGAGGCGTGCTGTCAACTGCTCCGCCTCCGCCTCCCCCGGCAGGCCGACTACGGATAGTGAAGCTCCAGGAATAGGCTGAGGCTAATGGATTACTAGCGGCATCGGTAATAGCCGTGCTCAGGGTAGCCGTATAGGTAGTGCTGTAGCTCAAGCTAGCACCGGGGGTAAAGGTAGCAGTATAGGTATCGCTATTATAGGAAACACTACCCGATACACTATCCAGAGTAAAGCTACTGGTGGTAATGGTAGATGCATCCATAGCCTCGCTGAAGGTAACGCTCACTGCAGCACCAATAGCCACACCAGTGGCGTCAGCTGCAGGTGAGGTGCTAACTACAGTAGGTGGTGTGGTATCCACGGCCAGCACATTCACTGAATCCCCCGTCCAGGTTGCCGTTATCTCCTGAGCCTCGATGTTTGACAGCACGCCATTAGATAGGCTTATAGTACTGCTGTCACCCTCAGAACCGATAACATGGAAGTGCAATACTGCCAGATATCCGGAGCCGCTTACCCCAGCTAAGCCAGGAACATTCTGAACAATTGTCCATGTCCCCGGGCTAATCTCGGTATAGATATCAACCGGGACTGGTGTTGAATCTATGAGCCCCGAGGTTACATCATCCAGCCGAAGCACCGAGGCATCAAAAGAGACATCATAGTTACAGGCATCAAAGTCTGTCACCTCAGTAATATTGACATTAGCCGTAAAGCCGCTGTCGGCGGCTGCCGTAGCCGGGGCATCAATGCTAACTATCACCTCTCCCGGTGGTACTGAGGCTGTGGTAAAGCTCCAGGAATAGGCTGAAGCTAGTGGATTACTAGCAACATCGGTAATAGCCGTGCTCAGGGTAGCCGTATAGGTAGTGCTGTATGCCAGGTTAGCACCGGGGGTAAAGGTAGCGGTAAAGGTGCTGCTGTTATAGGAAACACTACCCGATACACTATCCAGAGTAAAGCTACTGTTGGTAATGGTAGATGCATCCATAGCCTCGCTGAAGGTAACACTGACCGTAGTATCAATAGCTACGTCAGTGGCATCAGCCACCGGTGAGACACTGGATACGGTAGGTGGGGTGGTATCTGTAACACTCACTGAATCCCCGACCCAGGTTGCCGTTATCTGCTCAGCCAGGTTATTTGCCAGGATACCGTTGGATAGGCTGATAGCACTGCTCTCCCCTTCAGAGCCAACGACATGGAAATGCAACACTGCCAGATAGCCGGAGCCGCTTACCCCTGCTAGACCGGGGACATTCTGAATAACCCGGTATGTTCCCGAGCTAATCTCGTTATAGATATCAACCGGTACTGGTGTTGAGTCTATCAGCCCCGAGGTTACATCATCCAGCCGTAATACTGAAGCATCAAAAGAGACATCATAGTTACAGGCATCAAAGTCTGTCACCTCGCTGATACTGACATTAGCCGTAAAGTCGCTGTCAGCGGCTGCCGTAGCCGGGGCATCAATGCTAACTATCACCTCTCCCGGTGGTACTGAGGCTGTGGTAAAGCTCCAGGAATAGGCTGAAGCCAGTGGATTACCAGCGGCATCGGTAATAGCCGTGCTCAGGGTAGCCGTATAGGTAGTGCTGTAGCTCAAGCTAGCACCGGGGGTGAAGGTAGCGGTATAGGTATCGCTGTTGTAGGAGACACTACCCGATACACTATCCAGAGTAAAGCTAGTGGTGGTAATGGTAGATGCATCCATAGCTTCGCTGAAGGTAACGCTGACCGTAGTATCAATAGCTACACCAGTAGCATCAGCCACCGGTGAGACACTGGATACGGTAGGTGGGGTGGTATCTGTAACAGTCACTGAATCCCCGACCCAGGTTGCCGTTATCTGCTCAGCCAGGATGTTTGCCAGCACGCCATTGGATAGGCTTATAGTACTACTGTCACCCTCGGAGCCAATAACATGAAAGTGCAATACCGCCAGATACCCAGAGCCACTTACCCCGGCTAAACCGGAGACATTCTGAATAACCCGGTATGTTCCCGAGGTAATCTCGTTATAGATATCAACCGGTATTGGTGTTGAGTCTATCAGCCCCGAGGTTACATTATCCAGCCGTAATATCGAGGCATCAAAAGAGACATCATAGTTACAGGCATCAAAGTCTGTCACCTCAGTGATATTGACATTAGCCGTAAAGTCGCTATCGGCAGCTGCCTGAGCCGGGGCATCGATACTAACGGTAACCGCCGGTTGCGCTACCACCGGGACCACCACTCCACCACCCACAAGCAGTGCCATAATGGTTATTATGCCCAGGATTTTAATTATTCTTCTCATTGCTATCCTCCTCACAGCACCATTCTCCCTTCCCTCTTTAGAGGGAGGAACTAGGTCTTAACAGAGACCGGTGCCCTTCTAGACTGCTGTTAACGTCTATCATCTTTAGCTTGTCTTACTGCACCGTGGTAAAACTCCACGAGTACTCTGCCGCTAATGGAGTGCCAGCAGTAACATCCAGACCGGCAATTATCCTCTCTACCTTGGTAATATCCAGCGCATTGATATTGCCATCTTCATTGGCATCAGCCCCTAGTGTCTCAGCGTCCAGTCCCGCTATAATCCTCTCCACCTTGGTAATGTCCAGGGCATTGATTGCCCCATCACCATTGGCGTCTCCAGGAACTACCGAGGTAATAGCTGGGCTCAGGGTAGCAGTATATGTAGTCCCAGCAGCAAGGTTAGCATCTGGGGTAAAGGTAGCGGTTTTGGTGCTGCTATTATAGGTTACTGTTCCTGAAACCACGCTGCCAGTCAGGGTAAAGCTACTGGCAGTAATGGTAGATGGATCCATCGCCTCACTAAAGGTAACGCTTACCGTGGTGTCAACGGCTATGTTAGTGGCATCAGCCACCGGTGATGTGCTGGATACCGTTGGCGCTGTGGTATCAACAGTAACAGTGAAGCTATCACTGGCGTAGTCTGCCTCGGCAGTGGTATTGGTGGCAGCGTCGGTAGCCCTGACATATACCGTATGAGCGCCGTCAGAAAGGGCAGAGGTGGTAAAGGTATAGCCCTCGCTGAGGCTGTCAAAGGTACCGTCGCTGGCAGTAGCTGCTATCCAGCTCCCATCATCAACCTTATACTCCACCGAGCTGATATTACTTAGTGTATCGGTTGCCGTGCCGGTGAAGGTTGGGGTATTGTCGGTGGTCGGGTCGGGCGTCAGCGCCGTTATGGTTACCCATGGTGGTGTAGTATCTTCGGATGGTTCTGCTGTCAGGTCAAGCTCAGTAGGGTCAGCCCCCGGGCTGAAGGCATAGTCATAGTCTCGGCCTGTGTCAATATCATTGACAAAGAAGGATATAGTAGCCCCGGTGGCAATGTCACCCGTAACATTAAGCTTTTCGTCAAAGGCACCTGCGCCACCATACTGACCGGCAACCGTAGTGGTGATGCTGCCGCACTGCACTCCCCCCACCTTAGCCGTCACTACCGTCCCCACTGGGGCATCAGAACCACCTATGGTGACTGTCCCGTAGAAGGCGTGGGGTATACTCGGTATAGAGGTCGGTGTATCGGCAAAGGCAGGAACGGCACAAAGGACCACCGCCAGTATTATCAATGGGTAGAGGAGCCATCCTCGCTTTCTTTTCATTTTTTCCTCCCCAATTTAGTATTTCTGTTTCCCATCCCCACATCCCCTAAAATTTTGGGGGAGGGGGAGTTGGGGTCCCCCTCCCCCATCCTAGTTGGTCATGTCATGCACTACACTTGGCAGTTCCTCTAGTCAAGGTCCGGGGCTATCGGGGTGATCTCAAACCCTGCCAGGGTAGCCGCATTCTGCATGTAAACCCAGTAGCCCAGTCCGGGGTAACATGTGTTAGTGGCACTCTCACCATAGGCATAAGCCCAGCTTGTGCCCGCCGTGTAATGCATGTCAGTCTGGGTGGCATTCAGTGACGGGCTGACCAGCTGAGCGTAACCGGGCAGGTTAGCCGCTGTCTTGGCTACTGAAGCCACTGTGGCGAGGTCACTCTTGCCTGAGCTGGAGAGATATGCCAGACTAATCAGGTTCCACCCCACCGCCAAATTCTTGCTCGGGGCAGTGAAGGCACCGGCGTCAAACTTGAGCTGCACATAGGTTATCGCGCTCATCTTGACGTAGACGGCATCGCACGGACTCAGCGTATAGCCGGCGGTTATCTGCTGCCAGCCACCATCGTAGTAGTAGCCGATGGTCATCCCCGAAGGAATCAGCTCGTCAACGGCATCGGCGGCGGCGATGAGCTTGACCGGCGTCGACAGTGTGTTCCAGCCAGCAACCAGCTTCATGGTGGACGTCTGGTAGGAAGCGTTGTCCGCCACCACATCTGCCTTGGACTTATGCAGCCACGGGTAGTAGACAACCCGGTCGTAGATGGGGTCACCGGTCCCATTGGGGTTGGACTTGGTAACCTTAGCTCCAGTGATGGCAGTGTAGTTAGGACCGCTGGCGTCACCATACCAGTTGTACTTGCAGTCAATCTCGGTGTACTCATCACCGACACCGGTGTCTAACCTGATAGCATAGCCCGTGTTGTCATAGATATCGTTGTACTGGACATAGTGGGTGTAGCTAGTTCCCGTCGGGTCATGCTCGATACGGACAGCATAGCTCGTGCTGTCTCCACGGGTGCCGGTTATGGTGTTGTTCTTGATGGTTATCGGGCCATTATTGCCGCCCTCAACCTTAATACCATAGCCGTAAGCGCCGGTGACGGTGTTGCCGGTCATGACGAGTCCTGAACTGGAAATATAGTCGCTGACGTTCAGAGAGCTATAGCCGTTGGTAATGGTATTGTTGGTGATTTTACCGGACGCCGAGTTGGTACTATTGCCACTGAAGGTGATGCCGTAATGGTAGCAGTCGGTCAGCGTGTTGCTGTCGATGGTTACCCCGCTGAAAGCTGCCGTTCCACCGGCACCGGCACCGTCAAAGACGATGGAACCGGACTTGGCGCCACTGCCCATGTCAGGCCAGGTGGTGACACAGCTATTGAAGGTGTTGTTGCTCACCGTGGCTGAGGTGATGGTATCACCGGTGCTGAACCAGATAACACCTTCGGTGGTAGTGGCTGCATCCGGCTCTATGTTGTTGAAGATGCAGTTCCGCACCGTGACATAGTCATTGCCGTTGTTATAGACGGCGCAGTCAATGTCAACCGTACTCCTCAGCCGCTGGAAGGTGAAACCGTCGATGACCATCGGGGTGGCGGCAGCACCATCGGTGCTTACCAGGATTGCCTTGTCAATCTCGGCGGTATTTCTAATCGTGGTTGACGAGGCGCCATTCACCGAGGTCAGGGTAACCGCCGTGTTCAGGTTGATGTAGCTGTCATTGTCCACCTCGTATGTGCCATCACCCAGTTTCACCGTGTCGCCGGCCATGGCTGCCGTTATTGCACTATTTATGTAGTCCGAACCGTATTTCTGGGTAGCACCGGTGCCTGATGCGGCGGCAATCTCAGCCACGGGTGAAGTGGAGGTTGCCCCGTAGGTATTTACCAGGGCATCAGCAGCATCGTAGAGTGAGACTGCCGGAGCAACGGTTATTGTCCAGGTGGCTGAGGTATAGCCAGTAGCCGCAAAGGTAAGGGTGTAAGTACCGGAAGCGGTGTCCTTGTAGTATATCTGCTGACCGGCATCGGCGGGGTCCTGCGCATCCAGGGTGATACTGGTTATTGAACTGTAGGTACCCGAGCCGGGGGTGGCATTGCTATTAGTATAGAATGTCCCCGTCCCTGAGGATGAACTCGGGGTCACCGTTACCGCACTGGCTGGAGTTACCGCATTGCCGCTGGCATCAGCGAGGTAGATATAGATATAGCTGCTCAGCATGTTAATCATGGTAGCGTCATCAGAGTATACGGAAGTGGGCTTACCTATCTCGCCGTTGGCAACCGCCAGCTTGGTGGCGGCGCCTGCCGTGATGTCATGGTCTGAACCAGCTATGACCCACTCGCGGTCGCCGCTGGTGCGTACCGCTACATAGTAGTCACCACTGTCATCGGCTATCGTCGGGTTGGTAATGCCGGCAGCCGAGAGAAACTTAACCTGATCGGCAGTGGCAGCCGCAAGTGTGACCGGTGTAGTAATTTTCACTATCCTCCGGTCGGCATCAACGGTCGGTGTTACCCCGCAGGCAGTGAAGCTGCCGCCATTTGCCAGAACTTCAACGTTGCTGGCGGTCATGGAGCTGGGAAGAGTCGTCCCCACCGGGAACCTGACGGTCACCGTGCCCGATGACTGTGTCAGCTCGGTAGCCGGCGTAAAGGTAATAGTATACTGCCCTGTGGCTCCCGCCGTACCCGGGGCGACACTTGTGGTAACCGATGTGACCACGGTGGCATCGACACCCAGAGAAAAGGTGCTGGATAACACTGCAGTAGTGTCCTTGGTGGTTGACACTTTTACCTTGTAGCTGTCACCGGCAGTAGCCGCCGATGTGATATTAGTGGAAGAAATCTTCAGCCAGACATCGGTACCGGCAGCATAATCAAACGGCACCTTTACCTTAACCCGGTAGCCACCATATGTGGCATTACTGGTAGACCTTTTCCAGGTAGCACTGCCTATTGCTTTGGTGCCATAGTTAGTGCTGAACTCCAGGTCAGCCGCTGCTGGGGCGGCGCTTATGCTGAAAGCATAGGTAGTGGCGTTGCCACCCATAGCCGACGTCCCATCAGGGAAAGTCACCGTGACCCAGTCCGTACCGGCGACGAGGGCAGTGGTGGGCTTGAAGTGAATGATGTACTCATTGCCGGTATCACTCACGGTATTCAGATTATTGGTAGCATCGTCAAACTCCACCCACACATTGGTTACGGCGGTGGCGGCCAGGGCCGGCTTGGCAAAAGGTACTGACGCCAGTGTCAGGGCGCAGACCAGGAACAGCGCCAGCCCTATGTTCCCTAGAATCCTGAATTTTCCTTTCATATTAATCATATCCTCCTTAAATGGATTTAGTCCTAAATGACCAACCTTTCTAAGCTTTCTCACATAAACATCACCTCCTATGCTTAAGCTTTATATTCCCTCCTCTTTCAGTTCAACTGTCACTTTTCCCCTCTGCCTCTTGCTTCTTTTTCCAATACGTAACCAGCTCTCGGATTACACCATCGTAACTCTGCCCGGGACGCTTAATTGAGTCCAGGAATCCCTTTGTCTCCTTGGAGATGCTGACAGTGGCTCGGTTTCTGGTTTTCATATCCCCTCCTAAAACTCCGAAAGGATGCCCCGGGATATGTGGTACTTATGGAACATAAAGTGACCTCCATGCCGCCATTTCCTCCCTGCTATATAGCTAAGCACCAACACCTCCGTAGCTATCTATATGTCTAGAGCAACCGATGGCACAACAATTAACACTCTTGGCAATATCAACCTTATAGCACAAAATAATACTCTTGTCAACATATTAGCACTAAATAACACCTTTGTCAATACCCTTAAGGGTTACGAAAGTAAATTTTTTATAAAAATTTTCTAAAGAATACTTAGGTCAACGCCAACCTTATAGCCCAAAATAGGACGGCTGTCAACATATAAGCACTAAATAACACCCTTGTCAAGCCCTTTAAGGGTTACGAAAGTAAATTTTTTATAAAAATTTTCTCTCCTCACGTCCTGGTTTCTTGACATTCGCTTAGTTGGGCACTACAATGGTAATAGAGGTGAATGGTGGCGTTTGTCAGAACTAAACGACAAGGCAACAGAATCTACTACTATCTCGTGGAAAGCAAGCGAGAGGGTAAGAGGGTGAGGCAAAAAGTTATTAAATATCTCGGCACCAAGCCCCCGACAAAAGAGCAAATAGAAACTATGAGGAGGGTCAAAGATGGGACAAACAAGACACCATGTTGAAAGAGCTACAAAGGCGGTCATCAATCTTGGAGCGATATCCCATAACGTTGCCGCAATCCGGAAGAGAATCGGCAACAAAAGGGGCCTGATGGCGGTAGTCAAGGCCGATGGCTACGGCCATGGTGCTGTGGAAGTTAGCCGGGTGGCCCTCAGAAGCGGAGCAGACTCTCTCGGAGTTGCCCTTCCAGAGGAGGGTCAACTGTTGAGGGAAGCGGGGATTGAGGCTCCCATCTTGGTTCTGGGGTTGATTCAACCGGAGGAAGCTTATAAAGTGGTGAATTTCCGGCTGGCCCAGACCGTCACGTCTATTGAGCTCTTGAGGGCTTTGGATCAGGAAGGCCACAAGGCTTCTACCGAGGTCAAGGTGCATGTCAAGGTGGACACAGGGATGGGACGGATTGGAGTGAAGCCTGAGGAGGCAGTTTCCTTCATACGTAAGGTTAAGAGCTTCAAGAGTTTAAATCTTGAAGGATTGTTTAGCCACTTTTCTTCTGCAGACGAGAAAGATAAAGCTTCTTCACAGCGACAGCTTCAACTTTTTGACCAGGTTATTCACGAGGTTCAGCTTGCCGGTATTGAGCTACCTAAAAAGCACATAGCAAACAGCGCGGCAGTTTTAGACCTCCCCGAATCCTATTATGATATGGTAAGACCCGGCATCATGGTCTACGGTCTTTATCCCTCCAGAGAGGTCAGTCATAGTATCGAGTTGAAACCTGCCATGACCTTGAAAACTAGAGTCTCGGCGGTCAAGGTGGTTCCCCCCGGAACTCCTATCAGTTATGGGAGAACCTTTATCACCAAGAAAAAAACCATGGTGGCAACCCTTCCTGTGGGGTATGCTGATGGTTATAGACGGCTGCTGTCCAATCGTGGGGTGGTCTTAATCAAACGGTGTCGGGCTCCACTCATCGGTCGCGTCTGCATGGATACATGCATGGTAGACGTCTCCGATGTAGAAGATGTTCAACCAGGGGATGAAGTGATTTTGTTCGGTGAAGAAATCTCTGTCGACGAGGTTGCAGCCAGCATTGGTACTATCGTAAACGAGGTGGTTTGTGCTGTGGGGGAAAGGGTCCCCCGGCTCTATGTCCAGTAAGCGAGAAAGAAGAGGCGACGATAGAAGGTTTTGCTCATTTATCATTCAAGGATTGGAAATATCGTTTTCCCCCATTCCGTGTTACCAAACCGCAAGCGCCCTAACTATATCATGAAAGTCGGTGAAGGCATTACAATCAAGGTTTACCTTCTTACAATAGCCTAGCAGTTCACCCGTGGCGAAAATGTGGTGGCACAGCTTTGCCGCCGGAAAATCAGAAGGGCCGTTCCCCACATATACTACCTCATAGCCGCTCCTCAAGAACGAACTCACATATGCTTCTTTCAAGCCATCCGGCAAGTGCCCGCCATCCGGTCCGACGTATTGGACTTGCATACCTTCAGGGAGGAACCGGGTTTGCGCCGCAAACACCGGGATGTCTTCTATCCCGATATCGCTCAGGATTGCCTTTATGTAGAAATCCAGTCCATTGCTTACAATGACGAGACGGAAGCCCTTTCGGCGACAATAGACCACCAATTCATGAAACCCGGCCCTTACCTTTACTTGACCCTTTATCGCCTCCAGAAGGCTTTGCCTATCGGCTTTAACCATGGCGAAGGCTTTAGTATTGAAGCACCCAACGGATATCTTACCCTCTTTGTACTCGCTTAATAGTTGTCTCCAGTCCCCATTGGCAAAGGTGTCCAGCAGGGTAAAACTTACATCTTCCTCGGTGATTGTGCCGTCGAAATCACACTGAATCAACGTTTTTCTGACTCTGGTTATGTGCATCGTAACCCCTAACCTCTATATATTCCTAAGGTTAACGCTTTATCATCGGGCATCTTAAGGCGTCTGGGTAAAGACTAATTATTAACATATTACCATATTTCTACACATAAACTGGCACCTTTGCCTGAAGATAAAGAGAAGGCAATAGATGAGATTGGGGAAGAAGCTAAACTAAACGGGGAAGAAAGCGACGAGTCGGCGAGATTAATTAGGTGAATAACAGGTCAATAGCGGTTGTGCTCCCGAAATCCACTAGATCTACTGAACTCCTTTTTCGATAGTGCTATATTCAAAATCCCAGCCACTGTCGGCATCCACGTCCTCTCCACGCGTTACTTCCTCAAGCGTTTCACTGTTGGCACTGATAATATACGTGTAATCTCTGGCTGTCAACTCTGCCCAGAACGCTGTAGTACGGTGGTTCCACATCAGGGTAATTAATATTGACTGACTTGAAGAGAAAGGGTATAGTTACTCAATAAGAAGCCTTGATGGAAACAGGAAGAATTAGGAGACAGGGCTAAATGGACAAGAAGAAAATACTTATAGCTGATGACGAACAATCTGTCAGGTTGTTGGTAAAAAGGCTTCTGAGCCAGAACTATATCATTCTCACTAAGCAGTTTACAATGATACTGCCCAACGGGTTAGAATGACGGATAAGGAGGGAGAGATGTTTTATTACCAACCGAGCTGGACTCAAGGAGTGACGGAAGCCCCTATTAGGGCGCTGGTCAGCCTTACTCCGGCCGAGTCCAAGCGGCTTATCGCCAAAGGGGTAGCTACCCTACCCGAGGTGAGACGAGCCCTTGAACAGGGGATAGTGATTATCGCCCGGGGTACTACCAACGCCTTCGTTGTCGAGGAGATGACTGGGAATAAGGTAGAGCCCAAGTGCCATTACGCTGCCGGGATAATCGTCGACGGTGAGCTCTGTGCAACTCCGGCTGATACGAGGATGGAGCCCGTTGTGCTTCGGTGCGGTAAGGCTGATGGAACCCCTGCTGCTGATGCCCTCCAGGAGTTTAGGGAGGGGGATGTTTCCATTAAAGGAGCTAGTGCCGTAGACCCGGAGGGGAATGCCGGGGTGCTGGCAGCAGGAGATGATGGAGGCACGATAGGGGCAATCCTACCTGTGCTCCTCCCCCGAGGCAGCCACCTAGTTGTACCTGTGGGGCTGGAGAAGCTTATCCCTTCGGTGGCACAGGCTGCCCGAGCTACCGGCATCTTTCGTTTCAAATACAGCACAGGGTTACCGGTAGGGCTGGTGCCTATACCCAATGCCTTAGTGGTCACCGAAGTCCAGGCGTTCCAGGTGCTTACCGGGGTACAAGTAGTACCGGTTGCCGCTGGAGGTATCGCTGGCTCTGAAGGCACGGTGGTGCTCTCGCTAGAAGGGGAAGCAGCCCAGATAGAGCAAGCCCTCTCCTTAGTTAAAGCCGTCAAGGGGGAGCCACCGGTGAGCCGACCGGCTGCCCGAGCTAACGCTGCGGCGGCGGACTTTAACTACGACGCAATGGCGCAGTGGCAGGCATGGCATGGTGGTCCCAAAAGTTCATGGTATTAAGCATTAGGCGTTGGCTAATACTAACCTCTTTCTCCAACGAAATACATTGACAGACCGTATTATTTGTGGTAGGATTAAATCTAAAACAAGCTGGGTGTAACAGATGTTAGTTTATTTTGTCCCTCAAGCCATATATTACGCTTATTATATGTTTACCGGGCGCAACAGCGCGCTTGGGGGGCTTAGCTGTGGAAATGTAAGTACATCATAGGGTAACCAACCTAAAATAAAAAACTCAAGAGAGCCTTCCCAAGCGGAGGCTCTCTTGAGTTTGAGTAGCTAGAAGGGTTACACTGTAAGAGATATGGCAATAAAAAAAGAGTGTAGCTTCTTGTAAGAGTATTAACCAATTTAGGGGGGTGGGAAATGATAATAATGAAAACGAATGCCACCAAGGAACAAATAGAGCGAGTGGTAAAGGAAATAAAGAGGTATGGGCTAAGAGCCGATGTTTCTCGGGGTGCCTACAAGACGGTGATTGGGCTAATAGGGGATGAGAGGAGAATACCGTTTGATCACTTTGCCGTTCTCCCTGGGGTAAAAGAGGTGATGAGGATTGAAATCCCATATAAATTGATCAGCCGGGAATATGGTAAATTCTTTGAAAGGGTAAGCGAGGGTATGGTAATAGAAGTTGGGGACATCAGGATAGGTGGTGATGAACCGGTATTCATCGCCGGACCTTGCGCTGTGGAGAGCAAAGAGCAGCTATTTAAGATTGCGGAGGGGGTAAAGACGGCCGGGGCTCATATTCTGAGAGGAGGCATTTTTAAGCCGAGAAGCTCGGTTCACTCTTTTCAGGGGCTTGGAGCTGAAGGTCGGGAGGCGGCCGAGGAGGCTCTAAGCTGGCTAGCCGAAGCCGGGCAGAAGTTCGGATTGCCAGTGGTTACTGAAGTGAGGGGGGAGACGCAGGTTGACCTGGTGGCAGAATATGTTGATATACTCCAGATAGGAGCCAGAAATATGTATGACCAGGACCTGCTCACCAGGGTATCAAACAAGGGTAAGCCCA
>Ga0209979_1000342_pt1 | contig 66037 bp, 64 predicted proteins | sample AnhtaG_FD_183114 | JGI IMG/M metagenome (GOLD analysis project Ga0209979, IMG submission 183114) | Deep subsurface microbial communities from Anholt, Denmark to uncover new lineages of life (NeLLi) - Anholt_01485 metaG (SPAdes) (version 2) | ecosystem: Environmental > Aquatic > Marine > Oceanic...
AGGTGATGATCGCCTTGAAACCCAAATCTATGAACGTATGGGCAAGCTCATTGGCATCCCTTTTCCATAAAGGGAACACCCCCCTCATTCCTATTTTCGCCAGGTTACCCTCCCGGTATTTCCTCAGGTCCTCCAGGAAAATGTCCCCGAAAACTACGGAGAAAACGCTCTGGCTTCGGTACTGTATCAGCTTGTCCCTCATGCGCTCTTCGTACTCTTCGTCGGATGAATTCCTGGTGATATAGACCTTTTCCAGCGCAAGGCGTAAAGATTCGGCCTGCTGTTCAAGAAGAGTAGCGCGGACACCGTGCATGCTGATCCTGTCGTAATCCTCTGTTACGGTTGTTAGCAGCACTGCTATCTCGTAACCACCGGTCATCTCCAGCTCATAAAGGGCCATGGCGCTGTCTTTGCCGCCGCTCCAGGTAAGAAGGACTTTTTCAGTTGTTGACATAACACGTATGCTTGAGATTTGCGAGTCGGGGACTTCTATCCTTCCTTAGCCTTCTGCTGCAGCTCGTAGAGCTTGGTGATGGCCTCGAGGGGAGTCATCGAGGAGACGTCCATCCCCAGGATTTCATCTATAATAGGGGGCTTTTGCCCGAAGAGCGGTAGCTGTTCCGAGGGGGGCTTCTCTCGCCGGCGGGGACGTGCGCCCCGCGCTGTTTTCATCCCAATATGGTTCTCCAGGTTTATCAAAACCTCCCCGGCGCGGTGCACCACTGCTCGGGGCAGGCCTGCCAATTGTGCTACATGGATGCCGTAGCTCTTGTCGGCGCCCCCGGGGATTATCTTGCGCAGGAAGACCACCTCACCACCCTCCTCGGACACAGCGACGTTGAAGTTCTTCACCCGGGGCAGGAAGTTCCCCAGGTCTACCAACTCGTGGTAGTGGGTGGCAAACAGCGTCTTGGCGCCGAGCCTGGGGTGGTTGTGAATGTACTCTGCCACAGCCTGGGCGATGGAAAGCCCGTCGTAGGTTGAAGTCCCACGTCCGATTTCGTCCAATATGATCAGCGATTTTGAAGTAGCGTTGTTGAGTATGTTGGCCGTCTCCAGCATTTCGATCATGAAGGTCGACTGGCCAGTGACCAGGTCGTCCTGGAGACCAACCCTGGTGAAGATACGGTCTACGAGCCCTATAGTAGCCGAGTCTGCGGGAACGAAGCTGCCGATCTGGGCCAGGAGCACAATAATGGCTACCTGCCGCAGATAGGTTGACTTACCCGACATGTTGGGGCCAGTGAGGATAATGAGTTGGGCATCCTTATTTGAGAGGTGGATATCGTTGGGAACGAATTGCTCATCGAGCAGCGCCCGCTCCACTACAGGATGGCGTCCACCGGAAATCGCTATCGAGTCGTCAGTAGTCAGTTTGGGACGAACATACCCATACCTCGCTGCCACCTCTGCGAACGCGGAGAGGACATCGATCTGGGCCACAGCGGCGGCAATGCCCAGGATGCGGTCGCCCCAACCCCCCACCTGGCGGCAAACCTGGCGAAAGATGGTGCTCTCCAGCTCGGCAATCCTGGACTCAGCATTGAGGATCAGCGATTCATACTCCTTGAGCTGCGGGGTGAAGTAACGTTCTGCTCCCACCAGCGTCTGCTTGCGTATATAGTCCTCGGGGACACGGTGGACGTGAGGGGAGGTGACTTCGATGTAGTAGCCGAACACCTTGTTATAGCCCACCTTGAGCGACTTGATCCCGGTCCTATCGCGCTCGGTTCGTTCCAGGTCGGCCAGGTATTTCTTGGCATTCGATGAAGCTGAGCAAAGCTCGTCCAATTCACTGGAGAAGCCTTTCTTTATCACGTCCCCTTCTCCAACCGTCGCCGGCGGATTCTCAACGATGGCCTGGGAGATCAATGTCACGATATCGTCACAGGGCTTGAGCTCCGAATAAAGCCACTCTAAATCCCTTTCCTCCTCAAGCATAGCCCTCATCTGCGGGACCTGCTCCAGGCTGTGGCGCAGGGAGACCAGCTCCCTGGGGGTGGCTATACCTGACCTCACGCGGTTAACCAGCCGCTCTATGTCGCTGAGCTTGCCGAGGAGGCCTATTACCTCGATCCGCCGCGGCGACTGAAAGCAGGATACAGCCTGTTGCCTTTGCTCCAGCTGCTTTATATCGAGAAGGGGCTGCCCCAGCCACTTCTTGAGCAGTCTTCCTCCCATCGGCGTCTTGGTCAGGTCGATAACGGACAGCAGCGAGCCGCTGGTCAGCCCCAAACGGCTGCTCTGAAATAGCTCCAGGTTGCGGCGTGTTTGGGCGTCCAGGGTCATGAAAGACTCGGTGGAATAGGTAGCGAGGCTGTTGATTTGCCCCAGCGCTTCTTTCTGGGTCTGCTCCAGATATTGAAGGATAGAGCCCGCTGCTATTATCGCCAGCGGAAGATGGGCGCAGCCGTAACCTTCCAGAGAGGATACTCCTAAAGCGTCGAGCAGGGTCTGCCGCGCCCTATCCAGCTCAAACAATTGATCATCGAGCTGTGTTGCCGGTCCGGGGAGCCATGACTGGGGAACCTCGGAGCTGCGGGGGATGAGCACCTCCGAAGGGCGAAGGCGCTCCAGTTCGAGTGGGACGTTTTCAGCAGGAATCTGGGTGGTAGCGAATTCGCTTGTTGTTATGTCAACATGCGCTATCCCTGCTTCTTCGCCCTCGACAACCAGGGAGGCAAGATAATTGTTTGCCTTGAGTTCGAGCAGGTTCGGCTCTACCACCGTCCCTGGGGTGACCACCCGGACCACCTCGCGCTCCACTATCCCCTTCCCGGCTTTAGGTTCACTCACCTGCTCGCAAATGGCCACTTTGTAGCCCTTGTTAATGAGCTTGACCAGATAGTTGTCCAGGGCATGGTGAGGAATCCCCGCCATGGGGTAACGCTGCCCCTTGCCCATTTCCCTGGAGGTCAGCGTGATCTCCAGCTCACTGGAGACCAGCTTGGCATCATCGTCGAAGGTCTCGTAGAAATCGCCCAGGCGGAAGAAGACGATAGCTTGAGGATAGCTCCGCTTGATCTTGAGATACTGGCTTCTAATAGGCGTCATAAGGGCGTTCGCTGCTGTTTTGGCTATTTTACTAGAACTGCTCCCTTAAGGAAAGGTTTAGTCAAGTTGGGGAGCGTCAATGGTCTGAGCAGGCGTGTGGTAAGCTAGGGCGAATCTCTCTTGACATTGGTACCGTGCACTGGTATAATCGTGCATACTCGTTCCCGACCACCACTCACTGCTGAGCGTTGAGTTCGCGTCCCTACTTTTTGCTCTGCCTCCACTGAGAGGCAGACCGCTGTAGCAGGCATGGCTGCATTCAACTAACGAACAGCACCTGTCCTGTCCAACAATATCCAATCTTTTTTGCTCGGCTCCGACCAGCTAGCAGGGGTTTAGTATCGCCACAGTAGTTGATATGGGTAATGCCATTTAGGCCCCCCGGAGGCAATGATGGCTAAGAAATTGTTATTAATCAATCCAGGTGATGAAGCCAAGTTAAATGCAATAAAGGTCCGTAATTTCACTTACGCACCCCCAGGTTTAGCCTATTTAGCCGCAATAACCTCCTCCGGTTGGGATATAAAGATAATTGATGAGAATATTGAGCCCCTAACCTTTGAGGATGCTGACCTGGTAGGTATAACTGCTATGACCTGGAATGCTCCCAGAGCGTACGAAATATCTGAGCAGTACAGGCGAAAAGGCATTAAGACGGTGATGGGCGGCATTCATGCCTCTATGATGCATGATGAAGCCATACGGTTTGTTGATTCTGTTGTGATAGGTGAGGCTGAATCTGTTTGGCAAGGTTTGCTCCATGATTTCGAAAGAAATGAACTGAAACGGTTTTATAGAGGGGAGCGTATTTCTTTAGAGAATCTTGTTAGACCTAGAAATGACCTCTATTCCGATAGTTATAGAGTTAAAGCTTCTGTGCAAACAGCTAGAGGTTGCCCTATGGATTGTGAGTTCTGTTCGGTAACCACTTTTCATGGTCGAACGTATAGACAAAGACCTGTGGAAGAGGTACTGGATGAAATAGAAGCCCTGAATTGCAAGGAGTTCTTTTTCTCAGATGATAACATTCTAAATTACGGGGAAAAGGCGGAACAAAGGGCAATTCAATTGTTCCGGGGGATGAAAGAGAGAGGATTGAATAAGCGGTGGGCTTCTCAAGTAGGGATTGATTTTGCAAATAGCCCGGAGGTCTTAAGGTGGGCCCAAAAATCTGGCTGTTTGGCAGTACACATCGGTTTTGAATCTGTAGTTGAGGAAACACTCGAAGGTATGCACAAAGCTAGGAATTTGAAGGTGGGTGTAAGAAATTATAAAGAGGTAATCAAGAGAATACATGACCATGGCATCGGGGTACATGGGGCTTTTATTCTCGGTAGTGATGGGGATAGGAAAGATGTTTTCCAGAGAACGATAGAATTCCTCCTCGATTCAAAGATCGATTCAGCCTCACTTACAATCTTGACTCCCCTTCCAGGGACAAGATTGTACGACAGATTGAGGTCTGAAGGAAGGTTACTGTGCACCAATTATCCTGATGATTGGAAGCATTATGATTTCGAGGAGCCCGTATTCAGGCCTAAGCATATGACCCCTGATGAATTGGGAGAAGGTATTTACGAAGTTTATAAACGCACTACCTCAAGAGTAACATCACTGAAAAGAGCTTTCAATTCGCTTATCCAAACGAAAAGCCCGTATTTGACTGCTGCCGCTTACTCATTGAATCGCGGACTTGGTTCACTTGCGACGAGTAAATATCAATATGTGAAAAACGCATGGCCTTCCGGGGCCAAGGATTCTTCCCCCTCCTACCCCGCCACGGATGGAGAGGGCGGCGAGGCGGAATTCGCCGAAGGCAGCCAGGAGTTCCCCACGCCATCAGCGAAGACTTAAGAGGTTTCGGGGGCAAGTAGAAATCCGCTCACGCACTTGACTCTGTTGCGAAATACCTCCTCTGAAAGTACAGAGCCACGTTTACCAGGCTGATCAGCACCGGCACCTCCACCAAAGGCCCGATTACCGCAGCGAAGGCCACCCCAGAGCCGATGCCAAACACCGCTACAGCTACCGCTATGGCCAGCTCGAAGTTGTTGCTGGCCGCGGTGAACGCGATGGTCGTTGTCTTGGAGTAGTCAGCCCCGATCTTCTTTCCCATGTAGAATGAGACCAAGAACATGACCACGAAGTAGATTAGCAGGGGGATGGCGATGCGAATTACATCGAGAGGCAGCTGCACGATAACCTCTCCCTTGAGTGAGAACATAACCACGATAGTGAAGAGAAGAGCAATGAGCGTGACGGGGCTGATCCTGGGGATGAACTTACCCTCGTACCATTCTCGACCCTTGAATCTTATGAGTGTGAACCGCGTGAGCATGCCCCCGAAGAACGGTATGCCCAGGTAGATGAACACGCTTTGAGCGATCTGGGCCATGGTTATGTCCACCGCCAAGCCTTCCAGACCGAACCATCCCGGCAGCACCGTTATGAAGATGTAGGCATACACGGAGAAGAAAAGTATCTGGAAGATGGAGTTGAAGGCTACCAGCCCGGCGGCATACTCACTGTCTCCCTTTGCCAGCTCATTCCACACGAGGACCATGGCGATGCAGCGCGCCAGCCCTATCATAATCAGGCCTACCATGTATTCGGGATAGGCTCGCAGGAAGATGATAGCGAGGAAGAACATGAGCACGGGGCCGATGAGCCAGTTCTGCACCAGGGAAAGCCCCAGCACCCGCCAGTTACGGAACACCTTGCCCAGCTCTTCGTATCTTACCTTGGCGAGCGGTGGATACATCATCAGTATGAGCCCGATAGCTATCGGGATAGAAGTCGTGCCCACCTGAAAGCGGTCAATGAAATCAGCCGTCCCCGGGACAAAGTACCCCAGGCCCACCCCCAGGCCCATCGCCAGGAATATCCAGAGCGTGAGGAAGCGGTCCAATAGTGGCAGTCGCCGCACCACAGCACCTGGCTCCGCGTTACTCATACGCTCCTCCTTGGTCTTCGCTTCGCATGTCTAATCGGATCACGGCTGTTAAATACTAGTGTCCCGTCTTAAATCTCTCCACCGGGTCTCCACCGGTGTCCAGATGGGACTTCAGCTTCCCCTGCTGAGAACGAGCTACCTTGTCATAGATCGATTTCTTCAGGAACCTGAGTGCTTCCTTCTCGTCGCGGTCAATCATGATGCGCTCGAGTTCAACAAGTTCCTCTTCATCGAGAGCTATCGCTGTTTTCCTGATTTCAAGCATGATACCCCCTATCTAGCCGTGAATCCACAGCACAATGAAATATATGCCCACGCCGATAAAAAGCAGCGCCACGGCTTTTCGTATAACCTTCTCAGCGGCGGTGACTACACCGAGCCACCGGGCAACCTTGGTCACCCCGGCCGACAGAAGAACTGCGAAGACGAGAACCGGGAGGCCTGTTCCGAAGGCGAAGGAGGCAGGGAGTGTAATCCCTGCCGTTGATTCCAGCGCTAATGGCACGAGAATTCCGAAGAATAGTAGTGCTGTATAGGGGCAGAAAGCCAGTGCGAAAACCACTCCGAGCAGGTATGCACCAAACCTGCCTTTCCTGGCAACCCTTTCTCCTAAAGATGTGAGCCTTCCGCTCCCTTGAAAAATCGGGAGTTTGATTATGCCAAGCAGGAGGATTCCCACTACAATCAGCAGCGGCCCTAGAAATCGTTCGCCGGCATCCTGAAGGAACATAGCAATGCTGGGAACCTTCACACCTGCAAGGATGACCAGCGCGCCGATAATGAAATATGTTGTCATACGCCCCAGCGTGTAGAGAACCCCCGATGCCAGGACATACCTGCGGTCAGTAATCTTGCGGCTGATATAAGCCATTGCCGTGACATTTGTAGCTAGAGGGCAGGGGCTGATGGCAGCTAGTATCCCTATCAGGAATGCAGATAGTAATGGGAAGCTGACGCTATCTGAGATCTGATGAACTAGACCGCCTAATTCCACTAGGCACTCTCCAGATGCTTCTCTATCTCACTCTTGACCAATTCGACACATTTCTCATCATCACCGAGGTAATACCAGATTTCAAGCACCTGTTGTATATCATCATTTCCATCTATCACGTCATTTATAAACAGAGAGGATGTGTATGCACCGTATTTATCTATTATGGCTGCATTCGCAGAATCCTGGACATTCAGCACCTTGTATACCAGCTTGCCGCTGGCCAGTTCATTAGCAAAATAGGTATTTATTGTATATGTAACTGCATCTTCAGCGTATCGACAGCTATAGCAGCGCTTTGTGCGGTGGAAATACACGACTTCAACATAGTTACCCCCAGAGGGGCTTGCTTGCACTGTTGGAGTTTCCTGAGTGGAGTCAAGGGTGGTTGGTGGTACAAACTCGTCTGATGAAGTACATGCCGATAGAAAACACGCAGTGAATGCCAACATTGCTATCAAGATAAAAAACCTGACTTTGGTAAATAGGTTCATAATAATCCTCCTTATCTATATGGCTAATTCTGTAGCCAAATCGCCTATTTTGCTGGGCCTACTTCTAGTACTCTAACTGCAAGTCTATGTATAGGATCTAGCCGCAACAACGGTTGGGGCAAGAAGGGCTGCATCAGGTGCAATCCCCTTTCGACGGCAAGTACTCTATCTGGCCTACCCCTATCTCCTTGTAGTCTCCAATCCTCTGGAGAATCTGCTCGTCCTTGGGGAAGCGTCCACACTCCTTGCTGTTAGTGTAGACGACCCGACCGTCGACAGTCACCGCGAAAATACCATCGTGCCCCTCTTTCAGATTCGCCGTGATGCCAAACTCGTTCTTGATTGCAGCCGCCAAACTGGAGGCCAGGGAAAAGTAACCTCATTCCACGCAGTAGACAATCTGGACGTCCATGGCTTCCCCCGCATTACTGGGATTGTTCATGGTAAACCTTCTTTATTGTTGGGCTTATTCGGCTGTTCGCGCTCTCCGTAGCTGCAAGTAGAAAGCCGTCTTCGGTGGTTCCCTATTTTCCCGGACTTGCAGAGGGCGCCTCACCTTTATCGAGCGCATTGATAATAAATTGGGTCACCTCCGACTTGGACGGGATACGCCCGGAGCAGACCAACTCCTCGTTTAGCACCAGCCCTGGAGTGGTCAAGACGGGGTATTCCATTATCTTCTTGATGTCCTTGATCTCTTCCACGCTGGCGTCTATACCGAGCTCCTTTACCACTTCCCTTGTGGTCTGTTCCAGTTGGTGACACCTGACACAGCCGGGTCCGAGAACCTTGATTTTCATCTTTTCTCCTCCTCTTTGATTTATTGTGTTACCAGTCCAAATATATACCCTGAGAAAGTGGCCATGACCACCACAATGCCGATGTAGGTCAAAGTCTTCCTGGTTCCCATGATGCTGCGGATGACCAGCATGTTGGGCAGGGAGAGAGCCGGGCCTGCCAGAAGGAGCGCCAGCGCAGGTCCTTTGCCCATGCCAAGGTCCATGAAGGCTCTAACAATTGGAACCTCGGTGAGGGTAGCGAAATACATCAATGAGCCCAAGAAAGAGGCAATGAAGTTGGCCAGCACGCTGTTGCTACCAACGTATGAAGTAACAACAGACTCCGGAACGGCAACACTGATGATACCAGCAGCAAAAACTCCGACTAAGAGCCAGGGAACGATGAGCCTGACGAAATGAAGGGTCTCCTTCATCCATAGCTTAAGCTCACCCTTGGTAAACCAGCGCCACAGGATGATGGCGAGAATGAACATCAGGATGCCGGTGGCAATCCAGTTCTTGGAAGCAGCGGAAATCAGGATGCTCACCAGCGTGGCGAAGAAGACCACCTGCTGCCACAGGCTCTTGCCCTCGGGTTCGGCCTCGAGCATGGCGAAGGCCTGTGAGTCCTTTTGCGACTCTTCTTTCCTGTATATGAAGACCATGAGCAGGCCGATGGCAGCAGCGAAGGCAATAGCACCAATGGCACGGGCAGCCCCCATGTCGTATCCCAGCAGCCTGGCCGAGTAGACGATGGCGAGGACATTGATAGCAGGGCCAGAGTAAAGAAAGGCAACGGCAGGCCCCAGCCCGGCGCCTCTTTTGTAGATTCCCCCAAACAGCGGGAGCACGGTGCAGGAGCATACTGCCAGAATGGCCCCCGATACCGACGCCACACTGTAGGAGAGCAGCTTCTTTGCCTGGGGACCGAAATACTTAAGAACTGCTGACTGGGAGATAAATACAGCAATGGCTCCAGCTATGAAGAAAGCGGGCACCAGGCAGGTAAGCACATGTCCCGACAAATACTCCAGCAGCCCGTCAGCCCCGCCCCGGAGAAGCTCAATGAAAGTTTCCATAACTAAGAGTCCGCTTGCCTAAATGCGCATTAACGCATACAACCGGCGAAAAAAAGAGAAGCGCTACTCCAGCCTCTGCCGGACACAGCCGGGGCCGACGCGCTCAGCTTCCTTGAGGCGCTCCCTGTCCAGGGCCACCGCTTCATTGCCCTCAAGCCCCTTCCTCACAGCCTCGACCAGATCGGAGAAGTGTTCTTTCATCCCCTCTCGATCTATCGAGTACAGGGACCACAGGCCGTCCTTCCGCAGCTTGAGAAAACCGGCGTCATACAAGGCGCTCAGATTGCGCGAAGCCCTGGTCTGGGAGATGTCCAGCGCCTGCATTACCTCGCACACGCAGCACTCCCTCTCCACAAGCAGGTTCAGGATCCTCAGCCTGGTCTCGTCGGACAGGGCCTTGAAGGCCTTAACCAATTCGCGCATGGCCAAATTCCCTCGGCAGGTCTTGCGAAGTCCCTTCTTGATTCACTGTTTTTGGAGGTAACGTCCCGTAACACATCGTAGTCAAGCCAAGGCCTCAACATGGCCCTTGCCGTTCTCGCAGCACCGGACCGGCGCTTTGTTGATCATCCTCAGGTACGGCACCCGCTGACGCTAATATAATCGTATTTAGTCAGTGTATGCCTGCAGTCGGGGGTGAAGATAGTGAGGGTGACTGAATAGGAGCCATCTTCCGCGTAGGTGTGTGTTGGGTTTTGCTCAGTGCTGTCGATGACGCCATCGTTCTCGAAATCCCATGCCCAGCCGATGATATCGCCCGTTGACTGATCGCTGAATTGTATCGGGCGGATTCCGCGAACGTTTGTAAGCTCAGCAACGAAGTCAGGCTGGCATGAGGCTGTAGTGAAGTTGAGATAATCTATCTTTACCTCGGTATCGTTGCCTCTACGCCCACTCACTGTCAAGGAGACCGTGTAGTTGCCGGGGTAACTATAGATATGCTGCGGGTTCTGGAGGTTGCTATCCACCACGCCATCGTTGTCGAAATCCCACGCCCATGTAGAAACGTTGCCTCGCGACATGTCAGTGAACTGGACCTGCGCCGGGGCTTGGCCAGTAGTAGGAGTAGCGGTAAACCGAGCTTCAGGAGCCGTGGTTCCGCATCCCACCATACTGCTCAGAACCAGTGTAATCAGAGCCAGAGCCACTACTATCTTCATCATCGCCTCTTGTCCTCAACTGCTTCCTAGTTACTATAGCACAAAATAGGTATGTATGTCGATATGCGCATCTAAGCCTACGAGTTGCCATATGCCAGCGGTTCTGTCAACGGGGGGTAGGCTGGACTAGAAGCTACTTCTCCAGGCCTAGAGGGGGCTTATCAATAGGGGCCTTGAAGCGCCCAGCGAGAGACCTGGCACTCTGTCGGGGCGGATAGGGCTGGTAATGTTTCGATTCTGGTTGCTGATGGATGTTGGGAGCCAGTTATCGCGAGGTTGATCACCAATCAAGCCGTATCCCACAATTTGGACTTCTGTGCAATGCTTGGAAGCCTTCAAAGACAGGGGACTTATCTTGAAGGTGTCAACTACTGCCAGGAACAAAGATAGGCGCTCCCAGAAATAGCTGCCACATGTGGCAGCCTTTTAGGGTTCCATCGGGACGACGAACCTGAGAATTATATAGGCGAAGATGCTCCATCCACCAAAGATTAGCGTCACCACCGCGATAACTCTGACGATGGTAGGATCGACGTCAAAATACTTGCCCAAGCCGCCACATATGCCCCAGATCATCCTCTCGTCTCTGCTGCGATAAAGCCTCTTCTCCATGATTCCCTCCTCTGCGAAAACTCTGTTGCCGCTCTACCTTTGCCTGTCGCGCAGTTATGACATTTTGGGGAAGCTGAAATCCTCCCCAGACCCCTTGATTACTGGCTAAGCCTGAAAGGCGGATAGCGGTCGGTGGTCAACAAGAAGGCGTATGCCACCACTCTCAAATACCATCGAAACACGCCCACCACGAAGTCAAACAGGTCTTGCGGGTAACGGCCGGTGAATAAGATGGCAAACCAGGAGACGATCACCACCACGATGGCAGCGATAGCGAGGAAAAAGAGAACAATATAGTGGGGAATAGCCAGGAACCATTTCACCAGCGGCAGCCAGCGGTTGAGATCATCTCTGACGTTCGGGTACGGGATGTCAAGGTGCACTGCCTGCTCTTCGTCAGTTGAGGGATACTCATCCCTCAACAGCGCTAAATAAGCCAGAAACCGGGTAGCAAACCCGGCAATAGCCAGATTCCAGTCATACCACCACTTGGGATACTTCTGCCGGAACAGGATCATCAGCAGAGTTGGCAGAATAACGAATAAGCCGACGCCAAAGCCCTCAAACGTCGACGGCTCCTCCTCCCAGGCGAATGCGGTGCCGACAAGCAGGCCCAAGACTATCCATATTGGAATTGCCCAGAGGAGCCTGAAGAACGTAGTCAGCTTGTTCAGATTTCTGTCCGGGTAGTCGATGGACAGCGTGATTGGGTACTCGGTTGAAGCTTCCGCCATAATAGAACCTCCTTTATTCATTCTGTTGCGGGAACATGAGTTAGTCTTCGCATGCTCGCCTTCGGCCCGGGGTGCCTCACCTAGCCCCACAGAGGCAAACGCCAGGCCGTGAGCTCCTAACCTAGCCGGTTTGCGACCTCTGCGACCTGCGTACTGCCAGGATGATCATGAAAGCCCCGAGTAGCAGCACTACTATTCCGCCAACGAGAAGCCCCACACTGATCCCAAGTAGCGACCCGACTTTTACCTTGAACACGGCGTCCAGATCAACGTCGGCGGACCCGTCATTGTTCATGAGCACGATGGAGTGGCTGCCAACCTCTGTTTCCCACTCCATGGTCTGGGCTCCCGTCCCTTGCTCTGACTCTCTCCAGAATTCCTCAGACGCGGGGGCTGCAGGTTCGGAGGTGCCCGGGTGATTTGTATAATCCACTCTGTCGAGAGATAGCCAACCGGTGTGGGCAAACGTCATCTCATCATACTCGACATCGCTAAGGTAGGCTTCCACATCCGACTCGTCGGCTACTCCTATGAAAATGTCTTTCGCAGGATCGTTGTTTGAGCCTTCTACCGCAAAGGCGGTGGCTATGCCCAACCAGTCTAATACGTCTAGCGCTGTTTCATCTATATCGATGGGTGCGGTAACGATGGCATGGGAACCCCTTTCAATGTGGATGGTGTCTGAAGCGATAAACCCTTCGCTATCCGTGTGGGTTCTTTCCAGCCACAGCAGAGCTCCACCGCCGAACAGAAGGCCAACTCCCACTAGTACGATGATGACTCCGAAGACCAGAAGTACAATCTTTCCTGCGCTCATAGTTGAACCTCCTCATTTTCTATTAATGCCAGCGCTTCCTTGGTTCAGGCCTTACCTATGCGGAATACCTTGGTTCCGCATGCCGGACATTCACCCTGAGTTGCGGGGCGACTATTTTTCATCGTTATTGCCCTGGGATTCCTGATGTCCACCTTCTTCCTACACTTCACGCAGTATGCCTGCATTTTGACCTCCTCCTTCGTAAAGTATTGGGCAGAGAATATCACACAACTGATTGCTGGTCAACGGGTTCTTCAAACGGATTCTCCCCTGCCTGCCGACCGCAACAGAGGAGAACCCTGGATTGCACATTCTGGACATTGGTTCAATCTACACCGATATGCAAGAGGACAAGGTAAGGCGCGACGGGTTAGGCGCCGACCTGCCGCCGGCCGGATGCACGAACCGAGATGCTTCTTGGCGTTACCTTTTGCCTCTGGGTGAGGGGGCCCATTGCTGAACCCCCTCACCCGTGGCACAGGAGATTTCAGAAGCCTCCGGTTAGTCGCCTGAAAAAGGCCTGGACGATGTATGATAAGGTGGGGAACTTCGACACCAGACCTCGCCGTACCCTTTAACCCGCTCCTAGCTCGCACTTATCTCGGCAAAAGAGGCAGGGAAGTAGCTTCCTCCGTATACACTCCTTATGCCAGTCACGAGCTCCGAACTGGCGGCCCTCTTAGGAACAAAGCCGTATGCTCCCATATTCCTGGCAGCGACCATATTCTCATCCTCGTCATACTGTGTCAGAATCAACACCTTTGTGTGAGGGCATTCCTGGCAGATTCGCTTTGTCGCTTCAAGCCCGCTCATCACAGGCATGACTATATCCACCAACGCCACGTTCGGCAATAGCCTTAGCGCCTTCTCAAGCGCATCTTGCCCGTTAACTGCCTCCCCTACCACAGCAATGTCCTTATGCAGCGCCAGAACCCCACTTATTCCTTCCCTGACCATAGTATGATCGTCCGCTACCAGCACTCTTATCATCCTGGTCGCCTGCTCCAGCAGGCTTTGGATTCTTGGCACCAGTGAAGACGGCTCAATGGGCTTGGTTACATAGTCGTCTGACTCCAATTGCATCCCCTCAAACTTTCTCCATCCCTTAGTAGACCGTTCCTCATACCGGGCATCGATCACCATGAGCGGTATGTCTTTATAGCGGAGATGCTGCTTTAGCCACTGATGCACGGAGAATGCCTGTCCAGCTGGAGTTAACGTGCCCAGAACAATAACGTTGGGCCGTAAACTCACCATCTCCTGAGCCTGTGCCTTGCTGGAGGCCGTTATGACCTGGTAGGATTTACCTTCCAAAGTCATCCGGCAAGCCTCTGCAAAATCAGGCTCGTCATCTATGACCAAGATTTTCTCCTTTTTACCCATTTTCTCTCACCTCCATTTAGATTTCGTTAGCCTGCCCAACTCCGGCTGCGCCTTAGTTGAGCGGTCCCTTACACGTGCACATCAACCAATCCAGCCGCCTCCAGGATATCAGGCACAACCCCTTCATTGCCCACTGCCATAATGTGGACGCCGTGACATAGCTTTTCCTCCTTTATCGTCCTTATTAGCCCTGCGGCAATCTCGATTCCCTTCTGAAGTCCTTTCCCCTTCTCCACGCTGGCAAGCTCATCGATAACGGGCTGGGAAACAATTATTCCGGGAACATTGTCGTTCATATACCGAGCCATCCTTGCTGAGGCCAGCACTATGATGCCAGCCAGGGTCCTGACATCGAACTGAGAGGCATACTGCATGAACCTGCGAAGGCTACCCAGGTCAAAAATGCCCTGGGTTTGGAAGAACTGCGCCCCGGCAGCGACCTTCTTGTCAAACTTGAGAAGTTGTGGTTCAATGAAATCTGCCTCTGGATGAACCGAGGCACCGATACAGAATTTCGGTGCACCTTTGAGTTCGTTCCCCCCCATGTCTGTCCCCGATTCCATTGTCCTGATCATCCTCAGCAACTGCACAGAATCCAGGTCGAAGACAGGCTTTGCCTCCTTATGATCCCCTACATCGATAGAATCACCGGTGAGGCAAAGCACATTGGTGATGCCGCGGGAGTATGCCACAAGGAGGTCTGCTTGAATCGCCAGGCGATTGCGATCACGGCAGGTCACTTGAAGGATAGGCTCACCGCCGGATTCCTTCACCAGTAGACAGCCCCCTAGTGACGCAAAACGCATTACTGAGCTTTGACCATCGGTTACGTTGATGGCATCAACCTTGTCCTTGAGCAAATCTATGTGATGGATCATCTCCGAGGTATCAGTACCCTTAGGAGGCCCGATCTCTGTTGTTACCAGGAACTTATCTGAGCTGAGTTTCTCCTCAAATGAAGAGTTACTCATTTTCTCCCCCCACATCGATAATTGCCTTGCTCACGATCCTTTTTGGCCTGGGAATCGCCCGGAAGTTCCTCGGCGGGTAGTATCGGCGCATGTTCTCCAGTTGCTGCAGTCCCTCCAGGCGCTTGTAGATTAGAACCCAGGCGCAATCCATGTCTTTACTTGCCTCACACTTGCCGTTCTTGGTACCAGCACAGGGCCCGTTGAGTATTCCTTTTGTGCACCTGGTGATGGGACAGATGCCGGCAGTATCCCCCAATCTACAATCGCCGCAGGCAGCGCAGCGCTCATCCCAAATGCCCCATTCCTTGGGCATACCCATAAAGGAGGTGTTAACGCCGGGCAACACAGGTAGATCTGAAAAACGTTCGGCTACAGCCTGTACGCCAATGCCACAACCAAGGGATAGGATGGCATCCACGTCCTCGACTCTACCGGTGAGCATATCCAGGAACTCAGGATCACACTGCCTTTTCAAAGTGTATTCCGAAAAAGTGTGAGCACCATTCCCGCTTCTTGCCTGCGCAACCCGTAACGCGTTGTGAAGAAAGGAGACTTCACGTTCACCACCAGCATCGCAAACTGTGACACAGGTACCACAGCCGAGGATCAACACCCTCCCATAGGAGTCGATCATTCGCCTGATTTCTTCCAGGCTTTTTTGCTCCGCAACTATCAACTTCTCACCTCCTGCATTATTATCGAAGCTAAGTAGAGGTTGCCCATTCGCTCGGCAAACCTGTCGAGCTCCTCAGCGGGGTCTCCACCGTTGGTGGTAGTTGAGACGAAGGCCTGCAGGCGCTCCGGCTCAAGACCGATCTGCGCCAATATTCTTCTGGCCTTTTCAACACGCTGTCGAACCCAAAAGTCAGTGTTTTCCCTAGCACACTGCTCTCCACAACCAGCGATGAAAACTCCCTCAGCGCCCATCTCGAAAGCACGCAACATGTGATCGGCCTCCACCTTAGCTGTACAAAGGACAGGTACTATCCAGATGCCTGCCTTGGCTCCCCTCCAAAGGCCTGCGAGAGCACCAGTGCCAAAGAGTCCATACTGACAACAAAAGCCAATAATAAGAGGCTTGAGATTAGATTGTGCCGCAGATTTCAGAGCATGGTCTAGTTCTTCGGTTATCTGTCGTCGGTCGTAGGGCTTGCGCAAGACTATCGCCTTAGCCGGGCACTCAGCAACGCACACACCACAGGCCTGACACTGATCATCTGGTATCTGGATTGTGCCGCTGGCATCCAGGTGCGGCACGTGATAAGGGCAGACCCGCAGACAGGTAAGGCAAGTGGCACACTTATCCTGGAAAAGGATCTCTGCGCCCATACCACATCGAAGACACCTTCTTGCCTCATTGATAGCAGCTTCCCAGCTATAGCCAAGTTCCACTGGCTTGAAGTCCTTGCTCCTTGCTTCAGGGGAAAGGGTTGGTAGCTCAAGTCGGCCAACTTTTCGTATCATTTCTATCGTCTCAAGGAGCAGGTCGCCTGAGAGACGTTGCCTCGTCTCTTTGTCCCCTAGTGGATATCGGCGCTGGAGGTAATCGTCAATACGGGAAGCTGCCAATCTGCCAGCCGCCAGTGCCTCAACCACGGTTGCCGGCCCGCTGACAGCATCCCCTCCAGCAAAGACCCCTGCTCTATTGGTAGTGAGTGTAATCGGATCAGCCTGAATAGTGCTACCCCTGCCCATGCGAACGCCGAAGCCACCCGGTGTCTGAGGTGCTTGCCCAATAGCCACAATTAGGGTATCAAACTCCTTGTTGAACTCACTACCTTTGATCGGTACAGGTTGACGCCTCCCCCTAGCATCTGGTTCACCAAGCTCCATCCTGACACAAGTTACGCTCAAGCGCCCATTTTTCCGCTTGATTCTAGTCGGGGCCACCAGAAACCGGACGTCTATCCCTTCCTCTAAGGCTTGCTCCACTTCTATATCACTCGCTGGCATTTCCGCCCGGCTACGCCGGTACAGGATCTTTACATTGGGTACGCCCAATCGAAGCGCAGTGCGCGCGGCATCAACTGCCACATTCCCTCCTCCCACCACGGCAACCTTTCTCCCCAGAGACGGCTTGAGTCCGAGGTTCACCTCCCGCAGAAAGGTAGCCCCATCTATCACTCCTGGGCTCTCCTCTCCCTCTATCTCCATTCTAAGGCCCTGATGAGCGCCTATGGTTACAAAGACAGCTTTGTAGCCCATGTCAAATAGCAGGTCAAGGGATACCACCCTGGTATTCGTCCTGATTTCAACCCCCATTTGGGTCAATCTCTGAACTTCGGTGTCGAGTACCTCCCGGGGAAGACGATACTGAGGAATACCTACTCGGAGCATACCTCCTAGCTCTGAGTGAGCCTCGAATATAGTCACCGGATAGCCGAGCTTCCTTAGATAGTAGGCGCAAGCCAGCCCCGCTGGCCCGGAGCCCACTATGGCAACCTTTTCACCACGAGTTGTCTCGGCTTCAGATTGGATCATCCTGTCACCACCAAACTCCACTGCGAATCTCTTCAATGCCCTAACAGCAATGGGTTTATCTACCTGACAACGCCTACAAGCGTCCTCGCAGGGATGAGTACAGACATAGGCACAAATAGAGGGGAAGGGGTTGCCATTTCTTATCACCTGAAGTGCTTCCATGATTCTTCCCTGGGCAGTTAGATCAACGTATTCTCTGATATCCATGTGTAAGGGACAGGCAGCCTGGCAGGGGGGCATAAGACTGCGGTCGACAGAGAGTCTCTTCGTTTGCCTGTCTCGACGGTTCTGAGTGTCATCAGTCACAGATGAATACATCAGACCCCTTTCTATAGGAATAGTCTAACTTCTACCAGTGTAGTTCCTGGTTCTAGCGGCGAGCAATAGGAAATTCCCTAGATATGCGCGGGCTTTCTGTTTGGAATTTGTACTGGGGTAAACCCTATTTGCAGTCCAGGAAAGCCCTCGTCAGCGGAGCATCTCAGAAGATGGGTGAGGAGACTTTCGTTTGTGCCATTAGAGGACTATGATCCCCTTGCGTATGGCATACTTAATGAGGTCGGCCCGATTGTGGATGTTCAGTTTCTTCATCAAGCTGGTCTTGTACCACTCCACGGTCTTGGGGCTGACGACCAGCATATCCGCTATTTCCCGAGCAGTATGTCCCTCGACAACCAGCTTAAGCACTTCCCTTTCCCTATCTGTCAACTGCTGGTAAGGGTCTTTTTCTCCTTTTTTAGTCGGCTTCTGCTGATATTCCTCAACAAGGGCCGCCGCCGCTGAGGGAGTTAGATAGGAATCCCCATTGTAGACAGCCTGAATAGCTGAAGCAAGCTCCGAAAATGCTGCCCTCTTGGTAACGAAGCCACGGGCCCCTGCCTCGATAATCGGGATGACATATTCGCTATCATCATACTGGGTCAGTGCCAGCACCTTCGTTCCCGCGAATTCCCTCCGTATTCTGCGCGTGGCTTCCAGTCCGCCCATAGTAGGCATTGCCAAGTCCATTAGCACCACGTCCGGCGCAAGCTGTCTTACCTTTTGCAGGGCTTCTTTTCCGTCTGATGCCTCGCCGACTACTTCTATATCGGCGGCTAGCGACAGCAGGGCACGGATCCCATCTCGCACGAGGGTGTGATCATCGACCACTAGCACCTTTATCTTCTTCATCTGCCACGTCCCTGGCCACTGGAATTTTCACCCTAACCTTGGTCCCCTGACTCGGCCGGGACTCAATACGACAGGTGCCACCCACCAACTTTGCTCTCTCCTTCATGGTGAATAGGCCTGTACCCCGACCGCTGGGGTCCACCCGTGTAAGTTTGCTGACGTCAAAGCCTTTGCCATCATCCTTGATATGTAGTAGGCACTCCCTGGCGTCGCACTCTAGCTTGATAGAGGCATTCTTGGCTTCTGAGTGTTCTACGATGTTGCCTAACGCGCCCTGGGCGATACGGAAAAGCGTCACTTCAACCTCCGGCGGGAAGCGCTTATCCGCGCCTGTGAATTCAGCAGATATATTAATCCCTTGAGCTTGAAGGGTGTCCTTAGCATATCGATGGATTGCAGCAGGCAGTCCAAGCTCATCCAACAGGGTGGGGCGGAGTTCCTTCATCAGCTTTACTATCTCATCGCCAGCACGAATCGCGTAGGAGTGTGTCGTCCTCAGCTTATCCATAAACTCAGCATCTCCAATTCCTCTCATTTCCGCCGTTCCAATAATAGCCTGCAGGTTGAGGGTCAAGCTGGTAAGCGCTTGGCTGGTTTCATCGTGCAACTCTCGGGCGACTCTTTTTCGCTCCTCTTCCTGCGCGGTGAGGGCGTGCTGAAGTAGTGTCTGATACCGCTCTCTACCCATTCTCACCCCTTCATACAGCTTTGCCTGCTCAATTGCCGTGCCGAGATAGTCGCCAATGGAATTGAGCAGGGACACATCGTCCGCTGCAAACCGCCCCGCCACCTGGCTGGCGATGTTCATCACACCTACGGTCCTGTCCTTTGCCTTCAGAGGAATGCTGACGAACCCCTTAAGACCCTCTGCGCTTACCAAATCAGGGTGAGCGACATGCGGACTTTTGGAGATGTCCTCCAGCAGCACGGGCTCACCGGTTTGGGCTACCCTCCCTGCTATCCCCTCGCCAAGGCTCATCCGCATCTCCTCGGCATATTTGGCGGACAAGCCATGCTGGACACGATAGCATAGCGTCTCACCCTGTTCATCCAAGAGCAGAATTCCTCCGATGGCGCCGTTAACCATCTCCAGTACATTATCTAAAGCGACCCTTAGGATGGCATCCAAATCCCACAGGCCGCTCACCGCACTTGAAATGCGACTCAATGCTAGAAGCTGGTGATGTCGCCTCAGGATCTGGGTCTCCAACTCCCTCTCTGCGGAAACGTCTCTCCTCATTTCGACTATGAGCTTGATGTTGCCATCGCGGTCCCGGAGAGGATATGCGGTGATCTTGAGATACCTATCGGCTCCGAGGATGCGATCAGAATGAATAACTGCTGTCGCGCTGCCCTTTCGCAGCACTTCCCTGAGCGGACAGTCCCATAGAGGTGCACTGCAGGGCCTATCCCTATCATGCAAGACCTCGTAGCAAAGCCTGCCGATGGGCGACTCAGCTCCCTTCTGGAATCTGTCCCGCACCGCTGAATTAGCGAACTTGACTCGGTACTCACTATCGATGACCAGAAGCTCATCTTCCATGCCATCCACTAGTTCCTGCAGGATTATGTCCAAGCCTCGGGTTCCACTGGATGTGCTCTTTCCTCTAGCCATCCTCATCCCCCTCTACATATAGCTGACAGTCTGGATCGCGCTTCCTTACTCATGTAGTTTCTCACGGCCAGGACAGGGCACGCGCCCTTTCTTCAGTAACCGCGCCTATGCCTGCTACACAGGTTTGCTCGTCATTGGGAGCAGAGCGATAACAGGCAATTGGATTGGCATGAACCGCCGATTCCGTGTTCTTCTGTCTTACACGGTTAATGGCGATTTGTCAAGGGCTACTAATCCGAAGAAAGGCTCAATGAGGCCTGACAAAGGGGGCAGAGAGCAGTTATTCACCCCTGAGGTAGGCGTCGATAGAGGCAGCAGCCCTCTTGCCCGCGCCCATGGCGCTGATCACCGTGGCGGCGCCGGTAACTACGTCTCCACCGGCCCATACACCGGGCTTGGTGGTCTTGCCCGTTTCTTCATCGGCAACAACTGTACCTCTCTTGGTGGTATCCAGACCTTTGGTAGTAGTCGGCACCAGGGGGTTGGGTGTGGTGCCAAGGGCTACAACTACCACGTCGACGTCCATGGTAAACTCGCTGCCCTTCTTGGGGATGGGGCGACGCCGTCCACTTTCGTCGGGCTCCCCCAACTCCATCTCGATACACTCCATAGCGGTGACCCAGCCCTGGTCATTGCCCAGAAACCTCACCGGGTTAGTGAGTAGGTTGAAGACGATGCCTTCCTCCTCGGCGTTCTCGATCTCCTCCTGCCGTGCCGGCATCTCGTCTCGGGAGCGCCGATACACAATATAGACCTTACCAGCGCCGAGCCTGAGGGCACACCTGGCGGCGTCCATAGCTACGTTGCCGCCGCCTATCACGGCAACTCTCTTGCCCACTTTGATCGGGGTGTCATATTCGGGGAAGAGGTAGGCCTTCATCAGATTGGTTCGGGTGAGGAATTCGTTAGCGGAGTAGATGCCGTTGTAGTTCTCGCCGGGAACCTTTAGGAACATGGGCAATCCTGCCCCTGTTCCCAGGAAAACTGCGTCGTAACCCTGTTCCAGAAGCTCATCAACTGTGGATATCTTGCCCATTACCGAGTCCAGCTTGATCTCCACTCCCAGCGACTTCACATAGTCTACCTCGGCCTGGACAATATTCTTGGGCATCCTGAACTCAGGGATGCCGTACATCAACACTCCACCGGCGATGTGCAGGGCCTCAAATATGGTGACCATGTGGCCCCGCTTTGCCAGGTCGGCGGCTACGGTAAGCCCCGCTGGCCCCGAGCCGACTACAGCTACCCTCTTGCCGGTTGCTGGAGCGACCTCCGGATTGGAGCCGGTTTGATGGTTAAGTTCCCAGTCGGCAACATAGCGTTCCAGGCGGCCGACTGCTATAGGGGCGCCCTTCTTGGCCAGGGAACATACTTCCTCGCACTGTGTCTCCTGGGGACAAACTCGACCACAGATACCAGGCAGGGCGTTCTTGCTCTTGAGTATCTTTACGGCCTCAGGCATATTCCCGTCTCGGATTGCTGCGATGAATTCGGGGATGTCCACTTCCACAGGGCAGCCCTCAACGCAGGAACGCTTCTTACACTGAATGCAGCGGTTGGCCTCAGCCAGTGCGTGCTTCTCCTTGTATCCCAACGCCACCTCGTTGAAATTCTTGGCCCGTGCCTTGGGCTTCTGCTTGGGCATAGACACCCGGTTTAGGTCCAGTTTCGCCATGGGTTCTTACCTCCTGCCGCGACTTTGCTGCCACAACTCCAGCGACCGCTTCTCCTCTTCGAGATAGATGCGTTGACGGGCCATAAGCTCGTCCCAATTAACCTGGTGCCCATCGAAATCAGGTCCATCGACACAGGTGAACTTGGTGACGCCGCCGATTGATACCCGGCAGACACCACACATACCAGTGCCATCGACCATGATCGGGTTGAGGCTGACAATGGTCTTCACTCCGAACGGCTGGCTGGTCAGCGAGCTAAACTTCATCATAACAGTGGGGCCGATAGCCACTACACGATCGATCTTCTCATCTCCCTCAAGAAGCTCCTTTAAAGGGACGGTGACTACGCCCTTGCGTCCGTATGAGCCATCGTCGGTGGTAACTATCAGCTCGTCGCTGACGTTGCACAGTCGGTCTTCCCAGAATACCAGGTCTTTGTTGCGAAAGCCCATTATCGAGATGACCTTGTTTCCTGCTGCTTTCATTGCCCGCGCAATGGGAACGATGGTGGCGATGGCGAAGCCGCCGGCGACGCAGACCACTGTGCCAAACTTCTCGATGTGGGTTGGTAAGCCGAGGGGGCCGGCGAAAGTAGCAACAGATTCACCAGCCTTCACAGTCGCCAACTTGCGAGTCGTCTTGCCCACCTCCATGAAGACAACGGTAACCGTGCCCTTTTCGCGATTCCAATCAGCGATGGTCAGCGGGATGCGTTCCCCCTTTTCATCTACCCTGATCACAATAAACTGCCCCGCCTGTGCCTTTCTGGCAACTTCCGGGGCAGCGATTTCAAGGAGATGAATGTCAGGGGTAAGGTCTTCCCTCGTTACGATTTGGTACATACTCCCTCCCTGTTTCACTACAAACACCAGGCGGATAAGCCCTCAGGCGGAGAGCCTCTCCACCTTCACTGAAGATACCTTTAGCTTTCCAACCAATTATTATATCAGAGGTCGTTTGGCATGGCTAGTCTTAGTCGCCCTTTGTTAGTAAGGTTGACACTGGCAAGGGGAGTGGTTTAACATATTTATTTGGTTGCGACGCTAGCTAGCGGATAGGTATCATGTTTGAGATGCCGCGTTAGCTGGCGAAATATTGTTGGCAGTTAAGAAACGGAGGTGCTTTATGGCAGGAAGGGTCGGCATAGTGGCCGTAGCCCAGACCAAGTTTGAGGAGAAAAAACTCGATAAGCACGTCACCGAGCTTATGTACGACGTGACTAGGGCCGTGATGGGGCAGACCGGGCTTGAGTTTAAGGAGGATGGTACCGGCATAGACAGCACGGTAGCAGCAGCTTATGACCTGCTACATGGTCCCTCTGGACCTTACATGTTCCTTGGTTATGTGGTTGGCGCGTACAAGCGGGAAGACGAGAGGGTGCTGGAGGACGGTGCCCTTGCGGTCTACTACGGCGCGATGCAGATTCTCTCGGGACACTGCAATACCGTATTATTGGTTGCCTATACTAAAGAATCATTAATCGACAAGAACCTATATGAATGGGTCGGCATGGACCAGATATACCAGAGAAGAGTCGGCCTCGATTTTGTCTCTGCCGCTGGCCTTCAAGCGATGAGATACACCACCAAGTACGGGATTACCCCTGAGCAGTGTGCCAAGGCGGTAGTGAAGGCACGCAAGAATGCGGGGAACAACCCTAACGCGATGTGCTGTGACAGCTTGACCGTGGATGACGTTCTCAGGTCAACGATGCTGTGCGATCCAATAAGGGTACTGGAAGCCAAGCCCACGCCAGTGGACGGTGCCTGCGCCATGATCCTGGCCTCTGAGGAGAAAGCCAAGGAGATTACAGACAAGCCGGTGTGGATCACAGGATTGGGTTCATGCTACGATCACCATGATCTGGGATGGAGAGACCTAGCCGACTGTGAGGCTCTTGCGACGGCTGCGCAGCGAGCCTACAAGATGGCTGGAATAAAGGATCCTCTGAAAGAATTCGATGTAGCTGAGATCTCAGAACAATATTCGTATCAAGAGCTCCTTTGGAGCGAGGGGCTGGCCTTCTGCGGCAAGGGCGAGGGAGGCAAGCTCATCGACAGCGGCAAGACCGAGATGGGCGGCGAGCTTCCCATAAACCCCTCCGGCGGTATGCTCTCCGGTCTCCCGGTCTGCGTTGCCGGCATGGACCGAGTGGCTGAGTGCGTACTGCAGCTTCGAGGAGAGGCAGGTGCCAGGCAGGTTGCCGGTGCCAAGAAAGCTGTGGCTCACGGTGTCGATGGCCCTGCAGGACAATTACAGTGCGTAATAACTCTGGAGAACTAGGAGGAACCCATGGCTGAGAGGATTGCTATAGTAGGGGTTGGTCAAACCCATCACAAGAGTAAGAGGCCGGATGTAACCACGGCTGAATTGTGTGCCGAAGCCGTTGAGCGGTGCCTTGAGGATGCCGGGATGCAGATGAAGGACATCGACCATCTAGTGATGGGCTCTTTCGAGGTTGCCGATGGCTACTATTCCCCCGACAAGTGGATTATCCCCGAACTTGGGGTAGTAGGCAAATCCGGATTGGAAATGCAGAACGTGGGCACCACAGGCGGCGTAGTCGCCGCAGCCAGTTTCAACAGCGCCGCAACCGGACTGTTCGATGCTGTCCTCTGTCTAGCATGGCAGAAGATGGATGAGGCTGCTGGCGCGTTCGGCCGCGGCGGTGGCGGGGCCAACGAGTACTGGACAGGGCAGTTTCCCATGTCGCCCATCACCAATTTCGCTCGAAGGACCTATGCTTACATGGACCGCTCCGGCTGTACCGAGGAGCACATCGCCATAGTACGGGTCAAACAGGACCAGTGCGCGATGAAAAACGAGTACGCACAGCTAAGGCTGGGGCTCACCGTGGAGAAGGTAATGCAAGACGTTCTCCTGGCATGGCCAATAAGGCGTCTCCATATGTGTCCTACGACCGCTGGCGCTGCCGCTTGCATAGTGTGCCCCGAGGAGAAAGCTAAGAAGGTCACCAATAAGCCGGTCTGGGTTGAGGACTGGTTGACCTGCCACCAGGGCGGTGCCCTCACCATGGCCGAGGACCCTACAGCATCCACCCTGCGTTACGCGTGCAACGTGGTATACAAGAGATGCGGCATAACTAACCCCCTTAAGGAGATACAGGCATGGGAGGTTTACGAACCGGCGTCTCCAGCGGAGCTGAGGTGGATTGAGGAGGTCGGAATCTGTGAGGACTATACCGCCTGGAAACTCTTCGAGCAGAACAAGGTAGGGATAGACAAGGAGGTCCCATTCAACCCTTCGGGCGGTGTTACTGCCACCAACCCCATCGGGGCGACACCGGTGGTCAGGTTGGTGGAGGCAGTGCTGCAGGTCCGCGGCGATGCTGGCGAGCACCAGATACAGGGCAAGATCGAGAGGGCGCTGGCCACAGGTTACGGCGGACAGGGAGAGAATGTAATAATGTTACTTAGGAAGTCGCTATAGCAGGTTCTATTTAGACATACTCAGGAGGCAATCATGAGCACAGAGGAGAAGCAAGAGCCGGAATTCATACAGTTTAGATACCCGCGCCAGGTAACCTATCACCACGCACTGGGATATCAGAGCAAGTTCGCCAACGGGCTAAAGCAGGGCAGAATCCTGGCCACCAAATGCCCAGTCGATGGGCGGTGCACGATTCCACCCCGTATCGTCTGCCCCTTCCACCATGTGAGACAAACAGAGTGGGTAGACCAGGGCCAGCGGGGCAGGCTTATCTCAGCTTTCAAGATCAACTTCCCCATGTTCAATTCGAGAACAGGTGAACTACAAAATTGGGAGAATCCCATAATCGCCGTGGAGCTCGAAGGAGGCGCCAGGATGGATGGATGGTGCGCTGAGATGGACCCGGAGAAGCTCAAGACCGGAATGCTCATGGAGGCAGTGTGGAGGCCCGAGGAGGAACGGCAGGGAAGGGCAGATGATATCCTGTACTGGAAACCCGTCGAAGAGTAATTAAAACAGATATTGAGGTGTTCAAATGACCCAAAACTTGCCTGAGATACCCGATACCCCGGTGAATGTCGATGTTATTGCACATTCTAATTTTCTGGTCAGCACAGGAGCTACGGGCACCAAATTCCTGACGGAGCTCAGGGACAACAAGAAGATCATGGGAATCAAGTGCCCGAGTTGTGGGAAGATATACGTACCCCCCAGGCTGCACTGCCCCACATGCTTCGTCAGGATGAGCGAATGGGTGGACTTAAGCGGCAAGGGCACCCTGAGCAGCTATACTATAGTCCGCTATCAGGAGCCCTATATGCCCAAAGAGCCGCCCTTCGCCTACGGGGTTATCCAGATGGACGGGGCCGATACCGGCCTTGCCCACATGCTGGGCGAGGTCGATCTCGACAAGATAAAAATAGGGATGCGCCTCGAGCCCGTTTTCAAGGAGGAGCGCGAGGGAAGCATCCTGGACATCGACTATTTCAAGCCAAGCTCTTGATTCCGCGGTTGTTTAATCCCCCTAAATAGAGCGGGAAAACTCAGGCTGGCTAGTCTCTCTCCAGAGAGTTGGGAAAGCTCTCTATTTGGGGGAATTACTATCTCGGCATTGTCAGATTAGGGTATAACGGATGAATTTCTTCTTGTCATTGCGAGCCCTTCGGTTTCTGTCATTCTGAGGGACCCTGAGTGAAACGAAGGGGACCGAAGAATCTAGCTCAGGGCTCCTCGCAATGACATGGAAATGTGACAAGGTCAAGTTATCCCCGGGGAAAGGCAAAGGGTGCGTTGATGACAGTGGGACTTGTCTACGATCCGATTTACCTGAAGCACGACACCGGCGCTCATGTGGAGAATTACCAGCGGCTGGTGGCGACCATTGAAGTGCTAGAACAATCGCAGCTACTGGATAAACTGACCATCCTCCCCCCAAGAGCTGCCTCCATAGAAGAGGTCTCTCTGGCACATAGCGACTACCATATTACCCGCGTCCAGAGCTTCTCCTTCCGTGGTGGAGGCTGGCTCGACGGTGATACCGTCGCCTCGCCAGATTCTTATGAGGTGGCTCTCTATGCCGCCGGAGGAGTGCTCCACGGGGTTGACGCAGTAATGACAGGGGAGGTGAACCACGCCTTCGCTTTGGTGCGACCTCCCGGACATCACGCCACGCCGGAAGAGGCGATGGGATTCTGCCTTTTCAACAACATCGCCATCGCTGCCAAATATGCCCTCGGGAACTACAACCTGGAGCGGATTCTGATCGCCGATTTCGATGTCCATCACGGCAACGGAACCGAGGAAATCTTCTACAGCGACCCCAGGGTGCTTTACTTTTCCACCCACCAATATCCCCACTATCCCGGCACCGGAGCTATAAGCGACGATGGCTCCGGCGAAGGAAAAGGTGCTACTGTCAACGTGCCACTGCCTGCTTACTGCGGCGATAGCGAGTACCACCGCGCTTATAAAGAGATCCTCGTGCCCGTAGCGCGACGATTCAAACCGCAGCTTATTCTGGTATCCGCTGGCTACGACCTCCATTGGGCTGATCAGCTCTCTTTGATGGAGTTGACCGTTGATGGTTTTGGCAGCATTGTGAGTATCCTCAAAGAACTGGCGGATGAACTTTGTCAGGGAAAGCTCCTGCTCTCCCTTGAGGGCGGCTATCACCTCAAAGCGCTTCCTCTCTCAATAAGGGCGACCATCGAGGTGCTACTGGGCAGCCCCCTGAGCACTGACCCTCTGGGCAAACCCCAGGGAAATTCGATGCCAATTAACATCGACTTCGTTTTGGAGCAGGTAGCGGCCAGGCATGGGCTGAGGTAATCATAGCATCTCACAAAAAAACCGCCTCGAATTCCTCTCCCTTGAAGGGAGAGGTAGGTGAGGGTGAATTCCCCCTCTCTCTAACTCCCTCCCTCCAGGGGAGGGAGAACTTATAGTAGCGAAGGGGGTGGAAAACCGTTCTAGCTATGCTATACTTAGACAGACCAAACAAAGGTTAAAGAGGAAAAGAATGTGGTGCCGCGGCATTCGTGGGGCAACCACAGTGGCTAGTAATAGCAAAGACGACATCCTGAAAGCGACCAAAGAGCTGCTGCAGGAGATGATCGACGCCAATGGGATAAAACCTGAGGACGTGGCTTGTGCCATATTTACCACCACCTCAGACCTCGATGCGGAATTTCCCGCAGCGGCAGCCCGTCAGCTTGGTTGGTCAAATGTAGCACTATTATGTAGCAAGGAAGTGGATGTCCCAGGCAGCCTAGAGCGGTGTCTGCGCGCTTTGATCCTTTATAATACCGAGAGGAGTGTTGACGACATCGTCCATGTATATATTCGAGGCGCAACCGAGCTGAAGTCAGATATGTCGAATCCAAAATGAACCGGCCCAGGAGGTAGTGTAAAATGCTTGTAGTTATGAAGAAAGACGCCAGCGAACAAGAGATGGCAGGAATTATGCAAAAGCTCACCCAATCTGGGCTCGCCGGGCATATATCGCAGGGGGTAGAGCGCACCGTGATCGGGGTGGTTGGTCAAACATACCCCGAACTGCGTGATACGCTCGAACTCCTGCCAGGGGTTGATGAAGTAATTCCCATCTCGAAGCCCTATAAACTCTCCAGCCGCGAGTTCCAGCCCGAGGATACCACAATCAAGGTTGGCGATACCGTCCTGGGCAGTGACGAGCTGGTCATAATCGCCGGTCCCTGCGCCGTGGAGACGGAACAGCAGGTTCTGCAAACAGCGAAGGCAGTCAAAGCTGCCGGAGCCAACATTCTACGTGGTGGCGCGTTTAAGCCGAGCACTTCCCCCTATCATTTTCGCGGCCTGGGCAAGCAAGGGCTGGAGATCCTGGCAATGGCGCGCGCCGAAACTGGCCTGCCTTTCATCACCGAGGTCCTTACCCCTCAAGATGTTGAACTTGTAGCAAAGTATGCCGACATCCTCCAAGTAGGAGCACGCAACATGCAGAACTTTATCCTACTCGATGAGGTAGGGAAGGCAAAGATGCCGGTGATGCTCAAACGAGGAATGTCAGCGACCATCCAGGAATGGCTGCTATCTGCAGAGTACATCCTGTCCCAGGGCAACCGCCAGGTGTTCCTCTGTGAACGAGGAATCCGTACCTTTGAAACCTATACACGCAATACCATGGACCTTAGCGCCATACCCATCATCAAGAAGCTGAGCCACCTTCCCATTATTGGCGACCCCAGCCACGCCACGGGGAAGTGGTACCTTGTGGCCCCACTTGCCCTGGCTGCGGTTGCGGCAGGCGCCGATGGGCTGATGATCGAGGTTCATCCCAATCCCGACCAGGCGCTCAAGGATGGCGCCCAGTCGCTCACCTTCGAGAACTTCGAGCAGCTAATGCAAAAGGTGGCACCGGTAGCCGCCTCAGTGGGGCGCAGGATGCTAACAAAATCCGAAGAGGCGAATGACAGGTGAAGTGCGAAAGCCCCAACCGTGAAGAGAATGCTCTGCTCCTACAACAAACCTACAGGGCGCTATGAAGTCACCTAATCTCGCCGTTCAACTGGCACCCCAAAATAGACGGGCGCTGCTTCTAGCCAACCCCGTTACCACCGCCTCGGGTACCTTTGGCTACGGTACGGAGTATGCCGAGGTCATCGACATCCAGAGATTGGGAGCCATCATATGTAAGGGGACAACCCTAAAGCCGTGCTCCGGCAATCCCCAGCCCCGCATGGTGGAAACAGTAGGAGGAGTGCTCAACTCGATCGGGATGGAGAACATCGGGGTCGACGCCTTGATCAGGGAAAAGGCGCCTATTTGGGCTGGGTGGAGCGTGCCCGTAATCGTCAATATCCTGGGTGAGAGTATCGAGGAGTATGCTGAGATAGCCGGACTGCTCGATGGAGTAGCTGGCGTCAGCGGCATCGAGGTGAACATCAGTTGCCCCAACGTGTCCGCTGGGGGAATGGAGTTCGGAGCAAGCCCTGAGGCTGCAGCAGAGGCCACCGCTGCGGTAAAAGCAAACACCGCCTTGCCGCTCATCGTCAAGCTATCGCCCAACGTCACTGACATCACCGAGATCGCTCACGCCGTCATCGAAGCAGGTACTGACGCGATATCTCTTATTAATACCCTGAAGGGCATGGCCATCGACCTGGCAAGCCGCAGGCCTGTATTGGGCAGCATCAGCGGAGGCTTATCCGGGCCTGCAATCAAGCCCGTCGCCCTCCATATGGTCTATCAGGTAGCCCGAGGGGTCAGGGTGCCGGTCATCGGCTGCGGCGGCATTCTCTCAGCTAGTGATGCCCTGGAGTTCATCCTGGCCGGCGCCAGCGCTATCCAGGTGGGCACAGCCACCTTCACCAACCCACGAGCCCCTCTGGACATCCTCGAGGGTATCGAGGATTTCATGGAGAAGGAAGGTGTCCACCAGCTCTCAGAGCTAATCGGAGCTGCGACTTGAACTCACGCCTCTCGCTCTATCAGCTCAAAACAGCATTCCTCGATCTCCTATTCCCGCTGCGATGCCTCGGCTGTGGAGGGGAAGGCAGCCTGCTCTGCCCTTCATGCTGCCAGTCGCTTCCCAGGATAAAGCAGCCATTTTGTCAAGGGTGCGGAACCCCCCTTAGCCAGGGGAACCTGTGCCCTAGTTGCATCAGTCACCCGCTCGCTATAAATGGCATCCGTTCCGTGTTCCTATTCGGGGGAACCGTTCGCCAGGCTATTCACCAACTCAAGTACAGACACCTCAAGGCAATGGCTGCTCCTTTAGCGCAGCTACTGGCTGACTACTTGCGTTCTTACCCATTGCCAGGCCAGGTACTGGTACCGGTCCCCCTACACCCCAGGCGGCTGCGAGAGCGCGGCTATAATCAGGCGTCCTTGCTGGCAAGGGCGATGGGCAAGCTCACTGGTTTGCCCGTGGTCGAGGGGTCCTTGCTCCGAATACGAGACACCCTTACTCAAGCAAGGACAGCGAGCGCTGCAGAACGCCGCAGCAATGTACGCGATGCTTTTGCCTGCCGGCAGGAGCTACACAGTGAGAAGATATTGCTCATCGACGATGTCTGCACCACCGGCGCTACCCTGGATGCCTGCGTTACGGCTCTCAGGGCAGCGGGCGCAGGCTCCGTATGGGGGCTGACCGTAGCCAGCGAGATGTTTCCCTCATCCTCCGGCACAAGACCTTGAAACCATTGGCCGCTAGCCTGGCCGCTGTTCCCTCATTTGCCGCCGCCACCAGCACAGCTCATATTGACAGGGTATCGAGATTGTGGTACCTTTTGATGCCAAAGGAGCGGGACTGGAGCGAGTAGTCAAGGAGGGGGCAGATGGCCTACAAACAGTTGGGGAACTACGAAGTCGTGTCTCACCTGGAAACTCCGGAATGTAGCCTCAGGCTGCTGAAACTGACCAAGGACAGTGTAGTCCACCCGCATCACCACCACAAGACAACGCAGACCTACTTCATCCTGGAGGGGACCGCCAAGGCAACTGTGGGCGACGAAACGACGGTTGTTGAGCCTCACCAAATCCTGAGGGTCCCAGTGGATGCTGTTCATAGCATACGAACAGACGGCCAAGCTCTTGTGCTGAGCATCTCCATACCCCCTTTGGAGGCATCCGACCAACACGTGGCTGCACAGCGCTGACCAGTTGTGGACGCTCGGCAAAGCAAATTTCTCGTCCTTAGCTCAACACCCGCCAGCCCAACCAAGCAGACTATGGCGGTATTTCAACCATCGTCCGCTCACTCCGCAGAATTTGGCGCAGTGCCTACCTTCGCAGCATCGGCCTCCGCTCCCCTCGAAATCACAGGTTTACTCAGGGCCGTTGAAGTCGACCTCTTATGGTATAATCTGACGGACGCTAGTGAGGCTGCTTAGCCGAGAAGGAGGAAATCATGTATACAAAGTTGTGCGGTCGAATTCCGCACCCTGGAGTTCGGCGACGCCTTTGGCTAATCCCCGGTTTGCTGGCTGCTGTCGTTGTCATCACCATCACGTTTTCGGTGACCGCAGGGTGCAACGATCTAACTGAAGGGTGCAGCGATGCACCCACCGAGACACGAGATGACAGCTTCACCGTAGGCGATTCTCCAAAGGTAGTGGCGAACACCGGGAACGGGGACATCGAAGTCAATGCCGGCTCCGACAACGAAGTGCGTGTGCAGGCGACGTTGATGGTTCCCGACGAGATTGATTACACGGTGAGCCAGCAGGGCGACACAATAACGGTCGAGGCTAAGGTAAGGGGTGGAGGGCGCTGGACCGGCTGCATTTCGGCTGCCATCATAGTGACAGCGCCAGCCAGGACCGATGTGGAGGCCGACACTAGCAACGGTGCTATTGAACTGCATGAGATAGAAGGGTCTGGCCATCTCAGGACGTCCAACGGAAAGATTGTTCTAGATCACGTGAAGGGCGACTTTGAGGGAAGGACCAGCAATGGTCGGGTGGATGCGCCGGGTGTGAAAGGAGAGTTCGACCTGGAGACAAGCAACGGTAGAATATATTTTCGCGGAGAGCTGACCGCGGGCGGCAGCAACCGGCTGGTGACCAGCAATGGAAGCGTCGACGTGGAGTTGCTGGGCGCGCCCAGCGTTAGTCTCGAAGCGACCACCAGCAACGGCGATATCACGAGCGAACTACAGATGGACGCCACGTTGGTTGAAGACAAGCACATCGTCGGCACAGTTGGTGACGGGGAGGCGGACCTTCGCATTCGCACGTCAAACGGTGACGTGTACATCAGATAGCCCCTCGCCAGCGCCAACCTGCCCAACAGGCTCGAGCAGCGTCTATTCCAAACATGAACCCAGGTCCCTCCGCTTACTACGGAGCCTCCTAAGAGGTATTCCACCCATCCCCCAGCTCAAGACCTTGAAAATCGGGGGGGTAATGGCATAAAATAGACTAACCTGTGATAGCCAACTGCTGCGTTAAATCGAGCCGGTCATAATTCTTCATGCTCGGGGAGGGATAACTGGAATGGACATCATCATCAAAGGCAAGAACCTGGAGGTCGAGGAAGCAGCGCAGGAGTATATTCGCAACAAGATCAACAAGCTGGAGCGTCACCTCCCCGATATCGGCGAGGTTAAGGTCGAGCTCTCCCAAGAGATGACGAAGGCAGTCGAGAGCCGCTATGTGGTGCAGGTGACTATAAACAGCCACGGGACCTTGCTCCGGGGAGAGGAGAGGGCATCCAATATCCCTGCCGCCGTCGATAACGTCGTCGACGTGCTCAACCGCCGGATTGAGCGATTTAAGGGCAAGCTCTACCGCAGCAAGAGAAGAAGGATACCGCCCCCGCAGAAACAGCTCGCTGCGGGGCTGACTGAGCCGGAAGAAGAGGAAGCGGTAGTAGAGCAGCGGAGGGAAATAGTCAAGGTCAAACGTTTCCCGGTCAAGCCGATGTCACTGGAGGAAGCGGTGGACCAGATGGAGCTTCTGTCGCACGACTTCTTCCTTTTCTTCAATTCCGAGAACGATCATTTCAGCCTATTATACCGGCGAAGCGATGGGAACTACGGCCTGATCGAGCCCGAGCTCGCCTGATTCGATGCTGCGATTCTTACGCCAACCCTGAGCGCGTCGCGGCCTCATCAGACTGTCATTGCGAGCGCTTCGCTTGGTGTCATTCTGAGCGCAGCGAAGAATCTCAGGGCGCTCAGGACAGGCGCAGCGAAGCAATCGCCATGTCATAACGTACCAGCAAGATTGCTTCGTCGCCCCTTCGACAGGCTCAAGGCTCCTCGCAATGACATGGAGCACCAGGCGTAGGGTGGGTGTAACGCAGTGAAACCCACCGCCCTTTGTTCCGTTCGCCCTGAGCTTGTCGAAGGGCCGTTCATGGTTCGACGGGCTCACCACGAACGGCATCCATTGATTATTGGTGGGTTCCGTTGCCACTTCACCCGGTCTTATAGCTGCAAGGGGGCATTTCTGTTCTTCCCTCTCTTGTGTTAGAATCTGTCGTGGTTTTCGATTATGGAAGATTTAGGCCAGAAGCTGGTAACCTGGATCAGAGAGCGGGTGTCGGGGGCGGATTGCGAGGGGGTGGTCTTCGGCTTAAGCGGTGGACTCGATTCCTCGGTGGTTGCCGTCCTCTGCCAGCGTGCCTTCCCCGACAAGGCTCTCGCGGTGTTGATGCCCTGCCACAGCGACAAAGCAGACCTGGATGACGCCCAACTCGTTGCCCAGAAGTACGTCATCCCCACCATAACCGTGAACCTGGACGAGGTTTTCGATTCCATCCTCAAGGCCCTTCCCGACGGGGAATATAACCCCGATACTCGAAGGCTGGCCGAGGGTAACCTGAAGCCCAGATTGAGGATGAGCACCCTGTATTACTTCGCCAACCGGCTGCGCTACCTGGTGGTAGGTACTGGCAACAGGAGCGAGATCGCGGTTGGCTACTCCACCAAATATGGAGACAGTGGCGCCGACATCCTGCCCCTGGGAAACCTCCTGAAGAGCCAGGTCAGGCAGCTGGCAAGCCATCTCGGCATCCCCGACAGGATAATCGAAAAGGTCCCTTCAGCCGGTCTCTGGGAAGGTCAGACCGATGAGGGTGAGATGGGATTAAGCTACGAGGAGCTCGACCGCTATCTGGCAAGCGGGGAGGCAAGGGAGGAAGTCCGCAGAAAGGTAGAAGGCCTGGCTCGCGCCACAGCCCATAAGAGGGCAACCCCACCCATCCCCCCATTTTGACAACGAATTGGCAATGTGTGAGAATATGCAAGGCGTGCGTTAGGTATGCCATCAGCTCCCCAAACCGCCCTTGAAAGGAGTCCTCTGGCATGGCTAAGGAAAAGGAAAAGCCCCCGATGCTGGATCGCTACCGAGTTTTGGACTTGACTGATGACAGGGGGGCTTTGTGTGGCAAGATACTGGCTGAGCTCGGTGCTGATGTGATAAAGGTGGAGCGGCCAGGCGGCGACCCTTCCCGCAACATCGGGCCCTTCTATCAAGACACCCCCGATCCCGAGAAAAGCCTCTCGTGGTTTGCTTTCAATCTGAATAAGAGGGGGATAACCCTCAACATCGAGACTAAAGACGGTCAGGAGATATTCAAGAAGCTGGTCAAAACAGCCGATTTCGTTATCGAGTCTTTCAAGCCCGGATATCTGGACAAGCTGGGCCTGGGGTACAAGGCACTGAGCGAGGTCAACCCCAGGATTATCCTGACCTCGATCACCCCCTTCGGGCAGACTGGGCCCTATAGCAACTACAACGCTCCCGACCTCATAACAATGTCCATGTCAGGTTACGTCTATATATGCGGGGATTCCGACCGGCCGCCGGTGCGGTTCAGCAGCGACCAGTCTTACTATCAGGGCAGCCTGCAAGCGGCAGTGGGAACGATGATAGCTCATTACTACAGGGAGCTTAGTGGCGAGGGGCAGCACGTGGACGTCTCCATGCAGGAGTCCATGGTGTGGACCCTTTGCTATGCCCCCCATGACTGGTACATCCTTAAGTCACTGGAGCACACCAGGGAGGGGCCCCTCTGGAAGCGGTATGGTGTTACCTATCGGCTGATCTGGCCTTGCAAGGACGGCTACGTCTGCTACCGATTGCTCATGGCACAGCCTGGAGCAGAGGTGATGAACGACTTAATAGCGTCCATGAACGCTGAGGGTCTGGGGGAGGATATGAAAGGCATCGAGTGGACCACTTTGAGCTTTGCCGAGGTGTCACAAGAGGACATCAACCACTGGGAGGATGAGATCGGCAAGTATTTCCTCAGGCATACCAAGCGGGAGCTTCATGAGGAAGCAGTAAGACAGAGAAACGTAATCCAACCGGTTAATACCTCTAAGGACCTCTTCGAATCCCCGCAGCTTGCTGCCAGGGATTTCTGGGTCGAGGTGGAACACCCTGAGCTGGGTGCCTCCATTACCTACCCCGGCCCCTTCTTCAAATCAACCGGGACAGCGTGGCAAAAAGGGCATAGGGCTCCCCTTATCGGCGAGCATAACGAGGCGATCTATGAAAAGGAATTGGGATTGTCAAGGGAGGAGCTAATCACCCTGAAGAGAGAAAACGTTATCTGATCTTCTGGGCGAAAGGGGAATCGAGATGAAGGCAAAGTATGCATTGGAGGGCCTAAAGGTAGTAGATTTCTCCTGGGTCTTCACCGGCCCCATAGTAACCAAATTCCTCGGCGACCACGGGGCCGAGATAATCAAGATAGAATCCGCCACCAGGCCGGATGGCACCAGAGTATACACACCGATCAAGCCCGGCGCGATGGGGTTAAACAGCAGCGGCGTTTTCGCCAACTACAACTCCAGCAAGTACAGCATGAACATAAACCTGCGAGAGCCCCGGGGGGTGGAGATAGTGAAAAGGCTGGTGGAGAGGGCTGATATAGTTCTGGAAACCTTTGGCCCCGGCGTGATGAAAAGGCGGGGCTTAGACTATGATGAATTGAAGAAGGTGAAGCCGGACATAATTATGCTCAGCATGAGCATGGTCGGCCAATATGGGCCCCACTCCCAGCAGCCCTCATTCGGCCAGGTTCTGCAGGCGACAAACGGATTCGTCCACCTCCTCGGCTGGCCCGACCGGTCGCCTTCTTTGCCGGTCGCCGCCTATACCGATTTCATCGCACCATGGTATGTACTCATAGCCCTGATAGCCGCTCTTGACCACCTGCGTCGCACAGGCAAAGGGCAATACATTGACCTCGCCATGCAAGAAGCCAGCGTGCACCTTGCCTCCCCCGTGGTAATGGACTACACCGTCAATGGCAGGATTCAGAACCGCGTGGGCAACCGCTGCCCTGGCGCTGCGCCCCACGGAGTGTACCCCTGCAAGGGTCACGAGAGGTGGTGTGCGATAGCCGTATTCAGCGACGAAGAGTGGCAGGCTCTATGCCAGGTCATGGGCAGCCCCGAATGGACTAAATCTCCGAAGTTCGATACCCTGCTGCACAGGACAGAGAACGTCGAGGAGCTGGACGATTTGATGGGCGAGTGGACGAGAAACTACACGCCCGAAGAGATAATGGCCAAGCTGCAAGCGGCAGGGGTAGCAGCGGGGCTGGTGCAGACCGGTGAAGACCTGGTAGACCACGACCTGCAACTAAGGCATCGGCAGCACTTCGTAGAAATGGAACACGCCGAGATGGGCCTACATCTCACCGAGAGACCGCCCTTCCGGCTATCTAAAACCCCATCAGAGCCTCAAAGGCCCTTCCCCTCCTTCGGCGAGCATACCGAGTTTGTTTGCAAGGAGATTCTGAGCATGGCCGATGAAGAGTTCGCCGAACTGATTGGCGCCGGAGTCCTCAGTTGACAACTGCGCGGCAATATGTTAAGTTCCATCAGAAAAAGGCAGTGACGGAGACGAGTAGACGGGGGAATCACACAGCGAGTCTGGTATGGTGAGAGCAGATGTGACCAACCCGGCCGAAAATCCCTCCCGAGCCGTCAACCGAAACCCCGCCTGAGGCGGGGGAGTAGGCTTGGCCGGTTTCGTCAGCCGTTATCCACGACGGGGCATGATTACGTGCCTTAATGAGGGCCCCGACAAGTCGGGGAAGTAGGGTGGTACCGCGGGAATCAAGTCCCGTCCCTTCGGGGATGGGGCTCTTTGTTTTGGCAGGAGGGCTCTATGTTTAAGCCGGTGGCCAGCAAGGTGAATTTCCCTGAGCTTGAGCAGCGTATACTTAGCTTTTGGCAGGAAAGACGGATATTTGAGCAAAGCGTGGAGCAGCGCCAGGGTGGCCCTCAATATGTTCTTTACGAGGGCCCTCCCACAGCGAATGCAAGCCCGGGCATCCACCATGTGCTGGCAAGGGTGTTCAAGGATATATTCCCTCGCTACAAGGCGATGAAGGGCTACTATGCCCCGCGTAGGGCGGGTTGGGATACCCACGGGCTTCCAGTGGAGCTTGAGGTTGAGAATGAGCTTGGACTTAAGAGCAAGCCCGATATCGAGGCCTACGGTGTTGCTGAGTTCAACAGCCGCTGTCGCCAGAACGTGCTCAGGTATGTCAAGGAGTGGGAGGAACTGACGGATCGAATTGGCTTCTGGATAGACATGGAACATCCTTATATAACCTTCGAGAACGGATATATCGAGACCTGCTGGTGGATGGTAAAGCAACTGTGGGAAAAGGGGCTTATCTACCAGGGCTATAAGGTTACCCCGCACTGTCCCCGCTGTGAAACCAGCCTGAGCTCCCATGAGGTAGCCCTGGGCTATGATGAGGTGGATGACCCGTCGGTCTATATAAAGTTCGAGGTCGACCCGACTGAGCCAGGGGCGCAAGAGCTATTTGGGAACTGGCAACGCTTTGCGATAAAGCCCGCTTACTTCTTGGCGTGGACGACCACGCCTTGGACTCTCCCAGGGAACACGGCTTTGGCAGTTGCGCCGGACGCCGACTACGTTCTGCTAGAGGGCTCGGATCAGTACCTAATCATGGCGTCGGCCCTAATGAAACGGTTGGGCCTCGAGAACTACAAAATAGAAAGGACAGTGCTGGGATCTGACCTTGCTGGGAAGAATCTGAGATACAAGCCCCTCTTCAATCCCCACAAATATGGAGTCGAGCGCAGGCGGTTTAAGCTATACTACGATGCCACAGGAGCAGGATTTCGGGGAGCAATTGAGCCCGAAGAGCCGTATTCAGACCTTACCTATCCAGTCATCCCAGCCGACTTCGTCTCTATGGAGGAGGGCACCGGCATTGTCCACATCGCGCCCGCCTTCGGCGAGGTTGACTTCGAGGCTGGCAAGGATAACGACCTTGACTTTGTGCGAGATTATGTCAACTTGCAGGGGGTGGTACAAGGCACCTATCCCTTCGCCGGACTCTTTGTCAAGGATGCTGACCCGCTCATCCTCGAAGACCTGAAATCACGAGGGCTTCTCTATCGCCGCGAGACTATCCGCCATACCTACCCCTTCTGCTGGCGCTGCAACACCCCACTGCTCTACTACGCCAAGCCCTCGTGGTATATCAAGACCACGGCGAGGAAGGACAGGCTCATCTCAGGCAACGCTGAGATCAACTGGTACCCCGAGTACATCAAATACGGGCGCTTCGGTGATTGGCTTGAGAATAATGTGGACTGGGCTTTCTCGCGGGAGCGCTACTGGGGTACGCCGCTACCGATCTGGCGCTGCCAGGGTTGTGGCCATGAGGAGTGCATTGGTAGCGTTGAGGAACTGAGGGACAAACCAGGCATCAAAGGGGTAGATGGGCTCTCGGACTTGCATCGCCCCTATATCGATGAGGTGACGTACAATTGTCCCCAATGTGGCACAGAGATGCGCCGTGTGCCCGAGGTTATCGATTGCTGGTTTGACTCGGGGGCGATGCCCTTTGCCCAGTGGCACTATCCTTTCGAGAACCAGAGTCTTTTCGAGAAACGCTTTCCCGCTGACTACATCTGCGAGGCCGTGGACCAGACGCGTGGCTGGTTTTACAGCCTGCATGCCCTCTCTATCCTTCTGAAGGAGCAGCCTTGCTTTAGGAACGTGATTTGTCTCGGCCATATCCTCGATAGCACCGGGGAGAAAATGAGTAAGTCGAAGAGTAACGTCGTCAGTCCTGGGGAGGTGCTGGATGCCAGCGGTGCCGATGCTCTGCGCTGGTATCTATATACCTCCTCCCCTCCGGGCAATGTGCGCCGCTTTTCCAGAGAGTTAGTCGAGGAAGTTGTACGTAAGTTCTTGCTAACCTTATGGAATACCTACTCTTTCTTCGTGACCTATGCCAACATCGACAAATTCGACCCCCGTACTACTGTCAGCCTGGATGGTCTTCCTGAACTCGACCGCTGGATACTCTCGGAGCTCAACCAGCTTGTCGATAGGGTAACTTGCTCGCTCGACCAATATGATCCCACAGGAACGGGACGCATGATCGAGGATTTTGTGCAAGACCTCTCTAATTGGTACGTGAGAAGGAGCCGAAGGCGATTTTGGAAGAGTGAGAACGATGCTGACAAACAGGCGGCTTACACAACCCTTTACCAGTGCCTGGTCACATTGGCCAAACTGCTTGCCCCGTTCACTCCGTTTATTGCTGAGGAGCTTTATCAAAACCTGGTGAGGTCGGCTGATGAGAGTGCTTCGGAGAGCGTTCACCTCACTGATTATCCCCAAGCTGACCTGAGTCAGGTTGATGAGGAATTATCCGCCGATACTCGTTTGGCGATGACGGTGTCGAGTCTGGGGCGTTCTGCTCGCGCCAAAGCGAACTTGAAAGTGCGTCAGCCCTTAGCGAAAGTCCTGGTGAAGGTTAGGTCGAAAAGGGAGGAAGCGGGCTTGAATCGAATGGCCTCTCAGGTGCTGGAGGAACTCAACGTCAAGGAATTGCATGCTGTTGACAAGGTGCCAGTGGACGAGTTTCCGAACTGGCCTGTGGTGGAGGAGGGTGGCTTGGCGGTGATGATAGATAGCGACATTTCACCGGAGCTTGCTGACGAAGGCCTGGCCCGGGAGATAGTGCATCGGCTGCAGTTCATGCGGCGTTCCGCTGGCTTCGATATCGCTGATTACATCGAGACCTATTATCAGGGGGGTGATTCGATCCAGCGAGTGATGAGGGAATTTGCCTCCTATATCAGGCAGGAGACCTTGTCACAAACGTTAACTCAGGGCAGTCCCCCGGATGGAGCCTTTGCCAAGAGCCACACGATTGACGGTGATGAGGTAGTGCTGGCGGTAAAGAGAGTGAGCCGCTAAAGTCCCTCCGGCCTTTCTGCCAGGGTGACCCAAACTTCGTGCTGCTCTTCCCCTCTCCAGAAGGTTATCTCTACCCTGTCCCCGACATCATACTGCCATAACAGCTTTACCAGTAGGGATGCCTCGCTCACCTCCTGCCCCTGGAAGTGGGTGATAACATCTTCGGTCTTGAGGCCCTCCCTGGCTGCCGGGCTATTGGGCGCAATGTACCACACTAGAACCCCTCTATTTCTAGATAAGCCGAGTTCCGTGGCCAGAGCCGGGGTAACTGTTCGCAGTGTGACACCCAGATAAGGTCTAGTGACTCGCCCGTATTGGACTAGATCCTCATATACTCGCTGCGCGGTGTTGGCGTTCACGGCAAAGCCGATGTTTTGAGCCGTGTATATGATGGCGGTGTTAATCCCCACTACTCTGCCTTCGAGATCTACCAAGGGGCCGCCGCTATTCCCGGGGTTGATTGCGGCATCTGTCTGGATTACATCGTAGAAGGTGCTCTCATCCAAGGTGAAGGAGCGCTCGAGATTGCTCACTATGCCTATGGTCACCGAGGGGCCACCTTCAAGCCCCAGGGCATTGCCCAGGGCAATTACCCAGTCTCCGATGCGCAGCTTCGAGGTGTCGGCGAAACTGACTGTGGGGAAATTCCGCCCCTCTATTTTGATCACTGCTAGGTCGCTCAGGGGATCCGTGCCTATGATTTGGGCCTGATAAGTGTGGTCGTCGTCGGGGAGAAGCACCTCGATGTTGCGGGCATCCTCAACCACGTGATTGTTGGTCAGGATATAGCCGTCCGAGCTGAGGAGCACCCCTGAGCCACTCTTGGTAGTTACGTACTGGGTGAATAAGGACGATTCGAGGTACTCAACAGAAATGTAGACCACTGCTGGTGTAACCCTTTCCACAACATCAGCGATGGAGGGAAGGGGTGATGGCGTGGATTGGGTGGGGGTTGCCGTTGGCTGGGTCGCAGGTGTTGGGGTCGCGGTGATGGCTGGGGTTGGCGTTGGGGTGGTGCTCGTTTGATCAGGTATAGTGTCGCACGCGCCGGCCAACAGCAGCAAAAGCACCACGGATAAAAGGAAGAGCCTGATCCTGATCATCCTAGAGGTCGCTTGTTTTTATTGGGTTAACCTTTTCCTAGCATCAGTCGGCGGAGCGCGCCCACTCCACCTGAGGTCAGCGATGACACGTTTCCGAAAATCACTGGCGGCAATGGCACCAATCTGAGGAGCTTCTCTTTGGTAGTTTCCTCAGCCAGGGCTTCTGTGGCCAGCGCGGGTCTTACCCTGGGGTATACCGAGATGAGCTTGGCGCAGAATAGCAGGATCACTGCAGCGATATACGCCCAGGTCATCAAGGCGATGATTACGCCCACGGAGCCGTAGACAAGGCTGTAGGTAGCGAAGTTGGCCACGAACCAGACAAAAACATTCTTGACAATCTCGAATAGAACTGCCGCTGCGAGTGCCCCGACCGCGGCATGCCGCCAGTGAACCCTGGTGTTCGGAACCAGCTTGTAGAGGAAGAGAACACCCAGGAAAGTGATAAAGACGCTAGTCGCGATTACAGCGGAGTGCCAAACTAGGCTGCCATCCATAAGTCGTTCCCCGAAAACAGGAAGGCTTGCCTCTCGGATGACCTTAAAAGCGGTAGTCAAACCGAGAGACATGAGTATAAGGGCGCCAAATCCTATCATCATAAGGAACTCCATTAGTCTCTCGTGGAAGAAGGGACGGGGCTGTTTCACACCCCAGGCGGTATTCAGGGATTTCCTGATGGCATTGAACACGGCCATGCCTGCCCAGATAAGCCCTACGGTGGCTATTATACCTGCGGCGCCCCAGCTACGAGAGACAGCCAGGAGCGTGCCCTCCACGAAGTCTGCCGACACTGGGATGAAACCGGTGACTGCTTCTGTCACCTTGGCCGCGACGCTGGGATCCTTCATGATGAGGCCGAATATCGAGATTGCTGCCAAAACCAAAGGGAAGAGTGAAAGCAAAAGATAGTAGGAGATGGCCGCCGCCAGATGGGGGCAATTATCTGCAAGGAACTCGTTGACGGCTCCTTTTATCACCTCTACCACAGTCAGTAATCGTCGCGCTGTCATTGCTCCTTTTTCAGCCTCTATCGGCGCTTGTGGATTTATGGTTGAGACGATGGTTTTTGACCTGCCTCGCTTGTCTTAGGGTTCCCCTCGTTTTCAGCCGGATGGACTGACGGACTGTCGTCATACCCGCATTCTCGTTTAAAGTCATCAAAAAGTCCGCTCCAGTGCTTTTCAGGTTTGTTAGATAACGGACTTTAGTCTATTTTATCACGTGTTGTCAAGTCCTACTACTAGTCCCTACCTAACGGAATCCACGGATTAAGGCTAGTATCTGTCATACAAGTAACTTGCCAAATGCCGGCTGGTCGGGACCTTGGTGCAAGGCCATAAACTACTCTCGCTGACCTTTATCTGGCTGACGTTTTCCTTTCTCGGCTGTCGACAGGCGTTGCTTCAGCTTGGATACGCCCCGCTGCACCAGGTCTTGGACATCAGCCACCTCCTTGGAAATAGCGGCCCTGAAGTAAGAGCTGTATTCGCCCATGCGACGAAATTTCTTGTAGCGATTCTTGATTAGCTTGGGCAGAGTGACTTGTTGGGCTTCAAGAAGCTCGCGAACAAGGGAGTTCTTCAGCAACCGAGCAGCTTCATCGGGATCGTTATGGGCACCGCCCTCCGGCTCGGGTACCACTGTATCGATGACGCCTAGCTCCTTACAGTCCAGAGCGGTGAGCTTCAAAGCTGAGGCCATCTCCTCCGCTTTTCTGGCATCTCGATAGATAATGGAGGCTGCGCCCTCAGGCGAGATGACAGAATAGATTGCGTTTTCCAGCATAAGGATTCGATCGGCAACCCCAAGGGCGAGTGCTCCCTCGCTTCCTCCCTCACCGATGATAGCCGATACTATGGGGGTTGGGAGGTCCGACATAAGGGCCAGGGTGCTTGCGATCGCCTGTCCAATACCTCGCTCTTCGGCATCGATCCCGGGATAGGCCCCCGGGGTATCAATTAAGGTTATTACGGGCAGTCCAAAGATGGCAGCCAGCCTCATTGCTCTCTGTGCCTTGCGGAAACCCTCGGGGTAAGCCCGGCCCTCGTTATGGCTTCGCTCCTGCCCGATTACGACCACTGCCTCTCCGCTGAGTTCAGCTACTCCACATACCACTGCCCTGTCGTCACCGTAGTGACGATCGCCGTGGAGTTCGACGAAGGATGAGGTGATCCTGGAGATATAGTCCAAGGCGGTAGGCCGCTTCTCATGGCGCGCTAGCTGTACCGTATGCCAAGCTTGCTCTCCTGGATGCTCAGGAATAGGATATGGTTTACCTCTCTTCGTCATGGTCAAGCGATATCTAGAGCTAAGCAGGTCGAGGAGTATAGATAGTAACTGACGCAGCTTGGTGCGATCGACCACTTGATCAATCATCCCATGCTGTAGATGGTCCTCGGCAGTGTGGCTACCCTCGGGGAGAGGTTTCGCTGAGGTCTGCTCCACCACACGCAACGGTGCGAAACCAATCAGCGCCTGTGGCTCGGCCACGATCACGTCCCCGAGGTTGGCGAAGCTTGCATAGACCTCTCCGCTAGTGGGATTGGTCAAAACTGAGATATGAGGTAGCCTTTGAGCGTGGAGGTGCTTGGCTGCGGCTGCAGTTTTGGCCATCTGCATGAGGGAGAGCACCCCTTCCTGCACTCTGGCCCCACCGCTTGAGACCACCGTGACCATGGGAATCCTCCTCCTGGTGGCTAGCTCGAACGCCAGCGCCACCTTCTCACCGACCACGCCTCCCATATTGCCCCCCATAAAGCCGAAATCGAGCACGGCGATGGCTGTAGGATTACCGCCAATCATGCAAACCCCCGTGATCACCGCCTCGGTCAGACCGGTCCTGCGCTGAGCCTCGAGGATGCGTTCCTCGTAGGGCTCTTTTCCTGAGAAGGAGAGAGGGTCGACGGAGGTTAGGAATCGGTTTACCTCCTTAAAGCTTCCAGGATCGGCCAGGAGGGCTATCCGCTGCCGCGCTGGAAGGCTGTGATGGAATCTACACTCGGGGCAAACCCGGTAGCGATGATAGATCTCTGATTGGGTCAGGTTGATGCCACAAAACAGGCAGTATTCCTCCTCTGTGATTTGTTGCTCCTCGACCTCATCCTGCTGCACAGGCGGGGCGGGGGAATCATCATGATTCTTCATTCCTCCTCCTCATCTACTTCAATAACCTCCGCGGGACTACCCGGTTCGCTACGGCTGATAATCCCCTCCCTCTCCAGAGAGTCCATAATCCTTGCCGCACGTGGATAACCAACGTGGAGGCGGCGCTGGAGGAGGGAAGTGGAAATGTGCGAACTGTCCCTGGCCAATCTCCTCGCTGCCGCTAGCATAGGATCGTCGTCCCTTGTCTCATCAACGGATATCGAGGCGAAGGATTTGGCCACGGCGTCCCCCAGGAGGGGTGGGTAAAGGTCTGGTCTCTGGTTCCAGAATTTGACCACTCTGTCCATCTCTTGGTCGGAGACAAAGCACCCCCGCAGTCGCTTGGGCTTGGCGGCGTCGGGTGGCATATAAAGCATATCACCTCGCCCCAGTAGCTTCTCCGCACCAGCGGCATCGAGGATGGTGCGAGAATCCACAATGGAGGTTACCGCAAAGGCTATCCTGGTGGGGAAATTAGCCTTGATCAGTCCGGTAACTACGTCCACGGAGGGACGTTGGGTAGCGATGACAAGGTGGATGCCGGTGGCCCGCGACAGTTGGGCTAGACGGCAAACGGAGGGCTCAACCACCTCGGCTGCAGTCATCATAAGGTGAGCCAATTCATCGATGATGACCACCAGGTAAGGCATGGGCTCGGTTACCAGCTGGCTGCGATTGTAGCCCTCGATGTTGCGCACCCCCACCGATGCGAACTTATTATAGCGGTTATCCATCTCCCTGATGAGTCGGCGCAGGGCCTCGATCGCCTTATCGGCTTCAAAGACTACCGGCGATAGGAGATGAGGCACACCAGCGAAGTTCACTAACTCGACTCGCTTGGGATCGATGAGTAGCATACGCATATCTTGCGGCAGGTTCTGCATTAGCAAGCAAGTGATAATGGAATTAATGCACACTGTTTTGCCGCTTCCTGTTTCGCCGGCAATGAGCAGGTGAGGCATCTTGGAAAGATCAGCGGCTACCGCCTCACCAGCGGTCCCTTTGCCCAATGCCAGGGCGAGGCTTGATTTCGACCTGATCCTCTGGAAGGCTGGACTGTCAGCCACGCTCCTGAGGCGTACCAAAGCAGTGGTGGTATTGGGCACCTCTATTCCCACCAGGGGTTTTCCTGGAACCGGGGCTTCGATTCTGATGCTGGGGGAGGCCAGAGCGAGGGCGAGGTTGTTGGCCAAGGCGGTGATACGCTCCACCTTTACTCTCGTTTTGGATACCTCGTCTTGCCTCTCAATCGGGTTGCCATCTTTATCCAGCTTAACCTTGCCCTGCTGGTCTCGCTCCACCACCCGCTTGTACTTGCGAGCCCAGCCCGGCTCGATGCCAAACTGGGTAACGGAAGGCCCCGGGTTTATTTGCACCACTTTGGCCTCTACCCCGTAACTGGCAAGAGATTCCTCAAGCAGCCTTGCCCGCTGCTCGTTGTCCGCCGTAGTGAACTCGATCTCAGCCACTTTATCGAGGAGTTCGATGGGGGGCAATTGAGCCCTTTCGGGGACAGCGGGCTTAGGGGTTGGCTCTTTGCGAGCAGGAGGTGTCTCTATTTTCTCCTCGGTGGCAATGGCTGGCTGGCCTGGCCTCTGCTCGGTCGCTGCTTCAGGTTCGGCTATAACTTGATCCGCGTCAAGCTCAGAGCCCAAGGTCTCCTTTGCTGTCTCGGATTCCGCTGCAAGGCGACGGCGCAACCCGTGGCTGAGGGCAATGATCGCTCCTATCAGCAATCGATGGGCAGGATACCTGTGGTACAACTGAGCTACCTGGTGTCTTGATCTGGTAAGAAGCCGCGAGGCGCCGGAAAGGGTTGCTAACCCTGCCGCCCTTGCTGCCGAGCCCAAAAGTTTGAGGAATCTAAAGCTGGTGTTGGGGGCGACAAGCGCTATCCCCGCCAGGATGAAAAGTGCGAGCCGCAAGGCTGGGGGGACAGCAGCCCCTTGGTTGCCGATTAAGTACTCTCCTGCCCTCCCACCTAGGCTTACCTCGCTGAATCTGGCATCGCCGATCATGAGTCCGGAGGGGTGGAACAAAGAGAGTATAGCCCAGATTGCGAGGGTTAAGGAAAGGGTGCCCAGCCAGATGTTCCACCGTCTCAGCAGACTACGCCGTCTTAGCCTCCATAGTATGAAGACAACAACTACCACCCAGGCAAGCCACAGGATAAGCCCGAAACCTATGGTCTCAAAAATGACGGTGCCCAGCAAGCCACGGAAGGTGGCTATCGCAGCCAACGCTGATGCTATCACAACGACCCTCAGCACCATCCACTGGTAGCCTAAAAAGCTCTGGGATGCACCGGAGTTGCCGCCGCAGTTTTTGGATTTTGATCTTGCCATATCTATGCCTTTCCCTAAAACATGGATAGCTGCTGTGGCCTGCTCTCCTCTTCTTTTACCTCCTCGGTTCGAGCAAGTATGGAGGGTATCTTGAGCATATCGGCTTCGATTGTCTGGCGCAGGCTCTGCTGGTGCAGGGCAGCGGCAGGGTGATACATGGGGTAGTAGATCACGTTATTTTGCCTTCGTTCCTTCCCATGAATCTTGCTGATGGCTTCTCCGGGGAAGAATTTTGCCAGTGAATAACGGCCAAGGGTAACGACCATCTTTGGTGAGATCAGCTCAAGCTGTAGATCGAGCCACTTTTGACAGTTCTTGATTTCGGTGGGGAGAGGGTCGCGGTTCCCCGGAGGGCGGCATTTGATCACGTTGCAGATGTAGACATCGCTGCGCTTGAGGCCGATGGAGTCGAGCAGATAGTCGAGGAATTGACCCGCTTGGCCCACAAAAGGCAGCCCTTGTTGATCCTCATGAAAGCCTGGTGCCTCCCCGATGAACACTATCTCGGCCTTCTCCGCTCCAGCGCCGGGAACCACCTTGTTGCGGGTTTTAGCCATCTCCTCGCAAGCCTGGCAAGCCGCTATCTCTTGGTAGAGCTCAGCTAGCGGTGACACCTTGACCTCCTCGACTGAATAATAACATCCTACTCCCAATGACCAGCAAGGCTATGGCAAAGACGCGAGTTAGCCATTCGGCGGTAACCATACCCGCTGCCCAGGCTCCAAGCAGCGAGAAGGCAACTGCGCTGGGGGCAATCCACATCGCCATGCTCAACTTCACGTTTTCCTGGCGGTAATGTATGAAGGCCCCAACCAGGGCTGTAAGCAGCATGGCGCTGAGTGCAACGCCTTGCGCAGCATGTTGTTCAACGCCCAAGAGTAGAACCATCCCTGGGACTGCAACCGTGCCTCCGCCTATGCCGAGCATTCCGCTGAGAACTCCAGCAGTCAAACCCACAGCAAGGGCAATCACAATGTCCCCAATCGTAATGTCCATGTACTCTTGACCTACCTCAGGAACAATATCGCGGCAATAGCTATGGTATATACGCCGAAAATCTGCCGCAGCCTGTAAGCGGGCAGCTTCATCATCAGCTTCGCCCCCACCACGGCACCTGTGACGCTTCCAGCGCCTATTGTTGCCACCCACTCCCAGTTGACATCTCCTCGCAAGGCATATACGAGGGTACCCACCATAGCGATAGGAATTATGATGGCAAGCGAAGTGCCGTGGGCCCTATGCTGGTTGAGACACAAGACTCCGGCCAGCATCGGGACCAGGATGATTCCGCCACCGATCCCCAGGAACCCAGCCAGCGTCCCTGCCCCCGCCCCGGCTGTCAGATACCAAACTGCCTTTCTTTGCATAACTGCTTATGTCACGAATGATAGCACAGCCCCTATATCAAGTCAACGAAGCTATCCAGGGTATGGATGTGCGAAACTCCTGTCAAAGCTGACAGATTTGCCGATCAATTGGGCGTAGAACGTACCATCCCCAATATAGCGGCCATAGGTTTTCCTCAAAGGAAAGAGGGTTGCAAGGAGGGGTAGTGTGGGAAGTGTCTTGAAGCTGACAGCCAAGTGTGATTTTGGGTGGACGTTTCTTGATGTGAAGCTCAGGTCGGCTTCAGGGCAGAAGTACAAAAAGGAACAAAACTTCCATTTCGGGCGTCTTTATTGGTGGAAGACGAGAATCAGCCGATAACGCGCTGGACAAACAACTGGGAGGTAGACATGAAGAGACAAGTCTGCAGGTGCTGTAAGAACGTGTGGTCTCAGAAGTAGATAGCTTAGCAACCTGGACACTTCCAGAGTATCGACTGATTCGGTCACAAACATCTAGAGCCCAGAAGTAGACATAATCCGGGAAAGGAGGTTCGACATGGAGTGGGGCAACGTCATTTGGCTGATATTGAGCATACTCGGCGCGGCGTTGATTGCGGGTGGCATCGTCGCGTATCGTGGGAGCCGGAGAACGCGCGTCCGGTCATTCGGTGCTGCTGCTATTGCCGCTGGAGTCGTCATGTGGGCCATCATTCTGGTGACCATCCCGGTATCGTACACGCAACACGGATCGCCAGAACCCACGGTGCATTATCAAGAACACACGTTGAGTGAAGAGGAATAGGGCGGTTCTGACATAGAGGAAACTTCTCGGAGACCCCGCTGCTGAGGGTGGGTAAGAAACCTTTGATAACCAGGCGTCAGGGCTGCAAAAAAAGAAGCCCGCGTTTGCAAACAAGTAACATCATCGCGGGCTGGGGATTTGAGCAAAACGCCTCTCTGGGGATGCGGACCTCTGTTCATTAATAAGAGTGATTAATTTATGAGAGCAACGATTTAGCAGGTCCTTCCGCAGCTTCCCCGGTTTCCTGATTCTGACGGTAGATATCTTTGGCTGGCTGCTATTCGTCCTCTACACCCTGCTCTTTGAGATAATCAACCGCATCTTGCACGGTTTTTATCTTCTCGGCGTCCTCATCCGGGATTTCCAGGCGTTTCGATTCGTTGCTGAACTCCTCCTCGAGGGACATTACCAACTCTACTAAGTCGAGGGAGTCAGCGTTGAGATCATCGACGAAGGATGCATCGGGTTTTACTTCCGACTCTTCGACGCCTAACTGCTCTACGACGATCTTTCTTACCCGCTCAAGAACGGTTGCCATCCTTTAACCCCCTTCTGATATATTGCGGCTGGATTGATAACTATCGGCTGTCGAGTTGGACCTGGCTAATGGCCCCCAGAACTCCATTGATGAATTTGGATGAGTTGTAGCTGCCAAAGGTCTTGGCCAGTTCTACTGCCTCGTTTATGGCTGCCTTTAACGGCACCTTATTTTCTATCAAAATCTCGAAAATTGCAAGCCTCAAGATATTCCTGTCGATGGCTGAGAGTTGCTCCACAGGCCAATTAGGAGCATGGGCCTTAATCAGGGAGTCAATTCGGCCTTTGTTCTCGAGCACACCTCTGATCAGCTCTCGTGCGTATGATAGAGCTGGTTCGGGTAACGTTCGCTCCTCAGCCAGCCAGCCCAAGCACATCTCAGGGTCGTGCCCTGATGAATCGCTCTCAAACAGCGATTGAAGTGCTACAATTCTGGCCTTGCGCCTTACATATGCCATAAATCCCTCAACTAGGAACGCTACCGACTGGTGCGCGAACGTACTGACAGGAATCGATCACGCCATAACCATCCCACCGTCCACATTCAGCACATGGCCGGTGATATAGCCTGCCTCCTCTGAGGCAAGGAAGGCCACAGCATTGGCCACATCCTTAGGTAGGCCTGCGTATCCCAGAGGTATTTGCCTGAGGAATTCCTGCTTCGCATTATCGCTGAGTCTCCTGGTCATCCCGGTGTCGATAAATCCGGGGGCAATGGCATTGGCAGTTACGCCTCGGGCAGCGACCTCCCTCGCGGTGCTCTTGGTGAGTCCCATTAGACCAGCCTTTGAGGCGGCGTAGTTAGCCTGCCCTGAATTCCCGATCAGGCCTACGACGCTTGCGATATTGATGATCCGGCCCCAGCGCTGCTTCAGCATGTGTCTCACCACCGCCTGGGTGCAAAGGAAAGCTCCTTTAAGGTTGGTGTCCAGTACCTGATCCCAATCGGCGCTGGACATCCTCATGAGCAGGGTATCTCGGGTAATCCCGGCATTGTTCACCAGGATGTCGATTCGGCCGAAGGAGGATACCGTCTGGTCGACGAGGCTGGCCACTTCCTCTTGCACAGTGACGTCGGCGGTAACAGCAATGCTCTTTCCATTCTTGGCCACGATTTCGGCTGCCACCTCATTTGCGGAAGCGGCGTTGATGTCACTGATTACCACGCTAGCACCCTGCTCTGCCAGGGTAAATGCTATCTCACGACCAATGCCTTGGCCGCTTCCGGTAACTATGGCAACCTTCGTGGATAAGTCCATTGTCAACTCTCACTTTGAAAATTTAGATGAGACTACGTATTCCTCAGAGGCTTATGCCTTTGATCGACTCCAGATCGCTCATATTGAGAACTTGCACTTTGTCGCTGATCCTTTTGATCAGTCCAGAGAGCACCTGGCCGGGGCCAATCTCAATGAAAGTGGAGACTCCGGACTCTACCATGTATTCCACTGAGGGCTGCCACTGAACACAGTGACATAGCTGACGTAGGAGTTCCTCTTTCACTTCATCGGGGCTGGTTAGCGGTTGAGCAGTGCTGTTGGCAACTATGGGAACCTGAGGAAGGCCGAAGTTAACTTGCGAGATGGCCTGGGCCATGCCTTCGACTGTGGGCTGCATCAGAACGGAATGAAATGCGCCGCTGACCTGAAGGGGCAGCACCCTCCGTGCTCCCCTGGCTTTGGCCAAGTCCATAGAGCGGGCCAGTGCCTCTCTGGTGCCGCTGATGACAATCTGCCCTGAGCAGTTGAAGTTGGCTATCTGGGCACCGGTCTCCAGGCATACCTCTTCCAATGATGCTTCATCAAGTCCAATGATTGCTGCCATACCTCCAGGTCTGGTTTTGCCCGCTTCATGCATCAAGCGTCCTCGCTCTCTGACAAGACGAACTGCGTCAGGAAATTCAATGACGTTGGCGGCCACGAGCGCAGTGTACTCACCGAGGCTGTGACCGGCGACAAAGACTGGCTTCAATGGAATGCCGAACTCTGAAGCGGCTCTTAGGCAAGCGATGCTGGCTGTCAGTATCGCTGGCTGAGCATTGATGGTCTCGCGCAGCTCCTCCTCGGGTCCCTCAAAACAAAGTCTTGCCAGGGGCATCTGGAGCGCTGAATCGGCCTCCTCGAAGACTTCCCTGGCCTGACGTGAGCCCTGGTACAGATTGCAGCCCATACCTATTGCCTGTGATCCCTGGCCGGGAAAGACGTAAGCGATCTTGGGTATCAACTCTGTTTCCAGCTCAACCATGAGCTGCCTCCCCCCGATTACTGGCCCCCCTTGGGCTTGCTTTCTATGATTACTTCCCTTCCCCTATAGGTCCCACAAAAAGGGCAAACCTGGTGAGCAGGTTTGATGTTGTGGCATTGGGGACAAGGCACAAGGGAGGGGACAGCCAACTTGAGGTGGCTGCGCCTTTTCCCCTGTCGCGCCTTAGCATATTTCCTTTTGGGCAAAGCCATGATTTGGTTAACCCCTTTCTTTGTCTACACTTTGCCTCTCCCCTGAAAGCAGCTCTTGGAGCGGAGCCCAGGGCGAATCAGGGTGAATAGGCTTGCAGTCGCAGGTTTCATAGTTGAGGTTGCGGCCACACTGGGGACATAAGCCAGCGCAGTCCTCTCGGCAAACCGGCTTCATGGGCTGAGCCAGTAGCATATACTGGCGCACCGCCTCGCTAAGATCGAGGAGGTTATTCTCATCGATGGTGAAGGCACCCGTTTCGGCTTCTGAGGTGAGGAGTGCTCCGCTAGCCGGGTCTCTTGTTATGAAGAACTCCTCCTCAATATCAAGCGACAACGGGTAGTCAAACTCCTCGAGGCAGCGACTGCACACGTCTCTGGCAGTGGTCTCGAGGGTACCGCGTGCCAGGATACTGCGATTGATACGAAGTAGTTGCACCTTGCCATGGATAGGGAAGCCAGTCTCCCCTATCTCGTCAATCGGATAGTGACGAACAGAGCCTACGGCTTCCTTTAGCTGCTGGGCGACGTTGATCTTCATTACACACTCACACCGGTGAGACTATCAGTTGGTGATTATATAGTATAATACACGTTTCATCAATTTTAGGATACGTCGTCCAAGGTTGTCAACCTACGGTTTGAGAGGTCGTTTGAATGGGACAAGGTGGGAAACAGGGTGATATATCGGGTGCTTTTTGAAGTCAGCAAGAGGCTTTTAAGGTTACTAGGATGCCGTCATTGATACCCCAGGAAGTAATACAAAACTCCGCCAATAACAGCCAAGACCACGGCAATTGCACCAAGTATTCTGAGAAGCATATTTAGCCTTGCGGTCCCGTCGGGATGGTACCGCATAACATAGGCAGGCGCTTTCCAGAATGGCGCCTTGCCCAGATAGAAATCGTACACCGTACCCGATTTGATTCTAAGGAGATCTCTCAGGTTTCTGTTGATGTTGATCTGATGAACCCGTGGATGCGGAACTTCCGCCAGCTCGTTATTGCGCACCCTGCAGGTTATCTTCGCGTTTCTTGCTGAGAGGTGTATATACCTATTCCACTTGATACCTTTAGGAAGGTCATCCGGGTGCATTCTCACGACAAGCCTGCCTTCGTCATCTCCCGGAGCGCCGCCAACTTTAAGATGCCTCTTGATCGGCCGAGACATAGTTCTTTTTCCTTATCCAACCCACTGAGACACAACAGTTTGTTGCCATATCTATTATGATCGCTGAAGTAGTCTTAATCAACCCATACCAAGAGATTCTAAATGCTAATTTCTAAACTCTAAACAATATCAAATATCAAAATGAAAAAGGTAAAAGAGTAGCGTCGTGACTCCCGTCACGACGAAGGATTCGTTGCCACAGGAGTGGCAACGCTACGCTTGAACTTTGAATTGTCATTTTGCTCTTTTATCTTTGAGTTTTGACTTTGTTTAGGATTTCAAGTTTGGACATTAGGATTTGTTTCTGGGGGCCAACGAGATAAGGGCTAGCCCTTGATCACTCCGATTGGTCTCGCTTTCACCACCTTGGGCGATATACCGGCGGCGTCGGTTATATGCACTACCTCTGCTACATCCTTGTAGACTGCTGGTGCCTCTTCGGCCAGGGAAGCGATGCTCGCTACCTTAATGGCGATCCCCTTGGCTGCTAACTCGCTGGCAACATCTGCGCCGCTAATGCTTCTCCTTGCTGCTGAGCGACTCTGAACCCTCCCCGCGCCGTGACAGGTGGAGCCGAAGGTCTCCTCCATAGCCTTCTCAGTTCCCACTGCTATGTATGAGTAGCGCCCCATGTCGCCGGGGATGAGAACCGGCTGGCCAGCTTTGCGATATGCCTTAGGCAAGTCAGGATGGCCAGCGGGAAACGCCCTGGTTGCACCTTTGCGGTGAACACATACAGTGAGCTTTTTGCCTTCTACCTGGTGCTCCTCTATCTTGGCGATATTGTGTGCCACGTCGTACATAATCTCCATGCCTAGATCACGGGGGCTTTTGGCTAAGACCCTGGAGAATGACTCTCTGGTCCAATGGGTAATGCACTGGCGATTGGCCCAGGCGTAGTTGGCGGCGCAGGCCATCGCTGCCAGGTAGGACTGCCCCTCGGGTGACTTTACCGGGGCGCATGCAAGCTGGCGATCGGGAAGATCGATGCCGTAGTTCCTGACGGCAACCCCCATGGTCTTCAGGTAATCGGTGCAGACCTGGTGGCCAAATCCTCTGGAACCGGTATGTATCAGGACAAGTATCTGGCCCTTTTCTTCTATGCCGAAGGCTCGGGCTGTCTCGGTATCATAAATCTCATCTACGACCTGGACTTCAAGAAAGTGGTTGCCTGAGCCCAGGGTCCCGGATTGGGGTGTACCACGACTCTTGGCCTTGGCGCTCACTTTATCGGGGTCTGCCCCTTCCAGACAACCGTGTTCTTCGGTGAATTCCAGGTCTTGCGATTCGCCGTATCCTTCAGCTACCGCCCAGGCCGCTCCTTTGACCAGAAGTCTATCGATTTGGTTGCCCTTGAGCCTTATCTTTCCCTGGGAACCCAAGCCCGATGGTACGTTGATGAAAAGGTCGGAGAGCAGCCTCTCTATCTTAGGTTTGACCTCGCCCTCGGTTAGATTGGTGCGCAAAAGACGCACGCCGCAGTTGATGTCGAAACCCACGCCGCCGGGGGATATCACACCGTCATCCACCCGTGTAGCAGCGACTCCACCTATAGGGAAGCCGTAGCCCCAGTGTATGTCGGGCATGGCCAGTGACTTGCCCACTATCCCCGGCAGGAAGGCAACATTGGCTACCTGCTCCAGTGATTGTTCGTCCTGAATATGGCGGAGCATCTTCTCATCGGAGAAGACCAGCCCGGGCACCCGCATTCCTGACTTATACGTCTTGGGTATCTCCCAGCGGTAATCGTCTATTCTGATTAACGTTCCCTTCAAATCTCCTGACATCTCACCACCCCCTAAACGTCCAGAATTACCTGAATTCTGAATCCGTTTCCCTTCTCTATTTTGAGTGAGTGATAGGTAGCTGCCTTGACCGCTCCTTTCAGTTGGTGGCGCAAGGCATCTATCTTCTCACCGAAAACTCTGGCTCGGAGCCGGCTTTGGTTCAAGTCGGTGATATCAAATCGGCTGAGGATAACATAGTCGACATCAAACATATAGAGGAGTTCATTAAGCCAGTCCACCAGAAGGGTCTCCTGGTCGGGAGCCTGGAGATCGATCTCCCGGCAGAACTCTTCACCCACTCCCTTGAGTTCGGCTATCAAGCTGAACATACCGTAGGCTGTGTTGGCAAAGGCCTCCTTGAGGTCGCTTCCATAGGCAACTATGCCAACATCGGCGGTATGGTCAATCACCTCGAACCGTGTCATGGTTAGCTCCTGTTTCCAATTATACCATCTCTGCGATAGCAAACCCAAAAGGAGTTGATCATAGAGAATGGTAAAATAGTCTTAATCAACGCCCACCAACAAATTCTAAATGCTAATCTCTAAACTCTAAACAAATTCAAATATCAAAATGCAAAAGGAAAAGTTGCAGGGCAAAATCCAAAATGGGTAGCGTAGCGTCGTGACTCCTGTCACGACGCTACAGAGGGCGAGGTTTTCAGACGCCTGCAGAAGGTTTTGTGTTAAAATTCTGGCATGAGGTTCATCGGCGACTCCAACGTTGGTAGGTTGGCCAGGTGGCTCCGGATCGCGGGCTTTGATACGTTGTTCGTTAGGGGTATTGATGATAACAGGCTGGTTCGTATTGCTTTGGATGAGGATCGGGTGTTGCTCACCAGGGATAGACAGATACTGAAGAGGCGCCTGGTCACCAGCGGCCGCCTAAAGGTCATATTGATAGAGGACGATGAGGTCAAGGCTCAGCTACGCCAGGTGTTGACCACGCTCAATCTGGCTGGCCAACTGAGGCCATTCTCTCTTTGTGTCGAGTGCAATGAACCACTGGTGTCCAGGGAAAGAGAGGAGGTTGAGGAACTGGTGCCACCCTATGTGTTCCAAACCCAAACTCAGTATGTGCAATGTCCCGGCTGTCTGCGCGTTTACTGGCGAGGAACTCACTGGGAGAGGATGAGCAGAGAGCTTGAGGGAATAGTGGGTACCGGATGAAAAAAGCGGCTTTTGTCTATGGTGAGGGACTGACACGGCGCGACAGCAGGGTGGACGAGGTATTTGGCCCTACGCGCTTGCAATATACCTATGAACTGCTGAAGTCTTATCGGGCCTTTGATTCAAAGGATTCGATGCTGGTAGCCCCCGAGGATGCCCCTGAAGCTTCCCTGCTTTCTTTCCACGCCGAGGAGTATGTGGCAGCAGTGCGAAGCTTCAGTAACGGTGAAAAGACATTAAATCCCGCTCGCTTCAATTTCAGTGAACTCGGCGACAACCCGATTTACCCTGGGATGTATGAGCTGTCCACTCTGGTAGTGGGGGCTTCTTTGCGAGCGTCGGAACTGGTGTCCGCAGGAGGGGTCGATGTCGCCTTTAACAGTGCAGGGGGTTTGCACCACGCTGCTCCCGATTATGCCTCGGGTTTCTGTGTGTTCAACGACGTTGCGATAGCCATAAAACATCTGCTGGCGAAGGGACTCAAGGTAGCTTACGTTGATATCGATGCTCACCACGGCGATGGAGTGCAGAATGCTTTCTATGCCAGTGATCAGGTGCTCACCATCTCCATTCACGAGTCGGGGAGGTATCTGTTTCCAGGGACTGGCGATGTCTTCGAGATCGGGGTGGGAGATGGAGAGGGTTATTCGGTTAACATACCCCTCGCCCCTTTTACCGGTGATGAAGTCTATCTCTCGGCCTTCGACCAGATAGTACCCAGGCTGGTGGACAGCTTTGAGCCGGACATTTTGGTGACCCAACTCGGTACTGACACCCACTATCTCGACCCACTCACTCAGCTTAGCCTGACCACCGAGGGCTATTCCGGGTTGGTAAGCAGGATGCGGCAGATGGCGCCGAAATGGGTTGCTCTGGGTGGTGGTGGCTATGAGACAAGTGTGGTGATCAGATGTTGGACCCTGGCCTACGGAATAATGATGGGCCGGGATTGGCCTGATGAAATACCCTCGGTCTATCAGGAGCTATATGGCCTGAAGAGGCTGAGGGATATGGAGAAGCCGCGTTTAGATAGCCGCATTAAAGATCGAGCCCGTCGCTTCGCCGAAGAAAGCGTAGCAGGCGTGAGAAGGCTTGTTTTCTCCTGTCACGGGCTTTGATTACAATCCTCCCTCCGCTGGCGGGAGGGAGCTAGAGGGAGGGGGTAAGGAGAAAATGACGGCAGTTCTCGGAGAGAGATTCACAAGCTTCGGGAGGGAGCAACATGTCTAGATCAGTATCTGGAGAAGCAGGGGACTTTGCGCTGCAACTGGAGAATGTTTCACGGTCATATCAGATGGGGCTGGTGGAGGTGAAAGCGCTCACCGGGGTAACGCTTGACATAACGAGAGGTGAGTTCATTGTCATCCTGGGGCCCAGCGGCTCGGGCAAGACCACACTGCTGAACTTGGTTGGCGGCATAGACTCCCCCAACTCGGGAAAGATCACAGCGGATGGAATTGAGATCACCGCGCTCAACGAGAAGGGGTTGACGGATTATCGCCGCAACCACATCGGCTTCGTTTTCCAGTTTTTCAACCTGATCCCAACGCTGACGGCCAGAGAAAACGTTGAGTTCGCCGCTGAACTGGTCAAGGAACCTAGAGCCCCGCTGGAGGTGCTAGCGGTGGTTGGGCTCAGGGAGCGCGCAGACCACTACCCTAGCGAGCTCTCCGGCGGTGAGCAGCAGCGGGTGGCCATAGCAAGGGCCTTAGCGAAGGATCCGCCGATACTACTCTGCGATGAACCCACGGGCGAGCTGGATTTCGAGACCGGGAAACATATATTGAGCGCGATGAGAATGATAAACGAGGTTGGTCACAAGACCGTGCTTCTCGTGACCCACAATACCGCTATCGGGGATATAGCCCACAGGGTTATCCGGCTCCGCAGCGGCCAGATAGTTGAGGACAGGCGTAACCAGTCCCCCATCGACCCCCAGGAACTGAGGTGGTAGAGCACTATGAACAAGCTGAAGAGTATGCTTCAACGCAAACTTCAGCGTAAGCTCATTCGAGACCTTGCCGCTTCCAAGGGGCTTTTTCTCGCAGTGGCCGCAGTCATCTTCCTTGGTGTCGCTCTCTTCGGAGCCTCCTTTCTGGGCTACCGTAATCTGAAAACCTCCTATGACTACACCTACGAAACGCTTCACTTTGCCGATTTCACCGTCAAAGTCTTAGAGGCTCCGATGGAGGCCGTCGAGCAGTTGAAGTCTATCCCGGGAGTCGAGGCCGTCACCGGCAGGATAAACAGCGACATCCCCCTCACCCTTCCCGGAGACGAGGCGAAGAGGGTGCTGGCGCGGGTCATATCCCTGCCCTCCGATTCCCGCCCTGAGGTCAACGATGTCAAGGTAGAAGAAGGCTCCTACTTCCAGGACGGCGAGGGTAACGTCCTGCTGGTGGAGCACAGCTTCGCCGAGCATCACGAGTTGAATCCTGAGGACACTGTATCCCTCACCATGGATGGCCTGGAAACCAGCTTCAGGGTCAACGGAGTCGTCACTAGCCCCGAGTATATCTTCCCTGCCAAAAGCCGGCAGGAACTGCTGACCTCCCCCGAGACCTTCGGAGTCGTTTTCGTCCCCCAGGATGTAGCCACCGGGCTCACGGGGAAGCCTGGTATCAACGAGTTTTGCGTAATAGTTGCCGAGGGGGCAGACAGGGCCGCAGTAATCGAAAAGGCTGAGGATATACTTGAGCCCTATGTGGTAATGGACGTAGTTACTCGGGAAGACCAGCCTAGCAACGCCGCCCTCAGTATGGACCTGCAGGGGTTCGGAGAAATGGCGGAGGTCTTCCCCCTTCTCTTTCTCATCGTGGGGGCACTGGCGACATACATCTTGCTTACCAGAATCGTCCACAACCAGAGGCCGCAGATCGGCCTTATGCGGGCGGTGGGCTACTCACGCCGCCAGGTCCTCGTTCATTACCTCAGCTTCGCCCTTCTCATCGGAATCGTGGGCGCTGCCGCTGGAACCCTGGCTGGTTACCTACTCTCAGAGGCCGTTACCAAGCTCTATGTCGGCTTCTTGGGGCTTCCTTACACCAGCACGAAAATGGGCTGGATAGAGTGGCTGGCGATAGAAGAAGGGCTATTTGCCGGGATTCTGCCATGTGTGATAGGTGGGGTTATTCCCGCCTATGCCGCGTCCCGTCTCCCCCCGTCGGAGGCCATGCGCGCCCCAGCCCCCTCTGCCGGCAGGAAACTCCTGCTAGAACGCATCTTCCCCTTCCTCACCCGGCTGTCTTCCCTTTGGAAGATCCCGCTGCGCAACATCTTTCGCAGCCGACGCCGGTCCCTCTACACCATCATCGGCGTAGCCTTCGGCATCAGCCTCATTCTGGTATCGGCTGCCTTCATCGACTCCGTCGACTACTTCATGGACCTCCAGTTCAACCGTATTCAGAAATACGATGCCATGGTTAACTTCACCCAAACGCAGCCGCCACCGGCGACCCTGGCCAACGAGGTGCAAGACTGGGAGGAGGTGCATAAAGCTGAGCCGGTCCTGCAAATACCTGTCAGGATGCACCATGAAGACAACAGCTACTCCACGCTGGTGGTAGGGCTTCCTCCCGACTCTGAACTGTACGGGTTGTACTCCACCGCCGGGGACACCGTGAGTGTCGGCGACGAGGGAATCCTGCTGGGCGCAGGCTTACGAAGTGTGCTGGACCTAGATACGGGCGATGCTATCACCCTGCTGTCCCCCTTTGGCCTCCAGCAGTTCGACGTAGCCGGATTCGTAAAGCAACCTTTGGGCTCCTACGGCTACGTGACTTTGGGCCAAGCGCAGGAGCTGGTGGGAGGCCTACCCATAATCAGCGGTGTCATGCTGGGTGCCGAGCCCCAGCATCTGGATAACATAAGGGAAAAGGCCTACGGCATTCCGGGCACCGCCTCCGTGGAGCTGACCGCCGAAACTCATGAAAGGGTCAATGAGCTCATGGCCTTCATCCGCGGCATGATGTGGGTAATGCTCGGCTTTGGCGCCGCCCTCTCCCTGGCTATCGTCTTCACCACGGTCACCGTCAATATCCTGGAGCGCCGCCGCGAGATCGCCACCATGCGCACCCTGGGGGAGGGCAAGGGCAGAATCGCAGGCATGATCACTATCGAGAACCTGTTTTTGGGGCTGGTAGGGGTCATCCTGGGAATTCCCCTCGGCTATGCCCTAGCGCTGTTCTTCTTCAGCCTCTTCCAGACCGATATGATGACCTTCACCCCGATCATCTTCCCCCGCACGTACCTGATGACCGTAGGCCTGGTCATATTGATCATGCTTATTTCCCAAATACCAGGCATCCGCCACATCAACCGTCTCGACCTGGCAAGGGTCGTGAAGGAGCAAGCAGCCTAAGAACCTCAATTCCGCCCTGTTTGAGTCGATACAACTCTCTTGCCCCGGCCCTTCCTCGCTGGTACAATTTGGGCGAGACGGGAGTTCGAAGGGGGCCAGCCCCCCCCGTTACCCCACTATTGAGTAGCAAGGAGATCAGCGATGAAGACATCTGAAGGGCAGCTCGGCCGCGTTTTCGTAATAAGGCTTGAGCATGGCGACGTGGTGCCCGAGTGTATTGAGCGTTTCGCGGAGGAGAACGGGGTATCCGTGGGGCACGTTATCCTGGTGGGGGGAATCGGGGGTGGGGAGGTCGTGGTCGGCCCGCGGCGTTCCGAGGAAAGGCCGCCGGAGCCGATGCTGCTGCCCATCGACGGCGCGCACGAGGTGGCGGGGGTGGGCGTACTTGCCCCCGGCGAGGACGGGAGGCCGCAACTGCACATCCACGCCGCGCTGGGGCGGTCGGGCAAGACCACCACCGGCTGCCTGCGGCCAGGCGTTACCACCTGGCTTGTGGCTGAGGCCATCCTCTGCGAAATCCTCGGCGCGAAAGTAGCTCGCCTCATGGACACAGAGAGCGGCTTCGAGCTTCTGCAGCCCGGCGCCAGCCCTCCTTCACGCGGCTAGTCAATAGAATCAGAAGGTTGGTAAAGCGAATGAGCGCAACTATCATAGGCATCGACTGTGCCACGCAAGATAAGAACGTGGGGCTTGCACTTGGCAGTTTCGATGGGAATGAGGCTCGTATTGAGCGAGTGGTTGCTGGGCTGAAAGAAGGAGCAGTCGTCGAGATCGTCGCGGATTGGATAGGCCGTCACCCTCCCGCTCTGCTGGCGCTGGACGCCCCTTTGGGCTGGCCCAAGGGTCTCCGTCAAGCGTTACGTGGTCATAAGGCTGGGAAACCAATACGGGTGGAACCACATGAAATGTTCCGCCGCGAAACGGATGTATTTGTCAAATCTAGATTCGGCAAGACGCCTCTTGACGTTGGCGCTGACCGCATAGCACGCACGGCCCATCGGGCGTTGGAATTGCTGCACAAGCTGCGTGCGCGAACTGGCCAGGAAATCCCCCTGGCCTGGAAGCCCTCAACGATTCCCCGCACCTGTGCCATCGAGGTCTATCCCGCAGCAACACTCAGGGCGCATGGGATCGAGGCTCAAGGTTATAAACAGAAGGCTGCCCGGAATGCCCGCCAGTCTCTGCTAGGCCAATTGAAGGAAAAACTCAGTTTACCCAGCGATCCAACTTCGCTCAAGTATCTGCAGAGCAATGATGATGCACTAGACGCCGCCATATGCGTCCTGGCGGGAGTGGACTTTCTACGCGGGGAGGTAATTGACCCCACCGACCTGAAACTTGCAAAGAAAGAGGGCTGGATTTGGGTTAAGAAACCTGTCTAATACACCCGACACATAACGCTTCACTCTTAGCGATCCCCCTCCCTCTAACTCCCTCCCGCCAGGGGAGGGAGGATAGAGAATCCCTCTCCCTTGAGGGAGAGGGTAGAGCCTGTCCTGAGCCCTGGCCTTGGCCAGGCCCAAGGCTTGTCGAAGGATGAGGGTGATCGAACTTCAGAGTAGATACTCCATTATGATATTATGGGCTTGGTGTGCCCTATCGCCTCCTCGAAATTCGAATGTTCTGTCGCCAAATCCTTCGCCGGTGACTGTAAGTCTACCGGTTACCAGAAAGCCTCTCCTAATCAGGAACCCTTTATCATCCTCACTGCCCACCATGCTGATCCGGCTATAGGGAATGCTGACCATAGCTTTTTGCTCTCTCATATAGGCTTTGTCGTAAAAGATAACCCGCTTATCGGTGATTCCTATGAATCCGGTGGCTGCTCCTTTCAGGTCGAAAACGGCCCGGATAACTTCATCCGGCTGACAGAAGCCCTCTATTTTCTGCAATTGCTCCTTTTTGTCAAAGACCATGTCCTCAGCATGGATGGCCATCTCCTCCTCCTTGCCTCCAACGAAGTTATACGTATCCAGCAGAAGCGCAACAACCCGTCACAGTAAACGAAACGGCTACATGATCTCCACGAGCGTGATATCAAAAGTCAGCTCTTTCCCGGCCAGATCATGGTTGGCATCTAAGGTGACGCTCGATTCGGAGACATCGATTACCCTTGCCCAGATTACTCGACCATCCGGTACAGTCAATGGGACCTGCTGGTCAACCTCGGGCTCCCAGTCCGGCGGAAACTGGCCTCGATCCATTACTATTACCAGTTCGTCACGGTACGGGCCGTACGCTTGGTCAACTGGGATTACGACGGTTTTCGACTCGCCTAGCTGCATCCCGATCACGGCTTGCTCAAAGCCGGGAATTACCCCGCCCGCGCCTATTGTAAATTGCCAGGGTTCGCGTCCCACAGAAGAGTCAAATTCCGTGCCATTTCCCAATCTGCCCGTGTAGTCAACCTTAACGGTATCACCATTCTTGGCCTCTGCTGGTGCCGATGAACTGCCGCAGCCGCCTGCCAGCAGAGCCGCTACGAAAAGAAGCGGTATGAGGTATCTCTTCATGTCGTTCCCCCCCCACACAGGGTACATCACAGCTAACAGCAGTGTCAATGGGGGAAAGGGGCAGCGATCAACCTCCGTCGGCGTCTACAACTCAATAATGGGTGGCCGGACAAGCTCGGCGAAGCCCGTCCCGGAAACCGCCTCGCCGCGCAGGCGCCCGGATACAGTCATGCTTCCCTCCCAGAAGGGGAAGAGGGGGCCCGACAGGGTCTCAAACATTCGGATCTCCTGCTGGGCATACCGCGCCCTGATCTCCAAATCCAGGTCGTGAGTCTTCTCTCGAACACGCCAGAGGACCCCATACTCCCTGCCGCTCTCTGGAGAAACCCAGGAATCCATCTTCTCCAGCACGAGGTCCCGGGTGTGGTGGACTGAATTATCGGGGAACATGATCGTTAGATCACGGGACTTAACCGACTCGTCGGGGTTGACGATATGCCAGAAGACGATCTCGGTCTCGTTCTCTAGCTGGACGCAGAACCAGTCCCAGCCTCCCTTGCCGATGTAATTCATCCACTGATGATCCATCGTGCCGATCCCCTCAACATCTATCATCCTCCCCAATAGCTCAATCTTGCCTTTAGCTCGAAGCCGGGTGAAGGAGTAGTAATATGACCTTCCCCCGGTCCATCGGATCAGGCCATTCCCGCAGCCGAGGAGAGGAGGCTTCTCTGAAACAAGAGCTAGATTGAGGCCGATTTCGGGCCCGTACGATTCGAGCTGATAGAAGAATGAATCGGGGTCGGTGCGGAACCAGTGATCACGGCCGCCCCAGCGAAGCTCGAAGAATCCCTCGGCATGGTGCAGGGCCGAGCCGGAGACCGCGTGGAAAAGGCGCTCTGCCTCCAGGTCGAAAATCGCCAGAATCTTGAGTCCGACAGTGAAGTAGGCCACCATAGCCCCGTACTCCCTGCCCCCGGAATCGGTGAGGCTGAAATGCCCGTACCACCACTCGGCAAAGAACTCGGGGTGGGCCCCCTCATCCTCCGGGAAGTGGATTTTGGGCCGGCCGAATGGCAGAGATTTCTTTCGCATCGTCGTATCCTTTTCTTCAGAATTCTGCTCTGTCAGCAACGTTTGCACTTCTCAGTAACTGACAGTTCCAGTAGCTGAGGCCGCTTTGTCTGACTCGTCGAGAGAGGCATCCTAGAGCGATTCATGAGGAACATTCTTGAAACTCAGGGAACTCAGCTAACACCCTTTCAGCTACAACCTCACTGGGAGCAATAATAATAAGCACATCGCTCCCGTCTCGACCCAGGTAGAGGCTCAGACCTTCCGTCCGCCACTGCCTCTCTGTCTCCTCTTCCCAAAGCAAATCCCAGGCTCCATCGCTTTTCTCTCCGACAAAAGAAATGTAAGCATCAAAGAATTCCTCGGCGTCGCTATCGCTATCCCAGGTAGATCGTAGAGCAAGCAGCTTCTCACCCGCCGCGTTCTTCAGATACAGGTAGCGGTCGCCATCCCAGCCCGCCGCCGCCACCGCTGCTGCATACTTGGCAATGAAGGTCTCCAGGTATATCCGTATGCTTAACTCACCGAGAACGTCGCTATCCAACTGCGACCAGCCGGCACCCAGGGCGCTTTCCAGGTCAGGCATGGTAACATCCTGAGGCTCGTCCCGCTCCAGATACTTCTCAGGATGGAGGATCTGCTCAGTGGATTGGGGCGGGTCTCCATAAGCCTGATTGATATCCTCCCATTCTCCAAGAGCTAGGACAAAACTCAATCCTTCTTCATAGGTGGCAAGGAGGCTTTCCTTGATGAATCGAGGGGCAGCTTCAAACTTCTCCATCTCGGCTTCTTGAGATTCCTCCAATACAGCTTGCAACTCACCTACGCTGAGATAGTTCCACATATAGTTGAATTGGACTAAGAGAGCGTCCCCCTCCGTCAGCGAGACAGCAGCCGCGGAAAGATCAGAGTCGCCCTCCTCCTGCAACGGGAGTGAACTCAGGTCAAAGTGCTGATCCTGGAGAGCGTGAGTGTACTCGTGCGCGAAAATGACCCTTTCGGTGGGCCCGAATTCCTCCCTGTCGCTCACCACGTATAACTCTCCTGACTCATAATCATAAAAACCAGCAACCTGTTCCGAGTAAACATCCAGGAGCATGGTCTGTAGGTCCTGATCCTCCCCCATCAAATCCAGGAGGACATAGACCTCCTGATCTATTCTCGCCTCCTCTCGGGGATACTCTTCTTTGAAATCGCTAACAAGCAGGTCTCGTAGCTGGTCACTCGTAACAAATCGATATTCTACTTCGTTTTTCGGCGTCAGCCCCCGTATTTCAACTACATCCGAAGAGACCTCCTCCAAATCCTGTCTCAGCGAATCCGACTTCCCACAACCGCTTGCGATAAGGGCTGCAACGATGAGCACAAGCGCCAGGCTACAGAAAACCCTGTTCATGCTGACTACTTCCCTTCTCTCCTATAAGCTAAGGATAAAGCAAAATGGACTCTTGTTCAAGCTAAATCATCGAGATTGAAAGATACTGTTCTGTTGCTTTGTGGTATCATAAACTCAGATGCAATTCTCCGGATTCAAAGACATTCCCCAGTCCGTTTGCCGATACCCCCTAATCAAAGACAAAATATGGCGGAAGAGCAAACAAACCCGGAATCAACTGCGGAGATAGTTGGCCTGCGCTCACTGCCCAGACAGCAAGTAGTTATTACACTGGTCGGTGTGATGCTGGCTATGTTCCTG
>Ga0209979_1000343_pt1 | contig 65877 bp, 60 predicted proteins | sample AnhtaG_FD_183114 | JGI IMG/M metagenome (GOLD analysis project Ga0209979, IMG submission 183114) | Deep subsurface microbial communities from Anholt, Denmark to uncover new lineages of life (NeLLi) - Anholt_01485 metaG (SPAdes) (version 2) | ecosystem: Environmental > Aquatic > Marine > Oceanic...
CAATATAGCCATCGGGCATACTCGCTGGGCAACCCATGGTGCTGTCACCCAATTCAATGCCCACCCTCATTCCGATTGCGGTGGCAAAGTGGCTGTAGTTCACAACGGTATCATTGAGAATAATCAGCAGCTCCGCCAGGAACTCACCAAAATAGGACACAAGTTTACTTCAGAAACCGATACCGAAGTCATCCCTCACCTCCTCGAAGATGAACTCAAAAACGGATGTTCCCTGGAACAGGCTGTGTTAAATATAGCGCCCAGGCTTGAGGGCTCCTACGCCTTTCTGGTCGCATCCATTGATAACCCGGGCAAGGTTGTAGGCACAAGGAGGAATAATCCCTTGATTGTGGGCATTGACGCCCCCGATTATTACGTTAGTAGCGACGCCCTGGCTTTCTCGCAATATACCAATCAGGTGATGAATTTGGAGGATAACGAAGTGGTGATGCTGACACAAGAAGGAATCGAATTCTTCGATGCCCAAGGAAACAAGCTAGTTAAGCAAGCCAGGAAACTCGACCATAGTTGGGCTGAGAGCCATAAAGGAGGCTACCAGTATTTCATGCTCAAAGAGATAATGGAGCAAGCTCAGGTGCTTAGCCAAATAGTCCATCAGGACGGGAAGAGGTTCACCGAGATTGCCCTGGATATTCTGAGGGCAAGACAGGTGATTATAACTGCCTGTGGCACCTCCCGCCATGCCGCTCTGGTCGGCAGATACCTCTTTTCCAGAGTGGGCAAGAAGTTTTGCGATGTAGTCATGGCTTCTGAATTCGGTTATTTCGCCGACTCCGTGGACAAAAACACTATTGTTATCGCCGTTTCCCAGAGTGGCGAGACTGCTGATGTAGTCGAGGGAGTAAAGGCTGCCAGAAACGCTGGGGCTCAAGTTATCTCCATAGTCAACCGGCCTAACTCTATACTGACTGACCTGAGCCACCAGGTCATTTACTTGAATTGTGGTGCTGAGATAGCCGTAGCTGCTACCAAATCCTTCCTGTCCCAACTAGCCATATTCTACCTGCTGTCCTTCTCCATGGTTAACTCCTTTGATGAAGCGGTAGCTAAGCTTACCGACCTGAGCAGCGAGATAACCAGGGTTCTGGACTGGAACAAAAGCGAGCTTATCAAGCTCAGCCAGAAGCTGAAAGATAAGAACGATTTCTACTACATAGCCAGAGGAATTAACTTTGCCATCGCCTCTGAGGGCGCCTTGAAGCTTAAGGAGATTTCCTATATCCATGCTGAAGGTATGCCCGCCGGGGAACTCAAGCATGGCACCTTAGCCCTCGTCGAGCCTGGTACACCAGTAGTGGTAATTTGCCCCGCCGACTATACCTTTCTCGAAACCCTGAGCAATGCCATGGAGACCAAATCACGCGGCGCCTATATCATCGGTGTCTCCGACAAGGAAAGCGACATTTATGATTCCTGGGTCAAGATTCCCGCAGTTGATGAGTTACTCTATCCTATGATCGTCGTAGTCCCTCTTCAGCTCCTGGCTTATTACCTCGCTATCAATCGGGGACACGACCCTGACAAACCCCGCAACCTGGCAAAATCGGTAACCGTGAAGTAGGCATAGATGAAAGACCCTGGGCTTCAGACTTCAGATAAAAGACAAAAGATTAGAGTCCTGGCTGGCATAGCTGCCTATAATGAAGCAAGATATGTCGGAAGCATAGTTCTCCAGGCAAGGCAATATGTGGACGAGGTCATTGTTGTTGACGATGGAAGCACGGATAACACCGCCAGGGTTGCCCAGCTTGCCGGTGCCACCGTAATCCGCCACGATGAAAACAGAGGCAAAGGCGCAGCCATCCAGAGCATACTGGCCGAGGCAAAGAAGAGAAATCCAGATGTCCTGGTTCTCCTAGACGCCGATTCCCAGCACAATCCCAACGAGATTCCCGTTCTCATCAAACCCATCTCAGAGGGTTTTGACCTCGTTATTGGCTCCAGAGAGGCCCAGAATGATAAGACTCCCCGTTACCGCCGCATCGGGCGAAAAGTCCTTTTGCACTCAGCCCGGCTCGCTTCGAAAGCCAATATCTCTGATTCCGAGTCCGGCTTCCGAGCCCTGTCACCAAAGGCAATAAACGACCTTGAATTGAAAGCGAATGGGTTCGCCATAGAATCAGAGATGATAACCCGCGCCGCCGATAAAAATCTCAAGATAACCGAGGTGCCAATCTCAAACATCTATACCAAAGATGGCTCAACCCTCAACCCCATCAGACATGGCATAGACGTTCTCAGCCGGATAATAGTCATGATTTCGCAGAGGAGACCACTGTTCTTCTTCGGACTGGCAGGTGGTATCTTACTGGTGGCTGGTCTTATCACCGGCTTCAGGGTGCTTCATATACTTACCACAACAGGCGAGCACGCCATAGGCCACACTATACTGACCACTCTGTTCATCATCGCTGGTATATTGAGCATCTTCACCGGCATAATCCTGAACGCCTTAAGCAGGCGAAAATAACCGGGGCATAAATCAGCCCATCAAGAACCAATAACATCACTCAGGACACCGTTAGCTCCAGTGTCGAAACCAGCGAAAATAAACTTGGCGTTGCGTTCTTCTTTGTCGTCGCGAGCTTCCTTTCTAACATCGCCAGCGACCTGCCCGCCAAGGCTTGGCAAGTGGGAGTGAAGCAACACCATACCCCTCCGCGAGATTGCTTCGTCGCCTTCGGCTCCTCGCAACGACAGAGTGGGTGTCATTGCGAGCCCTTATTTATCGGGACGAAGCAATCTAGCCATCTCAACAAACCCAATAAACTCAACAAACTCGGTGTCTTGACTAATCTAACTCCTGACTCTAGACTATTGACTGGTTCTCAAGAGCGCCCAATGCTGAAGATAAAGGTTTGTGAAATCGGTAGCAAGAACATAGAGACATGAATAAGGTTCTCATCATAACTTATCACTTTCCGCCCCACCCCACCGTAGCTAGCCTCCGCCCATTGGGTCTTGCCAGATACTTACCGGAATTCGGGTGGGAGGCAATAATTTTGACAGCGGCTCTGCCCGGCAGACCGAATCCGCAATTCGAGGTTGTGGAAACGCAACATCGTGATTCCCTAGCTCTTGGCTGGGGTAAAAGATTATTCAAGCTCGACCCCGAGCAGACCTTGATGGCGCAGATAGCTCAGCTCAAGAGAAAATTACGAATCAGGTCGGAGAGGTCTCCTTTAGACCTCTTGCTGGCAGCCATCGGGGAAATCACTGCCTACCCTGACCCCCAGAAAGGCTGGCAGCGCTTCGCTGTCGAAGCAAGCGAGGATATCTTGCGACAGCAAAACATAAAGGCGATGATTAGCACCTCGCCCCCTGTGACCAGCCATATTATCGCCAAAGAGCTAAAAGAGGAATTCAAAATCCCCTGGGTTGCCGATTTCCGTGACCTCTGGACACAAAACTATTATTACCCATATAGCCCACTGCGCAGGATGATTGAGAGAAAGCTGGAACTAAAAACACTAGCCGCGGCTGATGTGCTGGTGACGATATCCCAGCCTGCGGCAGATGATTTACGTAGCCTCCATAAGCAAAAGCCCGTGCATAGCATTCCCAACGGATTTGACCCGGCAGAGGTAAACACCACCCCGGGAAATCTGACCGACAAATTCACCATCACCTACACCGGCAATCTCTACCCGGGTAAACAGAGCCCGGAGCCTCTTTTTGCTGCTTTGCGTGACTTGATTACTGAGGGAAGCATGGATGCCGGCGATATAGAAGTGAGATTCTACGGACCTGAGGGAGGCTGGATAGATAAGCAGGCCGAACACTATGGCTTGACGGACATAGTTAAACAGTTCGGCATGGTACCCAGGGAAATTGCCTTGAATAAGCAGCGAGAATCGCAGTTACTTCTTTTATTAAAGTGGAATGACCCCAAACAGCGAGGAGCCTATTCAGCCAAAATCTTTGAATATTTGGCGGCCAGGAGGCCTGTACTTGCCGTGGGTGGTTTTCATGATGTGGTTAGTGAGCTATTGGATGAGACTAAAGCCGGTGTCTCCGGGCAAACAGGGGAAGATATAAAAGCTGTGCTGCTACGACTGTATCAAGAATACAGGTCGACCGGCGTTGTAAGCTACAGCGGCGATGAAACTGAGACCAATAAATACAGCCACCGCGAGATGGCACGAAAATTTGCTTCAATCCTTGATATCATTACCCGCTAAGCTGACCCTCATTTTGAAGGCTTTTATAAAGCGCTACTAGCTTCTCTTCCTGTTTTTGCCAGTTATATTTGGTTATCGCTGCCTTCAGCGCATTTCTGCCCAACCTCTCCCTTAACTTGGAATCATCTCGAAGTTTGATTATAGCTTCTTTTAAGGCTTGTTCACTATATTCCACCACCAAGCCAGCCTCTTCTTGTTCAGTTACCTCACCAGAATGAGTCCCCTTGGTGCAGATTATCGGTCTACCACAGACCATAGCTTCGAATTGCTTGTTTCCTAGACCCATCCTGTTATTCAAGTCCTCTGGGTTGACCATCAAAAAAATGCAATCGGCTTTCATAGTCATTGGTATAACCTCATCAAAAGGCACTTTGCCCAGGAAAGTAACATTTGAAGTTCTGGAGCACTCTTCCTTGAGAGCCTCAACATAGCCTGGCTGACCAATGCCGCCGATAAGGCAACGGACCCCCGGCAATTCTTTTGCCGCCTGGACCAGCATGGGAATTGCCCGCCCTTCATGCAAGCTGCCAATGTAAAGTAAGGTAAAGTCTCCTTGATTATCCGAAGGCTGATACTCCAGGCTTTGCAGCGGCTTGCAGTTCATGATTACCGAGATTGGCTTGTCTGTAATACTTTCGAAGTATCTCCTCTGGGGTTCACAAACATTGATAATCTTATCGACTCTCCTTATCAACCGTTTCTCCAACCATAAAAATATATTGGCTATCCGATGACGAAAGGTCCTGGTCATCGTGTAGCCGTATATCTCATGAGCATCGTAGACCAAAGGCAAGCTAAGCTTCGTTTTGAGCCTGGTGCCGATAGCCAGGGTATCAAAGTCATGACAGTGAATAACATCAAAGTGTTTTTCTTTGTTTAATACTAAAGCCAGACGATAAGCCTGCCTCTGCCACAATATCAAATTAAATCCAACCCATAAGGGCGAACCAAAACGATATCGTTTTGGCAGTAGCCTGGTTGTCAGCCGAACGACCTGAATGCCATCCCAATTTTGCCTCGGAGGATTTTGCCTTTCTCTATCCCAGGCAATGACGGTAACTTCATAGCCTGCTTGAATTAGCGATTTGGCTTCCGCATAGACTCGTGGGTCACTGATAAACGGATTGGAAACGAACATCAATACTTGCATGTCAATCTTCGTCTGTTAGTTTATCAGATTTCTGTTGTGTGCCATGCTGGCTGCCGGTAGTTGAATTTAAATGCTTCTTCACCAACCACTGCGGTGCAATGCCTCTAGCTGCTATAGTATCAGACGGAGTACTAAGATTGCTTGTTTCGCCATAGTGCCTCCAAATGTTAGATGAATTGGCAGTTAAAGTCTATCCTGTCTACATATGAGACCTGAGTTCTATACTAGACCCCTTGGTATTCTACCTCTGCAGCACTTGTGGTAGCCACCTTGGCTATAGAGCCCAAGTTGTTTGAAGCTATGATGTGTAGTAAACCCATCCTCGTAAGCAAAGGCACTGCGATGGCAGAGCTGGTGGATAGGGAGAACTGCGGCCCGGCTGTTGACTGCCGGAGCGTGGTGGAGATAACATAAGCGATAGAGAAGCTCAAACAGAATCCCGAATTGTGCGACTGCTAGGAGCTAATGGGAGAAACGTGTACGAGCGGGAATACAGCTGGCAGGTTATGGAGCAACGCCTGCGCTCACTATACTTTGGCGACAGTCAGGAAATGCTAGGCAGATGAAGATTTGCTACATAGCTGGTGGTATGAGCATACATACTCAAAGGTGGATAAACTACTTCGCTCAAAGAGGGCATGAAGTCCACTTAATCTCGTACTGGTTCCGTACGAACTACGATGGATTTGACACTCGGGTGCAGATTCACCGGCTGGTTGTTTTGCTTCCTGGGGCGTGGAAGGTCTCGCGGTACTTTAGCGGTAGTCTCTGGCCATTCCAAGTCCGCAGAATGGTGAACAAAATAAAGCCGGATATCCTGCATTCTCATTACGTAACGACTTATGGGTATCTGGGAGCTATTTCCGGCTTCCACCCGCTTATACTTTCAGCCTGGGGCACCGATGTATTGATTTGCCCAAAACAAAGCAGAATCCATCGATCTCTCACTGCGTATAGCCTAAAGAAAGCAGACCTTGTAACTTGCGATGGAGAAAACACAAAGGAAGAAATGATAAAATCAGGCATAAACACAGAGAAAATTAGGCTTATTTACCATGGTGTGGATACACAGAAATTCAATCCGCAAAAGAGAGAGCAAGAACCTAGGAATGATCTAGGATTATTTGAGTCGCCTACCATAATATCTGTTAGAATGTTGAAGCCGCTCTACGATGTAGAATCATTGGTCAAAGCTATGCCTCTAATTATCAAACAAGTTCCCGAGACGAAGCTAATTATCGCTGGTGAGGGCGAGCAAAGGGATTACCTGGAAAACTTGGCGGGGTCTCTGGGAATTTCAAGCGCAATTAGATTCGTGGGGCAGATAGCGCACGATGAGCTACCTAAATATCTCGCCTCAGCCGATGTCTATGTATCCACATCACTGTCAGATGGAGGCATCGCTGTCAGCACTTTGGAGGCAATGGCATCCGGATTGCCTGTTGTGGTTACCGATTGTGGGGATATTAAAAAGTGGATAACGGATGGACAGAATGGTTTCATAGTTCCGGTGAAAGCCCCTGAAGCTATAGCAGCTAAGGTTATTTATCTGCTTGAAACTGAAGATACAAGAATGAAGTTCGGAAGGCTTGCGAGAGAGGTAGTAGAAAACAAAGCCGATTATGAAAAGGAGATGCTTAAAGTAGAAAAGCTTTACCAACAACTTATAGATGGAGGTGAAAAGTGAAGATTCTAATAACCGGTGGCGCTGGCTTTATAGGCAGTCATTTGTGTGATAAATACACGAAAGGTGGAAATATCGTAATCTGTCTGGACAACTTTATGAGCGGTAACCTGACCAATATCAGGCATCTTCTGAGTTACAGAAACTTCAAACTAGTCAATGCAGATGTCAGGGATTTCGATTCGCTGGAAAAAATCATGACGGATGTCGAGGTCGTATTCCATCTGGCAGCCCAGATTCACGTAGACCGCTCGATAATCGAGCCAAAATTGACCTATGACATAAATATCTCAGGTACCCAAAATATACTGGAATTAGCTCGAAGATACGATGTCAGAAAGGTAATCCATGCCTCTACCAGTGAAGTTTATGGCACTGCTCAATATGCACCGATGGATGAAAAGCATCCCCTAAACGCTCCGCACCCCTATGGTGCCAGTAAAATTGCCGCAGACAGGATGTGCTATGCCTATAAGCAGACATATGGAATAGATATCGCCATCATGAGGCTGTTCAATGTATTTGGGCCGAAGCAAAGAGATACCGGCTACGGAGGCGTTATCTCCATTTTTGTGAGGCGGGCCCTAAGCGGCATGCCACCTATAATCTATGGAGATGGCAAGCAGACAAGAGATTATACCTATATTGAGGACGCTCTGTCCGCTTACGATGCAGTCCTGAACTACAAAGAGGTTTTTGAGGGCCCCGTTAACTTCGGCACCGGCAGGGAAGTCAAAATCATCGATTTAGCCAACAGCATTATCAAGCTGACCGGGCAGCAAGGAAAGCTCAAGCCAGTTCATGTTGAGCCAAGGCCAGGAGAGGTTCAAAGGTTGATTGCCGATATCTCGCAGGCTAAAAAGCTGCTCAAATGGGAACCTAAGTGTGCTCTGGAAGAAGGCCTTGAAAGATTTATAGACTGGTATAGAGATTATAAATTTGAGGAGTGGAGCAAACCAGGATAGGGCAGTGAAAAGAAAGTTCTTGCCGTATTTTCGCCCCAGTATAGGTAAAGCGGAGATCGAGGAGGTGGTAGATACCTTGGACTCTGGCTGGCTTACTATGGGCCCTAAAACGCTGGAATTTGAGGGATTAGTAGCTGAATATACGGGGGCAAAACATGCTATAGCTGTTAATTCATGCACCGCTGCGCTACATTTGTCATTAATTGCCCTGGGTATCGGGAAAGGCGACGAAGTAATAACAACACCCTTTACGTTCGCAGCTACAGGGAATGTAATTATCCATGCGGGAGCCAGACCTGTATTCGTTGATATTGACAGAGCAACTTATAACATCGACTCTGAGAAAGTAGAGCGAGCAATAACAAAGAGAACCAGGGCAATAATGCCTGTGCATTATGCCGGTCAAGCCTGCGATATAAGGACAATAAACAGGGTCGCTGAAAAACACCACTTGTTTACTATAGAAGATGCTGCCCATGCTATCGGTGCGGAATATGAAGGTAAAAAAATTGGCACGTTTGCCGACGCTACTTGCTTTAGCTTTTATGTTACCAAGAATATGACCACGGGAGAAGGCGGAGCCATCACTACGGATAACGATACGCTTGCCGATAAGCTCAGAATCTTGAGGTTGCATGGCATAAGCAGAGATGCCTGGAAGAGATATACATCAGCAGGAGACTGGTATTACGAGATTGAGGAATGTGGCTGGAAATACAACATGACGGATATGCAGGCAGCCTTAGGGATACAACAGATAAAGAGGCTGGATGAGTTTATCGCCATCAGACGAGAATATGCTCAAATCTACACTGAAGAGTTAAGCAAGATAAGTGGAGTCATAACGCCCTATGAGATGCCAAATACTAAGCATGTCTACCACCTCTATCCGATACTATTGAGCAGCTATGACAGGAAGAAATTCATAGAGCAAATGAGAGAGCGGAACATAGGATGCAGCGTCCACTTTATCCCCCTACACCTTCATCCCTTCTACCGGAGAACCTTCAAGTTCAGGAAAGGCGATTTCCCCGATTCCGAGTGGGTTTATGAAAGGGAAGTGTCCCTTCCATTGTACCCGAACATGACGAAGAGAGACCTGAGGTATGTCATAAATGCAGTTGCGGATGTGCTGAATGTCGGATGATACCCTGAAGGTTCTGGAAAAACACCTTGAGAAATGTAGAAGCGGCGAATTAAACCCGATAACCAGGATCATCTGGCAATCACTCGGTGACATCATAACGAAGACCGCCATCAGCTATAGTTCAAAAGGGGATCACGTTCTAGATGTAGGCTGTGGTGCGGGTGGTTTAATTATCAACCTAGCCAAGGAAGGAACAGACTGCTGCGGAATCGACCCGCTGCGCGAGGTTTCCCTGCTCAGGGCCAAAGAAAATGCAAATAAAGAGAACGTCAAGTTGCATCTGTGCCAGGCAGTCGGCGAGAGCCTCCCCTTCAGGAAGAATTCGTTCAATATGGTGTTGCTTTTATCCACACTTCAGCACGTCAACGACCAAAATAAAGTACTGGCCGAGATTCGGAGGGTCCTGAAAACTAACGGCATTCTACTCGCCAGCGTGCCTACCTCGAAGAACATCTCCACTTTGTTCAGAGAAGCAAAAAAACCGAAGCATTTCACCAGAAACTTCAGTCTGGCAGAATTCAAACAGACTCTGAAAGATAGCGGTTTTCACATCATCAGGATAAGGGGCGGCGGTTTTTTCCCTCCATTTTCATTCCAGGCTCTTTATATCTGCCGCCGCCCACTTGGAGATAAAGTAACCAGAAAGATAATTGAGTGGTCTAATTTCTTCGCTGAGGCAATGCCGGCTACTGCGGCAAGTGTTCTTGCTATCTGCCGGAAAGCTGGATAGCGCAGCATCCCCCTGTCTGCAATGCCTAGTGGCCTGATGCCTCTTCCAGAAGCTGAGCTAGCCTGCCGGCCTGCGCCCTGCGGGTATACCTCTGAATGACATCTGGTCGGGGTTCCCAATAGGAAACGATTCTCCCTGACTCTTGCCATTCATCCAGCCAGCGGGTCAGGACATTTTTCATCATAATCACGTTGTCTACTACTATGCCTGTGCCGGATTGTATCAGCAAGTTATCAACATATTCATCGGGAAAGCTTCCCACCGCAAGAATAGGTCTCCTTGCGCCGAGATACTCAAAAAGCTTGCCACCGTACATACCCTTCGCTACAGGGTCATTCCACTTCAGCATCAGAAGTACGCTGGACTCTCTCTGTCTTCTGACACTTTCCCTAAAAGGAATATGGTCATAAACCTTGACCAAGTCGCCTAAGCCGTATCTTTCAATAAGTGGTGTTGCCGCCGCTACCAAATCTCCACCGAAGAACCTGACTTCCAAGGTTTGAGGCGATACCTTGGCTTCAGTCTGCAATTCTTTAAGTGCTAGGAAAAATAGGCTTGGGTCATGTTTCCTAGAATAATATATCTGGCCGGTATAAGTGATTGTGAACTTGGAAGTTAGAGGTATTTCCCCAGTATAATCATCCTCGTCAAAGCCATTAAGTATTGTTACAGTTTTCTTAGAATGAAGCCGCTCTAGTTGTTCAGCAGCAGGTTCAGAAGCCGCGATGAGCAAACTGCTGCCCTTCATCACCCTTCGCTCCATACGACTCGTGAGGTATCGGAGAAAGCGAGTTGTCCGAGCATTGTGATTGAATGCCCAGAGGTCTCTGAATTCGGCTATCCAGGGTATGCCACTTATCTGGTGGAGCCGGCGGGCGACAAGGTGCGATGTGGACGGAGAGTAAGAGCTGAATATGGCATCGATCTCATACTGCTTCAGAATCTCACGACCTTTTTCCACAGCGTGAGGGTACCAGCCTATGGGGTCAGAGACCAGCGGTGCTAAGATTGACAGGGTATAGATAGGCTGCGCCAATCTCAATGCCCTGTAAATAGGGGCCTTCCAGTTGAATTTCTGAGAAAACGGCCCAGAAGGGGCAACCTTGTTGCTCTTTAGATTGCGGTAGAGTGACGAGGCCACAGCAAAGTAGGGCATCCTGAAGATATTCGTCTCATCTACCTCCACAGGCAGGGTCTGAGGTCGGTCTTTCGCGGTGTCTGCAGTCAGCACAATTGGCTCCCAACCAAACTGCGGCAGGTACTTGGCAAATTTCCCAACCCTTACCGCAGCAATACTATTTGTTGGCGGGAAATAAAAGGAAACTATAAGAACCTTTCTTTTCTTGCCTTCAGCGGTTGTCATTGATTCTCCTGCGATTCCTTATCTTCTCCTTGTTTCACAATTGACTGTTCCTCATTTCTAGTAGAGGAATTGTCGCTAATGAATTTTCATCTCCACAGCCTGGGATTCATGCCTGAGACAGCTTCTCTGATAAGCCTCCTATCTTGTGCGGAAAAAGCTCTGAGCAGCCAAAGCCCAAGGGCAAATATTGCTGCTCCAGCAAATATAGCCAGGATAACATACCAAACACTAGTAGTTGGGATGAATCTCAAACAAAAAGCCATTATTAGCGTTGCTGCAACAACCTTGCCTAAGAATTTGAAATCCATTTTGTAGCTTATAGCTCTCCTCGCCCACAGTGTTACGATAGCCGCCAAAATGAAGTAAGATACAATGGTGGAAATCGCCGCTGCAATTATGCCCATCTTGGGGATTAAGGCTATATTGATGCCAGCATTGGTAGCTGCGGCCACTCCTATCATCAATGGCAGCCATTTGGTTTGCTGAACTAAGAGGATTATATAAACATTGATTTGATACATTCCAAGCAAGATTGTACCTAAGGCTACTAATAAGACTAAACCCCCTCCTAGCATGTACTCTGAAGTAGTGAGAATGCCAAGCACGGGCTGGGACAAAATGTAAAGCCCTCCTGCGGCAGGAATCGCCAGAGCTAAAAAAAACTTTGTGGAATATTCGAAGTAACTTTTTACTTTTGATGGCTCTACCTGCTCCCAAAATTTCGATACCACAGGAAAAAGCACGAACCCGATAGGCATATAAAATAGGGAAATTAAACTCCCGAGGGTGTAAGAAGCAGAGTAAGTCCCCGTCTGGGATAAATTTAGGAGATGGGTGATGAAATACCTGTCGCTGGCGTTGATTACCCAGAGTAAAGCCCCCGCTGGTATCTGTGGAACACTGAAAGACAAATAATGCCTTAATCCTTCAAGGGCTGGTTTGGGAAAGCCTATTTCTTTTATTATCATGCCAAGAACCATAGCTATAAAAAGAGCCTCGCCGACTACAATGAAGGTAACAATCCAGCCCAGACTGTGTCCCTTTGTTACCAGCGACACTACCACTGCCATCTTGATAACAGCGAGGGCTAATTGGATAACCGATAACCTCTTTATCTTACCCCTTGCTCTTAAGTAAGAGAGTGAGAATGAGAATAGAGCCTCCATCGAAGCCCAGAGAAAAGCCAAGGGAACAAGAGAAATATATCCAGGGCTGGCGAACAGGAAAATAGAGAGGTTTTGTCTTAGCAATAAAGACACAATGAATACGAGACAGGCGAAGACAAGAATAGGCCATAGCATAGCGCCAAAGGCACGACGCCTTTTTTCCTTGTCTTCTTCTGCGGCCAGGAATCTAACGGTAACAGTTGCAAACTGCAGAGTCAGAATGGGAGCTAGCAGGCCAACTGTGACAACCATCTGCACCCATACACCATAAGTTTCCGAGGAGTAGGATTTGGTTAGAGCAGGAAGGGTAACCAACCCGATAAGAAGTATGAACACCTGAGAAAGCGCTACCCAGGCTATATCGCTGGTAAATTTTTGAGTTTCGCTGATAGGTTGTCGGTTCATTCTTACGCACATATGGGAGGTGGTCTCAATTTCGTTCGTAGAGAGCCATAAGCCACGTGCCTCTTTCTTTGGCGGGCGCTAGCCGCCTGGCCAAGGAACGCAGAAGGCGAGCTGGCAAGCTACCTCGCTCGGTTGTATTGGCTTTCACGGAAGTTTCACACGATAAAAGGGGAGAATAGCCGCACTGGGGACAGACAGCAGTGGTCGGAAAGGGATTGTTAGGAAGAAGCTCAAGAGATTCAGCTCCCTTAATGAGAAATCTCGGATAAATCTTCACCTTCACTGGCGAGCAACACCGCGTAGTCTGTAAGCGGAATTGGTTAAATAGCTCCACTACAGCCTGTGAGTCGAATGAGCGAAGATGCCGACTGGGATTAAATTTACAACCGCAATGTGGGCAGGTTGTCAGTGACCTTTCAAGGTCCTCGTTATCGGGGACAGTGACAATAATGTGCTTTGCTGCGACCCTTTCTATTTCTTCTATTGCTCTGGGGTAAACTCTAAATGGCAAATGCTCCAAGACCTCACAACACAGAATTACATCAAAGCTCTTGTCTCCAAAGGGCAAGGAATCTATACTGCCAAGCATCTTCTCAGCATTGACATGCTTGAGTGCCTCTCTGCTGCTGTCCACCCCAACAACTTTGCTGCAGCGTGAAGTCAAGCGGTTTGTTATCCTCCCGTCACCACAGCCCATATCAAGGATAGAAGAGCAATCTTCAGGAATTAAAGATAAGGTTTGCTTAATCCTCTCTTCGTCCTGAACGGAGATAGAACCCGCAATTTGAGACCACGCTTGCTCGTAATAGTCGTCAGTAAAGCCACCTCTGTGCAAATTCACTGCCCCTCTACTGTATACCAAATTGAGATATGATGTTGACCATTTTCTCAGCTGCTTTCCCATCCCCAAATACATCCCTTTGTTTTCCTTTTGGTCCAAAGCGCTTGACCGCTTCAATGATTTTGTCTTTATTTGAGCTAACTAAGGTATTCCAGCCATCCTCTACCGTCTCGGGCCAGCCTGTGGCATCATCAAGAGTGATGCAGGGGACCTTGGAGAAATAGGCTTCTTTTTGAAGTCCCCCGGAATCGGTTAAACCTTTTTTAGCATTTTGTGTGAGGATTATTGAATCCAAATAACCAACTGGAGCTATTAAGCACACATTTGGGGCGTCCCTTAGTTGACCATATAGGCCATATTGCTTTAAGTATTTCACAGTCCGGGGGTGGATGGGAAAGACTATTTTCTCATCCGTACTGCAAAAAGCTTCCGCTATGTTTTTGAGGTTTTCCTCAATTTCAGTATTCCGCGCCCGATGAACTGTGGCCAGAAGATATTCCGCTTTGCCCAGACTCAGCTCGTGGAGTATTTTCGAGTTTCTCTCAGCAACCTGAGAGAATTGCAGGAAACTATCCAGCATCACATCACCGGTGAGATAGACCCCATCATTGATGCCTTCCCTCCTGAGATTGTCCACCGCTGTCTGCGTTGGAGCAAAGAGGAAGCTGGATATGTGATCCGTTAGCACTCTATTGATTTCCTCAGGTATATTTTTATCAAACATCCTTGGACCCGCTTCCACATGAGCGACAGGAATATGCAGTTTTACTGCTGCCAAAGCTCCAGCCAAAGTTGAATTTGTATCCCCATAGACCAAGACTAAATCAGGCTTCTCAGCAACCAGGGTATCCTCGATGCTTATCATCATCCTGGCAGTTTGTCTGGCATGAGTGTCAGAGCCGACCCTAAGGTTATAATCCGGCCTGGGGATACTTAGCTCATCGAAAAATATCTTTGATAGCTCTATGTCGTAGTGCTGACCAGTATGAACTAGAACCTCTTTATGATTTTTACGTAACTCTCTTGATACCAGCACTGCTTTAATGAACTGAGGTCTAGCACCAACAATAGAGACAATCTTCATGATAGTGCTCTAGCGATTTACGAACCTTTTAATCTCGCTTGCTACATCCTCGACCCGCCCCTCACTGAGTTCCGGGTACATAGGCAGGGTAAGCACCTGCTCCTGTGCCTGCTCGCTATTTGGGAAATCGCCTGGTTTATAGCCCAAATACTTGTACACCTCCTGGAGATGAAGGGATAAGGGGTAGTAAACTGCTGTCTGGATGCCTTTAGATTCGAGGTGTTTGCGCAGTTCGTCGCGGCCCAGGCGGGAACCCTTGATGCGGACAGTGTAGTAGTTGCAGGAAGACTTACAATTCTTATCGAAATGCGGCGGTTCGATACCATCTATCCGGCTCAGCAACTCGGTATAGAGCACGGCTTTGCTGCGCCGCAGCTCATTCCAGCGGTCGAGGTACTTGAGTTTCACTCTCAAGATGGCAGCCTGCAAGGCGTCCAGACGGCTGTTGAAGCCGTGCATGACGTGCTGGTAAGTTGCTTTGGAGCCATGAACCCTGAGAATCCTCACCGTCTCGGCAATCTTAGGGTCGTTGGTGACCACCATGCCACCATCGCCATAAGCACCGAGAACTTTGCTGGGGAAGAAGCTGAGACAGCCGGCAGCCCCCAGCGAGCCGACTTTCTTACCTTTATACTCTGCTCCCAGGGCCTGGGCACAGTCCTCAATTACTTTCAGGTTATGCTTCCTGGCTATATCGAGTATGCGCTCCATAGCGGCCGGTTGACCGTAGAGGTGGACCGGGAGTATCGCTTTGGTTTTCTTACTGATTTTGTATTCGATTTGAGCTGGGGCTATGTTATAGGTTTTCGGGTCAATGTCCACGAACACCGGCGTGGCACCACACTTGGCTATGGACTCGGCAGTAGCGATGAAAGTGAAGGGAGTAGTGATAACCTCATCACCAGCCTTTATGCCACAGGCAAGCAGGGCAAGCTGGAGGGCATCAGTGCCCGAGGCAACACCCACAGCATATTTTGTTCCACAGTAGACTGCCATCTCGTCCTCGAAGGCTTTGACCTCGGAACCCAGGATGAACTGCCCACTTCGCACTACCCTATGAATGGCAACGTCAAGCTCATCTTTAATCGAGTCATATTGAGCCTTTAAATCGACTAAGGGAACATTCATCTTGTGCCTTCCTCAAAGGTTGGGTTCTTTCACGCCGAGTTCATTCTAAGCCCAAAATCAGCTTGATAGCTACGCCTACCTTCCTCAAATCTTCTTCCTCGATATTTCCTGTCCTTCGAACCAATCTTCTCTTATCGATAACCCTTATCTGCTCGCACAGGAGTACTGACTGTTCGGCCAATCCGCCAACACTAGCGGGTATCCTGACATGGGAAGGCAGCTTAACCTCTCTTATCCTTGTGGTGAATGGAATGATGATCGTGTGGGGGCTAGCTGCATTTGCCTTGTCTATCTGTATTACTAGAGCCGGTCTTATGCCTGCTTGCTCTGTCCCTACAACAGGATTCAAATCGACTAAGAAAATGTCTCCCCTTCTTACCTCCACTTTACCTTTCCCGCAGCCAGCATCTCTTCATAGGCCAAAAGTTGGGCCAGATAATCTCCCATGCCATATTCTGCCAACTCAGATTGTCCTTTCCCTTTGGTCTCCAAAAACTCGACGAAATTGGCAACGTCCCCAAGCTTATCCTCTGGCAAGGATTTTATCTTCTCAATAAGGCGCTCCCTAGTCGCCATTCTAACCACCTCCTTTGATTTCAAGTCTGTTACCTTGTTTCTGGTAAATTTTACCACATGTGGGACATCGAGCCTGATTGGTTCCACTCAAATCAAGCTTTGCGCCGCACTGGCAAACCCATCCTTCAATGCGTGCTGGATTGCCAAATACCATGGCATAATTGGGCACGTCTTTGGTAACCACCGAGCCTGCGCCGATGAAGGCATATTGGCCTATGGTATTGCCACAGACGATAGTTGCGTTTGCGCCGATGGTAGCGCCTTTTCTCACCATCGTGGGTATGTATTTTCCCCTTTGAGATATGTGGCTTCGAGGGCTCCTGGTATTGGTAAACACACAGGAGGGGCCACAGAATACGTCGTCTTCTAAGGTCACCCCGTCGTAAACTGACACGTTGTTTTGAATCTTGACATTGTTGCCGACGTTCACGTTCTCACCAATGAATACATTCTGCCCTATGATACAGTTCTTGCCTATGTTTACGTGCGGCATTATGTGACAGAAGTGCCAAATCTTGGTACCTTCACCGATGCTAGATGGCGCTTCTACAATGCTGGTAGGATGAACAAAGAAGCTGGCTTCAGTAGAGGCTAAGAGGATGTTCTCAAACTTGCCCTGAAGCGACTTCTGGCAAGCGTCAAGAACCCGCAACACTTTCAACCCACTTTCCCCATCCGTTTTGGGTTTGCTCCGCGTTTCCATGCACTCTAAAAAATGCTGGCACTCTAGCTTCAATGGCTCCGCCATATCGAGTTTTACAGGAGTAGCCTCCTGCTTACGAGGCATGGGCACGCGGTCAATCCACTCTATCCCGTGCTCGTATAGTAACAGCTTGTCCTGCGGCGCCACATCATCAAACACCGCCATCTTCTTGTCACCTACCACAACTAGCTTCTGCTCTTTGTATGGGTGAAGCCAGCTGACGAAGATGTGGGCCCTGACCCCGCTGGCGAAGCTCATGGTGGTTACAGTAATATCGGCTATATTATGATGCAGATAGCAGCCGCCGTGGGCGGAGACCTCCAAAGGTAATTCATTGAGCAGAAGCAGAATGACCGATATGTCATGGGGGGCAAAGCTCCAAAGAATGTCCTCCTCGGTCCTGAACTTGCCCAGGTTGAGCCTGCTGGAGTAGATGTAATCTATTTTCCCAAGCTCGCCGTCGTCTACCATCTGTTTGAGTTTGATGACCCCGGGGTGGTATTCCAGTACGTGACCCACCAGCAGGACTTTCCGCTTCTCTTCAGCTAGCTTTACCAGCTCTTCACCTTCCTTAACTGTGAGAGACAATGGCTTTTCCACAAAGATGTCTTTGTTGGCCTGCAGTGCTTCCTTTGCCATGGAATAATGAAGTGCTGCGGGGGATGAGATGACAACTCCCTTTATTTCCTTATCGGCTAATACCTTCTCCAAGCTGGTTTCAGTATTGACGTCAGGGTAGAGTGGCGCAAGTTTGCTCAGAACCTCGGAATTGCTATCACAAATAGTATGGAGTGCGCCGAGTTCGGCGAAATTGCGAACCAGGTTCTTGCCCCAGTAGCCACAGCCGACGACGGCTATATTTCTGACACTCATACCTGCTCTGTCCACTTTGCCCAGACCTGTTTCCATTGTTTGTGGGGCATAGCGTAAAACCCGCTTACTATCTCATCGTCTTTCACATCATAGGCGACCACGGCATTGAGCAGCACTTTCGCTCTATTCCCAATGCTTAAGCCATTTGAAATAGCGGCCCCTATTCCAATCCAGACATCTTCGCCTATCCTAGTGCTCCCCCCAATGCAACTTTGAGTCACAATAACAGTCCTTGCCCCAATCTTGACATTGTGGGCAACATGAACAAGATTATCAATTTTTACATCATCTGAAATAACAGTCGCCTCACCCTCAAAGGTAGCCCGGTCAATAGCAGCATTGGCACCAATTTCAACCCTATCTCCTATCATTACCCCTCCTACATGAAGCATCTTTCTCACTATCTTCCGCTCAACAAACTGCTCATATCGGAAACCACCAGCTCCTATTACAGCCCCGGCATCGATGATACAGTCATTCCCTATCTGGCAGCCCTGATAAATACAGCCCCCTGGGTAGATGAGTGTGCCGCTGCCGATGGCCACGTTATCAAGGATGCTAACATTGTGCATTATTTTCGTATTATCTCCGATGACCACATCTTTCCCGATGCATACGTACTCCCCGATGTAGACATGGCGACCAATTTTGGCGCTCTTATCTATGTTTGCCGTCGCGGCTATTCCTTCGTACCTCATGACAACTTCGCCGCCGTAGAAGAAGTCCTGTACATCCATTATTGAGTTCAATATATCTTTTACAATAATGTAAGTGTTCTGTGGGTGCTCTTCACAAAGGTCAACCAAGCTTTCAGGGATAAGCACCACAGCATTCTGCAGCCTAGACAGTAACCCGCCATATTTTGTTTTTCTTATAAAGGTGACCTTATTTTCAGCGTAATTCTCTACGGCACAGGTTCCGCATAGCCTCAATTCCTTATCAAAATTGCCAGCTATTGTGCCGTTTAGTCTATTAGCCAGCTCCATAATGCCTATTTCCCTGGTCATGTCTTCTGCCTCATTTGTAATCTCAAAGGTTTTAGCTATCCGCAGTAGCCCCTGATTGCCTGGCTTTATTCCATACCTGGCAATTCTCGGAGATATACTGCTCGGAGCGGTGGACAATTCTTTGCACAAGTTCAACAAGGCTCTCATAAGGGGTCATTGGTATCGCCGTCCACCATATCGGGTGTATCGCGATATGCAGGTTCCTCTTTTTTTCGAAAGCTTCTGAATTAAGAGGATTACCTCTTGCCCAGTTGCCTCTTGAATCTGAGAAGTATTCAAACCCCTCCAGGAACACTCTTTCATATGAGTTAGGCATTCTCTCCAACTCCACCCCGCTGAGTTCCAGGCGACCGGGGCGATGGAAGCTAATAGCATCAACAGGATGTTGAAAGAATCTTTCCAGTAAATCACATTCCTTGAAAACGTAGTGATTGAGATTACCGACAGTGATATCTGGATAGAGAGAACAGTCAAAGTGCAGCCCGAAGTGATGACCGGTGTCCAGTATTTGCTTTACCTGCTCCGCGCCGGTGCCGTCAAAGACATTATAAAGAGGGCAACGAATCAAGAAAAAATAGGTGGAGTGAATTCCGAGTTCCTTTTCCAGTAAAGACAATCTGAGGGCAGCCTCCAAGTCCATATCTATGTCATGCCTCATAATCAAGAGGGGGCTATCCGTCCCCTGGTTCCTTTTACCTTCCGAAAAAGTGACAAACTGATAAACCTCACGCAGACGAGAGACAAACTCCGAGTAGTAGTCATAAGTAAATTCTTGTCTTGGGCTCTCTAACATTGATACCCACTTTTTGAAAATGATGGCTCCATGTCTTCAGAACCTTTCATGAGCTATCATAATGCAGACTTATTACCAGTGTCAAAAGCCGTGTGGGTTGAAATCTTCCTTTATTCCCCTAACCTGACGATGTTAGCTTGCTTTAGCCCCCTGGTAGCACCCCTGGTATCAAATACCAGGCTGGCTTTACTCAAAATATACGGATAGTCATAGTTGCTATGGTCGGTAGCTATCACGACACAATCAGCCGAGGATAGACACTCTTCCGTAAGGGCTACCGACATGAAAGTATCGTGTAGAAGCTGGACTTTTGCTACATGGGGGTCATTGTAGCTTACCTCAGCCCCTTTTGCGCCAAGAAGCTGAATTATTTTCAATGCGGGAGACTCTCTGGTATCTTCAACGTCTTTCTTGTAAGCTACGCCAAGGACAAGGATTTTAGCTCCATTCAAGCTTTTGCCTCTGGTGTTTAAGGCTTCGATAATGCGAAAAACGATGTGATAAGGCATATGCTCGTTGATTTCGGCGGCGAGCTCGATGAACCTGGTATGGAAATCAAACTCCCGGGCTTTGTTTGCCAGGTAATAGGGGTCGAGCGGAATGCAGTGCCCGCCGATGCCAGGGCCGGGATAAAAGGGCATGTAGCCGAAAGGCTTGGTTGCAGCTGCGTCTATTACCTCCCAAACACTTACCCCCATCTTCTCACAAAGATGGGCAAGTTCATTGACCAGGGCAATGTTCACGCTGCGGAAGACATTCTCAAAAACCTTGGTCATCTCAGCCACCTCGGGACAGGAGACTGGAAGTACCGTGCCGGCAATCTGGGAATAAAGAAGCTGAGCTAGCTGAGTGGACCGGGGGTCTATGCCACCGACGATTTTAGGAGTGTTTCTAACGTTATGGTCTTTGCTGCCCGGGTCGACGCGCTCTGGCGAATAAGCCAGGTAGAAGTCAATGCCGCATCGAAACCCCGATGACTCTAAGCTGGGCAGTACTACCTGTTTGGTAGTGCCGGGGTAGGTGGTGCTTTCTAAAACCACAAGTTGTCCGGGCTGGAGATATTTTGATATCGCCCTGGATTCTTGAATCACGTAAGAAAGGTCAGGGTCCTTCGTCGTGGTCAGCGGAGTGGGAACACAGACACATATGGCATCTACCTCCCCAAGGCGGCTCTGGTCTGTGGTTGCCTCCAAGAGTTTCCTTGTCACTACCGAGGAGAGACTGTCACTGGAAACATCGGCGATATAAGACTTACCCTGATTAACCAGGTCGGCTCTTTTTTGCTGGGTATCAAATCCCAGCACTTTGAAGCGCGCCATGGCAAAGGCGACAGCCAAGGGAAGTCCTACATAGCCAAGTCCAACAATACCTATTGTAGCCGACTTGTCCTTGATTTTTTCTTCCAGTCGTAACAAAGCACCTCTCTTTCATACCTTGCCATTTCCAGTTTATCAGAAGAGCGTTTGGCAACGCAAACCGTCATTGCGAGGCACGACAGTGCCGAAGCAATCCCGGGGATTGCCACGCTTCGCTCGCAATGACAAAAAAAGAGAGGGGCAGAATAACAAGATGGCTCAATAAGCAGTCTTATGTTTTCCAGCCTCCTGGTGGAGAGATCATCAAGGATTATTACCTTGTACCGACACTTCAGCAGTTCCTCAACTAGATGAGAGCTATAAATCCCGCCCCACCGGTAATGATTGTCGTGTTTTTACTCAGGACTCACCTGAGCCGAGGTACTTAAAAATTTTCACAGTTGCTGCGGTTATTGTGGCATCGGGATCGGGATATACGCGCTCATAGCTGTTCAACTCTTCAAGAGGCACGGGGCTACTAAAGGGGCTGGTGCCCACTATTCTATAGTTTCCAGACGTCTGGTTTCCGACATAGGCCTCAGCTTCTTCATAAGTGGGAAAGGGCCAGCCATTAGTGATTTCCTTATACTTCTCTCCTTCACTGGTTACCTTCTCTTCGTAACTTATGACTACCGATTCCGTGGGAGTCACGGCTTTGCCGTCAAAATTATAAAGCCTGACCACAGTGGATTGGTAGTAAGCGGGGTAGTATAAAATTCCCCACTGTCCGCCATCTTGCGTCGGCTGGTAATAACCCTCGTAAAACTCGCTTACGTTGCCGCCAGCCCACTCCACCATGGCATAGAACTTTGTAATTGGCATTGCATAGTCAATCACCACGTATTTCGAACCTAACTCGTCTGCGAGTTCGTTGGCTGAGCTTTCATTCTGGGCGGTGAAGAACTGGCCAGCTTGGACAGCCCCAGCCTGGCCAGGATTGGCATTAGGTATGCGATGGGCAATTTGCATTATAAAGTAGCCGTAGTCCCACCAGGACATCACAGCGTAGGCAGTTTCGGGATATTCAAACTCATCCCGTGGCGGGTATAGCTCATAATAGAAATCGGGGTCACCAAAAGGTTCGGGGCTGTTATCCTTTAGCCACAGAAGCGAGCTATACCACCCCTCGTTCATAATATATTGCATGCTGGCAAGTGCTTTGACATAGCTTAAGTTGTTGTGACGAGGGTGAGGGAAGAACACCAGTAAGAAGACAATTATCCCGACAATGATGACCCTTACCCAGGCGCCTCTGGGCTGCATAAATGTTTTTGGCTTCGCTTTCTCCCCGGTTATCTTTCTCCTCTTTTTGAATTTTTTAACTGCTCCCACTACTTCCTTAGACTTAGCCAGCAATTTACTTAAGCCAGCAATGTCCAGCATTTTCCAGAAGAAATATCCTGTGAGCAAGGCAACATTTATGGCATAGTAGTAACCGAAGCGGCGCTGCCCCAGGACTGCTATTAACATTATAATGCTCCATACCAGAAACAAGGTTTTGTCGGCACTTCTTTTCTTAACGACGACATAAGCAAGCATGGCAAAGGAAATAAATGAGATGAAGAAGGAAGTGGTGAAGTTGGCCCAGGCTGTCTGCAGGCCGAATTTACCGCCGGGGAAAAGAAGAGGTTCCACCTCCATGATAGTCAGCCTGGCGCCACCTGGGGTGAAGATGCTAAATAAGCTGAGCATGGACTGAAACAGGGAGGGATTGATGGCATGAAAAACAGCAAGACCAATTCCAGCCAGTCCCAGCAAGGCCAAAGGATAGTAAACAGGCTTCAAAGCCCTGCCTGCCATGAGCCGTGAGATAATACTTAAGACTATGGGTAACACTATGGCAAACAGCAGAGATACTCGATAAATCGTATCCCGACCGCCCTCGCCTAATATGGGAAGAAGCATGAGGAAGGCAATAAGGAAAAGAGGAGTGCCCACAATACACAGATAGTCACTCGATTTATGCCTTAAGTGGTCCACGATGAACTGAATCACCAGGTAAGCAAATATAATGAAGATGAAAAACAGCCCACCTGCCCAGGTAAGGAGGTAAATACCCAGGAAAACGCCAGCGAGCAGGGTATAGACGAGAGGCTTGGTGATAGTTGACCAGTCTCTACTTAGAAGGTGGCCGAAGGAAATCTCTCTTTCTCGAGCTCGTTTAATGGCCATTATTAGAAAGAGTATGCACACAGTGCTAAACAAAACCTCAGCTACATGGTGGTCGGTAAAGCCAAGCAGGGAACGATGCAGAAATTCGCCAGGCAAGATGACAACCAGGGCGGCTGCAATGACGCCCACCCAGCGGTTAAACAGTTCCTTGCCGATAAAGTACACCGGAATGAGTGTCAGAGTGCCCAGAATAGCGGGCATGTAAGCGCCCACCGCTTCCATGGTATGCAGAGTCGGTGTCCCCAAGCTAACAAGCCGAATGATGCCAGCGACAAGCCAGGGGAAGAATGGTCGAGCAAGCCCCGTACCACCACCGGGGTAGAGCATGTAGGGGTCAAAAGAATTGAAGTGGGGAAAGTTATTAACCAGATTTTCTATGTTGCGCATGTAATAATAGGCATCAGTCTCTCGGAACCAGACCCAGTCATTGACAAAAATTTGGTCATAAGGCAGGGCTATGCGTATGTACAATGAGATGCCACAGAGGGCTGCCAGAATTATGCCCACTATAACTATTGGGGGAAGTTTTCGTTTTTGCTCTGGAATTTGCTCGCTCACTTAAAATTCCCGCAAAGAAAATATCTTGCTAGCCTAAACATTTTCTCCATTATAAACTTACAGCACCGGATATTACAACACATTCCACAACTCACCAGCTCCTTGAGACAGCCTGTTGAACCAGAAGCCAGATTTAATCTATAATTGCACAATGCGAACTTATCGCGCTGTCAATTTAAATGTCCTGTGGTTTTTAATAGCTCTAAATGTCTTAATCTTCATAATCACTCTGGCAAGGCCAGAAACAATCTATTTTCTGGGCTTGACACCCGCGCTGCTCTCACAACAACCCTGGACCATCATAAGCAGCATGTTTGTCCACGGCAATTTCCTCCACATATTATTCAATATGATAGGCCTGTATTTTCTGGGGAGCTTCATGCTCCGGGCAGTTGGAGAGAGGAGCTTCCTGGCGGTATTTTTTCTCGGAGGGCTGGCGGGAAATGCCCTCTACTTTCTTCTTGGCCCTCCATTAACCCCGGCAGTGGGAGCCTCCGGAGCCATTTTCGCCCTTGGTGGAGCCCTGGCGGTAATGGTTCCCAGAGTGCCAGTTCTTATAATTCCCATCCCTGTCCCCATGCCACTCTGGGTAGCAATCCTAATCTTCCTCCTCCTCTCTTTCCTTCCCGGGATAGCCTGGCAAGCTCACATTGGAGGTTTGCTGCTGGGGCTCGTAGCGGGTCTCATTTTCAGGAGAAGAAGGCGAATCTATTATTTTTGACCCTTAAAAAGATGGAGGTAAAAGAAATTCGCTTGAAAGCCGATGGACTTGAACTCGTCGGCGAGCTTCATATTCCGTCAGGGGACAAGGGCCATCCCGCCTTGTGCATCTGCCATGGCATTCCGGCTGCTCCCCCCGACCCCACCGACAGGGGCTATACACTACTGGCGCAGCGCTTCTGCCATGCTGGCTTCATCACCTTAATCTTTAACTTCCGGGGGGCGGGGAAGAGCGAAGGTAACTTAGACATCCTGGGCTGGAGTCGAGATTTACAAGCTGCTCTTAATTTCCTGTATAACCTGAAGGAGGTAGATAAGACTCGCTTTTGCTTACTGGGATTTAGCGGAGGGGCAGCGGTTTCCGTTTATACCATAGCCCATGACCCCAGGGTATCTTCAGTGGTCACCTGTGCCTGTCCTGCGGATTTTCGCTCTCTCTCTCAAAGAGAAACGCCTCTGGACACTATCCAACGGTTTCGCCAAATCGGGTCAATCAGGGATAAAGATTTTCCACCCTCAATAGAAGAATGGGAGAGAGGATTTGAGACCGTCTCTCCAATCAAGTGGATTGATAAAATTTCTCCCCGTCCCCTGCTTTTGGTTCATGGAGATGCCGACGAATTAATACCCCTGGAGCACGCCCGTAAGCTCTACCAGAAGGCTAAAGAGCCCAAAGAGTTAAAAATAATACCCGGTGCCAAGCACAAAATGCGCCTGGAAAAGGCAGCAATGGCCTTTGTTCTGGATTGGCTAAAGGCGAGGCGCTAAACTGAGAGAGCATTTTCAGTAAACGAAGGAGGCAGCCTTGAAGAACATAGAAGTAGCAAGCAAGAGCCAATCACATCGAGGACGAGGAGTTTTACACGACGCTACACGGTTAACTGTTTCTTTAAGAAAGTATACGTTCTTTGGCCTTTTCTCAGCAGCCTGAACAATCGGTCATTTATTGCCTCAGTCACTATTTCCTTTTCCTTCATATGGTGGTCACTGAAGGATAGGATTCTATCTGGTTTCAATACTCGATGTAACTCCTTTAGTACCACGTCTGAGTCGCTTAAGTGGTGAAAGATGTCGTACAATAGAACCACGTCTAAGCTATTATCCGGCAATCCGGTTTGGCAATCGGAAAGAATGGTTTCCACGTTTGTAAGTTGTTTTTTTGAAGCGATATCCTGAACCCTCTGAATTGCCAGTGGATGGATGTCCAGAGCGTAAATTTTCCCTGATTCGCCTACCAATTCTGCGAGGGGCATTATGTAACTCCCGGGTCCACAGCCAAAATCGAGCACATGAAATCCCGGTTTTATCCCCACCTCTTTTAAGATATTCAGGCGGGGCAAGAACAAATCGCGAAATTTGTAGCCGCAAGACATAAATTTGAAATCAAAATTGGACATTGGTTTATCCATGGTGGCTTATTACTCCTCTTTTAAGAGGCGGTTTCGTATAATGGCCGAGTGTATCTGAAGTTCCGAGCAGATAGTAAGATCACCTACTCTTCACCCCAGTAATTTCAAGTCCCATAAACGTTTTTGCAACTACAGACTCTTTCAAGTTTGACTGATCAAGTACAGAGCGAATCTCGTCAGTAGTATAGGATGCATTTATAGATGATACAAAGCCTAGTCTAATCTCTTTAGGTTTAACCATCAATTTCATAAACTGCTTCACAAACGGATTCATGTCCCGGCGCATGTCACTTATGAAGTACTTCGCCCCCGGCTTCAACACACGATAAACTTCGTCGAAAACCCTTATAGGTTGTGACCATTCATGAAGAGAACCATTAGTGAACACGCCATCAAAAGTGTTATCATCAAACGGTATCTGGTGGGCATCGCCCTTCACATATTTGACTCTACCTTCAAGTCCATATTCCCTGGCATTTCTCTCAGCAAATTTTGTCATTTCAGGACTGACCTCTACAGCTATGAGCATTGTACTTTCCGTCTTCTTCAGCCATTCCAGACCAAGATAACCGGGGCCAGGACCAATCTCTAGTGCTAACCCATGTGTTATCCCTGATGTGATAATGTGGTCTGTTTCCATCCAACCCTTGTCTCTTAATCTTCGCATCATACTATTATATGTTCGTACATCAAATTCATCCTGTATCCCTTGATCCGTTTCAACGATTCTTGGCTTTACCATACTATTGCCTCTTTATTATTCTTGCACCATTCGCAATTTCGGCCAACCTGTTCATATCCGAACTTCGTTCTATATACCTTCGTTCGGCAGGCTGCTGAAATCTACAGTTTTCCCTACTTCACCCACATAAGCCCTTAGGTAACCAAATCTAGGAGACTCTGGATTCTACCCGTGTTGTAACCGAAGTCAGTTTTTATGCTTTCCCAGCCTGCTTTATCAGCCAGTACTCTATGCTGTCGGCCAGGGCTAGCCAGCTGGCTTCGATGATGTTAGTGGAACTGCCTACCGTCCGCCAATTTTCCTTGCCGTCGCTGGATTCAATGAGCACCCGGACCTGCGATGCAGTGCCTGCGGTTTCTTCGAGGATGCGCACCTTATAATCAATAAGTTTTACATCAGCCAGGTCAGGATAGAACTGTAGCAAAGCTTTGCGCAGAGCCTGGTCGAGGGCGTTGACCGGGCCATCGCCCTCAGCAGCCGTATGCACTATCCTGTTATCCACCTTGACCTTGATAGTGGCTTCTGACAATGACTCTTCTTGATTTCCTCTGCTGGACGGGCGGCGCCGTTTCTCCATCACCACCATGAAGTCAACTAGCTCAAAAGGTGGCCGGTAGTCGGGCTGAGCCCGGCGGAGCAAGAGGTCGAAGGACGCCTCGGCAACATCATATTGAAAACCTTGCTTCTCTAATAACTTAATTTGCTTCAGAACTTCCTCAATTTCCTTGCCCTTAGGGATAGGTATTCCACGCTCTTTAGCCTTAAAGATAATACTTCCCTTCCCGGCTAGCTCGGAAACAACAACATGCGGGCGGTTGCCCACTAGATTTGGATTTATGTGCTGGTAGCTATCTTCCCATTTGATTAAGCCCGATACGTGAATCCCACCCTTATGGGTGAAGGCATCATCGCCTACATAAGGAAACCGGTCATAATGAGGCATGTTAGCCAGTTCTGATATATAGCGAGAGACATCGCTGAGCTTGCCTAGCTGCTTGTCAGTAACGCAATCAATGCCCATCTTAAGTTTCAAAGTTGATATGATGGAACAGAGATTGGCGTTGCCACAGCGCTCACCATAGCCATTAATGGTTCCTTGAACCTGAATAACCCCCGCTTCCACGGCAGCCAGGGAGTTAGCCACAGCAAGCTCGGCATCATTATGGGTGTGAATACCTAAAGCGACAGGGCTTGCCTTTTGAACAGCTTTAATAGCCTCTACTATCTTTTGCGGCAGGGTGCCGCCATTGGTATCACAAAGAACCACACATTCCGCACCAGCTTTAGCCGCTGCCACCACCACCTGCAAGGCATATTCAGGATTACCTTTATATCCATCGAAGAAGTGCTCGGCATCGAAGAAAACCTTAAGCCCTTTTGCTCTGAGGTAACTCATGGAATCTGCAATCATGCTGAGGTTTTCTTCCAGCGTTGTTTCCAGAACCCGGGTTACCTGCTTGTCCCAGGCTTTCCCCACGATAGTGACCACCTTGGTTTTGGCTTGAAGTAAGGCCTGGAGATTAAAGTCTTCTTCCGCCCGGCAACTTGCGCGTCTGGTGCTGCCAAAGGCAACCAGGGTTGAATGGGTCAAGCGCAAATTCTGTGCTCTGGCAAAGAACTCGGTATCCTTAGGGTTAGAACCGGGCCAGCCACCCTCTATGAAGTCAATGCCCAGCTCATCTAGTTTATGGACAATCTTCAGCTTGTCCTCAACAGAAAAAGAAATGCCTTCCTGTTGGGCACCATCCCTTAGAGTGGTATCATAAAGCTGCGCTGTCATCATGGAAAATTCCCTTAACCTTTCACTTTTTGAGCAATCAAATCCCCCATCTCCTTTGTTCCTACCCGAATCTTACCTTCTGACATTATATCGTAAGTTCTATAACCTTTCTCTAAAGCAGCGAGGACAGCATTTTCTATAGTCTGTGCTTCAGTTTCCAGCGCAAAGGAATAGCGAAGCATCATAGCTACGCTCAAGATAGTGGCAATAGGGTTAGCCAGGTCTTGCCCCGCTCGACTGGGAGCGCTGCCATGAATCGGCTCATACATGCCGAAGGTTCTCCCCTTGGGAATTCCTGCTAAACTAGCCGAAGGGAGCATGCCCATAGAGCCAGCCAGCATTGAAGCCTCGTCGGTGAGAATATCACCAAACATGTTTTCGGTGACCAAGACATCCAACTCAGCAGGACGCTGAATAAACCTCATAGCACAGGCATCAACCAGCATATGCTGAAGCTCAACATCGGGGTAATCGGCGGAAATTTCCATAGCAATCTGCCGCCATAGCCGGGATGACTGGAGAACATTGGCTTTGTCCACTGAAATTAGCTTCTTACGGCGGTTTCGGGCTAACTCAAAGCCAACCCTTAATATGCGCTCAATTTCCATCTCGGAATAAGCCATGGTATCAACGGCCTGCCTTCCCTCCGGAGTTTGCCACTGTTTCTTGGGCTGACCGAAGTAAAGTCCGCCTGTGAGTTCTCTAACCACCACCAAGTCAACCCCCTTAACCACCTCCGGCTTGAGATTAGTAGAATCCACCAGCATAGGAAAAACTTTCACGGGGCGCAAATTAGCAAACAGCCCCAGCCCTTTGCGCAAAGCCAGAAGTCCGTCTTCAGGGTGGATTTTGGCTTGAGGGTCATCCCACTTAGAACCGCCAACTGCGCCAAGCAGCACCGCATCACATTGTTTACACATCTTCAAGGTCTCATCACTGAGGGCTGTGCCCAGGGTGTCTATAGCAACGCCACCTATGAGCCCATCCTGGAGGTGAAAGCTATGCCCGAATTTCTCACCCACGGTCTGCAAAACCTTTATCGCCTGGGTTATTACCTCAGGACCAATACCATCGCCGGGCAAAACCGCTATATCAAATTTCATACTATTTACCTCTCATTCTTCGCTGCCTATAATGGAACCCGTGCTTGTTATGATGAGTGCTAAGTTCATCACAAAGGCCTCTCCTTTTCACCTAACAAAATAATGTTATCAGCTACCTTATCATATAAATCGCCCAGCGTGAATATGATGATTTGATAATCCGAGGCCAGCGTTTTGAAAAAGTTTAGCGTGTTAGCCAAGCGGACAGAGTCAAAGTTAACAAAGGGGTCATCCAATATCAAAGGCGGCTTTTTATCGCCAAATATCAACTCTGCCAGGGCGAGTCGAAATGCTAGATAGAATTCATCAATTACCCCCCCACTTAATTCCTCGGGCTTAGCCCAGTCCCCTTTCTCATCCGAATATACCCCGAACTCCAAGGCTTCTTTGTTAACTCTTACCTGCTTATACTTGTCATTGGTAAAGACAGCCAAATATCTCTGAATTTCTTTCTCCAAAGCTTCCTCAACTGACGAAAGAATCTCGATCCTGGCCCTAGAGATAAATTCCCTGGCTAATTCATAAACTTTCACCTTTCTCTCTTCATGTTTCAATGCTTCCTGACGGCTTTCCAGTTCCTCTTCCAGCTTAATTTGATTCTCTATATTAAATCTTGCCTGCTCAATGATTATTTCGCAGCGCCTTTTTTGCTTCTCAAGCTCATCTTGCTTTGCCTTTAAACTCTGAACCTTCCTTTCTAGTTCGATGTATTCTTCCGGGCTCAGGCGTGTTTCTATTAAATCCTCGGTAAGTTTCGCTTGCTTACCCTCTAAATCCCTCGCTATTTCTCGTTTTTGCTTTTCCATCTCTTCGACTGTCCTACCTGCCAACATCCCCATTAGTTGATTTTGCAAGTTCCTTTGCTCGTTGAGCCAATAATTAAAATCCCTTTCCTTTTTATTATACTCGTCAATTGTGCTACATCTAGCTTCAGCTAACGTCTTTTTTTCGTCTTCACTAAGTTCACCAAGAGCCTCTTCCATGCTTTGGATACGCTCCTCCCAACCGAAAATTTCAGTTTTATCTCGAGCTAGGAGACTTCTTGCCCACATGCTTGCAGCAAGAAAAGCCATGCCCAAAATTATTAAACTCAGGAGATAAAGAGGACCAATTAGAGTTCCAACTATGCCACCTATGGATATTATTGCTGCAATGGCTACGCTCCTTCTCAAACTGAGAAATCTAAGGGATTTTCTTCTGTCCAACCTTCCTTTCGCTTCAGTTACCTCCCTTTGTAGCTTGTCTAGGCTATTCTCAATGTCCTTACGCCTAATTTGGATCGCGTTCAAACTTCGTCTAAATTCCGAGACGCATTGTTCGTCTTCTAATCCTTCAATAGAACCAAGTGCTCGCTTTGCTTTCTCAGATTCTGCTGACAGCATATTTATTCTGTCAAGCAGCTTGCCTACCTCATCATATTTTTGTTTGAGATTTTCTATAGATGCCTCGATCTCTTTACGCTGTTTATTTTTCTCCAACCAGACCCGGCACTTTTCGTATTCTTCCTTGACCTGAGCCAGTTGCTTGTTCACCTCCACTAGCTCGATTTTCTGCGCTTCAACTTTGGAGACCTCATCCCTAACCTCATTATATCTCCGTGAAATATCTTGTAGTTCGTTTTTGAGGCTTGCCAGGATGCCTGGGTTTTTTGCTAGTTTATCCAGCCCCCTCTTCGTTTCAGCGATTTTGCTATCCAACTTCTGTATCACTTGCGAGGCAAGGGTGCTTTCTTTACCCCCACTCACAATTTCCTCTAAGCTCTCGTTAATTTCCTTCTTACCTGATGAGATTTCACTTACCTGGGCTTGACGAATACAAGAAGAACATAAGAAGAGGTTGTCAGAATTGGTTCCCAGTAGCTCAGCCAATTTCTTTGAGATTTCCTTGAAGGTATCCAGCTCTTCTAGTGTATTATAGTCAATAAGCCTGACGGTTCCTTTGTCAAAATCCTTCTCCAGCAAATATCTATTCTCGTTATTCTCAAATTCAAGGCTAGTTCGACACTGCTTAGTTGAGCCCCAGGAAATATAATCCTTAAGCTCCTTCGCAGTGCTTTTAGGATTATGGAAAAGGGCAGCAACGATACCATCAAGTAAAGTGGACTTCCCCATTTCATTTAGCGGACCTTTGATCACATTTATCCCAGGGCTGAACTGAGCTTGAAAATCAACAAGTCTTTTGAAGTTTTTGAGCTCAATCCTTTTCAACCACATTATAAGACTTCCTTCCCGTCCAGAAGAGCTATGCCATACTGACGGGCATTTTCAGCAATGTCTTTCTCTTCCCCCTCCGAGCTCTCGATTTGCCTCTCCATTAGCTTAATAAATCTATTCCTAATCAACCGCTCTTCATCCTCTGTGACCTCTCCTGACTTCGGATGAGATTTATCCATAACACTAAGATGAAAAAAATTCTCCCCCAATTCAGCCAATTCCTCAGGATTTACTATGAGTTCCGCATCGCGAAGCCCCTTAAGAGTGGCTTTTCTTACCAGATTCTGATTTGCCCCCTCGGAGATTCTCACTTTTAGCTTCGCCAGGTCTTGTATTTCACTCATGTCTATCTCTACTTCATCATAGTCACGGAGCCCGAGCATTTTGGGTTCAACCTTAACCTCACCGGCGTCCGAAAGGCTAACTAAAAGCACAGCACCCCTTTCTCTTTGGTCAGGTATCCACTCCGGCGGGCCGGAATACCAGGCTGGAGGCTTCTCTGAGCAGCTATAGACTCGGTGCCAGTGCCCCAGCGCCAGATAATCCATGCCACTGGCTTTGACTTCCTCAAGCCTGAAGACATGGTCATCCTCCGCTATCTTTTCTGGGATATAGAACGCCCCGTGAGCCATAGCGATATGAAACTTGCTTGCGGTCGAAGGCATGAGCCCTTTCAGTGGGCTTATGTAGGACCTATTACTTAGATTTGGTTTCCCATATACCGTTAAATCGAGGCCGGGATACTCCTTGTAGGATATATTTTCATCAGCAAAAATCTTTAGATTAGAGCATTTTCCTTCAAAGTCAACTTTTCTGTAAATTGACGAGGAATCAAGAGAATCATGCGTGCCAGGGATAAGGCAGACTGGAATATTATTCTGATTGAGCGAATTAAATTGCTCTACTACCAAATCTATATTTCTTTGTGGTTGCTGGTTAGCATCGAATAGGTCCCCGGCAATTAAAACGATGTTCACCCTTTCATCTATTGCAGTGGCTACGATGTTCTTGAATGTAGTTCTCAACTGCTCTCGTTGAGAGGCGCCCTTATTGCCTAGATGCGAGAACTTCGCCCCGAGGTGAATATCAGCGGTATGCAAAATTTTGAGCATGACAAATGCCCCTTTGCAAGGAGCGTCGTTACAATTCTTAAACCGGCGTTCTCATTGAGATTGCTTCGCTCTGCTCGCAATGACTTTCTTAGCCACGAATCTTGGGAAGCAGCAAAATACCTACGATGACCGCAGTTGCTATAACGGAGACCAAATACATTCCTGCCCCGGCAGCTAGACCTACGGCGGCAGCTATCCAGATGGTAGCTGCGGTGGTTAGCCCTGCCACCTCTTCTCCACGCGGGCCGCGGAAGATAACTCCACCACCAATGAAACCGACCCCAAGCACCACTGCAGCGGCAACTCGAGAGATGTCAACTGTTGCACCACTAAACCCGTATATAGATACCAAGGTGAAAAGGGCTGCTCCGGAGCTAACTAATATATGCGTACGCACTCCCGCTGCCTTGCCTGCCCGCTCCCGTTGATAACCAATGCCCGCCCCCAAGGCAACAGCCAATAAAAACCTCAATATCATTTCTAGCAAGGGACTCAAATTCATCACCTCCGCGTTCAGAAGATCTCAGAGAGCTTAATTTCTAAATTCAAAAGCTTTTGCCTTCGACATTGCTACCCCCCCTTTTTTGCCGCCAACAAACGATTTAGGGCATTCATGTACGCCTTGGCACTGGCAACAATGATGTCAGTGGAAGCACCACGCCCGGTATAGGTTACACCCTCGCTCTCTATCCGTATCAAAACCTCCCCGATGGCATCAATCCCTTCACTAACCGATTTAACGGCGAACTCCGTGAGTCTATTAGGTATCCCAACTATGCGGTTGATAGCTTTATATACGGCATCCACAGGACCCGTGCCCAAAGCAGCGTCGGCCAAACTCTGCCCATCTGGACCGATAAGTCTAACTGTTGCCGTAGGGAGACTATGGTCACCACAGGAAACTTCAACATGGTCAAGATGGTACACCTCGGTAACAGTGCGTAATTCCTCGGCTATCAGAGATTCAATATCCCGGTCTGTGATTTCCTTTTTCTTATCCGCTAACTTCTTGAAGCCCTGAAAGGCGCGGTTTAAGGCTTCCTCGCTTAAAGTATAGCCAAGCTCGGATAACCTCTCCTTGAAGGCATGTCTACCACTCACCTTACTCAGCACTAAGGCACTCGAGGGGATGCCCACCGATTTGGGATCCATAATTTCGTAAGTGATAGACTTTTTGAGCACGCCATCTTGATGGATACCTGACTGATGGCGGAAGGCATTCGCTCCAATGATAGCTTTGTTAGGCTGGACGGGAAAACCAGTCATCTCGCTAACCAGACGACTTGTCCGGTAAATTTGAGTCGTATCAATATTGGTGGTGAGGTTAAAGAAATCCTGGCGAGTTTTTAGAGCCATGACAATCTCTTCTAGAGAAGCGTTGCCCGCTCTCTCACCGATGCCGTTAATGGTACATTCAACCTGCCGCGCACCTACCCTTATTGCCTCGAGACTATTAGCCACAGCCAACCCCAGGTCATCATGACAATGCACGCTTACCACAGCCTTGTCGATGTTAGGCACATTGTCCAGTATGCTCCGGATTAAACTGCCAAATTCCTGAGGGGTAGAATAGCCCACAGTATCGGGGATATTAACCGTGGTTGCTCCAGCGTTGATCACCGCCTCCAGAATCTGGTAGATGTAAGCAGGGTCAGCACGACTGGCATCCATCGGTGAGAACTCAACGTCGTCTAAATAACTCTTAGCTCGAGCCACCATTTCCTGAGACATCTTTAGAACCTCATCCCGACTCCTCCTGAGCTGGTGAGCAAGGTGAATGTCTGAGGCTGAAAGAAAAACATGAATGCGGGGATGCTCGGCTTCTTTAACCGCCTCCCAGGCCCTGTCTATGGCTTCAATACTGGCAAGGGTCAGAGCGCAAATTGTGGGACGCCTAAGCTCCCGGGCAATAAGGCGGATAGCCTCAAACTCTCCCACTGAGCTGGCAGGAAAGCCCGCTTCAATAACATCAACGCCAAGTTTATCCAACTGCCTGGCTATTTCCAGCTTCTCCTGGAGGTTCAAGCTCGCTCCTGCAGCTTGCTCACCATCTCGTAAGGTAGTGTCGAAAATGATGACCTTTTCCATGACTCTCTCCTTCAATAGAATGGGCAATCCCTGTTGCTTCTTCGGCAGATTTTATCCTGATTTCTGATTCCGCTTCTCCTTTCTTAAATCCAGATAAAGCATAAAGAATCACATAGTCTTGGAAGCCCTAGCCAAGGTGTCCCTTTTCAGCTATGATACAGCAAATAACATCTGCACCAAAAAAGCCTGCCTGTGCCTGCACAGCAGACAGGTGCTTGTAAGGAGACAACGATGAATAGGATAAACGCCAAAGACAAATTTGTCAATGACGGCCAGGTGGAGATATAATTTAGTACTAAGAAATTAACCCCACTGGGAGAAGCAGGGCTATTCTATCCTGGGAACAAGCTTAAAAATGGTACTGATAATAGACAACTATGATTCCTTTGTTTACAATCTCGCCCAATACTTGGGGGAACTGGGCTGGCAACCAGTGGTCTATCGCAATGACAAGATAACTTTGGCACAAATCGAAGAGCTAGCCCCTAGTCATATCGTCGTCTCTCCAGGACCTGGTACTCCACTGGAAGCAGGCATCTCCAATGAGGTAATGCGGCACTTTGGTGGGAAAATTCCCATATTGGGGGTATGTTTAGGGCATCAATGCATTGGCTATGCCTATGGGAGCAAAATTGGTCGGACATTGCCAGTCCACGGCAAGACCTCCATTATCCACCACGATGGCAAAACTATCTATCAGGGCTTACCCAGTCCCTTTTCAGCAACACGCTACCATTCCTTGATTATCGAAGCTGAGGATCTTCCATCCTGCCTCGAAGTCACCGCCAAAACCCCTGAAGGGACAATAATGGGGGTAAGACACCGAGATTACGTAGTGGAGGGGGTTCAGTTTCACCCCGAATCCATCCTCACTGAAGTAGGACATAACCTTTTAGCTAACTTTCTTGGTTTTACCCGGCCAGTTTGGAGCGAAAGTAGTACTTAACTAACGTGAAGCGACATCATAGTGAGCCTTCATCTACTATTACCGACACCACCTGTCATTGCGAACGAAGTGAAGCAATCTCGGTGGCAGGGCATTCTTGGGGATTGCTTCGGCACTTAGGTGCCTCGCAATGACGAGCAGAGTTGAAATCATGGCAGAAATTATTTATCTCAACGGCCGACTTATACCTCGCTCCAAGGCTAAGCTATCTCCCTTCGACCATGGCTTCCTTTACGGATACGGGTTATTCGAGACCATGCGGGCTTACCAGGGGCATATCTTTCGCCTCGACAGCCACCTCACCCGCCTTCGCCGAGCTGCCCAGAGCCTCGGTTTGACACATAGCATCCTGAACATAGTGGAGGGGAAGCAATCTCTGGAAGTTGACTGCTTGGCAACTTTAGAAGCTAATAAGCTCAAGGACGCCCGCCTGAGGCTCACCGTTTCGGCTGGAGAAGGCAACATGACGCCTGACCCAAGCACATGCTCCAGCCCTACCGTCTTAATCACCGCCCGAGACATTGTTCCCCTACCACCCGGAAAATATGAATCAGGTTTTAAAGCAGCGCTATCCTCCCTGCGCCGTAATAGCCAGTCGCCCTTATCCCGACTAAAGTCTACCTGCTACATGGAAAATATCCTCGCCCGGATGGCAGCCAGAGCTGCGGGATGCGATGAAGCTATCTTGCTCAATGAACAGGGCTACCTGGCCGAAGGCAGCACGACTAATATCTTCCTGGCGAGTAATGGAGAGCTCATCACGCCCTCTTTGGAAAGTGGCGTACTGCCTGGAATCACCAGAGAAGCAGTCTTGGAAATAGCTCGGGCTTTAAATATCAAAACCATGGAAAGACAGGTGGAGTTAAAAGAGCTAATTGAGGCTGAAGAAGCCTTTATCACCAATTCCATACTGGAGCTTATGCCCTTGACCAGGTTTGAGGGTAAGCCTATCGGCACAGGTAAACCCGGTCAGCTAACCAAAGAATTGCTGGCTGCCTATAGAAAACTCGTAAACGAAGCATTACAATAGACAAGGGAAGCCATGAATCCAAACGAAACAGGCAAACTCCTCTTCGGAACAGGCGGTGTTCCTGTCAGTGCTAAACTCCGTTCCACAGAGGCTGGCATTGAGCGTATTGCCGAGCTCGGCCTCGGCTGCATGGAGGTAGAATTTGTCCAGGGGGTAAGGATGAGCCCTAAGGTTGCTATCTCGGTGGGAGAATTAGCAGCAAGAAAGAAGGTAGTGCTCACTGCTCACGGACCTTACTTTATAAACCTAAATGCTGTGGAGCCGGAAAAAGTAAACATGAGCAAAGAAAGGATACTACAAACTGCTCGCATTGCTGCTCTTTTCGGCGCCAGAAGTATTACCTTCCATGCCGCCTTTTATCTCAAAAGTACCCCCGCAGAGACCTACACCGTGGTCAAAAGGCATCTAGAGGAGATAGTGAACATCCTGAGGAACGAAGGCAATAAGGTAATTATTTCCCCTGAAGTTACCGGAAAACCCTCTCAATTCGGCACCTTGGAGGAAATACTTCAGCTCAGTAGCGAGATAGAAGGAGTTGCCCCTTGCCTTGATTTTTCTCATTGGCATGCCCGAACAGGAAAGGCTAATTCTTATCAAGAATTTCTCGATATCTTAGACCAGATTGAAGGGAAACTGGGCAGGCAAGCCTTAGATAATATGCATATCCATCTCTCCGGGATAGCTTACGGTAATAAGGGAGAAATCAAGCATTTGATGCTCCCGGACTCAGACTTCCAGTATGTGGAGCTACTTAAAGCCCTAAAGGAACGGAAGGCAAAGGGAGTAGTCATCAGCGAGAGTATGCCCTACTTAGAAAAGGATGCTCTGCTCCTCCAGCAAACCTATCGGGCACTCCCCTAGCCAGTACCCCACGAAAATTTCGCTTCGCTCTTCTAAATAGCTGCAAAGGGGATTTTTGCGATTAACCATATTCAGGAGGTTTTGACCTGGTATTTAGATTTGCCTTCTTCGTAGAGGTCGCCGCTGTAGATGTCGTTTACTACCGTAACGGGGAAGTTTTCCACTTCCAGACGGCGAAGGGCCTCAGCGCCAAGTTCTTCGTAGGCTATCACTTCTGACCTCTTGATGCTCTTGGAAACTATGGCTCCGGCACCCCCTATTGCCCCCAGGTAGACTGCTTTGTGCTCCATCATGGCATCCTTGACAGCACTCGACCGCGAGCCCTTGCCAATCATGCCCTTCAGCCCTTCGGCGATTAATCGAGGGGCATAAACATCCATCCGACCGCTGGTGGTGGGACCAGCCGAGCCGATTATCCTTCCCGACCTGGCCGGGGTGGGACCCATATAGTATATTGTTGCCCCTTTGATATCGAAAGGCAGAGGCTTCCCCTGGTCCAGAGCTTCAATCATCCTTTTATGAGCGGCATCGCGGGCAGCATAGATGACCCCGGTAAGCAAAAGGTTGTTCCCGGCTTTGAGGTCTTTTAAGACTTCGTCAGTTAAAGGGAGCGTAACCTTCTTAGACATAGCCTCAACCTATATTTACCCTTTACTTCTTTGTTTCCAGCCTGCTTTTTTACTTCATTCACAGGATTGCTTCTTCACGGCGAGCGCACCAGCACTGCATGTTGACTGCTACAGGCATGTTGGCAATATGGCAGGGGAAGGTTTCTGCGTGAACCGCTAGGGCAGTAACTGTACCACCATAGCCCATGACACCGATGCCCAGATTGTTAACTCTTCCCAGAATTTCCCTCTCTAAATCGGCAACCTCAGGGTCAGGGCTCGGTTCGCCAACTTTGCGTAACAAAGCCTTCTTGGCTATAAACATGGCCTTGTCCGCTGTCCCACCTATGCCAACACCGATAATAACCGGTGGGCAAGGATTGCTACCAACCTCGTCAACAAGGTCGATGACAAAATCTACGACCCCCTGGCGTCCCTTAGCTGGAGTTAGAACAGTCAGGCGAGAACAATTTTCCGAGCCACCTCCTTTGGGCAAGACGCTGATTTTCAGCCTGTCTCCGGGCACTATATCAGTATGAATCATAGCTGGTGTGTTATCTCTGGTGTTTACCCTGGCAAAACAAGGCTGGCTCACTATGGATTTACGCAAATAACCCTTATCATACCCCTGGCGTACTCCTTCGTTGACTGCTGTATAAAGGTCTCCACTGGTTATGTGTACTTCCTGGCCTAGTTCCAGCATGACTACAGCGGCACCGGTGTCCTGGCAAAGAGGAATTTGTTCTTTTCCGGCAATTTCCACATTTTCCAGGATTCTATCCAGTACATCACGGCAAACAGGGGATTTTTCTTTTTCCCTTGCTTGCTTCAGAGCAATTATCACATCCGGGGGCAAATAATGGCAGGAATGCTCAAATAAACGGGCTACGGTGTTCGTTACGTCACCAGCCTGAATTTCTCTCATTGCACCTAACATTCATCATAGGTTCATTACTTTGACTAGCTCTCGCACGGCATTGGCTGATTTCTTCAGTGCCGCATCTTCTTCAGGGGTCAACTCGAGCTCCATTATCTGCTCAATACCATTTTTGCCCAATTTGACAGGAACCCCTACAACCACCCCATTGATGCCGTATTCCCCCTCCAGATAGGCAGCGCAAGGCAATATCTCTTTTTTATCCAATATTATGGCATCCGCCATTTGAGCTGTGGCTGCCGCTGGGGCATAAAAGGCACTGCCCATTTTAAGCAAGCTTACTATTTCACTTCCGCCCTTAACTGTGCGCTCCACCAGGCTATCAAGCTTCTCTTTAGACAGAAGTTCGGTAATAGGAACACCGCCGACGGTACAAAGTCTAGTGATTGGCACCATCGTATCACCATGCCCGCCTAAAACACAGGTGGATACATCCTTTACTGAGACATTGAGTTCTTGAGCAATGAAAGTCCGAAACCTGGCACTGTCGAGGATGCCAGACTGCCCAAATACTCTATGCCGGGGGAACTTACTTATATGAAGAGCTAACTGGGTCATAGCATCCAAAGGATTGGTCGCCATGATAATTATGCAGTTAGATGAATACTGGACAACTTTCTCGGTGACCTCCTGGACTATCTTCATGTTGTCGAGCACCAGGTCATCCCGGCTCATCACAGGTTTACGCGGTACACCCGAGGTGATGACCACAATATCTGAATTGGCAGTTTCTTCATAGTTATTAGTTCCTATAATCTTAACGTCCGAATCGATTATGGGGGTGGCTTCCAGCATATCCAGTCCCTTGCCCTGAGGAAGTCCTTCAATTATGTCTAGCAACACAATGTCCGCATACCCCTTTTCAGCAATCCTGAAAGCACAAGTGGCACCGACATTTCCCGCACCAATTATAGAAACCTTGCTGCGCATTGTACTTACTTCCTTGTTGATTCCCTTTATATTGCCCCTTCAAATATGAGGAGGAATTCAAACAATAACAGCTAAGATATCACCCATGTTTACTGAATCCCCAGGTCCGAAGTTGATCGCCTTAACCACTCCATCAACGGGGGCTGAAATAGTATTTTGCATCTTCATTGCCTCCAGGATAAGCAACGCATCACCAGCCTTTACTTTATCATCTACACTAACCAAATAGCGGATAATCATACCGGGCATGGGGGCGAGTACCTTTGTCCCCTCAACAACTGCAGCAGGTGGTGCTTTCTTTTCCTCCACCTTTGGTGGTGCTTTCATAGTTGTAGATGGTGTAGGCGAGGGAGCAACGACACTTGCACGCGGAGAAACAGTGATAGTTGGAGACCCCCCCACAGCCTCCACATCCACTTTATAATACTCATCTTCGACAAAAACACTGAACGTTCTCACGCCAGGCCCCCTTTCGGGCACCACTTTTTCCGGCTTTTCCGACAGCTTGCCAGCTTTAGCTTTGGCGATAAGCTCATCCTCTTTTTTCACTTCCTCAAGGGTCTTAGGAGCGCGGGGAGGTTTCCAATCATCAGGAATAGTTTTATCTATGCCATATTTATGTTTCAGGAAGCGAGAGCCAGTAGTGGGATAAAGGGCATAGGTAAGCACATCCTGAATATCTTTGGCAAATTCTTTAGACTCCTTCCTGGCTTTTTCCAGTTCTGGCTCTAGCATATCAGCAGCCCGGCACTCGATTGGCTCTTCACCCCTCTCGTAGCCCTTGAGCACCATTTTCTGGATTTCCTTGTTGATTGGCGCTGGCGATTTACCATAAAGCCCCCAGCAATAATCCTTGGTTTCCTTTGGGATCATCTTATAGCGTTCAACCAGGACATTCTGCACCGCCTGAACACCAACGATCTGGCTTGTAGGTGTAACCAAGGGGGGATAACCAAGTTCTGCCCTGGTCTTAGCAGTTTCCGCTCGCACTTCATCCAGCCTGTCCAGAGCATTGGCCTGCTTCAGTTGTGCCACGAGGTTCGTGGTCATGCCACCAGGAATTTGGTGCAGCAGTACTCCGGTATCGATGACCGACATTGCCGATGTGTCCAGGAAATCTCTGTATTTAGGGGCGATTTGCTCCAGCATCTGGGCACACTTGAATAGTTGTTCAATGTCAAGCCCTGTATCCCTATCTGTGCCGTATAGTGCAACTACCAGAGGCTCGATAGCCGGTTGTGAGGAGCGCAAAGCAAAGGGAGATAAAGCGGTGTCAACGATGTCGACCCCGGCCTCGATGGCCTTCAACACAGACATGGAAGCCTGCCCGCTGGTATAGTGGGTGTGGAGCTCAACGAGTACTTTCAAGTTTTCCTTAAGAGCCTTGATTAGTTCATAAGCATCATAGGGAGAAATAAGCCCAGCCTGATCCTTAATACAAATGGAGTCAGCGCCCATGCCTTGGAGGACGAGAGCTTTCTTGACATAGTATTCCAGATCGTAGACTGGCCCACCCATCCTTGGCTGAGTCAGTGAATAACATATAGCTCCTTGGTAGTGTTTGCCCGCCTTCTTAATCGCTTTGGCAGCACGTTCATGATTGCGCTCGTCATTTACAGCATCGAAAACACGGAAAATATCAATGCCCACTTCAGCAGCTTGTTCCACAAAGGCATCGACCAAGTCATCGGGATGGTTTCGATAAGCGACTAAATTCTGTCCCCGTAAAAGCATCTGCAGCGGAGTATCGGGCATGATTTCCTTTAATTTGCGGGGTCTGTCCCAAGGGTCTTCACCCAAGAAACGGTGGGGCACGTCAAATGTTGCCCCTCCCCAAACTTCCATGGAGTAGAAGCCACATTGATTCATTTCAGGGGCCATCCATTCCATATCTTCAGTTCGCATCCTGGTAGCCAATGTGCATTGATGTCCGTCACGAAAGGTGGTGTCACAAATTTTGACCGGGTTCTTAGCTTTCGGCCTCGTCTTAACCTTATCGGTGGTCAAATCTTTGGCCAAAATTGGGCCTTTTCCTAGTTCGTTCATAAATTACTCCTTTCCCTCATTACGAGTCCTTCGCTTCCTGTCATTCTGAGCCCCGACCTGTCGGGGCGAAGAATCCAGACCCCTTGCTAGCCTCTTCGCCTCGCTTAGGGCTTCATCTCAGGATAACAGCCAAATGTCATTACTTTAGCAACAATTCTTCTCTGCCAGAGTATTCGCATCATCTCCTCACGCACGGAACTACTCCACGAGCTTGAGACCATTACTGGCCTTCGCTGAAGCATTATCGGCCTCAGAGCCTTTTCTTCCTCTTCCATATAAGCAGCCACAGCAGCAGTAATGGCAGCTATCGTTCCCTTTTTGTTTTTCAATTGCGCCTCCGCTTAAACTTCTTCACACAGGAATATTTCCATGTTTCTTTGGGGGTCTAGTCTCTCGTTTAGTAGAGAGAAATTCCAAGGCCTTGATTATCTTGGGACGACTCTCCTGCGGGGAAATAACTTCGTCAATGTATCCCCGCGAGGCGGCAATGTAAGGATTATATAGCAGGTCACGATATTCCTGAATCTTTTCCTGTTCCTTTGCTTCAGGATCAGGCGCAGCCTCTATCTCCTTGCGGAATATAACCGGTGTCGCCCCCTCAGCACCCATCACTGCAATCTCCGCTGTGGGCCAGGCGAAAACAAAATCAGCGCCTAAATCTTTACTACACATGGCAAGATATGAGCCTCCATAGTCCTTGCGAATGATTAAGGTGATCTTAGGAACCGTAGCCTCGGAGTAAGCCCACAAAAGCTTAGCTCCGTGTCTTATTATTCCCAGCCATTCCTGAGATGTCCCTGGTAAATAACCAGGGACATCGGCAATGGTAAGCAAGGGAATATTAAAAGCATCGCAGAACCTGATAAATCGGGTGATTTTATCCGAGGCATTGACATCAAGACACCCAGCAAGATGCATCGGTTGATTAGCGATAACGCCCACTGTTCTACCATTAAGCCTGGCAAAGCAAATAATGGCATTTCGCGCATAATTATAGTGAGGCTCAAGTATCTCACCGTTATCCACAATGGATTGGATAACACCCCTCATATCATAGACCTTGCTAGGCTCATCTGGTATGACGCTGCCAAGGGCAGGAGCAACACGGTTTGGGTCATCGGTAGGCTTAATTAAAGGGGGAACCTTCGTATTATTTGAGGGAAGGTAACTCAGAAGTTTTTTAATGAGTTCGATAGCTTGGGCATCGCTATCACAGGCAAAATGGCATACACCACTTTTAGTGGCATGACTCATGGCACCGCCTAGCTCCTCAGAGGTGACCTCTTCCCCTGTAACCTGTTTGATAACTGCCGGGCCGGTAATGTGCATGTAGCTTGTTCCCTTCGTCATGAATACCCAATCTGTCATGGCAGGTGAATAGACTGCCCCCCCGGCAGTAGGCCCCATAACTGCCGAGAGCTGGGGAATAACCCCCGAGGCTGCGGAATTCCGGAAAAATATCTGCCCATAGCCTGAAAGGGCATCAACACCTTCCTGAATCCGAGCCCCTCCAGAGTCATTAAAGCCTACGATGGGAACACCACACTTCATGGCTAAATCCATTACCTTGCATATCTTTTTAGCATGCATCTCACCCAGTGTCCCTCCCATGGAGGTAAAGTCCTGGGAAAAAGCACATACAGGGCGACCATTGACCGTCCCATGTCCAGTAACGACTCCTTCTGCGGGGACGACAACCTTATCCATGCCAAAGAGCGTGGCTCGATGCTGAACAAACAAATCAAGCTCGTGAAAGCTGCCAGGGTCAAAAAGCAGGTTGAGTCTTTCACGAGCAGTTAATTTCCCCGATTTATGCTGCTTTTCTACCCGCTCCGGACCTCCCAAAGCTTTTATCTTTCTTTCTCTGTCCCACAGTTCCTTCAACCGGTCAGCACCCGTGCCCATATGAATTCCTCCTCACGAATCAATTTACTTATAAAGAAAGTTATTTTAAACGGAATTCGCAACTAAGGCAAATCCTTGAGCTCACGGAGTTACCACTAAGATTTGCTGGTCTATGGTACCTCTATTTAGCGACATTGAACTCAGATTTAAAAGCTTGACAGACTGGCCTGGAATGATATTATGGAGGGAAATTTGAAACCACAACTAATTGCTATAGACGGTCCTGTGGCAGTTGGCAAGAGTAGTGTAGGCTCACTGCTAGCAAGAAGATTGGGCTATGTTTTCTTCGACACAGGGATGATGTATCGAGCGTTTACCTGGAAGGTTCTCAATTCAGGTATCTCCATAGAGGACGAACAGAAGCTTTGTCAGTTGGCCAATACCACTAAATTTGATTTTGTTCCCTTACAGGGATGCTATCTCTCGCCCCTCATTGATGATGAAGATGTCTCCTCCAAGCTGCTTCACCCTGAGGTAGAGGCACATGTTTCCCTAGCATCGAAGATAGCGGGGGTACGCCAAACACTGATACTGGAACAGCGTAGGTTAGCCCAGCGAGGAAAGATAGTGATGGCAGGCAGAGACATTGGCACGGTAGTCTTACCTTGGGCGGAATTAAAGATTTTTCTCACCGCCTCCACCGAAGAGAGAGCCAGGCGCCGCTACAAGGAACTATTAGCACGAGGAGAGAATTCGAGCCTGGGAATCGTCCTCGCCGATTTAAAAAAGCGAGATGAGATGGATATCCATAGAACCATCTCGCCACTTAAACCGGCTGAGGATGCCATAATTATCGATACAGAAAACTTTAGCCTGGAGCAAGTTGTAGACAAAATATATACTCTGGCGGTAAATCTATGACCCTCTCTCAAAAGCTTCTCTTAGCTATATGCAGACCTTTGCTCAATATTCTTTTCTCCTGGAAAGTTGAAGGGAGAGAAAATATACCCTTAACTGGTCCACTTATTTTGATAACCAACCATGTTCATCTCCTCGACCCATTTTTCCTCGTGTTTAGCTTTCCGCGATGGATTAATTTCATGGCAAAAGAGGAACTATTTCGTTCCCCCTTTTTGAGACCCTGGCTTCGCTGGGCTGGCTCCTTGTCCATACGCCGTGGAGGGAAGATTAGAGAGAAACAAAAGATGCTTAAGAGCGCCAGAAATGCATTGGAAAAGGGATTCATCCTGGGAATGTTCCCGGAGGGCGGCAGAAGTCGCGATGGCAAACTCCGAAAAGGCAAACCGGGCTCCGCAGTTATAGCCTCAAAAACAAATGTCCCTCTTCTTCCTGTCGGCATCGTCGGCACAGACAAGATTAAGGGCATAAGCTGGCTATGGAAGCGCCCTGGCATAGTTGTCAACATCGGCAAGCCATTTAAGCTACCTCCAAACTACAGCAGGATGAGCAAGTCTCAAATGCAATTATTGACCGCACAACTAATGTGGGAAATCGCTGCTCTTTTGCCACCCGAATATCAAGGCGCCTATAAAAAACATGAAGATTGAGAAGGCTAAGAAGCTGGGCCTATGCTTTGGCGTCAAACGGGCCATCAAGCTGTTGAAGGAGACAGCTAACAAATATGGAGAAATAGAAACACTGGGACCTCTAGCGCACAATCGCCTGCTAGTGGAAGCATTGGCCAATCTAGGAATAAAGCCGATAAACCATCTCGACCAAGTTCAAGGCAGAATCCTGGCTATCACCACTCATGGTACAAGCCCAGTGATATTATCTGAGATCAGAGCCCGTCACATTCATATCATTGACACTACTTGTCCCATAGTCCACAAAGCCCAAAACACAGCCAAGGAATTAGCCGAGGCTGGTTTTGACGTCATCATATTTGGGGAAGCAGAGCACTCTGAGGTCAAAGGACTACTAGGTTGGACAGGAGACAAAGGTATAGCTGCCCTTAACATGAAGCAAATAGATAGGTCGGGAAAATCACCGTCACGCCTGGGCATTATCTCCCAGACAACCCAAACCCAATCTGCCTTTATCGAATTTGCCAGGCAGCTTATGGGTATGGTCGGGTCTAAGATTGAGGAAATGCACGTCGTTAATACTTTATGTAAAGTAACACAGGGGCAACAAGAAGCTGCCATAAGATTAGCTCGCAGGAGTCAACTCATGCTAGTGATAGGCGGAAGTAATAGTGCCAATGTCAGACACCTTGTTGAAATATGTTCTCCTTTGGTGGAAACTCATTTGGTAGAAACAGCAGAGGAGGTCGACAATTCCTGGCTCGTGGGTAAGCACCATATCGGTATTACTGCCGGAGCATCCACCCCAGATGAAGCTGTAGAGGAATTAATAGCCAAGCTGAGGTCTTTATAACCTTTAGCCGAGTCTATCGTCCAGCCTCCTGCCGCCAATAAGGTGAAGGTGAAGGTGAGGCACCAGTTGTCCCCCCTCAGGGCCACAATTTATCACTAAGCGATAACCCCTCTCAGCTACCCCCTCTTTCTCAGCCAGATTCTTAGCTATGATTATAAGGCGTCCGACAAGCCCTTGCTGTCTCTCAGTAAGTTCGGCCGAAGATGCAATATGAGTTTTAGTTATAATGAGCACGTGTGTAGGTGCTTGAGGCGAGATATCTCTAAAGGCCAGAAAATCTTCATCTTGATAGACTATGTCGCTAGGCACCTCACCAGCAACAATTCGACAAAAAATACATTCCTCTGCCATAATCTAACTCCTTTAACATATTACATCTTCCTGTCGTAAATTCTCAATCTCCTTTCGCTCATAGCCTAGTTTTTGTAATATTTCATTAGTGTGTTCCCCAGGAAGTGGAGATAAAGTTCTCACCTTGCCTGGTACATCTGAAAGCTTGGCAGTTATGCCAATCACCTTCGACAAATCCCAAATTCTCACACCTTCCAAAGCTAACATATCTCTTCCCCAATCGATTAATTGCCCATTATGAGCTATTTAAGCAAACTTTTGCATGTTTCACCTAAATATGCTAAATTGAAATAGAAGAATTTAAACTAAAGGTGGGGGTTACCCACTTTTTTATTAAATATAAGAAATTAAATAGGAAAGAGAAGATGAAAACAGAGCTTAGGGCTGCGATTACTCAGCTTTCGGCTGAGAGGAACTTGCCTAAAGAAGTGGTCTTGGCTGCCTTGGAATCAGCGCTGGCCTCGGCATATAAAAAAGACACATCCGCTCTGGAACAAGATGTTTTGGTAAAAGTTGACCCGAACGCCGGCGAAATCAATTTCTATATTCAAAAGTTTATAGTTGAATCAGTTGGCAATCCAAATCGTGAAATCTCCATCGACGAAGCTCGAAAATTGCGGACTACAGCACAAGTTGGTGATGTAGTAAACATAGACTGCACACCCAGGAATATTGGTCGTATCGCTGCTCAAGCAGCAAAACAAGTCGTTCTGCAGCGATTGCGAGAGGCAGAACACCGCATTATTTATGAGGAGTTCACCGATAGGGAAGGAAAGGTTGTTACTGGAGCAATCCAATTCATCGAACCTAAACGAATTTATGTCAGACTGAATAGAACAGAGGCGATACTTCCTTTGAGTGAACAGGTTCCTAAAGAACATTATTATAGAGGGCAGCGACTTAAATTTTATCTTCTTGCGATAGTCCAGGGGAGCAAAGAGCCTCAAATAATAGTTTCGCGCTCTCATCCCAACCTAGTACGTGGCCTCTTTGAGCTGGAAATCCCTGAAATTCACAATGGGATTGTGGAGTTAAAAGCCATAGCTCGCGAGGCTGGACATCGAAGTAAAGTGGCAGTGGCAACTACTCAAGAAAACGTTGACTCTGTAGGTTGCTGTCTTGGCCCTCGGGGCATAAGACTCCAAAGCATCATCAATGAACTAAAGGGCGAAAAAATAGATGTAATCCAGTGGCATGCCGACCCTAGGGTGTTTATCTCTAACGCCCTTAGCCCAGCTCAAGTAGCAAGCATCAAAATCGATGAAGAAAGAAACGCAGCTACTGTGGTTGTCCCTGATAAGCAACTCTCTTTAGCTATAGGCAAAGAGGGACAGAATGCCAGGCTAGCAGCGAAACTCACAGGTTGGCGGATCGATATCAAGAGCGTCTCTGCTATTGAGGCGGAAAGGGCCGTTACACAAGAGCCAGAAACAGCAGCGGAAGCCATTTCCCCCGAAGTTATGGAAGGGGAGCCACTTGAAGCAGAGCTAGCTGAGGAGATTGGAGTGGAAGAGTCGGTTGAATTTCCAAGCATTCCAGAAGCTCCACCTGAGAAGCCCGAAGAAAAACATATTCGCTTTGCTGAAGATATCTTAGTGAAGGCGTTAAAAGCGGAAATACCAGACAAGGTAAAAAACGGAGTTAAAGGTAAAAGAAAAGGAAAGGTGATAAAGTATAAAAAGCAAGATGACCATTTGGTAGATGATGAGATCGAAGAGTAAGCATCTACCTCAGCGTACTTGTATAGCTTGTCACCAGATTAAGGAAAAGAAAGCCTTGATTCGCTTAGTGCGTGCTGAGAACGGAGTTGCTGAGGTAGATATATCTGGAAAAAAGCCGGGCAGGGGTGCTTACCTATGCCCTAAGAAAGTTTGTTGGGAATTGGTGCTAAAGAAAAATCGTTTAGAATATGCCTTGCGAACAAAGCTTAGTGAGGACAATCGCCAAATCTTAATTGAGTATATCCATAACTTGTTGGAGGAAAGCTAAATTTGGATGATAACAGACCGGGATTGAAGGAAGACCTCCCCCGAGTTGAGCTTCCGCCTTCCATAACTGTGAAGCAGTTAGCCGACGTATTAAAAGTAGAGCCTGTAAAGGTAATTAAACAGCTCATGCGCAAAGGCATCATGGCCAATATTAACCAGACCCTCGACTTTGATACTGCAAGCATAACAGTTGCAGGCTTTGGCTATACTGCTAAAGCAGCAAAAGAGCCTAAAGCTTTGCCTTCCCGAAAAGGCAGAGGAAAAGGAAACCTGTCAGTTCGCCCTCCAGTGGTTACTGTCATGGGACATGTTGACCACGGCAAAACTACCCTCCTTGATGTCATCAGAAAGACTAATGTAACTGCTCACGAGGTAGGAGCAATTACCCAACATATTGGTGCCTACCAGGCCTTAGTGGATGGACGTAACATAACCTTTTTGGATACACCGGGACACGAGGCTTTCACTGTCATGAGAGCCCGAGGGGCACAAGCAACTGATATTGTAATTTTGGTGGTTGCCGCTGATGACGGTGTTATGCCCCAGACTGTGGAAGCTATAAACCACGCCAAGGCTGCCAAGGTGCCCATAATGGTGGCCATCAATAAGATTGATAAACCTGATGCTAATCCCGAACGTGTAAAACAGCAGCTTGCCGATTTGGGTTTGGTTGTTGAGGAGTGGGGTGGCGATACTGTTTGTGTACCCATATCAGCCAAGCAAGGACAAGGAATATCGGATTTATTGGAAAACCTATTCTTAGTTGCTGACATATTAGAACTAAAAGCTAATCCTGATAGCGCCGCAGAAGGGGTAATCATTGAGGCTAAGCTGGATAAAACTAAAGGTCCTTTAGCTACCTTTCTTGTCCAGAAGGGCACCCTTGGACGAGGCGATGTTGTGGTAGCTGGCGGTGCTTGGGGGAAAATAAAAGCCATGTTTGACGATACAGGAAAGCAAGTTCACAAAGCTGAACCGTCCACTCCAGTGAAAGTCCTCGGCTTAAATGAGGTGGCAAAATCGGGAGACCTTTTTATTGTGCTTCCCGATGAGCATGAAGCACGAAGCATTGTTGAAAAACAAAAATATCCTAGGCTACGTCCCACCCTAAGTTTAAGTGCTCTTTCCAGCCAAATAAGTGACGGGCAAATAAAAGAACTCACCATAGTTTTGAAGACAGATGTCGTGGGCAGCATTGAACCAATAAAAACTTCCGTAGAAAGGTTGGGCACAGAGAAGACAAAAGCTAGAGTCATCCATGCTGCTAGCGGGAGCATCACCGAGAGTGATGTGCTTTTGGCCTCAGCCTCAAAAGGCATTATCATCGGTTTTAACACTTCTACCACACCTGGAGCAACACAGCTAGCTAATGTGGAAGCGGTGGGCATCCAACACTATGATGTAATCTACAAGCTGATAGAAGACATGGACAGGACACTGAAGGGGATGCTTGAGCCAACTTACGCTGAAGTGCTCGGCGGGCGCGCTGAAGTAAGGGCTGTCTTCCCCAGCAGTAAGCTGGGAAAAATAGCCGGAGTTTATGTTATGGAAGGAAAGGTATGGAGAGATGCCCAAGTTAAAATATTGCACCAAAATAAAGTTATTTGTGACTCTCGGGTCTCCAGCTTAAAGCGTTTTAAAGAGGACGTCGCCGAAGTCTCCACTGGCCTCGAATGTGGCTTGGGTATAGAGGCGATTGTCGATTTTCAAATTGGCGATATCATTGAATTTTACCGAAAGGAAAGAACAGGCTAATTATACTTCCCAGATAGGAGATTCAAATGAGCAGGCGAAGTGAACGAACAAGTAAACTGATCCAGCGGGAAATCAGCAGACTGCTTGAGCGTGAGGTTAATGACCCCAGACTGAGCAAGCTTATCTCAGTAACAGAAGTCGCGCTTTCACCCGATCTTAAGCATGCCAAGATATTTGTTAGCACCTTGGGCAGCGAAATAAATAATAAAGAGGAGATGCTGGCAGGCTTTAACAAAGCTTCAGGATTCTTGCGCAAGGAACTTGCGTCCCACTTAAAATTGAAATATACACCGCAACTCAGCTTTCATTATGATGATTCCATCGAGCGAGGAGCAAGGTTGCTCAAATTAATGGGGGAACTAACCACCACTGAATAGCTCTATTCGGTTTTCGCTGATATCGCTTCGAAGGTATTGACATTAGTACCTATAAATATGTATAAATTGGTATATAAAGGGGATCTGCCCTGTGCACGGAACCAAGGTATTTAGAATGGGTAAGGCCTAATTCCCATAGCAAGTTTTCCGCATTTATGAAATGGAGGCGAGAATGGGAACAATAAATGTAGCCATCATAGGTGTTGGTAATTGTGCCTCTTCCTTAGTGCAAGGAATTCACTACTACAAGGACGCTAAGGAAGATGAGTTTGTCCCCGGTTTAATGCATGTCAACCTGGGAGGCTATCATATAGCTGATATCAACTTCGTGGCTGCCTTTGATATTGATAAAAACAAAGTAGGCAAGGATTTAGCTCAGGCTATTTTCACTAAACCAAACAACACAATTAAATTTTGTGATGTGCCTAAGACAGGCATCCGAGTTGAGCGGGGTATGACCCACGATGGACTGGGCAAGTATTTGTCTCAAATTATCACCAAGGCGCCAGGTCCGACTGCTAACATTGTAGATATACTCAAGAAGACCAAAACTGACGTAGTGATTAATTATCTGCCTGTAGGGAGCGAAGAGGCAACTAAATGGTATGTAGAGCAAGTGCTAGCTGCCGGCTGTGGCTTCATCAATTGTATACCTGTTTTTATTGCTCGTGAGTCTTATTGGCAAAATCGATTTGCCGAGCGCGGACTACCCGTTATTGGCGATGATATTAAGTCCCAGGTTGGTGCTACCATTACCCATAGGATATTAACCAGGCTTTTCCGCGACCGCGGCGTCAAGTTAGAACGAACCTACCAACTGAACTTTGGTGGCAATACCGATTTCTACAATATGCTGGAACGAGAGCGCCTGGAATCTAAGAAGATTTCCAAGACCAATGCCGTTACTTCGCAGTTAGACTACGCTCTTGATCCTGATAACATCCACGTTGGTCCCAGCGATTATGTGCCCTGGCTAGCCGACCGCAAATTTTGTTACCTGCAAATGGAAGGTCGTACCTTCGGCGATGTACCTCTAAAGCTAGAGCTAAAGCTGGAGGTATGGGATAGTCCTAATTCAGCCGGGGTAGTTATTGATGCCATAAGATGCTGTAAACTAGCCCTGGACCGTGGCTTAAGCGGGACCATAGTGGGGCCATCAGCTTATTTTATGAAGTCTCCACCTATTCAATATTCTGACGAGGAAGCTCGTGTAAAAACAGAGACATTTATCACAGGACAAGGGCAAGAATGTCCCATCTCTCTGCCCGAGCTAGAGTCAGCTGAAATTGAGGGATAAACCGCCTTTGTGCCAAAAGTGCTAACTTCAAACAACGCATCTTAAAAATAAATCTATATGTGACCTTAGTTAGTGGAGCTTACTACGTTTGATAAAGGTGGCAAATTGCCTGAGGTTTCCCTCTCCACCATGTGGGCTAAAGGTAGATTTAGCCACATGGCAGGATTTGCCACCAAAGCTAAAGAATTGGGCTTTACTCACATAGAAGCAAATGCCTCAATTTCCCCACAAATGCTTAGCGAACTTATCGAGGCCGCAGTTCCTATTTCAAGCATTCATTCTCCCTGCCCGGCAGTATTGTCATCCAGAGGAATCCCCATAAGTAGCCTTTCCTTAAGTTCTCTGGACGAGAGCGAGCGAATGGAGGCCGTTAGCTTTACCAAGCAAACGATAGACCTTGCGGCAAATGTGAGGGCCAGGGCTATTGTTCTTCATATGGGTGAAGTGCCAATTGACCTGAGTTTACAAGATAGGCTGTATAAGCTTCACGATGGAGGCTACGCTCAAACCAAAGAATATAGCCAGGCTAAAGAAGAGCTAGTTTACCAACGCATTTCCCAAGCTCTTCCTTACCTTGATGCAGCGAGAAAAAGTCTTCAAGAGCTTAGTGAATATAGCCGGCAAAAGGGTATAATGCTGGGACTTGAGACCAGATTCCATCTTAACGAGATACCAAATATGGACGAAATGGCAGAGCTACTTAACGAAGTATCAGAAAGCCTGGTGGGCTACTGGCATGACGTAGGGCATGCTGAAGTGCAACAGCAGCTTGGATTTAGCTTGCATGAAGAATGGCTTTCACGGTTCAAAGACAGGATGGTCGGCATCCACTTACACGACATTCTTGGCATTTCCGATCACCATGCCCCAGGAAAGGGAGACATGAATTGGGAAATGGTGGCCAAATATTTACCTCCGGGAATAGTAAAGGTTTGCGAAATCGGCGAGTGGAATGACGAAGAGCAAATGCAAGGAGTAGTCAATCTTCTTCAAAAGAAAGGGATAGTAAACTAGCTGGAAGAGCTAAATGAATTTAATAGATATTCGACGGAATTTAGCCTATCGTATTACCGATCCCATAGTCGGGATTTTGAGTAAAAGCGGGATAACGCCCAATGCTCTTACCCTTATCAACCTGGCTCTGAATATAGTTGCGGCCTATGCTATCGCTACGGGGCACTTTCTTCTTGGCGGGGTTTTAGTCCTAGTTTCAGGCTTATTTGACCTCCTCGACGGAGCCTTAGCTCGCTTCACCAAGCAAACTACAAGGTTTGGCGCCATTCTGGATTCAACGGTTGACCGCATCTCTGAAGCTGCGATACTCTGCGGTCTCCTGATTTGGTATGTACCACAAGAAGGCGCCAGCTTAAAAATCGTACTTATTTTTGTTGTTTTAATTGGTTCCTTCCTGGTCAGCTATATAAGGGCTAGGGCAGAAGGACTCGGCTTGCAATGTCAGGTTGGCTTGTTTACTAGAGCAGAACGGGTTATAGTATTAGCAATAGGTTTGCTGATAAATCAGATTTTTATTGCTTTATGTGTTCTGGTGGTCTTTGTCTCTATCACTGTAGTTCAAAGGTTAGTTTACCTATGGAAGCAAGGAAAAATTAAAGGTGATTAAGTGGCTGTTATAGTTATTGTGGGAGGGCAGTGGGGTGATGAAGGTAAAGGAAAGATAATTGACCTCTTAGCTGAGAAAGCGCAGATAGTAGCTCGTTTCTCCGGGGGAGATAATGCTGGCCACACTGTGATCAACCCTTATGGCGAGTTCCGGCTGCATCTTGTCCCTTCGGGCATTTTTAACCCCCATGTAACTTGCATTATTGGCAATGGCGTAGCTATTAACCCAGCAGTACTTCTTGGAGAAATAGACGACCTGCGCAATCATGGTGTCGATACAAGTCGCCTCTTTATTAGTGACCGTGCTCACCTAGTCATGCCCTATCATACTCTTCTCGACGCACTGGAAGAGGAAAGGCGTAGTAAAGGAGCATTGGGTACTACCCGCAGAGGAATTGGTCCTGTTTTTGCCGATAAAGTAGCCCGTTTGGGAATTCGTGTTGGAGATTTATTAGATAAGGATACATTTTGGGGCCGCTTGAGTGCAGCTCTTGAGTTTAAGAATATTATTTTGACAAAAGTATACCAGGTCTCACCCCTATCGTTGGAAGAAACTTATGACCAATACTGTCATTATGGGGAGCAGCTAGCTCCTTTTATCCGGGAAACTAGTTCTATAATTCGCGAAGCGGCGACAAAAGGAGAGTTTGTTTTATTAGAAGGTGCCCAGGGAGCTTTACTTGACCCTGACTTTGGCACCTACCCCTATGTGACCTCTTCTTCACCGTTGGCCGGGGCAGGCTGTATTGGAACAGGCCTGGGCCCGAGGCAAATCGATCGTGTGGTGGGTGTGTTTAAAGCATACAGCACTAGAGTCGGGGCCGGACCCATGCCCACAGAGCTCAAGGACGAAATTGGTGACTTTATCCGGGAAAAGGCTCATGAGTATGGTGCTACCACGGGAAGGCCACGAAGATGCGGTTGGTTTGATGCTGTGGCAGGTCGTTTCAGCGTTCAAATAAATGGCCTTAGTGATATAGCTCTAACTCACCTCGATATCTACGATGGCTTCCCCTCAATTAAAATATGCACCGCCTACAAACTTAATGACGAGGTCCTAACTTCTTTCCCTAGAGATGTAGCCATATTGGAAAAATGCCAACCTATTTACGAAGAATTGGATGGTTGGCAAGAATCAATAAGTGGAATTCGAAATTTTGAAAAGCTGCCGATGGGAGCTCGCAATTATATGTCCCGGCTTGAAGACCTCCTTTCCTGCCCCATCAGCCTCGTTTCCGTAGGACCAGATAGGAGGCAAATAATATTGGTTAAAGACTTCTTCGCCCGATAACCATCAGCCATCAGCCCTTGGGGATAGGCAAATCTATCTTATAGTTCTTTAGTGTCGCCTGTATAAGATCGGCTGATTTCTCATCAGGCTCAATTAGAGGCAAGCGAGGTTTACCCACTGAAAAACCTACATAATTCAGAGCCCACTTGACAGGCATAGGATTAGAAACGATGAACAGGACATTTACCAGAGGTAATAAGTGTCGGTGGATCTTGGCTGCTTCTTGAGGTTTACCGTCAAGGAACTTTTCCATCATGTCCTTTATCTGGATTCCTACTAGATGAGAGGCGACGCTAATCACGCCATAACCGCCCAAAGCGAGTATGGGGAAGGTATCACTGTCATTGCCGCTGTAAACTAAGAAATCCTCTTTTGCTCTATGAATAATCTCAACTATCTGCCCAAGATTGCCACTGGCTTCCTTCACGCCCACAATATTATCAATTTGGCTCAGCTTGATTACCGTATCGGCAGCGAGGTTGGTAACCGTACGTGATGGCACATTATAGAGGATGCAAGGCAAGGTAGTACTCTGGGCAATGGCTTTAAAATGCTCCCACAAACCTTGCTGGGTTGGCCGATTATAATAGGGAACTACCAAGAGACAAGCATCGACACCAGTTTTCTCCGCTTCCTTAGTTAATTCTTGGCTTTCTTTTGTATTATAGCTGCCTGTGCCAGCTACTACCGTTCCACGGTTACCCAACGCTGATTTCGTTTCAGCGAAAAGCCGTAGTTTCTCTTCCCTGCTCAGAGTAGGAGACTCGCCAGTGGTACCCGAGACCACCACTCCATCACTACCCGAATCCAGTAAAGATAGTGCCAGTCTCCTGGCTTGTTGATAGTCAACCTCGCCCTGAGCATCAAAAGGCGTAACCATAGCTGTTAATAAGCGACCCAGCCTATTTTTACCCCCCAAATTCAAAGAGCTTTTGAGAACCCCTGGCCTATTCATTTAAACTAGCTAAACTCTTCTTAAGGCTTATCCAACCCCTCTCTATCCCCTCCTCAGCAATTTGTACAGCATTTAGCGCTGCCCCTTTACGCAGATTATCAGCCACTATCCACATAACAAGTCCGTTGGGATGCGAGATATCTTTTCTAATTCGGCCTACAAATACATGATCTGACCCACTAGCAGCCCAGGGTTGAGGGTAAAAACTGACGGTGGGGTCGTCAAGTACCCTGACTCCAGGAGCTTGAGCCAAAATCCTCCTTGCCTCTTCAGAGGTGATGAGCGAACTGAATTCTACGTTAACTGCTTCACTATGCCCAAAGTAAACGGGGACTCGGACGCAACTAGCCGAAATAGCTATGTCTTCAGCATGCAGTATCTTCCGCGTTTCTTCCACCATTTTTTGTTCTTCTTTAGTATATCCATTATCCAAAAAGACATCGATTTCTGGCAGTACATTAAAGGCTATTTGATGAGAGTAGACGTGAGGACAAATACGGCGCCCCTCCAAAGCTAACCGCGATTGATTTGCCAGTTCTTGCATGGCAGCAGCGCCACTACTTGATACTGCCTGGTAGGTGCTTACCACAATTCGCTTTATGGGATTGAGCCTGTGCAAGGGATAAAGCGCTACCACCATTTGGATTGTGGAGCAATTCGGACTGGCAATTATCCCCTTATGCCATTCTATATCCTCAGGATTGACCTCTGGGACAACCAGAGGCACTGCAGGGTCCATCCTGAAAGCAGTACTATTATCGATGACCACTGCTCCAGCTTCAGCAGCCCAGGGCGATAACCTCCGACTAATATCAGCACCAGCAGAGAAAAAGGCAATATCAACATTGCGAAACGCCTCTGGTTTCGCTTTCCTAACTTCAATTCTTTGATGATTAAAGAGGAGTTTCGCCCCTGAAGAATGCTCAGGGACTAGTAATCGGATGGAAGCTACGGGGAATTTACGCTGCTCAAGTACCTTAATAATTTCTTGCCCTACAATGTCGGTAGCGTCAACAATAGCTACATCGAATCCTTCCATGGCTTTTCCTACAGCTTTAGCAAGGCATCCAACCCGTAAGTTAGCCCTTTGCGTTTTTTCACTTCCTTAATTGCCAGAATAACGCCAGGCAGGTAACACTCCCGACTTATAGTATTGTGACGTAAGCTTAGAGTTTCACCCGCTCCGCTAAATATAATTTCTTGTCCAGCCATAAATCCCGGCAACCTCAAGCTATGGATAGCTATGCCATCCATCTGTCCTCCTCTGGTATTGCTGAGTACTTCACGTGTAACTTCAGGATAAATGAATGGTTTACCATGCGTTTGCGACATTGCTCTGGCTGTAGCTATAGCAGTCCCTGAAGGAGCATCAGCCTTTTTATCATGATGCATTTCGACAATTTCGGCGTGGTCGAAAAACTTAGCAGCAAATTTTGATAGATGTATCAAAAGTGCTGCCCCCAGAGAAAAATTGGGGGCCACTACTGCCCCTACCTTACTGGCCTGGCATAATTGTCCAATTTCTGCCAAATTCTCTTCAGAAAGGCCTGAGGTGCCTATAACCATATTAACTTTTTGTTTAATAGCAATGCGAGCGGCTGCCATGGAAACCTCGGCATTAGTGAAATCTACCACCACATCAGCGTTGCAGCTCCTTAAAAGCGAGTCTAAATCGGAAGAAAAGGGTATCAGCTCGACAGCCTCAGCTAAAGGAAGATATTTCTGAGTTACTTCCTTTTCTACAGCACCCACTGCCTTTAACCCGGGCTCGCGAACCACGGCTTTAGTTATCTCTTGCCCCATCCTGCCTAAAGCGCCATTAATAACTACTCTTATGGGTTCTAAAAGGGAAGTCATGTTCCTTTCTCTCCCTCCAGCGGTGAAGTAATTTATGTCTTGTAATTGCCGCGTCGTTCGTCTTTACCATGTGGGTGAACAAATTTCTTCCGAGGATGTCCGGGAGCCGAGGAATCCTCAACCCGGGCACCAGGAAGACGGGAAAGTCCTTCAACTACTGCTTTGCGCGATAAATTTATTCTACCAGAGTTGTCAGTTCCGATGACTTTCACCATTATCTCATCACCCACTTTAACCACATCTTCGACCTGGGATACATGGTAGTTAGCAAGCTCGCTGATATGGACGAGGCCCTCCTTCCCCGGCAAGATTTCTACCATGGCACCAAAATTGAACAGCCTGGTCACTTTTCCAGTGTAAACCTCTCCTTGCTCCACTTCCCGGGTTAAACCCTCTATTATTTTGATTGCTTTCTGGGCTGCCTCTTCGTTTGGAGAGCCAACGATAACCGTACCATCATTCTTTATATCTATACTTGTCTTGGTTTCATCTATAATAGACCTTATAACCCTACCCCCAGGACCAATGACGCTCCCAATCTTACTCTGCTCGATCGTCATTTCATACATCCTGGGAGCATAGGGACTAAGCTCAGAGCGACTAGCACTAATAGCTAAACCCATTTTCTCCAGTATTTCCAACCTTGCCTCACGAGCCTGACTTAAGGCTTCAGCTAGTATGCCATAATCTATCCCCTGCAGCTTGATATCAAGCTGCAAAGCCGTGAGCCCACGAGCCGTGCCAGCCACTTTGAAATCCATGTCACCATAGGCATCTTCCACACCCACAATGTCAGTTAGAACAACATAGTCCTCATCCTTTCCGGTAACTAAACCCATGGCTATCCCAGCCACAGACGCCTTGATAGGTACACCAGCATCCATCAGGGAGAGGGTCGAGGCACAAGCGCTAGCCATAGATGTGCTTCCTTGAGAACTAAGCACTTCGGAAACCAGACGTAGGGTGTAAGGGAAATCCTCCTCTGACGGCAATACTGGTGCAATAGCCCGTTCCACTAAAGCGCCATGCCCAATCTCGCGCCTCCCTGTTGTTCCTATTCGTTTCACTTCACCAGTAGAAAATGGAGGGAAATTATAATGATGCATAAAGCGTTTAGTTTCCTCCAGACCTAAGCCATCCAATAACTGCTCCCGCCTTGTAGGCCCCAAAGTTGTAATAGTCAACACCTGTGTTTCCCCACGGGCAAATAATCCTGAGCCATGGGTGCGAGGAAGGATACCAACTTCACAGCTAATAGGACGAATTTCTTTAGTTTGGCGGCCGTCCAAGTGTCGCCTCGTCTGCAATATTTTTTCCCTCACCGCAGCTCTAAGCTGGGTTTCAAAAGTAAAATTGATTTCATCTTCAGAAAAAGAATCAACCAACTTGTCCCTTGTTTCTTCCTTGAGAGACGTCAAAGCCTTCTCTCTTTGCAGTTTCTCTGTTTCCTCTAGAACCTGGCTTAATTTCTCACCAAGTATGGAAGCGATTTGAGATGAAAGCTCGGGAGCAAGCTCCTTAGATTTGATTTCTATCTTGGCTTTGCCGCAAATTCGCCTTAGCTCTTCCTGAAGCTCAATGACCTCCTGATTCACCTCGTGTCCTAGCTTAATTGCCCCTAGCACTATTTCTTCGGAAACTTCCCTGGCACCTGCTTCCACCATTACAACGTTTTCTTTACTGCTAGCAACAAGCAAGTCAAGCAAGCTATCTTCCATTTGGGGCAGGGTGGGATTCACAACTAAAGCATCATCTATGTAGCCAATATGTATTGCTGATATAGGACCAAAGAACGGGATATCCGATAATGTCAAGGCTGCTGAAGCGCCAATAAGGGCGCAAATATCAGGGTCATTTTCTTGGTCAACAGATAGCACTGTCGCCACAACTTGAACATCATAATGAAACTCCTTGGAAAAAAGAGGGCGCAGGGAGCGATCGATGAGCCGACTAGTTATAACCGCTTCCTCCGTAGGACGTCCTTCTCGCCTGATGAAGCTGCCCGGTATTTTACCCGCAGCATAGAGCCTTTCTTCGTAATCCACTGTTAGAGGCACAAAATCAATTCCCTCTCGGGGCTCAGAGCTTACACAGGCAGTAACCAAGACAACCGTGTTGCCATACTGAACAGCAACAGCACCATGGGCTTGCTGAGCGAATTTCCCTATCTGAATGCTAAGCGCCCTACCAGCTACTGAACGCTCTAAAACATCAGACATATTATTCCTTCAAACCCAATCTGGCAATAAGAGAATGATACCGCTCGGGCGCCGTCCTGTTCAAGTAGCCCAAAAAACGCCTCCGCTTCCCTATCACCCCATGGAGCGCATGTCGGGTGTGCCGATCCTGGGGATACAACTTAAGATGCTCCGTTAATCGATTTATCCTCTCGTTAAGCAAAGCCACCTGGACCTCGACAGACCCACTATCATTTTCCTTAAGTCTAAATTGGGTGATGATTTCCCCTTTTTTTTCTTTGTCCACTGTTATAGACTCCCTAACTTAGTAATGTCGTATATCATATCACGACAAAAAAATCTTGTATAGAAATTGACCAAAAGAGCGGGATGCTTTATAATTGGTTAGTAAAGGCAACTTTTTATGCACGAAAGTTGCGGTGTTTTTGGAGTTTACGCCCCGGGCATAAATGTAGCTCAGACGGCTTTTTTTGCCCTCTTTGCTTTACAACATCGTGGTCAAGAAAGTGCCGGCATCGCTGTCACTGATGGCAACGGAATAAAAATACATACCCGTATGGGATTAGTCTCCCAGGCATTCACGGAAACTGACCTCGCTTTGCTCACAGGACATATTAGCATCGGGCATAACCGCTACTCCACTACAGGCTCAAACAGACCCGCGAATGCCCAGCCCATTATAGTGAAATCAGAAGGGTTGACCATTGCCCTGGCACATAACGGCAATATCATCAACTCCAAACTGCTCCACGATGAACTCCAGGAGCGCGGCTATGATTTTCACACTAGCACTGATTCTGAAGTCATCGCCAACCTGATTTTGTCCTCCCCCGGCCAGAACTGGCAAGAAAAAATAGAACATGCCATGTACCGCCTCCAAGGAGCTTATTCCTTAGTAATCTTAACTGAAGATAAGCTGATCGGAGTTCGTGACTCCTTCGGCGTTCGTCCTCTTTGTCTCGGAGCCATTGACGGCGGATGGAGCATCGCCTCGGAAAGTTGCGCCTTAGACCATATAGGTGCCCAATTCGTAAGGGAAATCGAACCCGGGGAAATTGTAGTCATTGATAGCCAGGGAGTGAAGAGTTTTAAGAAGGAAGATGGTAAAAAGGCCTTATGCATCTTTGAATACATTTACTTCGCCCGTCCCGACAGCATCATCCAAGGCAAGCTACTCTACCCGACAAGGGAAGCCATGGGTAGAATACTGGCTGAAGAATATCCTGTTGATGCTGATTTCGTCATGGGTGTTCCTGATTCAGCTACTGCCGCCGGCATTGGCTATTCTAATGCCTCAGGTATCCCGTATTGCGAAGGCCTGTTAAAAAACCGCTATGTAGGACGTACCTTTATTGAGCCTGAGCAAAGGATACGAGAGCTTGGCGTCCAATTAAAATTCAACCCCCTTTCCCGCATAATTGCTGGGAAAAGGTTAGTAGTCGTCGACGACAGTATTGTTCGTGGCACCACTACTCCTCATGTGGTTAGTCTGCTCAAAAAAGCAGGTGCTGCAGAGGTTCATCTCCGCATCTGCGCCCCCCCTATCCGCTACCCCTGCTTCTTTGGAGTAGATATGGCCACTAAATGGGAACTCATCGCCGCGAGGAAAACTGTCCCGGAAATCAAGGAATACCTCGGTGCTGACTCGCTGGGATACCTTAGCCTTGATGGCTTAATTCGAGCTGTGGACCTGCCCAGAGATATTTTCTGCCTTGCTTGCTTTACTGGAGCATACCCCATTCCAATCCAAATAGAAATGGACAAACTGGCTTTAGAAGCACTTCACCAGGAGAACCTCATTGAAATCGACCACTAAGGAGGCTTATGCCCTCGCTGGTGTAGATGTTTCTCTTGCCAATAAAGTAAAGAAAATCGTTGCCCGGCAAGCTCGAGCTACTTTTCGACCCGAAGTCATTGGCTCAGAATTTTTCGGCAGTATGTTCCAGCTCAAAGGATATGACGAGCCGGTTTTAGTCTCCAGCACTGATGGAGTAGGCACCAAGCTCAAAATAGCCTCGCTTTTGGGCAAAAACGATACCGTAGGCATGGACATCGTCAACCACTGCGTGAACGATATCCTTTGTTGTGGCGCCGAGCCCCTTTTCTTCCTCGACTATATTGCCATGGGCAAACTTAGGCCTGAGCAAATAGAAGCCATCATTTCGGGTATAGTCCAGGCCTGCCGAGAAGCTGGCTGTTCGTTAATTGGCGGTGAAACCGCCGAGATGCCCGGCATATACTCCCAGAGAAGCTATGACTTGGTGGGTTTCATTGTCGGAGTGGTGGAAAAAAGGAATATCATTGACGGCAGTTCCATTGTTCCAGATGACGTAATCCTTGGCCTGCCTTCCTCTGGTTTACATACCAATGGTTATTCATTGGCGCGAAGAGTCTTTGGTATAGATGCTAACCCTTCGTGCTTAAACAAATTTTATCCTGAACTAGGAAAGAGCCTCGGTGAAGAATTGCTCCAGGTCCACCGTTGCTACTATCCGCAACTTAAGCCAGCCTTGCCATTGATTAAAGGTATAGCTCATATTACCGGTGGCAGCTTTATTGGGAATATACCTCGCATTCTATCCCAAGGCGTTGCCGCTCATCTTCATAAAGATTCCTGGGATATACCGCCAATTTTCAAGCTCATCCAAGAAAACGGCGATATAGAAGAAGCGGAAATGTATCGAGTGTTCAACATGGGGGTAGGCATGACCATTGTTTGTTCCCCCCAGCAGGTAGCCAAGATTGTCAGTATCTTGCCCCAGGCTAAAGCTATCGGCGAGATAATTAAGAGAGAAGACGAGGAAAGAGCAATAATAAATTAAAGGAGGTCCTGTGCGCGCCCTAATTAGTGTTTCGGATAAATCAGGCGTGGTTGATTTTGCCCGAGGTCTAAAAGAGCTGGGCATTGAGATATTCAGCACCGGTGGAACCAAGAAGTCTTTAGAGGCTGCTGGAGTAAAAATACATAGCGTCTCGGAGCTTACTGGCTTTCCTGAGATCCTCGATGGCCGGGTGAAGACTTTGCATCCCGCAGTGCATGGAGGCATCTTAGCCCGACGTGACCTTCCCCAGCATCTATCCGAGCTAACCAAGAACCGCATTGAGCCCATTGACATGGTAGTGGTCAACCTTTATCCCTTTGTGGAAACGGTGAGCAAGGCCGGGGTTTCCTTAGACGAGGCACTAGAGAACATCGATATCGGCGGACCAAGCATGCTTCGCTCCGCAGCCAAAAATTTCCCCTCTGTCCTGGTGGTAGTCGACCCCGGGGATTACGATACAATCCTGCAAAAGCTGCGCCAGGGCAATGTGGATTCAGAACATAGGAAGCGGTTAGCCCAGAAAGCTTTCCAGCATGTTGCTCTTTATGATACGGCCATCGCCCAATACCTTAACGAAGAAGCCTTTCCCGAAGAGATGACCATAGCCTTAAAGAAGAGCCATAACCTTCGCTATGGCGAGAATCCCCATCAGCAAGCTGCCTTTTACCTTGAGCAAAATGTGAGACGAAGACAAGACGGCCTGGCATCGCTGGAACAGCTCGGCGGGCCCGAAATTTCCTTCAATAACCTTCTCGATTTAGATGCTGCTTTAAACGTGTTGAGCGATTTTACTGCTCCCACCATTGCCATAATGAAACACAATAATTCCTGCGGACTTGCCTCCCATAATGATTTAGCCGAGGCTTATCGACGGGCTTTGACCGGCGACCCTGTAGCTTCCTTTGGCGGCGTAGTTGCCAGCAACCGAAGCATAGATTTAGCTACCGCCAGGGAAATAGATAAGACTCATTACGACGCCGTTGTTGCTCAGGAATATCAGAAGGAGGCCTTGGAATTACTGGGAAGGAAACAAAGTCTGCGCCTTGTTAAAGTTGCCCCCTATCATCATCCTTCACCCTCCGAATCGTGCTTCGATTTCCGTTACATCAGAAGTGGTTTCCTGGTGCAAGCGCCAGACCTGCTAACCGAGTCGGAGCTTCAGCCCCGCACAGTAAGCAAGCGCCAGCCTTCAGATGCCGAGTTATCAGACCTGCTCTTTGCCTGGAAGGCGGTTAAGGGCATAAAATCCAACGCCATAGTTATCGCCAAGGACAAAACATTGTTAGGCATGGGAGCCGGACAGCCGAGCCGGGTGGTAAGCGTTGAGCTAGCTTTAAAAAGAGCTGGCGAGCGAGCTAAAGACAGCGTCCTTGCCTCAGACGCCTTCTTCCCTTTTACCGATGGCCCGGAATTGGCAATCAAGCACGGAGTTACCGCCATTATCCAGCCCGGTGGCTCGGTAAGAGATAAAGAGGTAATTGAGCTGGCAGACAAGTATAATGTAGCCATGGTATTTACCGGTGTTCGCCACTTCAGACACTGACCTGGGCAAACACAAAACCCTTTAGCTCTAAATATTCAGAAACTGGGAGTTGGAATCTGTTATTTAGAAATTAGTGCTTAGAGTTCATAGAGATGAAGTAAGCGAGAAATGTTTTGGTGATGCCATGGCTAGAGTAGTAATTGTATCAGACATGTTACGTGGCTTTCTCGAGGAAGGTTATCCACTTTATTGCAGCATCGAGGCCCGTAGTATCATACCCAATATCCAGAAATTACTGGAGCGTGAGTTAGAACAGGGCTCGATAATCTTCTATTTATGTGACCACCACATACCCAACGACCCAGAATTCAAAATGTTCCCGCCCCATTGCATTGAAGGTACTGAGGAAGCTGAACTCATACCCGAGCTTTTGCAATATCCCGGTGAAATAATACCCAAAAGAACTTTCAGCAGTTTCTACAACACTTCTTTAGACAAGAAACTGGAGGCAATCAAGCCCGAAACCATAGTCGTCTGCGGCGTAACCACCCATATTTGTGTTCTGAACGCAGTAATTGATGCCAGAAACAGAGGCTATGAAGTTGAAGTCCCCGTTGATTGTGTTGCTTCCTTCGACAAAAAAGCTCACTTCTTCGCCCTGGACTATATGGAGAGGGTGCTTGGAGCCAAGCTTGTTAAACCCTTAGTTAAGGTTTCTCCGCCTCGTTTCGAAATTCCCGATTCATGGTTGAACGGGGAAACTGCCGACATCTATTTTCCCCGCACCGTGGAAATACTTAAGAAAGAGGGGATTAATCCCGTAGCAACTATGGAGGTATTTCCTCGCCGAGCTGGTATCTTGTGCGGCATAGAAGAAGTTAAATCTTTGCTCGCCGAAGTTCTTCCTGAGGATAATTGTGAAGTATGGGCGTTATCTCAAGGCGAGCCTTTCGACAGAAAAGAGGTAGTCTTGCGCATAAAAGCCCCTTATCAAAGCTACGGAACTTATGAAACAGCTTATCTAGGCATACTCTCCCATTGCAGCGGCTGGGCCACCGCTGCCCGAGAATGCGTTGATGCTGCCCGAGGCATTCCTGTCATCAGCTTTGGGGCCCGCCATGTCCACCCCTCAGTGGTCGGCATTATGGAATACTCCGCTATAGTCGGAGGCTGCACTGGCTGCGCCAGTACCGCTGGAGCAAAACTTGCCG
>Ga0209979_1000344_pt1 | contig 65498 bp, 50 predicted proteins | sample AnhtaG_FD_183114 | JGI IMG/M metagenome (GOLD analysis project Ga0209979, IMG submission 183114) | Deep subsurface microbial communities from Anholt, Denmark to uncover new lineages of life (NeLLi) - Anholt_01485 metaG (SPAdes) (version 2) | ecosystem: Environmental > Aquatic > Marine > Oceanic...
TATCAGGCACTCGTCATTCCCACGAAGGTGGGAATCCAGTATTTCTGGCTACTTCAGGCTTCTGGATTCCCGCTTCCGCGGGAATGACGGTCATCTTTGCGACATCACATAGATGACAGGACACTAGTGGGTTCCTGTCGCTATCCAACAGATAGGCTTCCACCTTGATTCCGTCGAGGTCCACACTTGCTCCATATTTTTTCATGTTCACGTCTTCCTCATCGATTCACTTAAAGAGTCCCAGGTTTCGAACACAGTAAAAATATTTTCGGGTTTCGCTTCGAGGCCGAACTCACACTGGGCAATGACACCGCCTTCCGCATATAGTCCGTACCACACCTGGTGAACTGCCTGTACAATATCTTCTCTCGATCCATATGACAAGAGCTGCTGCCGATCAATTTCTCCCCAAAAAGTAATCTCCCCGCGGCACAATTCGCCAAGTTCCTTAACCCCCATGCAGAAAATCTGGCTGTTCAGGGCATCGATTCCAATCTCAATCAAATCGGGAATGATATTCATGATGTATCCATCAGAATGCATAAATACATATTTCCCATAATGGCGGGCAATCTCTACGTATTCCCGATACATGGGTTTAAATATTCGGCGGAAGATGTCTGGAGAGGTTATCATGGCATTTTGCGTCCCCCAATCATCCATCAGGGATATTGCATCCACATCGGTCCTTGCCCAAACTTCAACTTCTTTTCGGTACAGATTGTGAATTCGGTCTAGCAGCACAAAGAGCTCAGGAGGCTGTTCCATCAGGTCAATAAGGCCCTGTTCCATAGTCCGGATGAATTGAAATCTCTCAAATGGTCTCTGGACAGTTCCAGCAATGACAAACCGATCGCTTTTTTTACAGAATGCGTTAACTTCTTCTCGGTCAAGGCTGAGAACAGATTCTGGCACATTAAATTTATCGAGATCTTTCCAATTGGCAACAAGAGGCTCTCGAACGATCCCGATGATCCCACTCTGGGAGCTGTTAAAAACGCATCCCCATTCATCAATATATGTTCCAAAACCGTATCGGTCACCTACTGTTCCCAAGGACTCCTTATAAACTGCAGGTGCCGGCACAATATCATCAGGATAGATATTATGCAGCCAATGGACAGATTCCGGATAATGTTTCTCTGCCCAAGGTAAAATCCAAACCTGGCGGGGAATTCTTTCTGGCGAATCGAAGGTTAACGTCTTCTGAACAAGCTTCCGAGATTCCATGATTAGTGTAACTCCTAAGCTTTGGGGGAAATCCCACCTGGAAAAAAGCGATAATTGCGGAGGTCGAATGCCCTTCCACGGCGAGCCCAGGAAAAGCTTGCTTCACTGGGAAGAATTCCTTTCTTATAGCAATCATAAAAAGCTTCAGCAAGGCCTTTTACCCAGCGCTGTCTATTCTTCACATCATCTTGAATCATTGATTCCGGAAACGACACAATATCAGGAGCCGATTCTTGAATACCATTCACACACAGTGTTTGTGAAAATGCAGCTTCTGGGCCGCAAATGATAATAGGGCTTGGTTCTCTAACCGCAGCAACTGCCTCTAAAAGCTTCCGGAATTGGTGGTCTGCTTCCGGCGAACCATAATGCTTCTCATTTCCCAGGTTATCCTTCGCAATAATATCATCCTTAAATTCCCCAAAAAAGACCGTAGCCTGTTCAAACTCAAAGGAAAACATAGGGCCTTGATCCTTAGGTATTGCATGTGAAGCATAAAATAAAAGTTCCACACCTTCATCTGTAAAAACGCGGCAGGCAATTGAGTCGAAATTTTCGATGGGATAGGCTCTGTAAAGCTCTGCTGTAACTTCTATAGGCTGAGCACTTGTATCGACCTGTTCACCCAAAACATAAAAAAGATTATGCAAAAAATGCGCCATCGCATTATTGGCCGGGCTGTCCAAAATCCAGCTGCCTTTATCATCTTTCTTCCTACCCGCCCAATTGTTTCTTTTATAGTAGCTCTCATCTCTCGGCCAAAGACAGAGCGTTTTCAGTCTAACTGGCTTCCCCAACAGCCCTAGACCAATATCTTTCTTCAGCGCTTGAATCGCATCAGAATAGGACCATTGGTAACCGATCATGACCCAACGGCGGGCAGTATCCTTTGTCTGGATCATTTGTTCGGCTTCTTGGACCGTTGCACCCAGAGGTTTCTCGCACAGCACATGGCTCCCATGCCGGAGCGCCTCACAAGTTTGGGGAACATGATAATGAATAGGAGAAGATATAAGGACAAGATCTGCAGATTGACCGCCTTCATAAAATTCTCTTAATGTACGATAGATAACAATTCCTCGAGTTTCTAATTCATGGACATACTCAGATCTTTCCGGAAAGGGATCAACTGCCGCCCGAAGGTCTATCGCATGAGTGGGAAATCCTTCCAACAGAGCCTTTAGGTGATATTGGCCCATTCCTCCAATGCCAACCATAACTATAGAAACCGGTTTCTTTCCTTTACCTTCCATTATCTATTCTTACTCCTTTCCATCTTGCTCCTCACTTTTTACTCCTGCCTCCTAACTCCTTAAGGCAAGTTTAAGGTTTAATGTTTAAGGTTTTTTAAATTTAACATCAAGCCTCAAACAAATTTCTATTCTTGCCTTAAACCTTTAACCTTAAATTAGCCTTTATCGGCTTACAGCTTACGGCTTACGGCTTACGGCTTACAGCTTACGAAATTTAGTGTCCTGTCATCTATGTAATGTCGCAAAGATGACCGTCATTCCCGCGGAAGCGGGAATCCAGAAGCCTGAAGTAGCCAGAAATACTGGATTCCCACTACCTGCCTCCGCAGGCACAAGCTTCGTGGGAATGACAAGTGCCTGATACGATACTTCACGCATGACACGACACTAGTTCTTAGCTTTGAGTTTTGAGCTTTTGTTCCATCTTGCTCCTCACTCCTTACTTGGCTTTGAGTTTTTGTTCCATAAGGTCTGTCTCAAAAACTTCCTTCGTTGCCAGATCCACGGCCAGAGTTTTAATTTCAAACCCTTTGAGAGAAACATCTAATTTAAGTTTTAAAAAAGGTATTATAACAACAGTTTCTCGTGCTTTACCTGTTGGTTCAAAAAGGCGCATGATCAGCCAGTTGCTTTCTTCTGCCATCTTGACTGCCGTGACCTGAACCACAGCATCGTCTAAAGTAATACCAGGAAAAGGGTTTTTCCCTTTTCCCGGTGGAAAGCAGGAAAGCACCACAGGAGTTTCATTTTTTACAAGAGCTTCCCGGTCGACTTTTGAGAATCTCTCAGCAGCCTGGCCTCCATTTATCCAGTAACGGAAAATTCTCTCGCCTTGATCCATTCGAGGCTCAAACCGGTCTTGATGGGCGAGTGACATGGACTCATTTACAGTATCAGCTGAGTAAGCAGGAGAACGTAAAAGCGAAAGGCGGAGCTCGCCGTCGGCAAAATCAAAACCATATGTTCCGCTATTGATGACTGTCAGCGCGCATTTTCTGTCAGATGATGTAACCCCAACCCATTTTTGGGCAACCAGTTCCTCTCCCTCTTTACTGAAATTCTCCACGCCATATGCCACCTGACCTTTGCAGTTACCATTCTGAAAAGTGGTTGGCACAGAGAGTTTAAGCATTCGGTCTTTTTCATTCCAGAACACACGGAGTTCCACCCCAAATTCACTTCCTTCTTTAGGGATCTTATAACGCTGACAAATGAACGAATCATTATATCTGAATAACGCTTCAACAACTGTTCGCATCTGGCCATCCTCTATGATCCGCACAGGCTCCAAATCAGCCAATGACACACCGGCAAAGCTGGCGCTCTCCCGCTTTGACATAAGATTAAAAAACCCTTCGACCTTCCTGAAAGAACGCACCTTCATTCCCCAAGGATCAGGAGAGTCCTCTATAACAAGGGAACGAAACGAGTTAGGCTTGAGAAGATCAATCCCATTTACCCTGTAGCTTTCCATCAATCCTGTCTTGGTATTGATAGCAATTTCTGCTGTATTGGATTGAAAGATCATAAGGGTTTCATCTTGTTTGCGGATTTTTAGCTTAGATTTTCCTTCTTTCATTCTACAGGAAAAACGGTTCATCTGGGCGGGTTTTAATTCAGCATGAAATACCACTCTTTTCCGCCAATCCAAAGAGAGGTTGCTGCTTTCCTTTTCCATTTGACAGGGAACAATTTTCCCTTGATTGTCTTTTACCTCTGGAATTGTAACAATGCCCCGGTCAAAATTTGGTTCGGCGGGCTGAAACTCGCAGATAATCGTTTCAATCACAGGATACGGGTGGGGATTATAGATAAAAACAGGAAATTCTTCCTCCTCAGGTTGAGACTGACCACTGAGCAGAGAAAAAAATGCTTTAGTTTTAAGGCGCGAAAGGATTTCCAAGCCATGGCCCATCCTTTGAAGGGCATGTGCTTCGACCTGGGGAATAGCTGAACCCGGAAGAATATCATGGAATTCGCAGAAGAGGAGGTCTTCCAGGACTTCATCAAGATCTTTCTTTGGGTAATCCATTAATTCCTGTAATGCGGCATTGGTGACCATTTTTTCCGTTAGAAAATAAGAATTCTCAAGCGCCCGGTGTCTTTGCTTGAGAAGAGCCATGCTTGAATAACAACCAACAGCCCAGGGATTGAGGTCCTTGGTATGATGGGGAAGTTTGTCCATCTTTTGACTCAATATTTCAAAATAGTCTTCTGGGACTGCGTGGCGCACATTCCATCCGGACCTCTCCTTTATAAGTTCACGGAGTTGTTCAAGGTCTTCCCTGGAAGGTCCGCCCCCATGGTCCCCGATACCCCAGAGCAGCATGCCTGTATCCTGTTCCGGGTTTTCCATCATCCATTTCTTGACCCGTTGGGCAGCCTTACCTTTTTGTGAATTGTAATGGTGCCTGGCACGATGTGCGAGGATTTTGGAACCATCGTATCCAATCCAGGCGAAATCATCCGCCGGTAGTTTGCACTCTTTGGTCCCGGGCCTGCAGAAAAGATATGAAGTATAGCCCGATTTCTTCAATATTTGCACAAGTCCCCGCGTATGCCCGAAGGGATCTAAATTTATGGCAGTTTTTGGTTCCACTCCAAATTTTTTCTTGAAATAATTCTTTCCAGCAAGAATTTGCCGCACAAAAGACTCTCCGCTCGGCATATTACAGTCAGGCTGCAAATACCATCCACCCATGATATGCCATTTCCTTTTCTTAACAAGCTGCTGAATCTTTCTAAAAAGTGCAGGCTCATAACTTTCGACCCACTTGTACAGAACAGCCTCATTATGGTTAAACACAAATTCCTCAAATTCTTCGCAAAGTTGAGCAGCTGTCCGGAAAGTTGAAAGAGCCTCGGCTGCTCCCTCCTCCCACTCCCATAACCAAACAGGATCTAGATGGGCATTACATACCAGATAAAGAGTCTTGGGTGGCATTTAATTCTCCATTAAACGATAACACTGAACATCCGGATGACCTTTCGAAGGGTCATCGTTGTAGAAATATTCCTTGACGTCTATCATTGTTTGTTTGTTTTACCGCTGGACCCGGCCTGTGGCATCTCCGGCGGCCAATCGTTCCACTTCCTGGACACTGGCCGAATTAAAGTCACCGTATATCGAATGTTTGAGGCAAGCAGCAGCAACTCCAAAAGATAGCGCCTCCTGATCGGTCTTGCCCTTCAGAATACTGTAAATCAGTCCTGCAGCAAAGGCATCGCCGGTCCCCACCCGGTCGACTATCCAGACGTGGTGCCTGGGGCTCTGAAAAAAGTTTATCCCGTCGAACAGACATGCCGACCAATAATTTTCTGATGCAGAGATGCTTTCCCGAAGGGTTATGGAAATCTTTTTAAAACCAAAACGCTTAAAAAGGGCTTTTACCAGTTTTTTGTAACCCTCAATATTCAGGTTCCCTGAAGCAACATCTGTTCCTTCCGGCTGTATACCGAAAATTCTAGTTGGATCTTCTTCATTACCGATAAGAATATCAACAAAAGGCATTAAATCTGTCATCACTGCCCTTGCCTTTTCTTCACTCCAGAGTTTCTTGCGAAAATTCAGATCCGCACTTACTGTAATTCCTTTCTTTTTTGCGATTTCCAATCCTTCGCGCAGGATAGCAGCCGCAGAATCACTCAAAGCAGGAGTGATTCCTGTCCAGTGGAACCATTTTGCATTAAATAGCACCTGCTCCCAGTTCAGATCGCCGGGTTCCATTTCAGAAAACGCTGAATGGGCACGATCGTAGATCACTCTTGACGGCCTTGGGCCAGAACCATGCTCTAGATAATATATCCCCATTCTATTCCCTTTTTGAACAATAAATTGCGTATTCACACCATACATTCTCAACGTATTAAAGGCATTTTCTCCGAGGTCATTATCAGGAAGGGCCGAAACAAAACAAGTATTAAGCCCAAACTGGGCCAGCGAAACAGCCACATTGGCTTCCGCCCCGCCAAAGTGCACATTAAAATCTCGCGTCTGCTGTAGACGAATGCCGGGAGGCGGTGACAGACGCATCATCATTTCTCCAAAGGTGACTACTTTAGGCACAAGTCCAAAATCAACTGGTTTTTCTGGTGAGGCCTTTGCAGCCTGTCTCGGTTGAGGCCTGAGCACATCTTTCCATTTTCCGATTTCTGCTTTCATTCTTTCAGGTTTATCCGTGTATTTTGTCAAGGCAGAGGCGCAGAAAATTCCCTTGGAATCTTTTCGTATCGCTTCTTTAAGAGTTTCTAGTGTAATTCCCCCCGTATAAATAATTGTAAGATCTTTATAGGGGCCCTTCCATGAAAGGGCCAGGTCTATGTTTGATATTCTTCCCGAAAAGGCAGGAAATAACTTATAAGTCCATTGATATGGATATTTTTGCTGCAGCTCCTCAAGAGAACAATCATATTCTTTTGCTTTCTGAACAAGCTGCTTGCCCACATCCGACAACCCCCCAGGGATACACATGATATCGTTCTTCACGCAAACCTCTACCACCGCTGGAATGTAGTCGGCAGACACGATCCCCCCAGCACCTGCACTTACAGCGTCCTCGGCTTGCTTGCGGGTCATAACAGTTCCCGTAAGCACAAGAGCATCTGGGTATTTCTTGAGGATGGCTCTAATCCCTTCAATGGCATATTCCGATCGAAGCGCAATCTCGAGGATTACCCCATGAGGTTCGAAAAGTTCATAGGCTGTAACACATTCATTTACACTTTTTGGCGTCAAAAGAGCCACCAGCTGATTTTCTCTTATTTTTACAAATATTCTTTCCGATTTTTTCATTGGCCATTCTCCCTTATTCAGTCTATTCCGTCTGTTCCGATTTTTAGTTTAAATTTTATTCAATCTTCAACCATTATTTCGGCTTACGGCTTATGAATATCTCCTTAAACCTTCAACCTTAAACCAGTATCTGTTCTTGCCTTAAACCTTCAACCTTAAACCATCTTGCGTATCACGATTTCCGAATGCTGTCATTTTTCTCGTTACCAATTACTAGTAACTAGATACAAGTTACCAATTTTACAGCCGAGAGATGTTCATACCTCCACTTACTTCGACAATTAGCCCGGTGGAATAGCCAAAATACCCTTTTGCAAGAGCAACAACAGCCTTGCCTATATCTTCTGGAAAACCCCACCGTTTTTGAGGAACAAGACCTTCTGCAATGAGTTTATCATATTTCTCCTGAACTGGAGCCGTCATATCTGTTTTTATTATGCCAGGACGAACTTCATACACATTTATTCCATACTCGGTTAACCGATCGGCAAAGATTCTTGCTGCCTGGCTGATGGCTGCCTTTGAAATACAATATTCTACCCTGGAAGGGGATGAAACATAAGCAGATATCGAAGAAATAAAAATGATACAAGGCTTCAGTTCAGGATTCTCCTTTACATATTTGATCATATGATTGGCAATTTTTTGAGTCAGAAAGAACGTTCCTCTCGTGTTGATAGAAAGAAGTCTGTCAAAACTCTCCGGAGTAGTCTCGAGAATATCCAATCTTTCTTCGGGTGCAACTCCTGCATTGTTCACAAGCACATCAATCCTTCCAAATCTATCCAGAGCTTGCTCAAGTATTTTTCCATGGTCATCCAAACAGGAAATATCCCCCTGGATGGGTAAAAAAGCAGCATTAAACTCTTCCACCTGTTGTTTTACTTCAAAAAGCCCGGCTTGTTTATTTTTTGGATCAAAAAATATATCGTTTCCTGCAACATCGAATCCATTCTTCGCCAGATCTAAGACAATCCCCCGGCCAATGCCGCGGCCAGCCCCTGTAACAAGAGCAGCCGGTCTATTTTTCATCATCATTTCTCCTGTTTTACAATATTATCCTTCATATACCCGTTCCTAACAAAGTATATTACCTTATCTTCGAAAAATAAAGTAGCTGCTGGATTCCTGCTCCCCGCTTTCGCGGGGACAAGTTTACACCTGCGAAGCTTGTGCCCGCGAAGGCGGGTAGCAGGTGCAGGAATGACAGACACTTACACTCAATCGTCATTCCCGCGGAGGCGGGAATCCATAGCTACTACCCACACTTATTGAGAAGTTACGTGATTTGTTTGTAACTTGGAATTTGAGTAGCTGGGGTCAAACCTTAACGTTGGACATTTCTAGTTAACAATTATTTAAATGCTCTTGTTATTATGTCCAATGTCAAGGTTTGACCCCAAACTACATTATACTTTGACATTAATTTTATCCCTTGATATATGTAGAAGAGGAGGTTTCCTATGGCATTATTATTAAACAGAGAAGAGGTAATATCAGTTTTAGATATGAAAGATTGTATGGATGTGGTTGAGAAAGCTTTTGGGGAACTTGCAAATGGAACAACAGTTTTGCCATTAAGGATAAATATACAACCACCTGATGGAACATCACTCTATATGCCGGCTTATCTAAAAGATATGGGGGCACTCGCATGCAAAATCGTTACTGTTTACAAAAATAACCCTAAAAAGTTTAATCTTCCAATAATAATCGGTAAAGTTCTGCTCCAGAATCCTGAGACGGGGGATGTAATTTGTATAATGGATGGAAGTTATTTAACTGCAGTAAGAACCGGTGCAGCATCTGGGGTTGCTACAAAATATCTAGCAAGAAAAGATAAAGACCAGATTGCAGGAATTTTTGGTGCAGGAGCACAGGCAAGAACACAGCTCTGGGCTGTAAGTGTAGCAAGGGATATTTCTAAAGCCTATGTGTATGATATTTTCGATGAGGCCGTTGATAAGCTTATTGTCGAAATGAGCAAAAAATTGAATATCGAAATAATAAAAAAAGACTCACCTGATAAAATCCTAGAAGCAGACATAATATGTACTGCGACCACTTCTGCCACACCCGTATTTGACGGGGCAAAAGTAAAAGAAGGTACACACATAAACGCAATTGGGAGTTATACTCCGGACACAAGAGAACTTGATACTGAAATAATCAGAAGGTCCAAACTCACAGGTGATTCCAAGGAAGTGTGTTTTAGTGAACCAGGAGATATTACAATCCCTTTAAAAGAAGGGTCTATTAATGCATCCCATTTCTATGCGGAATTGGGGGAAGTAATTGTCGGCAAAAAACATGGCAGAGTCGATGATAAGGAAATAACCATTTTTAAATCGAATGGACTGGCTATTCAAGATGCTGCTGCTGCAAAATTAGTCTATGAGAAAGCTATTAAAGCAGGAATAGGAGTCGAGGTAGAGATTTAAATTAATTTGAATTATTCGTAACTTCTCAATAAGTGTGGGTAGTAGCTATGGATTCCCGCCTCCGCGGGAATGACGATTGAGTGAAATGAATGATAAGGAGCAAATTATGACAGAGCAAAAGAAAGATTTACCAGGCCGGCCCAGGAAATTTTCCCGGCGCCATTTTATCGGCAGTGCTGCTGCCGCAGCAACAGCTTTATCTATGATGCCCGTCAAAGCTGTAACAAGGAATCAACGCCCCAAAACGGGCAAAGCCGGCTTTAAGCTCAGATATGCACCCTCTCTGGGCATGTTTGAAAAAAATGCGGGCAAAGATCCTATCGATCAGCTCAAATTCATGGCTGACCAGGGTTTCCGGGCAATGTTCGACAATGGTCTTATGAACCGTTCAAAACCGCAGCAGGAGGCCATAGCCCGAGAGATGAGCCGCCTCAACATGACTCTGGGCCCTTTTGTGGCCTATGCTGACTTCTCCAAGAAATCTTTTGTCACACAGGATAAAGAAATCCTCCGTATGCTGACTGAAAGGATGAAAGCAGCCATTGAGGTTGCCAAACGCGTTAACGGCAAATGGGCTCTGATCGTACCTGGCCGGTTTGATGAGGGCCTGGAATGGGAATACCAGACCGCCAATGTGATCGAAAATCTCAAGCTGTGCGCAGAAATCTGCGAGCCTTCAGGGCTGGTGATCGTAATCGAACCTTTAAACGCCTGGAAAAACCACCCAGGGCTCTTTTTGACTAAGATACCCCAGGCTTACCAGATCTGTAAAGCCGTGGGCAGTCCCAGCTGTAAGATTGTCAACGACCTCTATCACCAGCAGATTACTGAAGGCAACCTGATTCCCAATATCGACAGAGCCTGGGAAGAGATTGCAAGCTTCCACCTCGGTGATAATCCAGGACGCAAGGAACCCTTAACCGGTGAAATCAATTATAAGAACATTTTCAAGCATTTGCACAACAAAGGATATAAGGGAGTATTATGTATGGAGCATGGGCAAAGCCAGCCCGGAAAAGCAGGCGAAAACGCAGTAATAGAGGCCTACAGGACCTGCGACGATTTTTAAGAGGTGGGGAATGAGCACACCTTCCCTTAGCTTTCATGACTCCAGACTCAATAAAACTTGATTTAAGCTTTTTGGCTAAAATTACTAGTGTCGTGTCATGCGTGAAGTATCGTATCAGGCACTCGTCATTCCCACGAAGCTTGTGCCTGCGGAGGCAGGTAGTGGGAATCCAGTATTTCTGGCTACTTCAGGCTTCTGGATTCCCGCTTCCGCGGGAATGACGGTCATCTTTGCGACATCACATAGATGACAGGACACTAGGAGGGATTATGAATATGAAAAAAAAGACAACAGAGAATAGTATTTCCAGGCGAGATTTTATCAAAGCAACCTCAACAGCATCCCTGGCTGCCATGATATCAGGAACAGGCATTTTGTTTGCCGGCGGTTCTGATAAAATCCGGGTTGGCCTGATCGGTTGCGGCGGCCGGGGCACAGGCGCAGCCATTGACTGCGTCAACTCTTCACCCAATATAGTGATCAAAGCCATGGGGGATCTGTTCATAGACCACCTTGAAAATTCCCTGAAGGATCTCACAGAGAAACTTAAGAAAGAAAATCTTTCGGTCTCCCGTGACACCTGCTTTTCTGGTTTCGATGCCTTTAAAAAAGTATTGGCATGTGATGTGGACCTGGTCATTTTGGCTGCCCCTCCCCATTTCCGACCAGAACATCTCAAAGCGGCCGTGGAAGCAGGCAAGCATATTTTCATGGAAAAACCGGTAGCTGTAGACCCCTTGGGTGTACATTCGATCATAGACAGCTCAAAACTGGCTGAGCATAAAGGGCTGGCGATTGTGGCAGGAACCCAGCGGCGCCACCAGGATCATTACCTGGAAATCATGAAACGTGTTCACAACAATGATATCGGTGAGATTGTGTCCGGCCAGTGTTACTGGAACATGGGCGCCCTCTGGGTGGAGCGGGCAAGGCAGAACTGGATCGATCGAAAAACCAAGGGCTGGTCAGACATGGAGTGGCATATCCGCAACTGGCTCTTTTTAACCTGGCTCTCAGGAGATCATATTGTGGAACAACACGTGCACAACCTGGACGTGATCAATTGGGCCATCGGCTCCCACCCGGTGAAATGCTCAGGCATGGGCGGCCGCCAGGTACGCACTGCTCCGGAATACGGCAACATCTTTGATCATTTTGCCATTGAGTACGAATATCCCAACGGAGCCCGAGTGATGAGCATGTGCCGCCAGACTGAAGGATGCAGCAACAATGTATCGGAACGGGTGATAGGCACTAAGGGCCTGGCCTATACTGACGGGGCCAACGGCTACATCCATGGCGCCAAAGCCTACAAATATGAAGGTCAATCCCCAAATCCCTATGTCCAGGAACATACAGACCTGATTGCCTCCATCCGGGAAGGCAAGCCTCTGAACGAAGGGATACGAATTGCTGAAAGCACTCTTACAGCAATCATGGGCCGCATGAGCGCCTATACTGGCCGTGCCCTGAAATGGGACTGGGTAATGAACGCTTCCAAGTTAGACCTTTCCCCGCCCCGCTATGAGAGGAGTGAACTGCCGGTCAGGCCTGTAGCTGTTCCTGGCAAAACAGCATTGATCTAACATATGACGTACAGGGACATTCCCTAGTGTCCTGTCATCTATGTGATGTCGCAAAGATGACCGTCATTCCCGCGGAAGCGGGAATCCAGAAGCCTGAAGTAGCCAGAAATACTGGATTCCCACTACCTGCCTCCGCAGGCACAAGCTTCGTGGGAATGACGATGCCTGATACGATACTTCACGCATGACACGACACTAGGGTATTACACGGATAAAAAAATGAGTGCTGTATATGGAATATGGAAGCCTGACCCCTTAAATAGTACCAAGGATCAGAAATACTGATATTGTCATTCCCAAAGCAAACATAACAATTCCGGTAATAAAATGTATTTTAGGCAATCTCTTCTGACGCCACATCTCTATCCGTGCTGTTGTAGCAAAGCCAAGTCCAACAGCTAGAGTGATAACTATAAAGGGCAAAATAAATATCACATTGTAAAGAAGTAACAGCCAAACTGCCTGCATACGAGTTACTATATCGCTGAGCATCCCTATTATCACGACATATGGACCTGAGGTGCAGGGTAAGAGAAAAAGACTGATCACCAGTCCCATACCAAAAGCACCGGGAACAGATGAAATATTAGATGTGATTCGTTTTAACACAGGCTGCCAGAACTTTGGCACTTCAATTTTGAATCGATTTCCCCGTCCGAAACTTTCTTTTATATTCCAGAGGCCCAACAAAATAGCCAACACAGCAACTGCAATATAGATATAATGCTGAATCCCAATAACCTGAACAGCAGAAAAAAGGCCTATTCCCATTAAAAAATAGGAAATGAAACAAGCAGCAGAAAAAGCAAATCCAGCTCCTAAGACAACACTTCTTTTTCTATTGGAAGCAAGTAAAATAGTGCCTAAGAGAAGCACCAGAACAGCACAGGCACAAGGATTGATAGAATCTACTGCTGCAGCTCCAAGCACCGCCGGCAATTTAATCTGTCTCTTGAATCTTTCATCGCGTCTTTCTCTTTTGAGCCTATTGAGGGGTGATTCTGCTTCAAACCTTGCTGCTAATCGTACGGCTTCTTCGATTCTTCTTTGTATAGCCCGGCTGCTCCCTTGAAAAGCTTTATCACCTATAAAAACAGCCGGGGTTCCTTTCTCAAGAATAGCATTAGCTTTGTAAATCCTGGCCAGATCCATCAATAAATTGGCATTGTCTGGATTATGAATCTCGTATTCCCTGATAACCACGGAATAATTTGGTTTTATGCGCTTCTGCAAAAAATCATTGATCTTCCCACACTCTGGACAACCTTTCTCAAAAAAGAAAAGAATCTCACTTGCATAAATTGAGGGGCTAAAACAGAACAAGAATAAAATAAGTAAAAAAATAAAAACACAGTGTTTTCTCATGGATTTTCTTATTAATAATCAGTATTTTCCAGACACAAGAAATTTTTTTTCATTCTGATTTTTCCATTCCTTCAAGCCGCCAACAATACTCAGATATTGAGAAAAACCCTTGTTTCTTAGCATTATAGCTGCTTCATCGCTCTTTTTACCATCTTCCGAATAGAGATATATTATTAGCTCTTCTGAGATTCTTTTTGTTATTGTTGATGCCCACTCAGCAATCCTTTCGTAGGGAACGTTGATTGCACCAATTATATGCTCTTTTATGAAGTGTTCCTGGGAACGAAGATCAACCAGAACAAAAAAATTATAGGTTAACTCCCCCATAGGAGCCTGGTAAGATTCTAAAGGAAGAACTCTGCCTCTTACACTAAGCTTTAAAGGGCTCAAATTGGCATTGTTGTAATATATTTCAATCTGCTTATCTACAGAAACACCTCCATAGCCAAGACTTTGGAAGATATATTCCAATTCAATAGACTCTCCTGGTTCCAGATTGCGCTTGGTCAGCGGTCTTTTCCTAACACATGCGGCAAATGTACGGACTTCCCGAATCTGAACTTCATCAGTTCCTGTATTGGTAATTTTGAAGCTAACTGTGATATTCATTCCTTCTCTGATTGAACCAAAATCGAAATAAGATTTTTGTGCAGTCAACTTTGGCTCTGCATGAATCGGAATTGAAATCAGGATAAAAAGTATTACTGAGCCAATAAAATTTAAAAATTTGATTATCATTCTATTATTCTTCTCCCTCTTTTTTTGTAAGTTCTCAATAATTGGGGGTAGATTATATTTGTGACTAATCACTGGATTCCTGCTCCCCGCTTTCGCGGGGACAAGTTTACACCTGCGAAGCTTGTGCCCGCGAAGGCGGGTAGCAGGTGCAGGAATGACAGACACTTACACTCAATCGTCATTCCCGCGGAGGCAGGAATCCATAGCTACTACCCACACTTATTGAGAAGTTACCTTTTTTTGCATCTACGTTACAGAGTTACTGAGTCACTATGTCACTGAATCACTGGCCATAAATTCTATTGTCCAATTGACAGCCTCTAAACCTTCTGTTTCTAAAAGGCCCGCAAATTTTACCTCAAGGACACTATCAGTCATCTTATGAAAGAGAACTTCCACATCTGCATTAACTTTGGATACAGTCATTCCCTCAGGGACATGGATAAATAAGGAGTATTGATCACCTTCCACAATTTCAGAGGACCCGCTTAGGGCAGATTTCGAAGAATCCCATGAAATGCTTTTTGTGCTGATAGTGCCTGTTATGTGGCGGGATGTGGCCAAAAACTGTGGCCTACCTAGCAAAGGTTTAATCACATAAACACACGTGCCGTGTACCGGAATCGAAGATGAAATTTTATCATTGGTCACTTCTTTAAGCTTTTGATTCCAGAAGTCGAAAATTACATACTCCTTTTCAGTGTCCAACCCAAGGTCTTCTCCAAGAGAAATGCTTTTTGATCCTTCTTCATCATCCCAATTGAATACAGCAACAACATCATAGATTCCCGATTCAGCATTGACTTTAAGGTCTATTGCCCTGGGGTATTCTTTAACCTGGGGACAGCACCAGACAACGCCATTTTTCTTGTTGGATTCTATTTTATAAGGATAAAGATCTATCGGCACAACACAAGTTGAAGGCATAGTCTTTCTGTACAGGTCTAATCTCCTCTCGGGGAGCTTCGCTATAAAATCACTGGCCATATAAAGCTGTCCTGTTAAAGCAATCGCAGTCACTACAGTCCTTGCTTCTTCCAGGGTTAGAGGATTTCGAACCATAACCGTATCCGGGTCGCAGTGCCATGTGATATTGTTCAGGTAATTTGCTCCGAAGAGGGAATTGAAGTAGATCTGCATCGACATGCCGCCTTCTTTTTTCGGATACCATACTGCTCTATCGTCGCCCCCGGTGCGGGAGCCGTCGAAAATCCCGAATCCAAGGCCAACTTCATGCATAGCACAGCCAAGGATATATACATCAGACCCCAGAGTTTCCCTTAACGCAGCTTGAACTTCGCGGTAAACTTCCCTGCTTCCTCTCGTCGAATCATAGGCCCTCTCCTTGTTTTTATCGTAATAATCCATCCAGGTTCCCCATCCAGCATCCTTGAGATACTTAAGTCCCCACTCTTCTTTTAGGATTGTAAACATCGGTCTTAGATGCTTTTCAATCACCTCAGGATTTGTGTAATCGAGTCTTACGACAGTTTTATCAGCAGTACAGCAAGCTCCTGATAGATTGCCTTCCTTATCACGTAAGAAGTAGTTCTCTGGATATTTGTCTGCGCACTCCGGACGTGCGTAATTTGCACCGTAGACATTGACCCAGAGGCCAGGCTTTAATCCTTTGCTTTTGATGTATTGGAATAGCCACTTTCCACCTTTGGGAAATGTCTCTTTGGTCCATTCAAGATAGCTGGCATTCTCACCTCTTGTAAAACAGGCATCGAGCTGGACATATTCAAGGCCATAAGGTTTTAAATATTTGGCAAGGGCATCGGTTTCCTCAACCATGTTTGCTTCAGTAGTGCCCATATAATAACAGTACCAGCTGCACCAACCCACAGGTGCTGTCTTGAAACGTTTGGGCATGGATTTGTAATGTTTCAGGCCTAACACATTTATGTAATAATCATGAATCAGGGAAAGTTCAACACCTTGAACTATAGGCAAGGATATATCCATAAGCTCTTCATCAGAAATATTTCTGCTGAGATCGCTTTCCTCTGGAAATTGAATCACAGTATCAGTTTTACGGTCGAACAGGCAGCATATGTTTTTGGAGGAGACAAATCCTATAGATGCATACAATATTCCGTTATCCTGACTTTCAATCCTGGCCGGTATCCTTTCTTCTGAAGCAGGAGCAATGCACTGCAAAACAGCATTTTCAGCAGAACAGCTTATCTCTACCCCTTCATCGGTAATTATGAATTTCCAGGTAGTACTTTCAGGCTCCTTGGTTGTGACAATCAATTCATCCCTTTCAGTCTTTACAGACCATTCTGAAAGACCAGAGAGTCCATCACTCTCCTTCAAAGTGAGGCGCACATCTTTTACCACAATCCCCAAATCTTCATGGCTGATAGTAAGAACTTCTTTCTCAGCATCAGGAACAATAGTCCATCCACCAAGGTTTAAACGAGGAGAGGAGCAACTCGAAATCAATCCTGAAATTAGAACCGTCAAGAACAAGCTGAGCCAAAATTTTGTTTGCTTAGGTTTACTAATCATTTTCAATCCTCCTTTCTTTACCTTCTTATATTTCCCATCCATCCTCTTTATGCCTTCTATTTAATAATATTATCCTTCATATAGTCATTCCAAACATTTTCAAACCAGGCCTCTTTCTCAGGAATAGGCCCAATTTTGACCCATTGTTTTCTGACACAGGCATCTTCATCCAAATATATTTCTAATATTCTTGTGTCAACAAATGAATCGCCCTGGTTTAGACGGAACTTCCATTCATTGCCCAATTCTTCACACGGTTTCTCGCCTCCAGGGTCCCTTACAAGATAAGACCCTCTGCTTTTCCCACCTCTCTCAAGGTATTCTCCTATCGCCTCAAGATACAATGCGTGAGTTAGGCAAAGATCAAGATTTCTAAATGCTTCCGGGAGCTCTTTTGCTGATGGAACTTTTATCTCATCTTTTAATCTTGAATAGAGATTCCAGGCTTGCTTTACAGCCTCTTTGACTTTATTTGGATCACGGATATGAGCACCGCAGGCAGACATTCTTTCCTGGATTTCCTTTCTTGTGTTGTGAATAGAGGTATTATTCTCAGTATGACGATCAATTATCTTCCGTGCAAACTCAATCCTGCTTTTAATTTGTGCTTCAGCAGAAGACTTGAAGTGTCTTTCATCGGAAGGATCTCCATCGTATCTTTTTGAAATATACAGTGCAGCCCGCATGCTTCCGACCTGGCCGGAATTCAGGGCAGATCCTCCCGGCCTGTAGACTCCATTCGTACCGTTGACCTCCCCTACAGGGAAAAGATGTTTAATGTTGGATTCCCACCAGATATTTCCTTTGAGGCCGCCATTGTTATGTTGGGCACAAACAGCTATCTCCAGATATTCCTTCGTGATATCAATATTATGGCTCTTGTAGAGGTCTACGGCAGGCTGATTCATCTTCTTTAACCTTTCAATGGGAGTACCGAACAATGTGCGGGATTTTTCAAGATAGGCATATGCTTCTTTTTCCAATAGGTCAAAAGAAAAATCTTCAAGGAGACCATGACCACTGGGATTTCTGGTAAAATCAAGAAACACTCTTCTCCCCTTTACGACTGTCTCTTGATAAACAAGGATATCTATCAAAGACGAGCCATTATTTGCGACTTTTCTCGGATCAAAAGGCCACTGGTATCCTTTGAGGAAAATCGCCGATGCCAGCTTTCCCATGTCAGGAAAATAGTTGTTTAAGAATTCCTGTTCATCAAGACCATCCTTATCAGTAGAAACATATCTTGGGATAACCTGCTGATAAGTCCCTGAAAGATTCCATCTAAACTTGATGGAACCCAATCCGAACTGTGATTCTGTGAGATTGTTACCAATAGCCCCAATTTCAAAAGCAAGCCCAGTGGAACCAATTTGGCTCTCTGGATAGACTGAAGCTTTATACATTCCTCCCGGTCCTCCTGTCCCTAAAATCACATTCACCGCATTAAAGACAACAAGGCCGTGATTCTCAGTATCAAGATTATTCTTATCGAGTGCAACTGCACCAATCACATGTTTTCCATCGCTTTTTGTCTCTGTCAACAAAGCAATGACTTCATGTTGATCAAAAATCTTGATCCCTTTACTCTGCACATCCTCTGCAAGACATTCAAACATAAGATGGGAAGTTAGCGGGCCAGCAGAAGTAGCCCTGCCTAATGGGTCATAATCTGTCTTATACCCTACATAAGACCCATACTGATCATGAGGAAAAGGCACTCCAAGGTTTACAAGATTAAAAAAGGCCTGCACAGAATTCTGGGCTTCACATAAAGCAATATCACCATGCATCGAGCCCCCTTTGAACAGGTCTTTCGCCATATTAATAGGAGAATCGGGCAAATCGCCTGAGAGAGAAAGTTTATAATATGTTTGTTTATCAGACCCTGCATTATTGGAGGTGCCTCCCCCCCAATGATCCGTAGCAATAGCTATATCTTTTTTCCCCATTTTGAACAAATTAACAGCACAATTCAGAGCGGCAGCACCGCTTCCTATGATAAGCGTATTGAGCGAATAAAATGGCAAACGGACTCTCTCCAATTCGATTATGCTCTTTTTCATTCCATTTCTCCTTTAAGCTTCTCATATTCCCTGCCATAAATTTCTTTGTCTCGAACCACACACCCGCTTATGTGCCCATGACGCATTAACTCTGAACATCTCGAGCATGTGATGCAGACTTTTTTGGGATCCATGATACCTGTTGCCATCAGATCTCTTGGCGCATCCGGGTAGGCAAAAGAGCTTCTGCCTAGACCGATGAAGGACGCCTCTCCCCTGCAAACAACTGCAGCACCGACATTAGGAAGAAAATGGCGCATCCAGGAATAGCCTGTGCCCACAAAAGGAACCTCGGGGAATTCTTTCTGGAACTCTCCATTAATTTTCAGCAAACGTGCTATCCCTTCCAAAGGATGTTCTTCAGGTATAGTGGCCCCGGGAAGTGGACGGTCAAAGGGACGTCCAAGATGAGATACGGAGTAAGGATTGCCCACCGTGATATTGAAAAGAGAACACCCTGTTGCAATAAGCCGGCGAACCAATTCCTTTGGCTCATTCAGGTCGATACCAAGGGAACCGTCTCTGGAAACACCGAATCCATAGGGATAGGGTATTCCATCGTATGCACTCAAACGGACAGCAAGACTAACTCCTGGAGCTTCCCCTTTAGCATTCTTTATGACCTCCGTAAGAAAGCAGGATCTGTTTTCAAAACTCTCCCCGTACCGGCTGCTTTTCCTTGTGTGAGACGCAAGAAGCTCATTGACAAGATACCCATGGCATGCCTTGATATCGATCGCATCAAAACCGGCAAGATAAGCCAGCCGGGCTGCTTCCACATATTTATCCCTTATCCGGTTTAATTCCTCATCACTCAGAATATGCACATCTTCTGTTTGCTTATCAAGCAAAGGGTTAAAATATGCTGCTTGTGGCTTTGGTCTTCCTTCTGGCTTGCTGTAGCGGCCTGAGTGTGTCAATTGAATCACAAGAAAAACTTCATGGGAATTGCCAAAAGAATTATATGCCCAGTGCCGGGTTTTCTCAACCAGGCGTTTAAATGAATCTTGATTTCGAACGCTAAGCATCAGTTGATGGGGATTCGAACGACCTTCAGGGAGCACACTCGTCGCTTCAAACCAGATGATTCCACTTCCCCCCTGGGCAAATCGGCTGTATCGGCGGAAAGTCAACTCACTCGGAGAACCATCTGGATCTGCATCAAATCCTTCCATGGGCTGGACTGCCATGCGGTTGGGAATTTTTTTTGAGTCAATAGTAATATTTTCAAAAAGAGTAGATATTTCATCCTGAAAAGGAAGTTCAATTCCTAGGTTCTCGGCTGTTTTAAGCAGGTCTGCGAATGATTTAAATAGAAACGGAGCGTGTTGTGACATCACTCTAGATATAATATCCAAATACCCTAATAAAAAAAAGGGCTCTTCTCCTAAATCACAAAACAAATCTTATTATATTTATTTTTGGTTCATCTCCCATTTAGTTGAAAGATAATAGAAGAGACATATAATTAAGCTGTCATTCCTGCACCTGCCTTCGCAGGTGTAAACTTGTCCCCGCGAAAGCGGGGAGCAGGAATCCAGGACTATCTGCATATGCTTTTATACATATACTTTTATATAAATCAACCTATGGCTGATTTTCTTTTTCAATTACTTGTAACCTCCAAGCCCTTTTTCTAGATTCCTGCTTGCGCAGGAATGACATTCTAAAAATAAAGGCATTTATTTTTGCAACTAAATGGGAGATGATCCTTATTTTTTATAGTTTCGGTCATTGGAATTTTGGTGCTTGTTTGGTATCTGGAAATTGTAATTTGGAATTTGGATAGGAGCCAAAAAAAGATATTAAGAGTTTTATAAAATATCTCAGCTTATATTGTCTTGGCGTTTTAATACCCTAAAAAAAGGTACAAATAAATAGCTATTGGCTAACAATCGGCCAAATATTAGCGATATAGCTGCTGCAATCACACCTATCATCCCAAAAAGTTCAATAAAGATAAAAAGAAGGACAATAATTGCCAACACTTCAATGGCTGTAGCGATCGTGATTGGCTTGGTTATCTTATTATTCACAAATAAAGATCGCTGAAAAGAGAGTAAAACCATGAGTCCTGGTAGCAGTACTAGTATTTTGGTTGGAAGAATGGCAAACTGTGTTAATTCTAAAGAAAGTCCGGAAATTGTGCGGAACCAAAGAAAAGAGAATGGTGTAAACGCCACAAGAGCGAGGCCTCCAACTACACCCAACCCCAAAAAAGTCGCAAAATTTCTTAACGGCTTATAGCCTTTATTATTCTCGCCTAATAAAGCAATGCTGACTTCCTGAAAAGACAAACCCATACTTCTAAAAATAAATACCAGGGAGTTTATAACCGGCAATACCGCTAAAGATTCAATAGCCATCCGACTATGCCCCAAAAAAAATATCAGCATTGGCTGTACACCTAAGCCAAGAATAGAAGTCAATGCTAAAGGAAAATAGAATGATGTAATAAAGCCAAGGCTCAACGGCTTTTCCTTTGAATCAGTCAAATGTTTCAACGAGAGCCTCTTAACCGATGCGTGTACCATTATCCTGCTGGCGATTGCTTCTGCTATAACTCCTGCAGAAAGTGCTAAAGCCCCCACCAAAGCACCGTCCAAGCTAAGAAAGCAGTAACAAATAAATGCTGTCGCTGCCATACTAAATAGGCGAATCATAGTTCCGTACGCTACCCGCCGGGTGAGATTACTCCGAATGAGAATGCCCTGATAAAATCGCCGGTATCCGATAGCACTCGGCCAGGGAAGTAGAATGATGCAGGCATAATGTGTTAGCCGAGCTATATTTTCAGGCAAGCCAATTATTTGTTGTGTAATGAAGTAAAACACCGGTGGAATTATAAAAATCACCATGATTAAGGTGATGATACCATTCAGAGTATAGGTAAAATTTCTTAATTTGATAAAAGAATCCCTGTCTTTCACCAATGCAGTTGAAGCACTCATCATCATGATAACTGGAGCCTCAATAAACAAGGCAAAAGAAAAGGCGACTCCGTAAGCAGCCAAGTTGTATTTAGGATCCGCCAAGCGGGCTATAACAGCTGCTAAAAAAGGCCCTTCTGTGGCCATCATAAGCCAGGTTGCTGCCAGCGGCACCCAAAAGACGAATATTTTTCTGATAGTCAGCGATTCATTAAACATAGCGGTCAAGTTTATCTGTTCTATATGAAAGAAGCAAGCCACAAAAACCCCTCAAATTCAAATGGAATAGACCATACAGATTGAAGTAAATATCATGACCTAATTTTAAAAATAATTATTGTTTTTAACGGACTTAACGGATTATTTTGACCTCAGATTTTTCCTATGCTATAAGTTGTTTGTAAAGGAGAAGAACAGGAGCTCGGAAAGATTCATTAATAAGGGATTTTTTAGAGATCGCCTCCTTCTTCCCAGTCTAACGATTTTCATGTTGATATCTATTCCGTTATATTCGATAATTATTTTGTAAACCTTTATCAAGGTATTCTCGTCTAATAGGGGAAAGAAAATTGGTGGAAGAAAATGAAAGGGAATAGCAGGGACGTTCCCCTTTTATGGGGGAACGTCCCTGTTTTTATATATTAATAATATCTACGCGGCATTCTTTTATCCTTCATATTAACCGGGTTCGCATCCAATGCCCACATGCCGCGGCCGTGGGTAGCGATAACAATAATATTATCACGTGGATGAATCATCAGGTCATGTACATATACTGAAGGCAGATTACTGCCTAATACATCCCAGGTCTTACCGCCGTCTTTAGTTACATACACACCAGTGTCGGTTCCGACATAGAGTATATTTTTATCCACAGGGTCTTCCCTGATCACGTTAACCGGTCCAAGATGAATATTTGCTGAAATATCCACCCAGGTTTTGCCATAATCGGTTGATTTCCATACGTAGGCAGCAAAATCATCGTCCCGCTTGCCGTTCTGCGTCATATAGACCGTACTCATGTCATAAGCAGAAGCAACCATCCTGGAGACCCATTTCTTATAGGGTAATCCGGCCATTATTTCTTTCCAGTGTTTTCCGCCATCCTTGGTGACATGAACTTTGCCGTCATCGGTTCCTACATATATAAGGCCGAACTTAAGCGGAGATTCAGAAATCGTAAAAAGAGTCTGAAAAGGAATATCACCAAGTTCATCTTTTTTGTTATATGTCAGATCCGGGCTGATCCTTTCCCACGTGTCTCCCTGGTCCATGGAACGGAAGAGATACTGCATGCCGTGGTATATGATTTTGTGATTGTGCGGGGAAATAATAAAGGGTGCTACCCACTGTCCTCTCAGGCGAGGCTCGTTCTCGTACATCCTGGGAAGTAATCTCTTGTATCCGGTCCGGCCCGGCATACTGAGATCGGTTCTAGAGATAGTCCCGTAAAAACCGGCGGAATAGACGATATTAGGATTGGTCGGATCGATCGCATGACTACTGCCTTCGCCTCCAGGTGCTCCCTCAAAATCCACGGCCGGGATTTTGTCACGGCCCAGGCTGAGGTTAACAATTCCCCTGAAGCTGCCGTGATCCTGCATGGAACCATAAACACGAAACGGGGTATCCATATCAAAATTGAGATTAAAAAACTGACATACCGGAAGGTTATGGGTAAATTGTCTCCACGTCTTCCCCTTGTCATAGGAAATTACGATACCGCCGTCATTGACGTTTACGAGGTAGTTCGAATTATCAGGGTCAATCCAGAGACCGTGGTGATCAACGTGCATTCCCCGCAGCCTGCGGAATGTCTTGCCTCCGTCATTGGATACATTCAGCCAAAGTCCCATCGTATAGATGGTGTTTTCATCATTGGGATCGACGCGCATCTGACCAAAAACCCAGCCATATGTGGCGGAATGACGTTCCATGTATCGTTTCATCTGCGCGGTCAGTCCGCTCACTTGTGTCCAGCTTTCACCCTTGTCATCGGAACGATACACTGTAGTACCTTTTATAAAGCCGCTCGATGGAAGCCCATAAGAATTAGCTTTTTCTTCTTCAGTTGGCTCCCTCGCAATTTCGTAATTGTCAACAAATGCATAAACCACTTTGGGATTGGAGCGGGCAACATCAATCCCAATCCTCCCTCTGAAATTTGCAGCAGGGAGTCCGCTATTTATAGGTTTCCATGTTTTTCCACCGTCCGTGGTCTTATGGATTCCGCTTCCAGTGTAATCAGGTTCATTCCTCGGATCATTCCATTTTTGTCTGATCCTCTGCCACATAGCGGCATAAAGAGTATTACTATCTGAAGGATCCATAACAAGATCGATTGCTCCAGTCTCTTCATCTATATAAAGAACTTTGTCCCAGGTCTTTCCGCCGTCAGTAGTTTTGAAAACGCCCCGTTCCTTGTTATTTGTCCATTCATGGCCGGAAGCAGCCACATAAATAATATCAGGGCTTTCCGGATGAATGACGATCCTGGCAATCGTAAGGGTATCAGCCAGTCCCATATGCTGCCATGTCTTTCCCGCATCAATTGACTTATAGATCCCGCTTCCCGCCTGAGAACTTCTGAAAATGTTGGCTTCACCGGTTCCAATCCAGATAATATTTTGATCTGAAGGGGCAATCGCTATATCGCCTATAGAAGTTGAGGCTCCCTTATCAAAGACCGGCTCCCATGTTACACCCTCGTTTTCAGTTTTCCAGACTCCACCGGAAGCCGCACCAACGTATATTGTGTAATTTTTTCCCTTAGGGGTCACAACAGCAACGTCAGTACATCTGCCGCTCACATTCGTTGGGCCGAGATGCTGCCACTTCAGATCTTTGAATTTTGAGCTCTGCTTCATCTCTACATGCTGGTCAAACCATTTAAGCCTTAGGGCGGAATCGGTTGAATGAATCCTTTGCGGCTTCTTGATTTTTTTGGCTTGCATCGGCGAAATAAGTAATGCCATTGCCATGATGCAAAGACATGAAAATAACATCCCCCGCCGAGAAAATTTCCATAAAAAAATCATCATAATGCCTCCTTTTGTTAAGTTTAATGGCGTCCTGTTTAGATATTTAAAATATCAATAGAATTTTACAGAAAACAAAAAAATGATTCAATAAATAATTACAGTATTAAGAATGGAGCAATTTTTTCAAGGCCTGAATATCGCGCTTCAATCTTGACTCACAGATTTCAGGCCATATCTTCCGCTCCGTGATGGCCAATTGGCCTGCTCGCTTTGCCTCTGCAGAATGACTTGCCATCTGGACAAGGCCCGCAAATTCTTGAAGGGTCAGGTCAGGAAATTTCGAAAGGAAGATAGAGTCAAAAATGGGAAGAGTAAAACATCCGCCGTGGTCTTCAACCGAAAGACAGATCTCCCCTGGAAGTGAGGCTAAACGTTCGCATATTTTCTTAATGTTGATAACACCTTTTCCGATTTCCGCCGGAAACGTGACTAATCCTTCCGAACTTAAGATAATCGCGCCATCTTTGATATGTGTACTGACCACCCATGGCAGAACCCTTTCTGTTGCTTGGACGGGCTCCTCAAGCATGGTCAAAACATTCATCGTATCCAAACATATCCCAAGATAATCGCCTGGTTCTGCATCGCATCGTTCAAAAAGCCTTAGTAATTCATGAGTCGTGAACTCAAAATGTGTCTCTATAGCCAGAATGACGCCATGATCCTTGAGCATCTGGCGCTGCGAACAAAGACTGTCTGCCATCTCTTGCAGTAGAGCCTCCGTTGTCGGGCTCTCTGGCTCCCAGCGCATTAACCCTCCAGAACAGGACCTTATGATTCGGGCACCTAAAGCGGCCGCTTCATCGGCAGCTTTACGGTTGATTGTAAAAATCTCCTTTTTTTTCCATGTGTCCATCTCAAACGGGATGTGCTGTCCCCCACCCCATTCAAGATACAGATTATTTGATGCTGCATACTGCGCAAGGTCTTTTAAGTAGGCTTCATCAATTTTTTTCCCATCCTCTTGGCTTAGTCCAGAAAAATGAACACCTTCTGCTCCGTTATCTTTTGCCCACCGTAATATATCCAAAGGAGACAGCCGAAGAGGATACAGGCCATAATTATCGATACCGATACGCAGTGTTTTCATGCTTTCTAATTAATCGATTCTTTTGATAATGTGCCAGCCATATATAACAAAATAACCAAAAGAACAATCAAGCTTAATTTTTCCATATTCATCTCTTCTTACCTGGCTCTTTTTGCCCCTCTCTTTCAGCCGACTTATAGCACAGGGAAAATATGAAGTCAAAAAATATCATCGTAAATCGTAAGCCGTAAATCGTAAACAGAAAAAAGAATTTCCAAATCCCAAATTCCAAATTACAAACAAATTAGTTTAAGGTTTAACGTTTAAGGTTTAAGGTATTTATATTTATCATTTAGGTAACTTCTCAATAAGTGTGGGTAGTAGCTATGGATTCCCGCCTCCGCGGGAATGACGATTAAGTGTAAGTGTCTGTCATTCCTGCGAAAGCAGGAATCCAGAATTCTGGAGCGGGGTCAAACCTTGACATTTGACATTGGACGTAATAACGAGAACATTTAGCTCAAAATGTCAAATGTCAAGGTTTGACTCCATCTCAAATTTGCTAATTCTCCTATTGTGGCCAGTTTGTCCCCTCCCGATGCTGGGCAGGGACCAGTTTGGGTCGGGGCTTGGCTGGGTCGGATTGATCATAAATTTAATCCAACAGCAAATCCTACAATCCATCGATTCGCCTGGTAGGTGGCAGGTAATTCAGGCAGAGCTGACGTACTGCTCGGAGAAAATCCATATTGAAAATATGCATCAATAGAAAGGCCCCCAATTCTTTCATCATATTGATAGGTCGAGAACATTGGACCTTCATAGCCAATGCCAAAGGATAATATATTGGTATCTAAATCAGGAAGGACTGGATGGACCATCTGGCCATCGACGCAACTTTTTTGATAGGCATAACCGGCTCTGAAGGCTATGAAATTCCTGAGATGATATTCAATACCGAACATGATGCGGGAGGTGTTTCTCAAGTTGAGGTCAATCCCATGCCTGGCGTAGTCTGGCTTAATTCCATAGTATTCCTCGAACGCCTCGTAGAATTGGGGATTGAGATTGAATTCCCATTGTTTTATCTCGCTCATCCCAATCCATTGAAGGTCCAGCTGAAGATTCAGGTTCATTACAGGCGAATACATAAACCCTAAAACGATTTCCTGAGGCATGGTAAGGGCTGAAGTTACTTCCTGACTAAAGAAGGGGGGATCATAACCGTCGCGGAAATGGAAGTGGTGCGATCCTTCTAAGTCTAATTTTACTTTGGGCTGGTATCGTCCTCCAATCCGGAGATTGTCGCTAATCCTTATTAATATACCAGTGACAAAGCCTATGCCTTTTCCGTTAACATATGATTTACTGTTAACATCTAAATAATATCCAGGTGCGCTCTCCCGAAAGGTGAAAATTCTGTCGTATACCCAGGTAACATCAGAGAAAATGAAATCCATTCCTGCTCCTACCGCAAGGTGGTCTGAAATCTTAACCGCAACGACAGGGCGAATATAAACAGTATTCAGTTTTGAGTGAATCGATAAAGTGTTTCCTACCCAGTACTCCGGCCATTTGATTTCCATCGAGTTGGGGGTAAATCCTCCAATGCCGAATCCGAATCTATCCTTGATGTTCAAAGAAATGAAGTGGGATCCACGCAGTTGATAGGAAGCACTTTTAAAAGATTCTGGAGATTCGGAATATTCTGCCGTGGATGTCATCCGGAGATAACAGATATTTGTTTTGAATCTGAATCCTGCTAGGAAAGCGAGTCCAGCCGGATTATAAAATACGGCCGAAACATCATCCACGCGTGCAACGAAAGCTCCTCCCAGCGTAGCGGCTCTAGCACTGAGTTCAAAATTCCTGAATTCAGAGGCAACAAGATAGCAGGGACCCGAGACCATAAAAATTGCTATGAATAAAATAACAGTCTTTTTCCCCATAGGAATATCTCCTTAAAGAACATTTTACATCTAAAACGAATGTTCAATCTTTCAGCTTTTATATATTTCACTTTAAATGTCATGATTGTATTCTATATAGATATGAAATAACACGACATGGTGAATTTGTTAAGTAATTTTTTCACTGCTGTCCAGTTAAAAAATAAAAAAGTCTTGTAACTCATTGAAAATAATAAAAAAAGCCAGAAAAAAGGTAAGTTCTCAATAATTGGGGGTAGATTATATTTGTGACTAATCACTGGATTCCTGCTTTCGCAGGAATGACAGACACTTACACTCAATCGTCATTCCCGCGGCGGCGGGAATCCATAGCTACTACCCACACTTATTGAGAAGTTACTTTTTTTGCCTCATTTTTGGGGGAAATTCAAGCAAGCTTGGGACAAAGCCGAATTTTTATTACGGTATTATCCTTTATTTTTGCATCGAAGTCCGCATAATTGCTTTTCTCTACGTGAAAATTTTTAAATACGGCCTCTTTCCCATCGATGCATACAGATTTGGCAATCTTATGTTCGGGCAGCAAAATATGGAATATGATATTTGATTGTGAAGAATTAACATCCAGAAAGATATGATCATCTCTACAGCGAAATCCGTAGCCGATAACAATGCCTGAATTTTCATAACTGATTTGAACCTCAGCCTCTTCAACTCCGGCAGCAAGCCAGCGGGGAGAAATTCGCGCCTTCTGAAAGAGCTTGAGCCTGTCTTCAACTCCTACCAATCCTTCAAGGAAAGCATACAACATGGCGCTTGAGCCCCATCCGTCAGTCGGGGAAGCCTCTGGACTAGTACTTGCCTCTTCGCTTGATGGAGTACCATCAGGAAAATACCAGAGATGCGTTTCTCCGGTTGCGGATATCATGTCATAGTAGCGCTTGAGAATATCCACCCCGTATTCTTCAAATCCGTGATCAAAGGCTGCTTTTGCCAATTCACCGCCTACAAGCGGCATGATTCCCCCATTAACATATGCGCCTTTTTTTAGTCGTTCATCCCCAAAGATTCCGTCAGGAAACGGTGGATCTATAGAGAACCATTCCGCAAATGTATCTGTCGTTTCTCTTCGTCTGAGATATTCTCGAATAATCGAAACTGCCATTTCATGGGATGCAACACCACGGTTGACATCCATTGGATTGCTGAGGCTCAACTGAGTCGATTCATCAACTCCTGGAATTTCGACGGGAGAAAGTTTCACAAAATGCGTGTAAAATTTTCCATTCCAGCAAGCCTTATTCATGTTTTCCTTTAGATCATCTGCACGTCTCTGCCAGAGCTCTGCAAAATCAGGATTTTTAAAATATTCATATAAAAGTGCCACGATTCGAAAAGCTTCATAGTAACCGCTGTTATCTCCATGCATAATGCCCCAAAACGTGTTATCCGTTATCTGAAACTGAAGCCATTCATGGGCACCGGCTGTATAAGCAAAGTCCCATGTATCGATTGTGTATGCTCTTTTTACAAGCTGGAATTTATCATCCCAGCGCCAGGGATGGGATAAAATATAGTGCAAAGCTTTCTCCATCCTTGGTAAAAGCCCTTGCATCCATGAGTCATCTCCGGTGGCTTGCCAGGCTAGAAAAGCTGCTTTAACAAATCTGTATTCGACATCTGCCTCTACTGGAACACGCACATATTTTGTCCAATTTTCACGTTCGCACGGGAGTTTCTCCGGATAAGTGGTGAAATAATCAAAAATCCGCCCGTTTTTGGCCTGTGTATCAGCAAAATGTTGGATCGTGCTGGTAAGGTCACTCTCGAAATATTTGAATCCCCTCAACATATCGCTGTAATCCCTGATCCATATGGACTTTGCATCAGGGGAGCGATAACCCTTGACTTTTTTCCCATCAACCAGGATATCGAGAGTATCTTTTTCAAGGAAAGACTTAATTCTTGGATAAAAATCGTCAAATTCAGAACATCCGGTCTTAATAAAAGTCTTTTCGCTCATTATGCTGAAAATAACATCAAAGGTATACAGGCATCAAGAACGTCTTTTCAGCCGCGAAGTGACTGAACAGCCTGTTGAGCAGACTTTCCGAGAAATAAAGTGTCCACACCTACGGCAATCAGAGTGTAACCGATGTTAATATAAGGTTTTACAGCATCAGCATCCACGCCAAATATCCCCACAGGCAATCCAGCATTCAAACAGGCGTTCTTCACTATTTTAATCTTTTGTTGAACTTCTGCATCGGATATATTTCCAAGCTTGCCCATGCTCCCTGATAGATCATAAGGACCTACAAAAATTGCCGAGATTCCAGCTACCCCCACGATTGATTCGATATTGTCTACTGCATCGATATGTTCAATTTGAGGAATCACAATTATGTCCTTGTTAGCATGATCAACATAGTCTTGGAACTTCATTCCATATCCCTGGGCACGGGAAATGCCAGCACTCCGTGTTCCTTCTGGAGGATATTTGCTGAATTGAAGAATTTTTTGTACTTCCTCGGTTGAATTCACATGGGGAACAATAATTCCAGCAGGTCCGATATCGAGTACTTTCTTAATCCATACTTCGTCATTTGAAGGAACCCTGACAATACATGGACATTTACCTTCTACGGCCTGGAGAATTCGCTGAACATTTTGCACATCGAGTAAGGTATGTTCCATATCAACCCACAGCCAGTCGAAACCCGCTTCGGACAAGATTTCAGCAATCTCCGGGGACGGCAGCGTAAATAAAGTTCCAATTAGCAGATCCCTTTGCTTGAGTCTCTGTCGGAAAGTATCCATCACTGTTTCCTTATTATCTTTCTAAATGCTGGCATTAAGGTCAGATAATCATTTATATAATACACGGATACAAAAACCAAGCTTTAATTCCAAAGTGATCAGGGAATAGAAGAGCAGCCACCAATAACAATTGACTTTATCTCTCCTACCCTGTAAAAAAAATAAAGGATTAGAGGATAAGTTTAATGCACATCTGGGGACTGCACATTTTAGATGTTTTTATCATTTTTCTTTACATCGGGATCATCCTATGGCTTGGAAAGCGCGCAGGACAAAAAACAAAAAACACAGGCGATTTCTTCCTTGCCGGACGCAAATTAGGCAAATTTTACCAGTTTTTCCTTAACTTTGGCTGCTCAACAAATGCTGACCAGGCTGTAGCTGTTTCGCGTGAAATTTACCGCCAGGGCATAGGTGGTATGTGGATTCAGTATCTGGTCCTCTTCCTAACTCCCTTTTACTGGTTCACCACTTTCTTCTTTCGCCGCGTACGCCTCACAACCATAGGCGACTACTTCACAGAACGCTTTAAAAGCAAGTCACTCGGAGGCAGCTATGCTGTTTTCATCCTGTTGATGTCAATTTTAGGCGGCGGTGTTGGCTATATGGTCGCTGCCAAGACGATGATGGCAATGACACCTAAATCTGTGGAGAAATGTTCCTATGAGGAACGTTTGAGTATTGAACAATTTCGAGAATACCAAGGGCTCAAGTCGAGGCTGGATGAAGGATTAACCTCTAAGGAACAAACCCGGTATGAAGAGTTAAATGAAAAAAATAAACGTGGCGAACTGCATTCCTTTATCTCACACACAAATCCAGTTCTATTCTATTTTATCTATGCTGTTATCGTAGGAATTTATACAATGTTAGGGGGATTTAGAGCAGCAGCTATTACGGATGCGATACAGGGAATACTCATTATAACATTCTCCTTGATTCTGATCCCCATTGGACTGCAGAGAATCGGCGGCTTTTCCGGCCTGCATGCTTCTGTACCTGACTATATGTTTGAACTCTTCGGCTCTGTAACCATGAGTGAATATGCCTGGTACACAATATTTGCAATGGTACTTGCAAACCTTGTTTCCATCATTGCCGTTGCTCCGGGCATGGCTACAGCCGGTTCCGCCAAAGATGAAATGACAGCACGTTTTGGCATGATAGGCGGCATGTTTTTCAAAAGGTTTATCATGATTTTCTGGGCCCTAGCAGGGCTGCTGGCAATTGGCCTTTATGCTGGAATGCTGCATGACCCTGATCTAATCTGGGGATTCATGTCAAAAGATCTTCTTTTTCCTGGTGCAATCGGTCTCATGCTGGTCGGCATCCTGGCGGCAAATATGTCAACACTTGACGCAGGTGCAGTTTCATATTCCGCTCTTTTTATTAAAAACCTCTACGAACCATTCAAACCAGACAAATCAGAAAAGCATTATTTATTCATCGGGAGAATCGCTATAGCCGTAACATTACTGGGCGGCATTGTGGTGGCCCTCTTTGTTAACAACCTGCTGGAATTATTCAAGTACATGATTTCTGTCCCGGCAATTTTTGGCGCTTCCATCTGGCTTGGATTCATATGGCGAAGACTGACAAAATCAGCGGTTTTCATTCAGGTCGCTATATGTTTAATCATCTATGCTATCATTCCTAACCTTTTTCAAACCCTTGACTGGGCCAGGTATAATGAATCCTTTCTTCAAGAGACCAAAGCGAAAACTGTGACCATCACCATCAGCGCTCTTACGGAAGATGTAGAAGCTGAAAAAGCAGAATACATCGGTCAACCCATCCAAAGACAACATACAATTGAGCCAGCAGGAGTATTTTTTGAAAATGTCGCCCGGACCGACCCGACCGATCCCTCTTCGCCAAAGCTAGGCCTGGGAAGATTTCACGCTGAGATCTGGGTACTAAGCTGGCTGGGAATTGATTTTTCACATTATAAAAAGGCACAACTTGTGGCTATCCGATTTCTGTTCGATGCAATATTTCCACTCTTACTCCTATTCTTAATATCATTCGTGACTAAGCCAACTCCTAAAAGACATCTTGACAGATTCTTTGCAAAAATGCATACACCTGTTCAAAAAACACCGGAAGAAGAGAAAAAAGCTCTTGAGGATTCTTATGAGAATCCGGAAAAATTTAAGAAAGATAAGATTCTGCCAGAATCTAATTGGGAAATTCTTAAACCAACCAAACTGGATTTCCTGGGTTTTGGCGGAAGCTGGGTCATTGTAGGAATTATTATCCTTTTGCTTTTGTTAATGATATCAATAAAATAAATAGGAAACGTTCCCAATGAAAAAAGCTAAAATCTTAAGATTTTTAATTCTCATTTTTCTCTTTAATCCTCTTTTTGCTCAGGAAATTCCTCTCCATAAATTAGGATTAGAATATGATTTTCGTTTCTTTCTTTCTGATGCTCCTGAACATAATTTTGATATTCTCTATTATCAATTTGACTGGAAAATAGACTTTGACTCTCGCTGTATCGAGGGAAAGGCGATTGTTACAGCTCGAAGCCTTATCAACAATTTAGACAAGATAACACTTCACTTAGATGACACTATGAATGTGACTAAAATTACTCAAAACTTAATCCCCCTCAATTTCATTCATGACAATGATGTGCTTGATATCAATTTAATCCAAATCTATCATTCTGATGAGGAATTCAAGGTAGAGATTACATATTATGGTTTCCCTCAATCAGGTCTAAATTTTTCTTATCATGAAAATCAGCCCATTATCTGGAGTCTGGACGAACCCGTAGGTGCCCGCAATTGGTTTCCTTGTTATGACCTTCCTTCAGATAAAGCAACAGCTGAAATGAGAATCACTGTGCCAGAGGACATGATTGTCGCTTCAAACGGAAGCCTTATTGATGTAATTGCTAATCCCGATAACACAGCAACTTACATCTGGCAGGAAAATTATCCAATTGCTACCTATCTTATATCCATTGCAGCCACTAACTATGAAATATTTTCAGATTATTATTCCTCAGGTTCTGAATTCATGGAAGTTACATATTTTGTTTATCCTGAAGATCTTTCCCAGGCTCAAGAAGATTTTTCAATGACTGTTTCCATGATTGAATTTTATTCTCAAATCTTTGGAGAATATCCTTTTCTAGCGGAAAAGTATGGAATGGCTGAAATTCCTGGCAGTACTGCCATGGAGCACCAAACATGTACCTCTTATCCTTCAAATATTATTACCGGAACTCATAAATACGATTGGATAGTTGCCCATGAATTAGCTCATCAATGGTGGGGGGATTTAGTAACTCTGGCTGAATGGGCTGATATATGGCTAAATGAGGGCTTTGCCACGTATTCTGATGCTCTCTGGCAAGAGAATCTTTACGGTTTTGAAGGGCTCAAATCAAGAATGGCTGACTTTAAAAATATATATTTTACTCGCCACACGGGCCCTGAGCATCCGATTTACAACCCACCTTTAGGCCATCTCTTCTGTGCAATAGAGTATGAAAAGGCAGCCTATGTACTTCATATGTTAAGGTTTGTTGTTGGCGATGATAACTTCTGGAAAATATTAAAAAAATATGCCCAAGATTATGCCTATACCTCTGCTTCTACTGAAGACTTTCAGGATGTATGTGAACAAGTCTATGGAGCAGAATTGGAATGGTTTTTTGATCAGTGGATATATAAAGCCGGTTATCCTTCTTATCAATTTGGATGGGGTTATTCAGGTCAAAACAAGGTGAGAGTAATCATTAACCAAACCCAGGAAGACTTTCCCACCTTTATAATGCCTGTTGAACTTGAGTTTTTCTTCCCATCAGGAACAGTGAAGAAAATCGTCTGGGTAGAGGAGAAAAAAAATACCTTTGATTTTATCTTCCAAGAGAAGCCCTCTGAGGTCCTCTTTGACCCAGAAGCCTGGATACTATGTAAAGTAGAAGCCTTTCATAAAAAAGGAAAGGGCAGGAGATAGATCAAGAAATTAGGAGGAAAAAATGAGACTGAAAATTTATGTAATTTTTTTATTGGTGATTTGTGCATTAGCTCCTATGTGTACGAAAAAAGCACAAAAAGACTATCCTATAAAGCCTGTTGCATTCACCGAAGTACAAATCAACGACGCCTTCTGGCTGCCGCGAATGGAGACCAATCGCAAAGTCACGATTCCTTTTGCTTTTAAAAAGAGCGAAGAAACCGGGCGAATTGATAATTTCGCCAAGGCAGGAGGTTTGATACCTGGTAAGTTTGAGGGCCTGAGGTACAATGATTCCGATGTATTTAAGATAATGGAAGGTGCCGCCTATTCATTGAGCCTTCACAAGGATCCTGAACTCGAGACATACATGGATGAACTGATTGCCAAGATTGCCGCTGCTCAGGAAGATGACGGCTATCTGTATACAACCCGGACAATAGACCCTGAAAATCCCGCTCCTGGTGCGGGCAAAGAACGCTGGTCTAACCTTGGATCCAGCCACGAACTCTATAATGTTGGCCATATGTATGAAGCAGCAGTAGCATATTTTCTGGCTACGGGAAAGCGTAATTTCCTGAATGTCGCAATAAAAAGCGCAGATTTCATAACAAGCGTGTTTGGACCGGAAAAAAGACATGGATATCCCGGCCATCAGGAAATAGAGATCGGGCTGGTTAAGCTTTACCGAGTGACAGGGGATGAAAAATACTTGGAACTGGCCAGATTTTTCCTGGATGAACGGGGCCAAAAAGAATTTGAAAAGAAATTTTCCGATTCCTCTCGGTTCTCTGTTTATAATCAGGCCTGGTATCTCCAGGCTCACAAACCTGTCGTAGAACAGAGCAAAGCAGTAGGTCATTCTGTGCGGGCCACTTACATGTATTCGGGCATGGCGGATGTGGCGGCCCTCACAGGCGATGCCGGTTATATTAATGCCATAGACCGAATCTGGGAGAACGTTGTTTCCAAAAAAATATATATAACAGGAGGCATCGGCTCCCGGCATGAGGGTGAAGCCTTTGGTGATGATTACGAGCTTCCCAATGTCACTGCTTATAACGAAACATGCGCAGCCATCGGGAATGTTTTCTGGAACCATCGTTTATTCCTCCTGCACAGTGATGCCAGATACATCGATGTACTGGAACGGACTCTCTATAACGGATTGATCTCAGGAATATCCCTAAGCGGTGACCGGTTTTTCTACCCCAATCCGCTTGAGTCGGATGGAAAATATAAGTTTAATCAGGGGGAAATTACCCGTAAGCCATGGTTTGACTGTGCCTGCTGTCCTGTGAATATGGCCCGTTTCCTCCCATCCTTCTCCGGATATGTTTATGCATATCAGGACGAAATCTTGTATATCAATCTTTTCGCCCAAAGCAGCGGAACCATCAAAATGGGTAAACACCTGGTTAATGTAACGCAGCAAACGCAGTATCCGTGGGATGGAAGTGTAAAAATCGCAATCGACCCAGAAAGGTCGGCAGAATTTTCTGTCTATGTCCGCAGCCCGGGCTGGGCCTGCAATGAGCCGGTTCCGAGTGATCTTTATTCATACCTGAATCAAAACAAAGAAGAACCCATCCTTAAAGTCAATTCAAAAACACAAGCCCTAAACATGGATAAAGGATTTGCCCGCATCCATCGCCGGTGGGAAAAAGGGGATGAGATCGAACTAAACTTTCCAATGCCGGTGCGGAGGGTTGTGGCTCATGAGAATGTAAAAGACAATCTCGGTAAAGTGGCCCTACAGCGAGGTCCGCTTGTCTACTGCCTGGAAGAAGTGGACAATGAGGGGCAGGTGCTCAACCGGCATATACCGGATGATATGAGTTTCAAGGTCGAATTCTTCCCTGACCTTCTCGGCGGGATTACAGTGATAACGAGCGAAGAAAAAAAGGAAATAGGAGGCATTGTTGCAATTCCTTATTACGCCTGGTCACACAGAGAGATAGGAGAGATGGCTGTCTGGCTCCCACGCAAATAAAATAAGGAAAAAAAAGGGACAAAAATGGGATTTTTCTTTAAAGCTTCTTACTTGTGGAGGTTCTAAGCTCGAATTATGGGGATTTGAATCTACAAAAGAATTGACAAATTCAACATAAAGCTTTACTGTTTTTTCCATCAGTCAATAATTTTCATAATTATTTTCTCAAGGAGGAAAACTATGGAAAGCGTATACAAAGTTATCGAACTTATAGGAACAAGTCCCAACTCCTGGGAAGAAGCCGCAAAAAAGGCCGTAGAGACAGCCAGTAAGAGCCTTAAGGATTTAAGAATTGCAGAAGCGGTTGAATTCGATATGAAGGTTGAAGATGGAAAAGTCTCAGCCTTTCGTACAAAAGTAAAAGTTTCTTTCAAATATCAAGATTGAGCTATATCAGCTTCTCGCCACAATGTGGACACAGCTTCCAGTTGGTTTCTACTGGTTCTCCGCACTTGGGACAGCCACATTGAAGTTTTGTACCACAGTGGGGACAATAGGCAAAATTCAGACCCACAGGCTTCTGGCAGTTCGGACAGGGCTGTGTTGTTTGGGTACTTTGACTCACCCCCGAAATCGCCACAGTGTCTGTACGAACAATTAAACAGATCAGCGTTATTTTCAAGATATGAGGATTTTTTTGATAAAAACAACCGTCTTACCCGTTTCTTACGGAGATTGTCGCGGTGGAGATTAGAAACAATCACAAATATCCAGGCTTTCAAGCTTTGCGTATTCACCTTCTCTGGCAGACTTTTGACGATCCGGAGCCAGGCTTCTTGAAACAGGTCTTCAGCCTCCCCACGGTTCTGTGTCAGGTAATAAGCAAAGCAGAAGACCCGATCTTTGTATTCATTGTACAGCTCATCGAACGGAGGAGGGGCAGTCAGCTCATTTCTGTGTGTACATTCGCCGCCTTCAGGCACCATAAAGTTCTCCAATCTACTCCAAATATCACTAACTAAGACGTATGAGTCAAGAAAAAGTTCTAGTTGGGTTTAAAAAGGAACCTATTGAATTTCTGAAGATGAGTATTGTGCTTACATTTTTTATTTTTGGGCTTTTATCTAATCTCCTATTCACTTTTTTCACGCGGCATTAACAACCAAAAAACGAGATAGAGTAATATTCCCAAGCCTCCAAAAAATGACGCCACAACAAAAGCGATGCGGATAAAGGTAACATCGATTTTAAACTGCCTGGATAGTCCTGCGCAAATACCAAGCAGCTTACTGTCCTGGCGAGGACGGGTCCATGCCTTGAGGTAGATAGTTTTATCCAGCAAGCTGCCGCAATATCGGCACTTGATCGATTCAGTATTTATCATTTCAGCACAATAGGGGCATTTTTTCTTTGATTCAGATGCCTTCATACTGTATTCTCCTTGGATTTTTGTGTCCATATCCAACCCCCTATCAGCTGGATAGAGCCGTACATCACACCTGAAATGACGACCGCAGCAATAATAAATGTGATAAGAAAAGTCTTAGCAAGAATAAGTGATACATTCGTGGCGAGAAGATTGTAACCAAAAGATGCTATCAGCCAGCTGCCTATGACAATAAAAGGTAGGCTGAAAATACTCAAGATGCAGAGCTTGAACACTAGGAGACGTTTCTTATGTTGTTGTGTTTCTCTCATTGCTATTTCAGCCAGTTTCTCTAATTTCTTTTCACTAAGCTTTGCCGGAGCTCCTACTGCAGCCAATGCTTCTGCCACTGGATTAAGCTGCTTGTACATACAGCTACATTGATCACACACTTCAAGATGTTGCCTGAACGCTGGAGACAACTCCTGTCTCGGCAAGCGCTCGAGCCAGTTCTCAAATTCTCGACACATCTTGGTTTTCATCTCGCCTCCCTATTTTTAAACAGGTGTTTTCGTAGTTTGGCAAGTGCAGAATGAAGCCGGCTCTTGACAGTCCCGGTTGGTAAGTTTAAAACTCGGGCAATTTCATCATAAGTCAAGCCGCTGTAGAATTTTAATACGACCACTTCTCTCAGCTTGTGAGATAAAGTCATCAATGCTTCTGAGATTTCAACATTCCTTTCCACATCTGCAGTCGAGTCTGCCGCGAAAGCTGTGCCTGTATCTTCCAAACTATTAGAATCCAGTGTCCGTTTCCAAAAGCCGCGCACTTGTTCACGACGCCAGTAGTCGCGGCAGCGATTGACTGCGATCTTCGTAAGCCAAGAGGTAAGTGGTCGAGATGGGTCATATTGATGGAATTTGCGGATGACACAGATCCAAGTATCCTGCAGAATGTCCTCTGCAGTACTGTACGACTGGACAAGACGCAGAATGATCCAAAAAAGTCTGTCAGAATGCTGATTTACCAGCGTGCTAATAAGGTCTTTTCGACCAGCCTGGATTTGCCCTGCCAATACTTCCCCGTGTAGATTCTTAGAATGCTCCATTCTTTTCTCTAATAATCTCCGGATGTTTAAATCACTAAAAACGGCTTTAAAAACAGAAGCGTCTAACGCCCCAAGCATGCTAGCACTCATCATACACCTACCACAAATATATGACAATAATGGGTCAAGAACTTGCCTGATAAATAATACATTATGCCTTCTTACTTGCGTACTTGTGCCCGCGGAAAAGCCGATCAAACAGGGAGTATCCATCAGATTGGAAAGGTGTTAGAACCCAGATCACGAAATAGGCGATAAGGCCAATCCCACGAAAGGGAATGAGCAAGATAAACAATATTCGCCAGACCATTACAGAAATCTCAGTATTCACGGCTAAAACAGATGCAACTCCAAGAAAACGACGGCCTGGAAGATCACGAAACCATTCTTTAGAGATTGAAGAAGGCAACAGTTTGCTTCGACACCATCGACACTTTGTGGCCTCGGCTTTGATTTTTTCAAAGCAATAATGGCAAGTTTTTGTTTTGTTATCCATTGTTTCTCCTTTAGGTTTTTCGACCTCTCACTTATAACTACGCATAAGCACAGAAAATCGTTCGAAAAAATCTTAAGAAATTCAAACTTTTTTGTATTCAGTTTAAAGAAAATATTCAGTTGACCAATCCCGTGGATGCTCTTAAATACGAGTAAGCGCTAATTAATTGATGCCCTTTCCGGCCTCAAAGCCTCAGGATATATTATTCATACTTAAGTGCATCAACCGGATCTGAAAGAGCGGCACGGATGGCCTGATAGCTGACTGTAAGGAGGGCGATGGCCAGAGCCATTCCTGCTGTGAGTAAGAATATCCACACATTGATACTTATCCGGTAAGCAAAATCTTGCAGCCCTGTTCCCTTTTTTCAATCAAGTTTTGACGATTTTAGGCGTGGGAGCCATTTTGGAACATTTTTCTTGTAATCTTTATAATCTTGTTCAAATCTTTGTTCGAGTTGATCTTCTTCGAATGTGGCAATATAGTTGTAAAATATAAAAATTCCCACCCCTATTACTAAAGAAATAAGAGACATAGTTGTGAGGAAAACTCCTATATAGAACAAAAGGGATGCAAGATATATGGGGTGGCGCACATAAGAAAAGACGCCAGTTTTAATGACTTGTGGTGGGTCACGCACCTCAGTGAAGACAACCCGGAGCCCAGATATTGCCAAATAAACTCCAGGAACAAAGAGCAAGCCTAGTAAAATCAATCGAATGTAGAGCGGTATATAATTCGCCAAGATCGTAGAAAACCTGAAAATGAAAGAATCAAGTATCCATATCACAAGGAATATGACAAGAAAAATAAATTGACCAGAATCCCCGTATGGATGCTCCCCACCCAAATCTTCCCGATTACTATGATGATCCCTTTTAAATACTTTCAGGCTATTATTCTTATGCGTCATAATAATTTATTCTTTTATCCGCTTGGCTTCGTATATACCATTAGGCTGGATAAGCTCAATAGCCGTGACCTGGCCTTTATCATCGCTTTTGAACCTCAGGCTGACAATCTTATACTGTTTAAGGGTAAACTCATCCCCCAATCCTGGAACCAAGTCATATTCCCTTTGTCCTGGAATATAAAGTGTAAGACTGCCACCTTTTAGATTTATCGTAAGTATCTGCTCCACCAAATTGTATTTTCCAACGAACTGCTGGAGGTATGCAGGGTCAAAAAGGCGAGCATCTGGCTTCTTTTTAAATACTATCGCTTCCAGAGTGGGCTCAAAAGGAGCCTCCAGAATGGCAACATACCCATTAACATCTGTGCGGAAAGTAAGCTTCATATCCGTAAAAATAGGATCATCTGCCCGTTTGCTATTAAAGGTCTCGTAATGCCAGTGCTCGAAGGGAGTAGTGATCCCGTTATAAGTAAAGGACAGCTTGCCATTTTTGAGAAAGACTTTTAAGTCTCCATAGCCAGAATTGGCGTAGTCACCGGCATATTCTTCAAGCTTGTGAGCAGGCTTGGTGCCGGATATACGACGAATCTGTTTTTTCTTTTCGGCCTCTTTATCTGCTTTTTCCCCTTTGGCTTTTCTATCAACAGCTTCTCCAATCCAATCTTTAGGCTCAAGATCTAGAATAAGATCTGTGGCAAGTCGAACAAGCAACTCAGAAAGAGGTGTTGCGTTTTTATTTGCCAGGGCAACAAATCCGATTCCCTCCTGGGGCAGCATGCTTACCATGGCGGAAAAACCGTCAATATTGCCTCCATGGTGAACCCGACGGTGCCCCCGGTAAGTGTCTATGAACCACCCCAATCCATAGTCAGCGGGAGTAACTTCAGCTATAGCAGGGGTACTCCCTGTTGGCATATGTGCCAGATGCATGTCTTCCAGAGTCTGGGCACCAATAATCTGTTCATCTTTGAACTTACCCTGGTTAAGATGAGCCAAAAGCCAGTGGCTCATTTCGTTTACACTGGAATTTATGGAGCCTGCTGGACCGATATTGGTTATATTACGAAAGGGAATCTGTTCGATTTTTCCATCCCTCTCGCGGTAAGGAATAGCAAAATCCATGTCTTTCTGGGAGTCTTCTACAGAAAAATTTGTCCGCTTCATCCCCAAAGGCTCAAAAACATAAGACCGAATGGCAGTTTCCCATTTTTTACCTGTTATAACTTCCACCAGATAGCCGGCTGTTAGTAACATCAGGTTGTTATATTGAAATTTTTCTCGAAGATCGGCAGTGGGTTTAAGATGTGCTAGACGCATTACAAATTCCTTCCGGCTGGCCTTAAAATTGTTATACCAGGAAAGGTCATGTCGGGGAAGGCCGGATCGATGGGTTACTAAGTCACGAGGAGTAAGGCGCTCACTGGCAAAAGGATCGTAGAGGCGAAACCAGGGAATATAGTTACGTACAGGTTTATCCCAATTCAGTTTCCCCTCGTCTACCAATATCCCCATGGCAAAGGTTGTAAAAGCCTTAGAGGCTGAGCCGATGGCTAGAAGGGAGTCCGCTGTCATGGCAAGTTTCTTATCCATATTACGATAACCGAATCCTTTGGCATATATGACCTCATCGTCTTTGACGACGGCCATGGCCAGTCCAGGCACATTTAGACCTTTGAGTCCTTTGTTGACAATGTCATCAAAACTAGCCAAGGCTTCCCTGGCTTTAGCTACAGGGCTGGCTTCGCGGTTAAGAATAAAAGGAAAAGTTTTGCCTTCCTGGGAGAAATCGCCAGCTATTTCTGAGCCATCATCGCTTAGAGTGCCTTTAAATGTGGGATTGCCCGGAATTCCTGTTATTTCAAAAGTTGCTTCCTTTCCTGCAAGGCTAATATTTCCTAGCGGAAGGTTTTTGGCTTTCTGTGCAGGAATGGAAATATCCCCTTCCCAGGAGCCATCTTCTTTCCGGCTGAAATCGATATTGATGTCAAGCTTCATCGCAGGGATATCGATAATTCCCTCCCAGTGACCTTTAAGTGATAGAACTTCATCGGACATTAAGGATATGGGAATTATCATTAAAACTATCCATAGAAAAACAATAAAATTATTAGAGGCTTTTTTCATTACTTTACTCCTTAAATGGTATCTATTTACCTGAAATAAATTCAGACAAAAGTCTATTACCTTCCAATACTTTCCAAGAAACATATATCATAGTCAAAAGATATGTTCAATTCCAAATAGGTCAAAATTAAAATGAAATAAAAAATTGAAATTGAAATTGTGTAAATTGTAAACCTTTAAATTCAATTTGCGTATTTTATTAATAAAACCTATTATGAAAAGCTATTAATGGAAGGAGATCTAAAATGAGAATAAGTAGTATTGTCAACTTCAAAAGAGTATTTGTATGTTTCATATTATGTTTGTTAATTGCCGGCAATCAAGCTATCACACAAGAATCCTATCCCTTAAAATTAAAGGTAGATAAACAAACTCTGACAAAAGAACTTAAAAAGACTTCGCTGGACAAAACATCCAAGGAGAAAATAATCAACTGGATAAGTGAAAAGCTGAATGAAATCTATGTCTTTCCCGATGTCGCCAAGAAAATGGAAAACCACATCCGCAGCAAGTTTAAAGATAGTGCCTATGACTCAGTTTCAGAAATCGCAGAATACGCTCAAGTCTTGACACAGGATCTGCAGGATATCTCTCACGACAAGCATTTGCGGGTCCGCCATGCACCTATTCCGGCCCCAGGTGAGGATGCTAGTGACGAAGATAAAGCACGTCGTCAGCAACAAAGGCTAGAACAGATGAAGTACAATAATTTTGCATTTAAGAAGGCTGAGCAGCTCGTTGGCAATGTTGGCTATCTCAGATTTGACGGCTTCGTTGATGCCAAATGGGGCGGTGATACAGCAATTGCAGCATTGAATTTCTTGGCCTACTGCGATGCTCTTATTATCGATCTTCGAGACAATGGAGGTGGAAGTCCTTCAATGATTCAGCTAATAACAAGTTATTTCTTTGATGAGTCGAAACACATCAACAGCTTTTACATTCGAAAAACCGATAAAATACAGCAGTTCTGGACCTCCGCCCATGTCAAGGGCAAAAGGATGACTGGCGTTGATCTGTATGTTTTAACGAGCAGCCGGACTTTTTCTGCCGCAGAAGAATTTACCTACAACTTGAAAAATATGAAGAGGGCAACCATTGTAGGTGAAACAACAGGAGGAGGCGCTCATCCAGTCGATTATCACCAAAACAATGATCTGAAAATCGGGATATCAGTGCCATTCGGCCGGGCTATTAATCCTATTTCAGGCACTAATTGGGAAGGTACTGGTGTAGAGCCGGATGTCAAGACATCCCGAGAAGACGCTTTTGACACTGCCTATCGTCTGGCTCTAAAAAACCTCCATGAAAAGGCCAAAGGCCCAAGGAAAGTGCAGCTCAAATGGATGCTTGAATATCAAGAAAAGCGATCCAATCCTGTCCATGTTAGTATCGAAAAGCTAAAAACTTATGTGGGTAAATATGGCCCGAGAAAGATCACTCTAGAGCAGGGAAAGCTTTATTACCAGCGCGAAGGAAACCCAAAATTCGCCCTGTTTGCCATCACTGAAGATACTTTCGGGTTGGACGAACTCGAATATTTTCGCATCCGATTCGAAAAGAATGCCAGTGAAAAGATAGTGGCGATCCTTGGACTTTACGACGATGGTACAAAGGACCGATCACCAAAGGATAAATGAAGGGGAAAAGACGGAGAAAATTAAAAAGAAATAAGCCAAATCACGATTTTTCTTGAATAATGTGTCCGTTTTTGTCATATTACATTCTAATAATTCTCCATATGCAGCGTTTCTTTCGGAAAATGCAAAAAAACCCAGATTGGAGGGGATAATGGGAGGTCTTTTCGGTGTCGTTTCAAAAAAAAATTGTGTAAATGATCTGTTCTACGGAACGGATTATCATTCTCATCTCGGGACCAAGAGAGGCGGCCTTGCCGTGGTTAATTCGAACGGATTTCAGAGGTATATTCACAACATCGAAAACGCACAGTTTCGGTCAAAATTTGAGACCGACATAACAAAGATGTCCGGCAGCAAAGGAATCGGTGTGATAAGTGATTACGATGATCAACCCATTCTGATTCGTTCCCACCTGGGAACATACGCCCTGATCACAGTAGGCATCATCAATAATGCTGATACCTTGGTCAATGAAGCTTTTGAGTCCAGAAAAATGCACTTCTCAGAAATGGGCGGTGGCGAAATCATCCCCACAGAGCTCGTCTCAATGCTTATCAACCAGGAATCCTCTTTTGAAAAGGGAATTCAGTATGCACAGGAGGCCATCCAAGGGTCCTGTTCTCTCCTGTTATTGACAGAGAAGGGAATCTATGCGGCCAGGGATAGACTGGGAAGAACTCCTATTATCATCGGACAAAAAGAGGGAAGTTGTGCAGTAACTTTTGAGACCTGTGCCTTTCCAAATCTTGAATATGAGACAAAATATTTCATGGGACCGGGAGAAATTGTCTTTATCTCGGAAGAAGGATTTGAACAGCGGAAACCTCCCGGAGAAAGACTGCAGATCTGTAGTTTTCTCTGGGTATACTACGGATATCCGGCTTCGAGTTATGAAGGCATCAACGTGGAATGGGTGAGAAACAGATGCGGCGTGATGCTGGCCAAAAATGATGATCTGGAAATAGACGCAATCGCCGGAATCCCGGACTCCGGGACAAGCCACGGATTGGGATATGCTAACTACTCGGGAATTCCTTATACAAGGCCCTTCGTTAAATATACTCCGACATGGCCGAGAAGTTTCATGCCTCACAACCAAGCAATCAGAGATCTGGTAGCCAAAATGAAGCTCATTCCGGTCAAGGAATTGATCGAAAGAAAAAGACTTCTTTTTTGTGAAGATTCCATTGTCAGAGGCACTCAGCTCCAGGATACTATCCAAAGGCTGTACGATGCAGGTGCCCTTGAAGTGCATATGCGCCCTGCCTGTCCCCCTTTGGTCTATAACTGTAAATTTCTCAATTTTTCACGATCCGCTTCCGATTTTGATTATGCAGCGAGACGAGCCATCAGGCAGCTAGAGGGAGATGATTACACGGATTTCAAACCCTATGCGACTACCGGCTCGGAAAAGTACGAAGCCATGGTCGAAAAAATCAGAGAGAGGCTCAGATTGACCACCCTGAAATACCAGAAACTGGAGAATCTAGTAAAAGCAATAAGTCTACCGAAGGAAAAGCTCTGTACTTACTGCTGGGATGAGGTAGAATGATCGTAAGTTCTCAATAATTGGGGGTAGTAGCTATGGATTCCCGCCTCCGCGGGAAAGAATAAATAGAATAAATAGGGACACATCCTATTTTTCATGCTTTATGCTTTTTCTTTTGGTCCCTAATAAATAGGGACACATCCTATTTTTCATGCTTTATGCTTTTTCTTTTGGGGTATTTTTCATGATATCTATAAGTTAGCATGGTCCGATCCCATTTTTAGGAAAAGTAGGAACTTCAGGAAAGGCAGGACTATTTTAAATACTTTTCAATTTCCTCTATAAAATTTAAAAAATCTTTATAGTTTTTTCTAACCAGTTCTAAAAGCATATCATCGCTTATTATCCAATAGCGATGAATAATAGAATTTCTAAAATCAAAAAAAGGTTTAAGTTTATCTGATAATGCTTTTGAAATAATGCCTATTTCACCTGATTTAATGATAGTCTCTACATAACCGCTAACAGACTCCCCTCTGTCTCTAGTAAGAATATGAGTTAATGTATTGGCCATTATCTCGGCGATTTCCACCATAAGATATTTTAATCCTCTTACTCTCCAATTATCAGAAAGAATCTCATTATTTGAATATTTTTCAAGTAGTTTTTCTGTTTCTTTTGTTCGAGATTGTATATCTAAAAGGTAATTTTGCAGCCTCTCTCTATCTATTTTCATAGGATTTCTGCTTCTTTAAGAATTCCCATACATTCTCTTAATTTAAGGGAATTTTCTTCCATTAAATCTGCTCTATGTTCTGGGTTTTTGTCCAGGATTAATACTCCTTCTTTGAATATCCTTGCCATAAATTTGAAATTAATTGAATTTAACAGGATTATATCGATTTCATCTGCTTCTAAATGTATGTTTGATTCTTTTAATTTCCTTGAAATTTTATGTTTTAGATTCGCAGTTATATTTAAACTGTTTTCCTTAATTCCTTCATGTGTATAAATTCCTATATCTATATCATTGTGCTTTTTCTCACTTATAAATGAACCAAATAGATATGCAAACTCTATGTTCTTTTCTTTATTTAGTATTGCTTTGATAATTTTGATTGTTTTATCTTTCATTCCAATTTTATTATATCATAAATTATTTTTATTTACATAATTATAAGCACTTCTTATTTTGGGCGGGGGCACAGTGAAATTGTAGTTTGGCTGCGTCAACTTGTTGAATTTACAAAAGATGACCTCAGAATCCACCCTATTCCTGGCCTTAGACCAGCAATTTTATTGCCAAAAATGCTACTCTAAGAATAAGACTTCAGATTAGAGATTTTCAGTTCTTAACACAAAGCAAAAAAAAATTCCTTAGAGGCTATATTTTAATGGCTAAATGGTCCTTTTAAGGCAGAAATTTACGGGATAATTTTGGATTATTTATTAGCTTTCAACAGTTTAGAGCAGCCAAACAACGATGGAAAAACGTAAAAATGGAAAAACCAATACATCCTCGCCGCTCGATTCTATCGGGTTCCCTCGAAGAACGACTCTTGAAGGCTAGATCCTCAATGGTGCTGCGGACATACCTGATGTCTTTTCCCACTAAAGTTTACCCACACAATATGGAAGAGAAACAATTTGACTTATCGATCAATCCCAAATATATTGGCATGTCAACAATTTATTTTGCGCTGGAGAATAAATGGATAGAAAGAACAAAATGGACCGCAGAAAATTTCTTAAGGCTTCCACCATAGGCGTATTTGGATATGGCATATTGGCCAGCACGGGTTTGGCCCAACCAAAGGGGAACAAATGGGCCAAAAATGGATTAATCGGGGCCGGCCCTGAGATAAAAATTAAAGACTACCGCATTCTCGGAAAAACCGGATTCAAGGTTTCGGACCTTGCCGTCGGTTATGTCAATGACGAAGGACTGATGGCAACCATGTTGGACGCGGGTATGAACTATATCGATACAGGGGAAAGCTACCCCGGAGCCCACCAACTGATCAGCAAAGTGATCAAAGGGCGGGATCGCAAGGCGATTTTCATCACCTCCAAGATGTTGATGGAAGGAGAAACCTCCAAAGAGGCGCTGATCAAACGGACGGAAAAATGTCTCGAGGACCTTGGCACAGACTACATCGACTGCATGATGCTCCACTGCCCGGAGACGGTGGAGGAGCTAAAGCATGAAGGATACCATGCGGCCATGCAGAAGCTTAAGTCCAATGGCCGGATTAAATACACTGGTGTTTCCAACCACGGCTCATTCTGGTACAGGGACTCCAAACAGAGCATGGACAAAGTGCTATTGGCAGCGGCAGAAGACGGTCGGTTCGATGTTTTTTCAATGGCTTATAACTTCCTCCAGATGGATCAAGCCGAACGGGTGCTCGAGGTCTGCCAACAAAAAAAGATCGGGACCACCCTGATGAAAACCACACCCGTGGCCAAATACTACATCGTTAAATCACGGGTCGATCAGCTCGAAAAAGAAGGAAAGGAAGTCCCAGCTTTTTATAAAGATGGACTTCAGCGATACAAAGAAAAGAAAGACAGGGCCGAACAATTTATCAAAAAATACAATCTCCAAAATCCCGAGGAAATCCGAGCGGCCGCCATCAAGTTCGTGCTCTCAAACCCTCACGTCAACACGGTCTGCTGTTCCCTGCAAACATATGAAGAGATGGAAAGGATATTATCCCTGTCAGGGAAAAAACTCATTCATACTTAAGAGAATCGGCCGGATTGGCCACAGCCGCCTTGACGGCTTGATAGATGACCGTCATCAATGCGATGGCCAAAGCAACAAGCCCGGAGATGACAAAGATCACCACTCCGATTTTGATCCGGTAGAGGTAGTCATTTAACCAAGACCGCATGGCATAAAAAGCAACAGGCCAAGCGATGACATTGGCGATCAATACCCACTTGGCAAACTCTCTTGTCAGCAGGAAAATGATTCGGGATACAGAAGCTCCCAGCACCTTTCGGATGCCAATCTCCTTTGTCCTCTGCTGGGCCATGAAAGACGCCATCCCGAAAAGCCCCAAACAGGAGATGACGATAGCCAGGAGTGTGAATGCATTGATCAGTCCACTCAAACGCTTTTCGGATTGATAGAGCTCATCGATCATGTCATCCACAAAATGATATTCTATCGGAATATCCGCAATATGTGTCTTCCAGGTCTTTTTTATGTCCTCCAAAGCTTCCGGGATGAGATTGGCTTTGAGTCTGGCGATCAAATAATTATAGTTATCCCAATCCGTTTTCGACGTTAAGTACAATACGCAGGGCATGACATCATGCTTCAACCCGAAATGCTGATTTTTGAATACGCCGATGATACTCCCTTCAGCAGCATTGAGAGCAAATCGTTTGTCGACAGGATCTTTGAAGTTCCACCTCTTAACAGCCTCCTCGTTGATTAGATAAGCCCTTTTCATATCCGAAGGGAACTCCTTTGAAAAATTCCTCCCCGCCACAATTTCCATTTTATGGGTATCGATGTAGTCGAAATCGACCATCCGATACAAAGTGTTCGTGCTGAGATACTGCATGTCCCCAGAAGCGCCATCCCAATCTATGCTGCCGCCATGATTCTGGGAGCTGGTGGCCGTAACACCGGCAATATTCGAGCTCTGGGCAACGACTGTCTTGAGAATTTCGCATTTTCCCTGGTATTGTTCCGGAATGGAAATCCTCACAAGGTTGTCCTTATCAAAACCCATGTCGGCATTCCGCATGTAGTCTAGCTGTTTAAACAAGAGCAGGGCACAAATAATCAGGCCGATGGATAGGACAAACTGGGTGATGACCAAACCTTGTCTGAATCTTGCACCCGTCACAGAGGCTCTCCTGTGACTTTCCTTATGGAGCAAGAGGTTTCCCTTCAATACATCCACAGGTTGAAAAGAGGAGAGAATCAAAGCAGGGTAAGATCCTGCTACGAATCCGGTAAATATTACCATCCCGATAAGACCGAAGATCAATACCGCATCCGATAGATCGAGCCTCAACTGCTTTCCTGCCAGTTGATTGAACAAAGGCATGCATAACCTGGCCAAAAAGATGGCAATGATTGCCGACAGGATGGTAAAGAATGTGGATTCCAAAAAAAACTGTTTAATAAGCTGCATTCGTTTCGAGCCGACGACTTTTCTCAGACCGACCTCTTTAGCCCGCTTTGCGGACCTGGCCGTTGAAAGATTCATGAAATTGATACAGGCAATTAGCATAATCAGCACAGCAACGACGGTGAAGATATAGATGTATTTTATGGGCCCACCGCCTCCCAATGCGTGCAAATGAAGGTCTGCCAAAGGAAAAAGGGATACTTCCAAGGGATCACTCGACCAGGGACGATTGCTGTTCAGTAGATCCGCAATTTTTGGATTGACCGCTGCTGGACCGATCCCCTCTTTTAGCTGAACATATGTATTGCACGCAAACCAGTTCCAGATAAAGTGCTGGAACTCGGTAATCTCTTTCATGGATAGGAAAGGCCTGAAAAAATCGACCTTGATATCAGAATTTTTGGGTATATCTCGCAAAATCCCTGTCACTTCGACCAGATCCCCTTCTATTTCCATCATCTGGCCAACAGGATCGATACCGGCAAAAAGCTTTTGCGAAGCCGTCTCGGTTAAAACGATGCTGTTCACATTTTTTAAAGCAGACTCTGCATCCCCTTTTTGAAAAGGAAAAGTAAACACCTCGAAAACCTCAGGATCGACATAGGCTCCTTCCCAATCGTTAAAGATTTTTTCTTTGTATCGGGCGATTATTGCCCCTCGGAACTGGAACCTGATCACCTTCAAAATTTCCGGGTAATCATTCCGCAGAGGCTCTGCCAGCGGAACTGGGCTGTTATTAAAATACTCGCCACGGTGATTGACTCTTTCGCCTGCAGTCAAATAAATATTGTCGATATTCTCATGGAATCTGTTGTAACTGAGTTCGTCCCGCACCCAAAGAAGGATAAGCAAACAGGCCGCCATCCCTACAGCCAGACCGGTGATGTTGATAAAAGAAAATCCCTTGTTTCTTTTGATGTTTCTCAAAGTAATGATGAGATAATTTTTTAGCATTAAGCACCCTGTTCCAAACGTAGGATCGCCAGCAACACCGTGGTTTCGTTCAATGTCAAATCTTTTCTTTTTTTCTCTTTATCTATTTATACGGATTATCCATATAAATGGTTACTCAAAATTCAATTTTTTTTTGGGGGAACTTTATCTCCCCTTTTTCCGTAATGTTATATGAACATCAGGATGGATTATGCAGGCACGCACATGTGACTAAGGAGAAAAAAAGAGATGAAAAGAATAATCAGTATTGTCTTCGTTCTATTTATTGCTATTTCATTGACTTCACAAGCTTATGCGGAAGAGATTGTCCATGTCCCTCAGACAAAAACTCCCCCTGTGATCGATGGGATCTTAAATGACGCAGCTTGGGAAACGGCAACAAAGTTTGAAAATTTTAAAACCATAAAGCCGGATTACGGGAAAGAGCCCGGTCAAAAAACAGTCGCTTACATGACTTATAATGCAGAAAACATCTATTTAGCGGTCCGCTGTTTTGACACTGAACCGGAAAAGATAAAAACCTCGGTCTCCAGTCGCGATAACATGTTCAGGGATGATTATGTCATTATCATGTTGGATACATTCAACACGATGCAGGAAGCATTTGGATTTTTCCTGAACCCCGAAGGTATTCAGGGGGATGCCATGATTAACAGCGACGGGCAGGGCGATTCTACCTATGATATGGTATGGTACAGCAAAGGAGTTATCGACGATGAAGGATATGCCGTTGAGTGCCGCATTCCCCTCCAGAGCATCCGATTTCCCGGGAAGGAAACGATAACCCTTCGTGTTGCCATTTTTAGGCAGATCATCCGCACTTCTGAATTATCCAGCTTCCCCCCGATGTATGCAGAGAAAGGAAGCATCCTCAAGCAGTCGCAGCCGGTTTCTGTTTCCGGTTGGAAATACAAACGGGTGGTCGAGATACTCCCGGCCTTAACCCACAGCACCAGGCAATCGACAGCCCAAGGCAAGATGCAAACGGATGAAAAAAACACAGATTTCAGCCTGACAGGAAAAGTCGGTTTGACATCGGATCTGACCCTGGATGGCACGTATAATCCGGACTTCAGCCAGGTCGAAGCGGATGCCGGGCAGATCGATGTCAATCTGCGGTATGAGCTTTTTTATCCAGAAAAAAGGCCTTTTTTTCTGGAAGGCAACGACATTTTTCAGTTTGCCGGAAACGTCGAGGAAGGCCCTCTTGCCATGGTGGTTCACACCCGCACGATCATCAATCCCATTTTCGGGTTGAAGTTATCCGGAAAACTCGGCCGGAAAAGCAGTATGGCCGCCATCTATGCCTTGGACGATTTGCCGGACGATCCAGTCGATGCACACCCGGATTTCATGATCGCCCGGTATAAATTTGCGCTCAAAGAAGATTCTTATATCGGAGGACTTTACACAGGCAAGGAATCCGGCAAAGGTTTTAATCGTGTCATCGGGGCAGACGGCAGATTTCGGCTCACCCAAACGTCCATTGCAGATTTTCATCTCTTCGGATCCTTCACCAAAAGAAACGGCAGCACAGAGACCACCGGCGATCATGCTTTGGGGCTGCACTACGGATACGGCACACGCAAGGTGATCATCGACCTGGGCTATCAGGACATTTCCAAAAACTTCCAGGTTGACACAGGATTTGTCCCCAGAACAGGCATAAGGAGGTTCTCCGCATTCGCCATGTACAGATTTTATCCAAAATCCAAATTTTTCCAGAGGATAGAACCTTTCTACTGGAGTTTTCATTTGTATGATACCGAACACAAGATGTTCGAAACATTCAATCTCTTCACACTGAGATTCTGGCTGCCAAGAAGCACTCAGTTCCGGGTGGATGGAATATTGTCAAATGAAGTCTTTGCAGGAGAAAGATTCGGAAGGGGCGGAGTTGGCTTCCAGACAACATCCCAGATAACAAAACATATTTTCTGGAGTATCTTTTACAGACACACAGGGTCTATCTACTACGATCCTGAGGATCCATTCCAGGGTTACGGAAACAGCTTCGGGGGATACCTCCAATATCAACCCATGGAAAAACTGAGTTTTATTCTCAACGTTTCATACGTAGACTTCTTCCGGGATTCGGATAAGGAGAATATATACGACTACACCATCATCCGCAGCCGGAATACATTCCAGGTCAACAAATATCTCTTCCTCCGGGCCATACTGGAATACAACAGTTTTCAGGACAGGTTGACATTGGACACTTTGATTTCTTTCACCTACATTCCCGGAACCGTCATTTATGCCGGGTATGGGTCGGCATTCGAGAAACTCGAATGGGACGGACTCGATTACCGCCAAAGCAATAATTTCCACGAAACTAAAAGGGGATTCTTCTTCAAGGTGAGCTATCTCTGGCGCTTCTAAAGTGTCTCCTGTTTTGTTCTTGTAATTTGTTGATGTAAAATAAAAAATCGTATAACATTCCTTTTTATGTCCAATCCCCCTCGCCTTAATAAATATTCATCACATCTTCTCCAAAAAAAGACAAGCGTTTCACGTTTAAGGAGGCTTTGGTGCACGAATTCATTGCGGTGTTGACAATACATCGGTGGACCATCACTTTATAAGCATGTAAAATCCGCAAATCCAATGGAGGTCAGCATGGCCGAAGCCCACAAGAGAGCGTATAGACATCCGAAATATAAGACATCCTATCGTATCAAGAACTGGTCGTAGTATGAGAAATCCCTTCGAAACCGAGGCGATATTACTGTCTGACTCAGCCGAGACGCCATCGACGCGTGGACACCTCCAAAGAACGGAAAGCGGGGCGGCCAACCGATCTATTCTGACATCGCCATCGAGACTTCGCTTACGCTCAGGCTGGTCTTTCACCTTCCATTACGCCAGGCAGAAGGATTCCTCAAATCCATTCTAAAAATAATGGATTTGTATCTGCCCTGCCCAGATCATACGACCATGTCCCGTCGGAATCGAACGGTAGACGTCTACAGATGCACCGGGAGCTTGCCGGACGGCCCTGTGCACTTTATCGTGGACAGTTCGGGTTTGAAGATCTGCGGCCAGGGAGAATGGCACTCCAAGAAACATGTGGAAAGGTGGCGAAAACATTGGAGGAGACTTCACATTGGCGTGGATGAGAATGGTCGGATCCTGGCTTCTAAGGTCACCGATGGACACGAACATGATCCATCTCAGGTGCCTAACTTTCTGGCCCAAGTTGAGAGAGAAATTGACCGATTCGTAGGGGACAGAATCTATGACAAGAAGGCGGTATACGAGGCTGTGGATCATCATTCATCAGGAGCCGAGGTTGTCGTGCCGCCGAGAAAAAACGCGGTGTTGTCCAACAATTCCATCAGTTTTCCCTCTCATCGAGACCGTCATATTGCGGAGATCCGGAGCAAGGGATGGTCCGAGTGGAAACGTCAGTCTGGATACTATTTGCAGAGTCACGCGGAAAACGCATTCTATTGTCACAAGAGAATCATTGGGGGATGGCTGAGAGCTAAGAATGACGATGCTCAGAAGCGGGAAGCTGCGATTGGTTGTGCTATCCTGAATCAGATGCTCGAAATGGGTGAACCTTTGTCGTATGCGGTTGGATAGAATTGCTTGTCAGAGGGAGAGGTGCACATGTCTTCGATTCATGCAACAAAGCCCCCATGTGACAAATATGTACCAAAAATTGTTTAAAATGGCTGAAACTACGGGTCTATAGTTTAAGAGACAAAAGCAAAGAGATGCCTGAAAATCAGGGGAAAAGCTGGTACGCCCGACAGGATTCGAACCTGCGACCTTCTGATTCGTAGTCAGACGCTCTATCCAGCTGAGCTACGGGCGCACATTTCAGTCTATTCAATCTGTTCGGTCTATTCGTTTGTTCCGTCTTTTCCGCCTGTTCTGTTGATTTTATTAAGGGAAAAGACCTTTCTAAATATAGCGTAATGTTGGTTGTTTTTCAATACAATGTATGAGATTGCTCTGCTGCTTTCCCAATAACAGGCAGAAGAAATTGCTTTGCTTCACTTGCATGACAATAATATCGACCCGATGGGGATATCGGACCCTATATTGGAAAAAAAATTAATGAATACGTTCTTCGCTGTATCGCAGGTCAAATTTCTGGTCAGGCCGCTTGAATTTGACCAGGGACACTTCAGGCCTAAAAGTCACTTTACTGAACTGAAACTCCATCAACTTCTTTCCTTCCTGATAAAAAGTCATGTGAAAAGGGAAAAAGACATTTTCGATACTCCTGTAGTCTGCAAATCGAATTCTCTTCTCCAGCATCTCCTTTGTATAATTCTCCCCAAAATACAGGTCCTTATAAACCATTTCTAAGATTGTTGAGTTCTCCTTATCGATATAGAATGTGGTCTTCTTCCCCTTAAAGTCGACCTCTATGCCAACAGCCTTCCTCCCATCTATCTCCTTTTCTTTGGTAAATGAAAATTTGGAATCCTTCTCCGCCAAAAGAAAAATGCCATGGTCTGAATCCGACTCGTAATTTAGAGAAGGCTGATCAACGATTGTCCCCATCCTATCCATCCAGGCCGTTTTACCATCATAGGCCTGAATCATTGTATAGACTTCTTGGCCAAACGCAAGCTCAGTCCTGTTCCAGGATTTTCCACCCAGGAGGATGCTTTCCAACTTGCCCGAAAGCTCCATGCCCCGCATCGCAATCTTCATTTCCCCTTTTGCTTGGTATGAAGAAAACTTCTTGGCAGCTCCTTCCCCTCCAAGGACATCAATACACTTCTCAACCACCTCTTCAGGATTCTGCCCGAATAGATTAAGAGAGAATAGAAGTATTAAAACAATAATACTTGCTTTTCTCATAACATCCTCCTCGATTATTTCAGACTCGTTCCTGGCTGCAGATTTGCAATCTTCCAGAGCGAAAGAAAAACAAGTTGAGCTGCCTTTTGAGCCTTTTCAGGAATGATGAGATCAACCGTATCTCTGGGCGTATGAAGCTGGTCATGCATTCCAGAGTTAAAAAATACTGTAGGCACATCTTTTCTCATGAAGGGAAAATGGTCTGATTGGCGGATAAACTCCTCAACAGCAAAATTGAGATCAAAGTTTACGCTTTCCTTATTGATAGAGTCAACGATGGCAAAGAGCTTGGGGTACTGGTATCTTCCGATTAAGGAAATCTGTTCAACATCGTTTCTCCCAATCATATCCAGGTTGATCACGGCCGCTGTCTTCTCCAGAGGAAAGATGGGATGTTCCACGTAGTATTTCGATCCAAAAAGGCCCTTCTCCTCGGCTGTAAAAAGTATAAAAAGAACGGTTCTTTTAGGTTTTTCCTTTAAATTCTGAAAAGCCCTGGCAATCTCCAGGACACCGGCTGTACCGGAAGCATTGTCATCGGCGCCGCCAAAAACACGACCGCGGTTGTCCTTTCCTACGTGATCGTAATGGGCACCTACAATGACCACTTCTTCCTTGAGTTCCGGGTCGCTTCCCGTCACTTTGGCTACAATGTTGTAAGCACTAACCGGGTCATTCCTGAAGCATATATTCATATACACTTCTTTGTTGGAGACAGGAAAGGAATTCGGCTTCATGTTTTTATCAATCTCTTCCTGGACTTTAAGCAAGGAGACACTCTCACCCAGAAGGTAATCTGCTAGTTTGCCGTCAATAGCTGCGGCAGGAATCAGAACGCCAAAGTCATTACCAACCATTCTCATACGGGGAGAAAACTCCATGTATTTAAAATCCTCATCTTCCTTCATTCTCTCTTCGCGGAGAGAAGGCCAGTAAGTTCCACCAGTAGCAGAAGGAGAAAGGTCTTTGTGGTTTAAAGGATCAGTGACAAAAAGTATCCCCACTGCTCCATGTTTTTGGGCGTTGAGGATTTTGCTCAACAGGGTTCCATGATTCGAGAGGCGCCTGCCTTCAAATGGACTTGAGGAATCATTCTCACGGGGTTCATGGCGCATGACAAGCACAATCTTTCCTCTTGCATTCAGGTTTTTGTAATCGTCGTAATTATGCTCAGGAGCTGTAATTCCATAACCTGCGAAAACAACACGCACAGTGACTTCTCTTTCTGCAGAAATGATAACCGGAAGAAAATCCCATTCCAGCGAAGCTCTTTTAATGAGCTCCGTACCACCACTGTCTTCTTCGATTTCAAGCTCAACATCATCTCCAAGGGATACTTTTTGCAATCTTACATTCTGAAAATAGCTTCCATACTCACCAGCAGGCACAAGTCCTGCACCCTGAAGAACGGAGGTGATATATTTTGTTGCAACCTCCATGCCAATATCCCCTGTATCACGCCCCCGGCAGTACCTGGAAGCAAGGAAATCGATATGGGAAACCAGCATTTTACCTGTGATTGAATTTTTTGCCTTCAGAACTTCCTCAGGAAAATCAGCAGTGGATGTGGAAACAAGAGATAGCAAAAAGAAGGCTAGAGAAAACAGGGATTTTGTTGTAAGATTTTTGGGTTTTTTCATTTTCCCTCCTTTTTTAAAATAGGTGTAGGCCCGCTGAGGACGGCAGCGCCTTCAATCTTGCTAGCTTTAAGGAGCTGAAGTGCCTTATTCGCATCTTCCAAAGGAAAAAGCTGTATGGTTGTTCTTATGGGTATCTCTGCTGCTGTCTTAAGCAATTCCTCTCCATCCTGCCTTGTAGCGTTTGCTACACTTCGAAGATTCCGCTCATGGTAAAGATATTTCATATAATCCATCTCAGGGATAGGTGTCATATAGATACCGGCCAAGGCTTGAGTGCCGCCTTTATCCAGCACTCTCATTCCATCAAGGACCGTATTCCCTGCTGGTGTAAAGTTTACGATGCTGTTCATTTTCACAGGAGGATCATCCCTGGAAGTCCCTGTCCAGATTGCGCCGAGTTTGCGGGCAAGAGCCAGGTGTTCTTCAGAGCGGGAAAAGACATAGACTTCACATCCCCAGTGAACAGCGACCTGGATAGCCACATGGGCAGAAGCACCGAAGCCTAAAAGGCCGAGGCGCTGGCCGGGCTTTATCTCACTCAGGCGAAGAGCTCTGTAACCGATGATTCCGGCACAGAGGAGAGGTGAGGCTTCCTCATCAGAAAATATCTCGGGGATGGAATAGGCAAATTTTTCCGGTATGACCATATATTCTGCATATCCCCCATTTGCACTGTAACCTGTGAAGCGGGCATTCTCACAGAGATTCTCATTGCCTCCTCGGCAATAGCCACAACTGCCGCATGAAGAGTGAAGCCATGCAACACCGACTCTGTCTCCTTTCTTAAATCGGTTGGCATTCTCCCCCCGTTTTTCAACACGCCCGATTACCTGATGGCCAGGGATGATCGGCAGTTTTGCCTCTGGAAGTTCGCCTTCAACAGTATGAAGATCAGTGTGACAGACGCCGCAGATATTGATTCGGATAAGGATATCATCAGGGCAAGGTTCCGGAACAGGGATATCGGTCAGCTCAAGGGGATTCTGGTCGATTAGAGCGAAATTTTTTAGGATCATGGCTTTCATAGTTAGGCCTCTTTTTTAATAATATGTCATTATAAATATACAAAGTCTTCGTGGAAGTCAAAATGAATTCAAATAAAAATGACAATAAGGGGATAAACCAAGTCCCTACATTTTTTGCATTTTAATTTTGCGTTTGAGTCTTTCGAGGCGGTAAGAGAAATCTTTCTCATAATAGGGAGAAACCCCCAGCGAGAGAACCAACCCTTCTTCTGCTATTTTTCTTGCCTCTTCGTACTTTTTCTCTTTGTGTTCGAAGTACATGGCCAGTTCCCTAAACGAGAAAAGCTGCTTTGAGGATATTGAGTCCGAAGAAGCCACTTCCTGCCACAATGGGATGGCTTTGTCCCAGCCCTGATTTTTCTTGAAGTGGTAAGAAAGCTTTTTTTTGGCCTGTATTGAAACCTCGTTTGTTAATTTGCCATCCAGAGCCCGTTGAAAAAAATTAACAGATTTCTCGATCTCTCCGATATTTTCCATGATTTTCCCGGCACCAAAAAGGTCCATTGCATCGGCGAGATGTGCATCGCTATCCTCAGAAAAGATTAGCGCACCAGTGATAACTACCCCCAAGAGAGAAAGGATATCTTCCTGATTGTGGTAGAGAATGGGTTCGATCAGATCGAAGTTTCCGGTTTGAAGATACTGGAAATATCTCAAGGGAATCTCGGCAGAGGGAATATCTTCTGAGCGATCCGCCTCGAGGAGTTCATGAGCAAGGTGGAAAAGACGGCAGTTTTCATACTTGTGCCCCCAGAGGCTTCGGGCAGAATATAGAAAATCGAGATGAGGAAGCTCGCAAAGGATTAAAGGCTTTCTGTAGAGAATGAACCGTGTCTCAAGAAGCGGAATATCAAAACTTTTTCCGTTATAAGTCACAACAGATTGAAAATTCATCTCTTCAAAAAACTGGCCGAGCTCTTTAATCATCCTTTCTTCTTCGGCAAGGTCTCCAAGAAAGTACTGAGCCACATAGAACTTATCATTCTTGTAGTAGCCCATGCCGACATTAAACGGAACCACCCCAACTCCACTCGAAAGCCCCGTGGTTTCCAGGTCTATAAAAAGGGCAGTGGAAAGGTCCAGAGTCTCAAAGGCGCTGTCTTTGCTAAGACAGGTAAGAACGTCACCGCTTATGTCCAATCCTGAAGAGAGAACAATCTTTCCGTATCTTATGTCCAGAGAATATGGATTTTCAAAGAACTGGAGGGGTTCTCTGGGGAGAGGCTCGAATGAAGGTGTTCGGGGCTTTTGTGCCTTTTTTTCGCGTGTGAGGTTGATAAGCTGCTGAAGTTTTTCTTTGGTTGAGAGATTTTCTTTCTTTTCCATTTCCTCCCAGGTTTCTGTTATGCGCTGAGATTTCGAACGAGCCTCCCGTTCTTTTTTAAGCTGTTTCAGTTTTTCTTTGATATCGGTCATTTTAGTCCGTTGAGTCAGTTTAGTCAGTTAAATCAGTTATGTCCGTTGAGTCAGTTAGATTAATATTTTCTTTAGACATTAAGCCTTTAATTCTTAGTTTAATATTCTCTGCTCATATCAATCTTGAGTATGTGTTACATTTTACTTCTTATGTCTTACAAAGTTAAGTTTTAAGTTTTAGGTTTTAATTTTTTAGTTTTGCGTTTTTAGTTTTGGTTCATCTCTCAAAAAGTTGCAAAATAATATAAGAGACATATAATTAAGCTGTCATCCACGCCCCTTTTTGTCATTCCCGCGAAAGCGGGAATCCAGAAATATGAAAAAGTTTTACGTTTATATCCTTTGTAATAAACGAAATGGCACTTTATATACAGGCGTTACTTCTGATATTGTAAAAAGAGTTTATGAACATAAACATGGTTTAGTAGAAGGTTTTACTAAAAAATATAAGATCCATCATCTGGTTTGGTATGAAATTCATGAATCTGCGGAATCTGCAATTATAAGGGAGAAACAGATAAAGAAATGGAAAAGGGATTGGAAGTTAAAAATAATTGAAAAAGAAAATCCACAATGGGTTGATTTATTTAAAAGTATATGTGGATAGTCCTGGATTCCCGCTTTCGCGGGAATGACTATTGAGTGTAAGTGTCTGTCATTCCTGCAAATGCGAAAGCAGGTGCGGGAATGACATTCTAAAAATAAAGGCATTCATTTTTGCAACTAAATGGGAGATGATCCTTACTTTTTACTTTTTTTGTTATTCTCCTATGAATTGAAGAAGGATGGTGCGTGAGCGGGAACGGTTGTCAAAATCGATGAATACGATTTGCTGCCATGTCCCGAGGCTCAGACTTCCCTTCGAAAAAGGGACCGTAAGGGAAGCGCCAAGAAGAGAAGCACGGACATGAGAGAATCCGTTTCCATCTCCCCATCTTGCATCATGATGATAGGTAACATTGCTGGGGATTATTCTTTCCATCAGTTCCGAAAAATCTTCAACCAGCCCGGGTTCGTACTCTATAGTCGTTAAGCCGCCGGTGGAACCTGGGGTAAATATGGTAACTGTTCCATTTTTTAGCCCATGATCGGATAGTTTCTGGCTGACAGTATGCGTGAGATCCTTCATGTCACCAAATCCCTTCATTGAAAAGCTTAAAGAATCGCTGATTATTTTCATGATTTAAACTCCATAATAATATTAAGACAATTTAACTCAAAACTCAAAGCTATCTAACTAAGGAGTGAGTAGTAAGGAGTTAGGAGCAAGAATAAACTGCAGTATCGATTTATTAAGAAGAAATAAAAAAAAAAGGGTGGCACTTTGGGAAACGTCCCCTTTATCAAAGCTCAAAACTGGATAATGTAGCGGCTCTCCTCTTTATTTATTCTTATTAAACGATGGGCCAGGAATGAGGAAAAAAGAACTTCTCGTAAAGTCTCAACGCGTACAGATCAGTCATACCTGCAATAAAATCCCCAGCCCTCTTTGCCAAAGAATCGCCTTTTGGATAGGGTTTTATGTAATCGTCTGGGTTTCGCAAGACATACTCGTAGAGGTCGGTTAAAATCTTCTCAGTCTTTTCAAGCTCACCTTTTGAATATGGATTGAAATAAACTCTTTCATATAAAAAATCGCGAAGCTCTGAGATAGCCTTCCTAATCTCGCCGCTCATCGCTATTTTCTTCATATCCGATTTCATACTGGCTTCTATTACATCCTTGACCATTTTGTCTATTCGGGAAGCATGATATTTCCCTAAAATTTGAATCAGATGCGATGGAATATCATTCTTTTTTATCACTCGAGCCCTTAGTGCATCATCAATATCATGATTCACGTAGGCAATGATATCCGAGACCCTGACAACCTGGCCTTCCAGGGTCAGAGGCATATCCTGCCTGTTTTCACTCAGAATTTCTCCTCTACCCTTTGAATGCTTTAAAATGCCGTCGCGGACTTCAAAAGTCAAGTTCAATCCTTTCCCCTCATACTCAAGCTTCTCCACGACCCTAAGACTCTGCTCATGGTGTCTGAAGCCGTCAGGGAGGAGCTCAGCCAGGGTCTTCTCCCCTGCATGTCCAAAAGGAGTATGTCCAATATCATGGCTCAGGGCTATGGCTTCTGTCAAATCTTCATTTAACCGTAGGGCTTTGGCAATTGTGCGGGCAATTTGCGACACTTCCAGGGTGTGTGTGAGACGCGTCCTATAATGGTCTCCAAAGGGTGCCAGAAAAACTTGTGTTTTGTGTTTTAGCCTACGGAAAGATTTGGAGTGGATAATCCGGTCACGGTCTCTCTGGAAAGCAGTCCTGATGGGATGAAGTTTTTCAGCCCTCTCTCTCCCTCTCGAATGAGAGCTCAAACAAGCTCTCTCTGATAAAGTTTCTTTTTCTATTTCCTCAAGCTTTTCTCTTATGACCATCAACTTTTCCTTTGCTCGCAGTTTATCGCAAAAAAAAGGAACAGGCAACCGTTTCTTTCTTTCTGGTTTATCAGGTTTGTCAGTAAGTTCTCAATAATTGGGGGTAGATTATATTTGTGACTAATCACTGGATTCCTGCTCCCCGCTTTCGCGGGGACAAGTTTACACCTGCAAAGCTTGTGCCCGCGAAGGCGGGTAGCAGGTGCAGGAATGACAGACACTTACACTTAATCGTCATTCCCGCGGAGGCGGGAATCCATAGCTACTACCCACACTTATTGAGAAGTTACGTTTATCTGGTTTATCAGGTTTATCTGGTTGTTATTAAAGGATTAAGTCTGGTTTCACCACGACAGTCCATTTTCTCGTTTCATCAGTACGTCAGTATGGCAGTATAGCAGTATGACAGCATAATTACTTATCAGTTTTGAGTTTTGAGTTCCTCTGCTTTTCTATGTACTTGAATTTTAATTGATATTCACATAATGTTTAAAAGTGGAGGCAATGGCTATGATTGAAGAGAATGTAAAAAGGATATTCGGAGAACTTCCGGCTGGTGTGGAGCTCGTGGCAGCAGCTAAAACAAGGACACCAGAAGATATTCTACAAGCCGTTGAAGCAGGCATAAAGATCATAGGAGAAAACTATGTTCAGGAAGCACGGGAAGCCTTTGAGTTGGTCGGACGCAGGGTGAAGTGGCATTTTATCGGCCATCTCCAGAGAAACAAAGTCAAAAAAGCGATTGAGATATTCGACATGATCGAAACGCTGGATTCCCCTGAGCTCGCAGCGGAAATCGATAAGCGCTGCAGTCAGGCGGGTAAAATCATGCCGGTTCTTATTGAAATAAACAGTGGCAGAGAAAAACAAAAATTCGGCGTATTGCCCGAAGACGCGGAAGTTTTATTCAAAACCGTAGCAGAATTTAAAAGTATAAAAATTAAAGGCCTTATGACAATGGGGCCAGCTTTCGGAAACCCGGAAGATGCACGACCTTATTTCATCAAAACAAAAAAGTTGTTCGACAAAATTAAAGCCCTTGACTTCCCTGGAGTAGAGATGAAATGCCTTTCCATGGGAATGACTAACTCTTACCGCGTGGCCATCGAAGAGGGAGCCAATATGGTGAGGATCGGGACCAAAATCTTCGGACCAAGGAGTTATGACTAAATCTCTCCGCTTCCTCCTGTTCTCTATTCCTCTCCCTACCCCTTAATCCCTACCCCCTACCCCCTAATCCTATATTAATATTCCTTCCTTCCATCCCAGCTTCAGCAGCTCTATTTTTCTCGGATCGCTTACGCCAAGATGGTGTCTTGTATCAGCAAGACGAATATGCTTGGCAGGGGTCTGCATAGGCAAGTCCTTTCCAAAGTATTCACGCCGCTTAGCCTGAATAATCTGAAGGCCTATAGCATCCACAGCAACAGGATCCTGGCTTACCATAATGCCCTTATAGTCCCAGACATATTTATCGCTGTAGCTGTGCGGACCAACACTGTGAAATTGGGGATTCAGCATGACCAGTATGTTTAATTTGGTTCTATCTATAAGGTTAAACTCTTTCCAAAGGGATGCTAAATCTGCACATGAATCAGGATGGTAAGCTGACGCTCTAGGAACAAACATGATATAATTTTTAATACACCCTCCTATCCCGGACCAGTGGTGGGTTCGGGCAGGACGGGCATTAATTAGGGCTGTAGCCTTTTGAAAGATTGGATTCCGCCTCACACCCCGATCATCAATTCCTATGTTTTCCTCAGGAACTCCAACATCTATTATTCGTTGCTTGAGTGCCTGCTCAACCTCCTGTGTGGTGGGCAAATAATGCATAATATTAGTCTTGATGCCGACGATATCCGAAGGTTTTACCAATTTCTTCCATGCTTGTACCGGATCTTTTTCTCCTAGCAATATTGCTACTGCATCGTCGAGCATTTTCTGTACGACATCTGGATCAGGCTTTTTAAAAGAGATCAAGGCTTCCTCGTCCCTTATCAGAACAACTTTAACTTTTTTAGAGACTTCTTTTTCCTGAGGAATTTTCAGGCCATAAGCAAAAGCTCCGGCAAGTGGAGTCATGGCTGTAACACGCAGAAAATCCCTCCGGGTGATGACTTTTTTTTCCATGCTTTCCTCCCTATTTATTTATCCTTTCCAATCTCTTCGATCATTTCTTTCGCACGAGAGCCGGTCGGGACATCAAAAACAATTATGAGCAAATCCTCCTTCAATTTTGCTGCAGTCCACTTCAAATCTTCTGTCTGGACTATACCAGATTCAAGCGCATCAGGCATGTATGCATTTATGAAGCTATTGTATGCGACAGAAGCTTTCCCGGCTTCAGGATAGCGAACAAGTAGCAGATAATATTTCTCATCATCATCTCTGTAGATTCCAAGAGCAGCTTCGGTTTGCTCGCCGAGCAAAAGAATATTCTCATCAGCAACAAAAAAATGATAATTTAAAATTATATGATTAAAAAAATAATGTATTCTTTTTTCGAATAAGTGCTCTTGAGGAAAAAGAGAGACAATTCGAGGCTTTTCTCCTTCTTTCTTTATGGAGAAAGCCACTTTTTTCCCCAAAGCTAAAAGGGCATCTCTTGTCTCATCTGTTTCCTCTTCAGCATAGAGCGAGACAAAGAAGCGGCCTTTCCAGAAAGAGAGAAGCCCGCCTTTGTATTTGGAGCCCTTACCTACTCCTACATCTTCTCCATCAAGGTCGTGAGTAAAAACACCAAATGCATTCCTTGAGGACTCCATGTCAAAAAGGTCTGCAATTATTCCTGGTTTGCCTTGTTTAGAGAAATTTCTTGCAAGAAGCTTTTTAAAATTGTAAGCACGATAGATTTCTCCTGCCCCGTCTATGTAATCGAAAATAGTTTCCGGGTCGAAGACCTTGTCTTTCTCTCTGGCTTTCCATCCATTTATCTCTTCAGGAAGCAGAGATCCAAGGTTAGTTTCTACTTTTTCAGGACTTTTACACATAAACCCTAATCCTCCTATAAATAAAAGAAGCATAACTCCCAACGCTGCTTTTTTCATGTCTATAAATTCTATCAAAATAATATAATAAAAGCTAGACTGGCTAGTGTTCTGTCATCTATGTGATGTCGCAAAGATGACCGTCATTCCCGCGGAAGCGGGAATCCAGAAGCCTGAAGTAGCCAGAAATACTGGATTCCCACCTTCGTGGGAATGACGAGTGCCTGATACGATACT
>Ga0209979_1000345_pt1 | contig 65451 bp, 69 predicted proteins | sample AnhtaG_FD_183114 | JGI IMG/M metagenome (GOLD analysis project Ga0209979, IMG submission 183114) | Deep subsurface microbial communities from Anholt, Denmark to uncover new lineages of life (NeLLi) - Anholt_01485 metaG (SPAdes) (version 2) | ecosystem: Environmental > Aquatic > Marine > Oceanic...
CACCGTAGAAGTTGCTTATGTTTGCAACCTGCTCTTTGAGCGAAGCAAAATCATACGCCACGCTTCTATCTGACAGTCCGTGACTTGCGTCCTCGCTGCGTGGTTTGACAATACACGGATAGCCGAGATGGAACGTCAATATTGTCTCGGGGTTCAATAGCTGGAAATCAGGCGTGTCAATTCCCTCTGACTTTAGAATCACCTTGGTCTTAATCTTATCCAGAGTTAGCCTGAGTGCCGGTCCGGTACAGCCGGTACAGGGCATCCCCATCTCCGATAGAACTTCCGGTACAATGGCTTCAGTCTCAGGGCAGCCGCAGAATCCCTCGAAAAGATTAAACACCAAGTCTGTACGCAGGGATTTGAGTTTCCGTTTGACTCGCTCAAGGGGCGGCAGCAGAGGAACTCGAATCACATCACAGCCAATCTCAAGCAAAGCTTGTTGCACCGCTGCCACTGCCTCAAGCACACCGAGCACCGCCTTTTCTTCACTGACGGCGTCATAGCGGGAATGACATGGTTCGTTATAGACTAGAGCTACACGCATATGCATTGCGCATACCTCTTAAGAGCAGTATTAAGCACACCAGCTATGAGTTCTTTATGAGTCCATCTCATCTCTTTTGCCATAATGACCAGGTCGCTATGGGTACCCAGGCCAGGCAAAGGGTTTACTTCCAGAAAGTATGGTACTCCCTTGGGACTGACTCTGAAATCCAGCCGGGTGAAGTCACGGCACCCCAGAGCCTTGAAAGCGCTGAGACTAGAGACCTCTAGATTCTGTAGCACCTTCCGCTCAAAGCGGGCGGGGCACTCATATTCAACCAAGTCCAGGTAATTACGTTTCACTTCGAGTGAGTAGACAAAATAGCCATTCCTTCTTTTCGGAAGTATGCGCATCATACCCAGCACCCTAGGGGGGGAGTTGCCTATGATTCCAACGGTGACCTCGTCACCCGCGATGAACTCTTCTATCATTACTGGCTGCTGGTAGTTCTCCAGTAGCCTATCTACAGCCTCAATCGCCTGTTTCGGGCTGTCTACCACTGAACTGAGGCGAATCCCCTTGCTTGAGCCTTCGTACGCAGGCTTGACAATGGCTGGAAAAGGGAAACCGCAGCGAGCTGTTTGATAAAGCTCTTCCTTATTAGTGATTACACACCACTTCGGGGTGCACACTCCTGCCGCCGCAACTAGCTTTTTAGTTAGGGGTTTGTCCAGGCATATGGCAAGACACTGCGGGTCTGAACCTGAATAGGGTATGTCCAGCATCTCCAGGATTGAGGGCACCTGGGCTTCCCGGCTACGGTAGTTGCCCCGGCCCTCGGCGATGTTAAAGACTATATCTACCTTCTCACGCCAAATGTTATCGATAAACTCTTTACCCCCACCCAGCATGACGACAGAGTGCCCTCCAGCTTCCAGAGAGGCAGCTATCAACTTCACGGTCTCCGAGGAGTCATATTCCTCCAGAGCATCATCGCGGTGAGCTTGCCCTGTTATTGCTTCTTTAAGATCGTACGCCAACCCTATCCGCATTTCGAGCTCCTTCTAACCCAAATTTGCATGCGGTGCCGTCAGGAAAACCCAAAGTCGTTTCACTAACTGAACTTAGAGCTTCAGCAGGCGATTCAGAGCACGCTAGTTTACTGGGATTACGGTAGTGGAACATGTAGCCCCGGTAGTTTCTGAGTACCAACTCATCTTCAGTCTGCGCCAGCACGTAATTTGTTTGGAGTGGAACCTTACCACCGCCCTGGGGCAGGTCTATCACGAAGGTGGGTACTGCCAGCCCTGACGTGTGCCCGCGCATTCCCGCGATTATCCTCATACCAATCTCCACAGGTGTGCGCAGGTGCTCGGTGCCCTGCACCTCGTCGCACTGAAAGAGGTAGTAGGGACGTACCTTTATCCTGAGAAGCCCGTGGCACAGCTGCGTCTGTGCCTCAACGCTATCATTTACACCACGTAGCAGGACAGACTGGTTGTTTACCGGAATACCACTCCGCACCAGACGGTCGCAAGCCTCCGCAGCTTCGGGAGTTATTTCTCGAATATGGTTGAAGTGTGTATTCAGCCATATGGGGCCGTATTTAGCCAGCATGTTACACAATTCATCATCTATGCGCTGGGGCAGCACCACTGGAAACCTGGTGCCGATACGAATAATTTCGACATGCCTTATTTTTCTTATTCTGGAAATGATATCCTCCAGGCGCCGGGTAGAAAACGTGAGGGGATCACCACCGGAGATAATAACGTCCCTGATGACCTTGTGCCGGCGTATATAGTCGAGCATGGCTTCGATTTCAGCAGGAGTACGCACCCAGCCGCCGTTTCGCCATTCTCTCTTGCGGGTGCAGTGTCGGCAGAGCATGGGACACATGTTGGTCAGTACCATGAGTACCCGGTCGGGGTAGCGGTGAACCAGTCCCGGCAGCACGGAGTCTCTTTTCTCATCCAGTGGATCTTCCACACCCATTGAACCCATGGTCATTTCCAGAATGGAAGGTATCGCCTGTTTTCTTATCGGGTCATCAGGGTCATCTGGGTTGATTAGCGATAGGTAGTAAGGTGTGACTGAGAGGGGATAGCGCATGGTTACTAACCTGAGCTGCGCCTGCTCTTCAATTAATATGGGGATGAATTGAGCTAGTTGCTCGACACTGGTAATTCTGTCCCGGAAATGCCACTTCCAGTCATTCCAGATGGCATCTGGAATGTGACCGAAGAACCTGTATCTATTCGCGGGTCTTTTACCTGGAGGTTCTTCCTCTGCCTCGCTAGATATACTAAGTTTTCCAGGAGGTTCCTCTTCTTCCTTGTTGTTACAGCGTTCCGGGTAGCATTTTCCTGATTTATGCATAACGTGGCTTTTGAGTTTTACCGATGGTGTTTTCACTTTAGTTTATTCTCCTGTGGTTACAAGTAGTCGAAACTTGACTTAACTGATTTTTGCGCATGGTTTTCTTGAAGCTTATTCGTTCTGCCTCCTTTCTTTCACTTGATTTTTTGGCGGACATATAAGAAATACTTGCCCTAACTCTTTATTCCTGTTATATTATAGATGAATAATTTTCCCTAACTTTATTGTACCCTATTTAGCAGGATTGTCAATAGGTTTTTGGTTTTGCTGTTAATAATTAAACCAGTATTCTGGTGGCGATGTGAGACTATTCTGAAAAGGAGGTGTAGCTGTGCCGGGATGGAAATTCGTTACCAACCATGCTCTGGTGCTCTGCCTGGTTGCACAGAAACCACGAATTACCGGTAGGGATATCTCGTCGGCAATAGGCATCACTGAGAAGGCAACGCGGAGAATAATAACCGACCTTGAAGCAGACGGATATGTTACCAAGAAAAGAGAAGGCAGACGCCTAAGGTACCGGGTCAATCCCGACCTACCCCTTCGGGCTGAGATGCAGCAGGACAAAGGTGTAGGTGGCCTTCTGGAAATCCTTGGCTGGAAAAGACGCCGAAAGAAGATGGTCTTATAGTTTGGCGCCCAGCAGCACTTCATGAAGACATAAGGTATGTTTCCAAAAATAAGATAGGCGGGGAAAATTTCTACCGTATTCACACCGATATGGAGTAGAAGGACCCACTGACTGACGTCTACATAGCTGAATTACTTGTCACCTTAGTCTGGAAACGAAAAAACGATAGCGAAAGGCACAAAAAACGGGCATATTCACTAATGAGCTTAGTCAGCACTTAAGGAGTAGTGAAGCCCAAGGATAAATTTACGGTTTAAGCAAGCACACTAGCATGAATCTCTTAGCATTTCTCAAGCCCAAGCCAACCATCTCTGACCGGGATATTAATTCAGGAGTGCGTTGGTTTGCTTTCGAAGGTATGGCGTCCATGGGCCTTTTTAGCATCATGACGAGTGGCCTTATCGTCGCGTTTGCATTGGCCCTGGGTGCCAATAACCTGCAAATTGGTATTTTGGCAGCACTCCCATCCCTCATGCAGGTTCTCCAGCTGCCAGCGACCTGGTTAGTTGAGAGATTCCGGAGGCGTAAGGTCATTGCGGTAATTGCTTATTCCCTTGCCCAGATGTCGTGGTTTCCAATAGCACTTATCCCATTCTTTATTGGGACTCCAAGTGCGGGAGCTATATCTCTGCTTCTCATTTTGATAGCGAGCCGCGGTCTGTTTGTAGCAGCCACCGGCTGTAGCTTTAATAGTTGGATTCGTGACCTTATACCTCAAAAAAGCCTGGGGCAAATCTACTCGAAGCGTCTAATATTATCTACGGTAGGCACCGTTGTCTTCAGTTTAGGTGCCGCCTTTTTCATTGACTTCTGGCAGAGTCGGGTGACTGGCCAGAGCAACATCTTAGGATATACTTACGTGATACTATTTGGGGCGCTGGTTCTTGGAGTGGCAAGTGTTGTTTTTATGGCAATGATGCCTGAGCCTTTGATGCAGCCTGTACTGGGGAAACAACCATCGATACTAAAAAAACTGGCTGCACCATTTCGTGACCGAAACTTCAGGCAACTTTTACAGTTCCTGCTCTTCTGGGGCTTTACCTCAAATATGGTAACCCCATTCTTTGTCGTATACATGCTGAAGCGCCTTGGGTTACCCCTCTCCTGGGTTATCGGCCTCAGTATATTGAGCCAGTTGTTTAGCATACCCTTTCTGCGTGTCTGGGGTCGCTTCGTTGACAGATTCGGTAACAAGGCGGTGCTTTCGGTGTGTGCCTCTCTTTATTTTCTAGTTGTTCTTAGCTGGATGTTCATCGCTATGCCGGAACGACACCTGCTCACCATACCGCTTTTAATAATCCTTCACATTCTGGCCGGAATTGCGGGTGCTGGATTGGCTATCACGGTAGGCACAATTGGCTTGAAGCTATCGCCGCGGGGTGAAGCAACCTCTTACCTTGCTGGTGCATCGCTGGCAATAAGCCTCGGTGCTGGACTGGGACCGCTTTGCGGGGGTTTGCTGGCGGACTTCTTCAGCACACGCCAACTGGCTCTCGATTTTACATGGGTAAGCTCACTTAGTTCCGTACAGTTTCCCGCCTTAAGCATTATTGGGCTTGATTTCCTTTTTGGTATTGCCTTCATATTTGGTTTGGTGACTTTGGCCATATTAGCTAGGATTCGTGAAGAAGGAGAAGTCAGCCGCGAAGTGGTTCTGGAGTCATTGATGTTTCCAAGCCGAAAACTCTCGAGCCCAATGAGTCTTTCCCCATCGAATGGTCTTCTAAGCAATTTCCCCTTTAGCCTTATAAAAAGGATACCGGTTCCCGGTCTGGATGTAGTTATTGGTGTTACCGCTTACCAAATTGCCGAGGCAGCCAGAGTAGCTACCTTGACCGCAGCACGCGGCCGCAAGGTAACTAAGAAACTGGCAAAAGCATTACAAGATAATCTCACCATGGTCTGGAAAGATAAAACAGTAGCGAAGGAACACGGCATTGAGATTACTCGAGAGGCAGCACGTGGAGCGATGCATGTCGTAGATGATAAGCCTCTTGCTGTTGAGAACTTGGTGGTTCCAGTGGCAACGAGCGTGGTGAAAGCATCCAGCAAGGCTGGAGTGAATCCCTTGAACGGAATACATGGAGCCAGTCAAGGGGTTATTCAGGGTGCTGTTGAAACAGGCACTGACGTGACTGCAGCGATGGTGCAGACAATTGAAGCGGCTAAGGAAGTGGCAAAGCAAACTGGTATCAGTGAAGATTCAGCGATAACAAAGGCGACCGTGGGCGCACTGGAAGCGGCACAAGCTGCTGGACCCGAAGTAGTAGAGAGCGTGAAAAAAGCATTACGTACTACAGAGCACGATAAAAAAGAGAAGTAACATTTGATTATCCGTGATATTCTCTATAGAATGTGACGGCCATTGACAGGAGTTAGAAGGCTAGGAGGTAGTCAAAATGATTGGATTGTACTTACTCTTGCCCACTTTGCTCGTAATAATTATATCCTTTCTCGTAATAAGAGCTGGTACTATAGCCTTGATGATGACCGGAATGGACCGGAAAAAGGCATCGTTTCAAGCCCTGTCAGCGTTTACAAGAGCTGGATTTACCACAAGAGAGGCAGAAGCTGTTGTGAACAATCCCCAAAGGCGGCGGATTATCACTTGGCTGATTATATTGGGTAATGCTGGACTTGTTGCGGTTATCGTAAGTGCTACATCCTCTATTGTTAGCAGTGAAGGATATCAGGTGCCTATTACTATATTTGCTATTATTGTGGGAACATATCTCATCTATAAGCTCGTAAGCCGTGCCGGTTTCACTAGAAGGTGGGAGAGGTTTGTTGAGAGGCGGTTCATAAAATCGCATGCTTTTGAGGAAGGTGTCACTGAAGACCTATTACACTTCATCGAGGGTTATGGGCTGGTGCGTGCCATCATCACCGAAAACTCACCTTTTGTCGGTGCCATACTCTCTGATGTAAGAGCGCTGGACCGCGACATGGTAATTCTGGGTATTGAGCGAGGCAAAGACTGGATTCCACATCCAACGGCAAAGGTGACAATAGAAAAAGATGACAAAATTATTGTTTATGGTCATACTAATGTCTTAAGGGGAATCTTCAAGGAGGAGGTAAACGACAATGTTCAGACTAACTAAGAAAAGGTCTGCAAAGATAGGGCTTCCTCCGGGGACTCTCATCCATATAGGCGAGAGGAAAACCGAAAAGGTGAGGATAAGAATCCTTGACTACGATGAAGCGCAGTTTGAAGAGGAGGAGGCAAAGACAATTGAGGAAAGCTTTCCCTTTAAGGACAAGTCAACCATTACCTGGATAAACATAGACGGTATTCATCAGGTAGAGATTATCGAGAAGCTTGGAAACTACTTCGGTCTACACCCTCTCTTATTAGAGGACATTTTGAATACGGAGCAGCGGCCGAAGATGGAAGATTACGGAGATTACATCTTCATTGTTTTGAAAATGCTCTACTTAGGGGAAGCAAATAATGAAATAGAGGCAGAGCAGGTCAGTTTGATACTTGGCTCAAACTTTGTTATTTCCTTTCAGGAGCGTGGGAGGGATGTTTTTGAGCCGGTCAGGGACAGAATCAGGAATGCGAAAGGGCGGATTAGAAAAGCGGGAGCCGATTATCTAGCCTACACTTTGTTAGATGCTATCGTTGACAACTACTTCATAATATTGGAAAGCCTTGGCGAAACGATGGAAGAAACAGAAGAACAACTGACAACAAATCCTAATCCAGAAACCTTACAGCTTATCCACGCATTGAAGAAAGAAATGATATTCTTAAGGAAATCCATCTGGCCGCTGAGAGAAGTGGTTAGTGGCTTGGAACGGTGTGAGTCATCACTTATTCATGAATCTACGGGCGCATATCTCCGAGATGTCTATGACCATACAATCCAGATCATTGATACTGTGGAGAGCTTTAGAGACATGATTTCTGGCATGCTTGATATCTATCTTTCAAGCATAAGTAATAAGATGAATGAAGTGATGAAGGTGCTGACTATCTTTGCTTCCATATTTATACCACTCACTTTTGTTGCTGGCGTTTACGGAATGAATTTCAGCTTCATGCCAGAACTAAAATGGCAGTGGGGCTACTTTGGGATTTTGGGAGTGATGGCTCTTGTTGGTATCTCACTGATGGTCTATTTCAGAAGAAGAAAATGGCTCTGAACTTGCGAGTCACACGATAGGAAATTGATTAGCTTACGCCATAGAAATAAGATTTCATGCTTAACAAAGGAGAGCACACATGAAGATTCTCCTTGTCATTGATGGCTCATCGCATTCTGATATAGCAACCAGAACACTTAAAGCACTGCGGCTACCATCTCGGACCGAGGTCACAGTGATGACGGTGGTGCCTGAGCATACCTTCTTGGGAGGGATTACTCTGGGTAAGATTAAAGGTGCCTCGGTGAAGAAAGAGGCACAGCAACAAAGGGCTCTCGAGCTACTTCAAGCTACAGTACAAATGCTCAGCACTCATAAGCTCAAGGTAGAGAGCCTGGTGCGGTGGGGAAACCCTACTGAAACAATCTTGAAAACAGCCCGCGAAAGCGGTGTGTCCCTTGTAGTAATGGGGGCTAAGGGGTTGACTGACCCTTCTCAGTTCCTTCTTGGTAGTGTTGCTCAGAAGGTAATGAAATATGCAAATGCTAGCGTTCTGCTGGCCAGGAAAAAGACTACTGCCATAAACCGAACCTTGCTTGCCACTGATGGCTCCAAATATTCAGACGCGGTAACCCGGTTTCTCTTGGACCTTCCTCTGCCACACCACAGTCAGATTATTGTGATAACCGCCCTTCAGTCGCACCTCACAGCCTGGATGAAGATGCCAACACTTGACCTTCAAACCAATCAGGAACTTCTTGCTAATCTCCAGGCAGCTGAGGAAGACGAGGCGCGGAAGATAACAGCCAAAGTAGAGAAGCAATTCCAAGCAAACGGATATAAGACTGCGTCTGCGGTGATGCGAGGCGGAGCCGCTGAGTCTATATTGACGGCGGCAAAGGAATATAAACCGAATATTATCGCTCTTGGAAGTAGGGGGCTTAGTAGAATTGAGTCACTACTTCTAGGTAGCGTAGCTGAGAGGGTGGCCAGATATGCCAACTGCTCGGTGCTAATTGGGCGTGCGCCGAGATAAGTGGATGGCCTCCGTAGACACCGAGAAAGCTCACTAAAGAATTCACCTTCAAAGCGAGCTTTAACTTCCTCGTTTCTTCCCTCCGCAGCGACAATGTCTCAAACTCTCTAATGAATTTCTAGTGTTTCTCTAAAGGAATTAAGAACTGATTCCAAAGCGTTTATGGAAAGGTTAACGACGATATTGGGAGGAGATATCAAGGAGTCAAGGATTGATCATGAAGCCCTTGCAGAGAGATTAGCTGATATAGACGGTTTAAGATCACAAGTTAAAACCCTAGATAAGGAAAAGGAACAATTAAAGGACAGTTATGAATCGCAAATAACGGCGTTCAAAAATGAGCATAACGAAGAGGTAGGAAACCTAAAATCACAAATAGCTGAGCTGGATTCAAAAATAAAGGGACTAGAATCAGAAAAAACAACCCTAGCAACTGAGCTTGAACACTTAATGGACAAACATGAGCGACTGGCGGATGCAATCAGAATGTTGGCCAGTACAATCTCATATGACGAAATAAGGACAAAACTAGATAAAGAGCTATATGCCTTCCTTTTAAAAGATTCGAGGGTACCAGATATGGTTATCGATGGTGTGGGAAAGTTTATCGACTTTCGGAAATACCTCGGAATGGCTGCTGAAAAGGGTGCCGAGGTAGCCGGTAAGCACGCAGAACAAACATTAAGTGACATGCTAAAGGAATAGCTAACCAAACTAAAGTTCCCCGACCAAGCGTGTTAATGCGGATCAAAGTACGTGGGCGGTGTAACAGAAGTCCATTTTGTTCGCTATTACCCGAAAACCCATTTTGTGAAACCAAAGGAAGCGACTGCGTCCTAGTCTCCCTCGAGTATTTACGGTATTCGGGTGACCCCCAATTGCTGCACTAATGGCTGACAATTTAAGCCAGGGATGATATGGGTTTCCATCAAAAGATGTTATAATTACTAGGGTAGAGACACTGGTTCTACCACCGTGTGTGGCGCTTAGGCTAGCTACCTCTGTCAATACGAACAGTTGGAGGTGCAAAATGGAAGAAAAGGGGAAGGTTCCGGAAGAAAAGCAACTTATCAAAATCGAGGAAATGGGCCTGGAAGAAACACAACTAGCAGAACAATTATATAACAGTGCCGGATTGGACCCGGTGGTTGATGCAGGGCTGAAAGACTACGATAAACGTCTTCAACAAGAGAATAAGTTGATTAGTAAGGTGCTTGGCCCACGAGGAAGTGATATAAGGGGCTATGGGGAAGCTGTGGCCAGGAGAGTTGCCTTTGCGGTCTATGCTCTACTAAACAAGCAGTATGGCGGCAGAGTAGGGGACTTAAGGTCGTACATAATGACGTTACAGGAAGAAAGCGACCGGGCTAACGCTAAGTATGACGAGCTTATGGGAAGGGTAGTTGGAATATTAGGAGACGAGTATAAGGAGTTAAGAACCGACTCTAAAGCATTTATGGAAAGGTTGACTTCAGTATTAGGGGAAGATATTAAGGAGTCGAAGATTGATCACCAAGCGCTTGCTGAGAGGTTAGCTGACATAGATGGTTTAAGATCACAAATAAAAACCCTGGATGAGGAGAAGAAAGAATTAAAGGAAACGCATGAATCACAAATAGCTGCGCTAAAAGACGAGCATAGTCAAGAGGCAACAGAACTAAGATCACAAATAGCTGATCTGGATTCAAAAATAAAAGGATTAGAATCAGAGAAAACAACATTAACCAGCGACCTTGAACAGTTGATAGGAGACTATAACCAACTAAAAACAGCTATAACAACGCTAACTGGGGCAATACCTTATGAAGAAATAGGGGGAAAATCGGGAGAGGATCTACATGCCTTTCTTCTCAAAGATTCGAAGGTTCCAGACATGGTGATAGACGGTGTGGGAAAATTCATCGACTTCAGGAAATACCTGGGATTGGCTGCTGTAAAAGGAGCTAAAGAAGCAATCAAGCAAGCAGAGGAGACGCTGCGTAGCGCCTTGAGCCGATAGCTAATTCCTAGCTTTAAAACATGGTAAGGGCCAGGGCGATGTGTTAGCCTGAAGCACAATTGAACAATTGCTTACTTTGTCACCTAGGGGGAAATATCCCCTTTTTATCTAATGCTTCCACACTTGGTGTTCAGGCTCAAGATTAACCGGACCTTTTTACAGGTGTTGAACAAAAAGATGAAAAGTGCAATGCTCGTCACTAATTGGGATAATAATGCTTCAGGTAGTATAATACATTTAGGCTTAAGCAAAGATGAATGAAGCTCAAGCAATAGATGCATTATCAACGATACATACTTACAGTGCACTCATACGTTCCAATTACATAAGTTTGGATGCCATCCTTGAAGATACAACTCGGATATACAAAGAAACCCTAAATTGGGGATTCTATGCCACTTTGAGGGTATCCTCTGCCCTAATTAACTATCTGGAAACTTTCGTATCTGCCCGCTGGTGCATCATGGCATTTATTGTCGAGGGCGCGTTTAAGAGAGGACCAATACCTAGAACATATAATATTTTATAATTGTGAGAATAGAAATAGAGATAAAGAGTGGCTAGACTATATTAACTTATCAATTACGACAGCTAACATGAATTTGTTTGGTATATCAAGAGGGAAATGGCACTCAACAATGGATGGATGGTGGTGTTTATTGTCATTCTCGCCAGAAATACTTTTACACCCCGGAGTTTTCTTTGCAACTACAAACAATATATATACTAGCGTTCAACGAAAGATGGGGGCACAAGGATTAAATGACTTATTCGCAGATCGTATCCAAAGGTGGCCTGGATACTTTGAATATGTGCCCACGCAGTCCACCATGTGGATTGCCCAGGCCAAGAAGGAAGAGATGGGATATTAGGTAGCAGTAGCCACCGCAGAAAGAGCTTCGGCAATTCCCGATATGGGATTAGTGGCCAGAAGCAAAGAAGGGGAGGGGGTGGGGTGGAAGGTTTTGCAAAAATGGTATATGGTAGACCGTGCTGGATAATTGGGAATTGAGGGAGTTTGACAGGGGGTAATTCAACTAGTTAAAGTGTACATTATCAAGATATGCCGTAAATTGTAGTTAAGGAGGTGAACTAACGAAAATGATAAAGAAAGAACTTACTCCAGTTCATTTTAGTAATATCACAATTGACGGTCCATTTTGGGCTCAGCGGATGAAGATTAACCGGGAGCGGACAATTCCATACGAGTACAAAATGTTCAAGGGGACAGGCCAAATTGATTCATTAAAATTAGGCTGGGAACCCGGCAAAGAGCCGTTTTCACGTTACTTCGCATCTTTGCCTCACTTCGGGTATGGAGGCATCTATTCATGGATTGAGGCAGCCAGCTATTCGATTGCAACACACCCTGATTCACAACTTGAGTCACTCATCGATGAACTGGTCGAGCTGATCGTGAAGCGTCAGCAACCCGACGGTTACATGCCCCCCTCTTACAAGGCTGTCGAGCCGGGGAGAGGTGCACTTTCGAGAGGTCCGCTTGAAGCAGCGGTAGCACATTTCCAGGCAACAGGCAAGCGAACACTCCTTGACGTTGCTTGCCGTTCTGTGGACTATATTGACACTGTATTTGGCAGTGAGCTTGGCAAAAAGCGCGGCTATCCTGGACATGGAGGGATCGAACTGGCACTCATCAAGCTCTATCAAATCACCGGGGAAAGGCGCTATGCTAATCTCGCCAAGTTCTTCATAGACGAACGCGGTCAACAGCCTCACTACTTTGACCGCGAAGCAATAGAGCGAGGCGAGGACCCCGCCAGATTTTGGGCAGGACTATATTGGAGCCGCTCCCCCCATATAATAGCCGAGTCCAACTACACCCCAACTGAGTATGATTATTACCAGGCACACAAGCCGGTCCGCGAGCAGAACGAAGCAGTGGGACACGCCGTTTCGGCAACATATCTTTACTCTGGCATGGCTGATGTGGCCGCCGAGTTTGATGATGAAGAGCTGCGGACAGCCTGCGACCGCCTTTGGAACCACTTGACCTCGAAACGGATGTACATCACTGGCGGCATCGGCTCATCGAGGTACAACGAGGGATTCACAACCGACTATGACCTGCCAAATGAAACAGCTTACGCGGAGACTTGTGCGGCCATCGGCCTTGTGTTCTGGGCACACCGCATGTTGCAGTTCGAGTGCGATGGACGCTATGCGGACATAATGGAGCGTGCTCTCCACAACGGTGCTATTAGCGGAGTGTCGCTGGATGGTGAGAAGTTCTTTTATGTGAATCCGTTGGCAAGTTCTGGTGGTATCCATCATCATCATCGCCGGGCGTGGTTTGAATGTCCATGCTGCCCACCGAATATCATGCGTCTCATCGCATCCCTGGGTAATTATGTATACTCCCAGAGCGAGACCGATGCCATAGTGCATCTGTACGTCGGAGGATCAGCCTCTCTACATGTTGCTGGACAGACGGTGGGTCTACGTATGGACACGCGGTATCCGTGGGACGGGAAGGTCCTAATCACAGTGGAGCCAGAAACTCCAGCCTCCTTCGGACTGAAACTACGAATTCCCACCTGGTGTCGCGAGTTTAGTCTCAAGGTCAACGGAAGAGAGACGAAATCAATAAAACCACAACGTGGGTACCTTCGGATAGAACGGAAGTGGAAGGCTGGCGACTGTGTCGAATTAAATCTTTCCATGCCCATTGAAGTTGTGAGAGCAAATCCAGAGGTGCGCGAGGACATCGGATGTGTGGCCATACAGAGAGGCCCTCTCGTTTATTGTCTTGAGCAGGTAGACAATAATGTACCGCTGCATCGGGTCGTACTACCGGAAGATGCGAAGCTCGAAGTACGCTTCGAACAAGACCTGCTCGATGGTGTGGTGGTGATTCACGGCGATGCTGTGGTGGATGATTCGGACTGGGATGCTCCTCAACTTTACCGCCTAGCTAAGGAGCAACGAAAATGTTCCAAGATCAGGGCTATTCCATACTACGCATGGGATAATCGCGAGCCCGGCGAGATGCGGGTTTGGATCCGAACAGATACTTAGGCCAGGAAGGTGAGTTGGGGTATTAGGTATGACTATACTAAGCAAAAAGGGGGGTCGGGACTTTAGTTCCCGACCTCCTTCCTAATATGCTTTAGGGACTATGGGTGATAAACAGGTGCTAGCCCTTTGCCTTTAAGCTACACCTCACTAGATTACCGCAACTCCAGGCGAGACTTCAGTAATAATGTCGGGTAAAAAATTCAGGGAGGTTGGATGATGTTTTTCATAGAGAAATACTGGGAGAATCCTTCAAGATTGCACGTAAACTGTGAGAAGCCGCATGCGTACTTTATTCCGTTTGAAGATCAATGCAAAGCTCAGAAAGGGATAAGGGACGATTCCGCATTCTTCAGGAGTCTAAACGGTTCATGGAAATTCAAGTATCATGATACCGTGTATGATGTCGAAGACGGATTCTACAGGGATGACTATGACACCACCGGCTGGGATGACCTGATTGTACCATCCAATTGGCAGATGCACGGTTATGATAAGCCGCATTATACTAATGTGAACTATCCTTTTCCGTGCGACCCGCCTTTTGTTCCCGATAACAATCCTGCGGGCATATATGTGAGGGACTTTAACATCAATAATATGAATGGAAAAGACGCTTATCTTGTCTTTGAAGGTGTGGACTCGTGCTTTTACGTTTGGGTAAACGGGAATTTCGTCGGATACAGCCAAGTGAGTCATATGACCTCCGAATTCAATATAACTAGGTACATTAGAGCTGGTAAAAACCGTATTGCCGTAATGGTTCTCAAGTGGTGCGACGGTAGTTATCTTGAAGATCAGGACATGTGGCGGCTTTCGGGGATATTCAGAGAAGTTTACCTTTTGACGAGGGACAAGGTACATATATCCGACGTTTTTGTAAAAACCGACCTCAATAAGGGTTTCAGCGAAGCTATCCTGAAGTGTGAGATTAAAACGGCAGGTGGTGCAACTTGTGTAATCTCACGTTTTAAATCCGTACTCAAAGATATGAATGACAAGACGCTCAGTGAGCAGGAAATAGATCTGTCGCGTAAGGGGAATTTGGTGTTTAAGGTTACGAATCCAGAGCTCTGGTCCGCCGAAATCCCCAACCTTTACAAACTCCTTCTGTATTCTGGAGAGGAAGTAATCCTGCTGAAGATCGGTTTCAGGAAGATTGAAATCAGGGATTCCGTGATACTTGTGAATGGCAGGGCTGTGAAGTTCAAGGGTGTAAACCGCCACGATTCGCATCCTGAACTGGGTCATAACGTTCCGGTTTATCATATGAAAAATGACCTGCACCTTATGAAGCGTCATAATATCAATGCAATAAGGACTTCTCACTATCCGAATGACCCGAGATTTGTGGAATTCTGCGATGAACTGGGGTTCTATCTCATTGACGAAGCAGACCTTGAAACACACGGTACCTATGTTGCAGGGGACGCAAGTATGATTTCTAGAGACCCCCGGTTTGAAGAAGCATATCTTGACCGGATGCAGAGGATGGTCGAAAGGGATAAGAATCATGCCTGTATTGTCATGTGGTCTTTAGGTAACGAGTCGGGGTATGGTGAAAACCATATTAAAATGGCTGAATGGACAAAAAGCAGGGATAATACCCGCCTTTTGCATTATGAAGGCGCGTTCAGTCCTCATGGTAAGCATGAGCTGGATAGATCATGCCTTGATGTGTACAGCAGAATGTACCCGGACATTTCGTGGATTGCCGATGAATTCCTTAAAAACGGAAATGAGAAGCGCCCGCTGATCCTTTGCGAATATAGTCATGCGATGGGCAATGGTCCCGGTGACCTGAAGGACTACTGGGATCTGATATACAAGAACCCGAATTTGGCCGGGGGATTCGTCTGGGAATGGACGGACCATTCGGTGAAGACGAAAACTCCCGGAGGTTTGGATTATTATGCTTACGGCGGTGATTTCGGAGACAAGCCAAATGACGGTAATTTCTGCATTGACGGCCTTGTTTACCCCGATAGGACGCCGCACAAGGGACTGCTGGAGATGAAGAACGTTATTGCGCCGGTAAGAACCGAGGCTGTTGACCTTAAATCCGGGGAGATAAGGATAACAAATCTTTATGATTTTACAAGCCTTTCCCATCTCATTTTGAAATGGAAGGTTGAAAAGGACGGCGAAGTCGTAGATTCAGGCATGCTTGACAATATCAGGATTGCACCACAGAAATTTAAAACTATCTCTCTTCCATATACCCTACCTGAAATCCCTGACGGCCGATATTTTCTGACAGTCACCTATACTAGGAAAACGGGGATCGTATGGGCGGAAGCGGGATTTGAAGTGTGTTTTAAACAGTTTGAGCTTCCTGTCGGTAAAGTCAAAAAAGTGACGCTGGGCAGGTCGGACATGCCTTCAATTCATGTCGCACAAACGGAAAAGGAGATTATTATAAAGGGTGCGGATTTCAAATACGAGTTCGACAGGCACTATGGCTCCTTTACAAGTATTGAATATAACGGTATTAAAATGATCTCTTCAAAACCAAAATTCAACATATGGAGAGCGCCCACGGACAACGATAGGAACATAAAAAGGAAATGGATGACTGAGGGCTTTGATAGCATTGATATCCACACATATTCAGTAACAATAGCAAGCGAAGATGAAAGGCATATATCCATTTGCACCGATTTTTCCCTCGGTAGTTACAGTAAGATACCTGTAACTCGAACCGGTAGCGTTTGGACGGTTTACGGCAGCGGCGATATCCTGATGGAAACACGCGTGAATGTCAAGAAAGGTGTCCCGTTCCTGCCGCGGTTCGGTTTGCAGTTGCATATGCCCAAGGGCAACGAGCTTGTAGAATACTTTGGTTACGGACCTCACGAGAGCTATATCGACAAGCACAGAAGTACGGTAAAGGGTCGATTTAAAGATAGTGTTGATGGTATGCACGAGAATTACTTGAGGCCGCAGGAAAACGGCAGCCATTACGCAACCGAATGGGCAGCGGTGACTAACCTGCTTGGGGCGGGTCTTTTGTTTATCGGAATGGATGAATTCTCATTCAATACAAGCCATTACACGCCTGAAGATATAACTCTGGCAAATCATCCTCACGAACTCGTAAAACGGGATGAAACAATCTTAAACATCGATTACATGATGAGCGGCGTCGGCTCCAACAGCTGCGGCCCCGAGCTTTTACCCCAATACCGTCTGTCCCTGCCTGATTTCTGTTTCAAGCTGAGGATAAAACCGGTATTTAAAGATGATATTTCGTTGTTGGATACAATAAACACGGAAATTCGGAATTGGATAAAATAGTAGTTTGCTATAGTCAAAGAATCAGTGAGAATCAAATCAAAAACTTATATAAAACAGCAAAAGTAACGCCAATAAAACTTATTACAACAATAAAAAATCTAATGGGGGCAGGTCAACCTCTTCAAGAACTCCCCGGTATTGACCTGACCCCCAAAAACTGTACCAGTTATAATGTTAGTCTGAGGGCTGAGAAACGGGAATAGATAGTTAAGATTTGCAAGCTTAGTTGATATTTTTGTAATAAACGCATAAAATCAGGGTGTCGGTTAACCTAGTGTCTTGACACCCTGATTCTTCTCAAAATTCCCCGGCAGGGACGGTCTTCCAGCTTTGGTAGGCCGTACAGGTCTCGAACCTGTGACACCCTGATTAAAAGTTAAGGGAAGTCTCACATTCTCCAAAACTGTACCATAATTGTACTGGTATTTAGTTACATACTGATGTGCTAACCTAATCGTGTAACAAGACTGGCATCTGAGGTAACTGACAGTTCGAAGAAAGCCTCAAGGCCTTGGTGTGGAATAATCTTCTTTGGTGGAGCTAAGTGGACGGAACAAAGAACTTTTAGTTTAGCTTTCAGCCTTTCCACCTAGCTTGACTTCTTTATTATTCTAGCGATAAAAACTGTAAGGTGCAAGTCATTCAGGCTATGTGTTTTTCTTAGCATAGAAAAGACTATAGACATAGTCTGTTCGATGTATCAAAGAAGCCTATGCCTAGATCGAGCCTAATAGTACTTTTCGGTACTGCGCTGTGCTAAACAATTCGTTAGCAAAAATGTTAGCAAAATATGTGCAGTAGTTTAAATATCAGACTCTAGTACAAACACCGACTTATTGCGTAGTAACAAAAAGATGGATTGTTAAGTCACTTTCTGGCTGTTTGTGACTTTACCTGCGAGATTGGGACTTGGTTATAGACAAACATAAGGCGACTGCTGAGCAAAACCATTAAAGCCTCGTCTCCTATATCAACTACGATCCTTTCTTCTTAACCTTTAATGTCAATCCATCCAGTCTGACTATTTCCACATTCTCATCAACCCCTATGTTGCCATCAATGGATTCAGCCCTCCAGTACTCTCCCTTAAACGTGATAGCTCCTACCGGAGTCAGCGGTTCCACAACTCTGCCCTGTGCGCCTATCATCCCTTCTCGACCGGTAACTTGCTTCCTGTGGAAACTGGGTATCACCGCGATATGTATTATGAAAACAGTGATGCCGACTATTATCCCTCCACCAACCATAATCGGTAAAGCAATTTGTATCCCCAGAAAATGTAATATCAGTAGAATTACTACTATTACTGCCGCTTCGTCCAGCAGTAATATCAGGACTTTACCCCAGTCCGTAATGGTCCGTAACATTAACTTTGTATTAATTTTCTTATTCATCAAAAGTAATTATACACCGCTGCGAGGAATCAATTTCCTGAGACTATCTTGAATTATAGCAACCCCACAATTTGATTGGTCAAGGTTAGGCTTCATTGTCCGTATAGGTCGTGCCCAAATGGATAGAACCTCTGGGTCATATTCTGCCGGATTGTGCAATAGGGCAGCCTTCAGCGCTATGTCCGTCTCCAAATCTGTGACTACCTTTCTAATGACAGGAATAAATTACTCCTTTTGGCCAGCCAATTTCCTCCCTTAGGTTAATAGACAAAATCGCAGGAAAGGACTAACGTGATATTCCAATATGTAAAATAGGAATAGAACAACATAAACTGAGTTAAGCAAGGTGAATAGGAACAGGGGCACTGGAACCGCTGATAATATGACGATGGCTGGTGCCCTTTTTAGCTGGGTTAGCTTGAGAGTGCTCCGACAGTTAGGGCGAGGAGGTGTGAAATGAAAAGGTTTTTGGGTATTCTTTGCGCTCTGGTACTGGTGTTTTCACTGGCTGTAATCTCTATGCCCTTGTTAGTGGCGGCACAACCTACTTTAGTTCTTGAATCTCACCGCCTATCGATGGCACCAGAGGATGGATTAGTCGCTTATTATCCATTTAACGGAAATGCCAATGATGGAAGTGGGAATGGTAATAACGGAACTGTTTATGGAGCTATTTTGACCGAAGATAGGTTTGGAAATCCAGATAGTGCATATAGTTTCGACGGTGCGGATGATTATATAGAAGTACTTGATGACGACACATTAGATCTGTCTGGTGGGTTAACAATTTCTGCGTGGATTAACTCCAGCGATACTTCAGGCGCAAGAGATATTGTCGCAAAGTGGGGTGCAGGTTTAAAGCGTTCCTACATCTTCAAAGATCATAACTGGAGTGATAAGCTACGCATAGAATTGTCAAAAGGGGGCTCTAGCGTACTAGCTGACCTTGAGGGAACTAGCTCCATAATTCCAGGAAACTGGATACATGTTTGTGCCACATATGATTCGACTGCTGTAAAGCTGTACTTTAACGGGACCCAAGATGCTACTTCACCAGCAAGTGGAGTTATAACTAGTAGCGATGCATCATTAATAATTGGTGGCGTTATAGAGAATTCAGTACTCTCAGAATGTTTTGGGGGTATTCTTGATGACATTCGTATCTACAACCGTGCACTATCCGAAGAGGAGATTCAAGAACTTTTCCATGAAGGGCTTCCTGGCCCGGTCATCACCCCGCCAACCCAGGCCGGTTCTAGCGAGGTTGGCACCACAGTCACCTACACGCTCCAGGTAACCAATAGAACAGGTAGCGAGGATAGCTTCGACCTATCTGTCTCAGGCAATGCCTGGCCAACAAGCCTGTCTATGGACAATACGGGCACCATTCCTGATGACGAGTCGGTGACAATCACGGTTGAGGTGGAGGTACCAACCTTGGCATTGCCTGGTGATACAGATGAGGCAAATGTTACCGCTACCTCGGTTAGCGACCCGACTATGAAAGATGCCGCTACAGTGACAACAAAGGCTGCAACTCCACCTCCGCCCTCTTTTAAGATTAGTATTCGTTCTTATATTGACGGAAGGAGTCTGCTAATCATAAGAGTAAATACCGCACAATGGCACCACCTTGACTGGGCTGCACCCGGAAGGCTTGATTTTGTGTGTTTCCCCACAGTTATAAATGGCTCGGAATGGTATCCTGAGTGGCCAGACGTTCCTGATGAGGAAAACCGGCGAGAATGCTTCTCTTCCATATACGAAGACCTAGCCCCGGCCTTACCGGAAACAGAAGTTGAAGTCGAACTAAGAGTAATCCAAGCTAGACACTCGATCAGTATAGCTCAACATCCCTCTATCGACAATGACTATACACTTATAGTTGATTTCAATGATAACCCACTAGGAGGCGCCGATTGGTATGAGTGTGAGTTGACTGTCAATGTTCTAATAGTAGAGGCGACTGTGGATTTCGATCCCGATACCTTGAACCTAAAGAGCAAGGGGAAGGTGGTCACTGTATATATAGAGCTCCCCGAGGGCTATGATGTCGAGGAGACTGACATCTCCACCGTCATGCTGAATGGTATCGTTCCAGCCTTAGCCCACCCGACCGATGTTGGTGACTACGACAGCGATGGAGTGCCCAACCTGATGGTCAAGTTTGATAGGTCTCATGTGCAAAATGTGCTGGAACCAGGGAATGAGGTTGAGGTAACGGTATCAGGACAACTTACAGACGGCACAACCTTTGAGGGCACTGATACCATTAGGGTGATAGAAAAAGAAAAGAAGTGAATATGTATAAGAATCCTTTAGAAAGCTGGTGGGTTTTACCAGGATTTGAAATAGTGCTCATGGCTACCGGCTTGGATTTGCCAGTTAATCTGGCATTTGTACCAAACCCAGATGATGAACCTAGGGCACCACTTCTGTATGTAACAGAGCTTTACGGTCAGGTTAAAGTAATAACTAACGATTGGAAAGTTCGTACATATGCAGATAATCTACTGAATTATGAGCCAGATCATCGATTCCCTGGAACAGGAGAGTCCGGTGTCACAGGGATTTGTGTTGAACCTAATACAGGAGATATCTTCTTAGCGATGATATACGAAGAAAACGATGAAACTAAGGGTAAAGTGGTAAGAACTTCAAGTAAAGATGGACTCAAGATGGAGTCCATGGAAACAATAATTGATAGCATCCCTTCAGTTAAGGCGGCTCATCAGGTACAAGCAGTAAGCATCGGATTCGACGGTAAATTATATGTAAATGTTGGTGATGGAATGATTGAGCCGAAAGTCGCCCAAGATGATAATGATTTGCGTGGCAAGATTTTGAGAATGAATTTCGATGGTTCGATTCCTGAGGATAATCCAAACCCACGGAGCCTAGTATATGCAAAGGGCTTTAGGAATCCTTTTGGTGCCGTCTGGCGCAAGATCGACCAGGCTCTTTATATTTCCGATAACGGGCCAAATCAGGACGACAGAATAGCCAAGGTAGAGGCTGGCAAGAATTATGGTTGGCCGGAAACAATGAGAAGAAATTCACTATATTGGTGGGAATTTTGTCAAGCACCCACAGCAATCGATTTTATGCAATCCACGCAATTCCCAAAGGATTATAAAGATGAACTATTTGTAGCTTTGTTTGGGGCCGCTTATCAAAAAGGGAGAGCCATAAAAGGGAAAAAGATCGTAAAAATCAGGCTCAACGAAGGTACTACTGGTATTAGCTCCTACGATGAATTTGTCACATATACTGGTGAGGGACCGGCAAGTCCTTGTGGCTTAGCTTTTGGGCCAGATGGCTTATATTTTACCGACCTGCATGGAGAAAAAGATGGCTTAACTAAAATGCCGAGCGGCAATATCTTTAGAGTTACTAGCAGATAATAAAACAAGGAGGTAAGAAATGGAAGTCGCTGATACGAGAGAAAATCTGATGAAATGTATTTGCATGAACTGCCCGACCCATACGCAAGAGATGAAGTCCAAAATGCAAGGACTCTTCTGTGCTAGGGGGAAGAGTGATTTGCAGTTCGAAAGAAAGGGCTGCATCTGCGGAGAGTGTCCAATCTCAAGTGAAAACAGGTTATCAGGTGATTATTTTTGCGATATGGGTGCAGCTGAATAGGGGGAAGTCCCGGAATAAATTAAGGAAAAATGTGGCCAAACACTGGGGCTTGTTTGTTAACGAAATAGACAAGGCCAGTGTAAGGTGTTAGCTAAAACCATAATGGGGTAGCTCTTGTGAGTAATACTGAACTGAATGCGGTTTTGTCCACTCAATATATGTCCATGACCCGAATGGCATCCCAATTGAGTTTTCTCACAATGTTGGAGAAATCAATATTCGAAAAGAACCCCAGGTGAGAGATCAAGCACCATCTCGAGTAACTCTAGAAGGTTAGGAGCCCCAAATGGCGATATAGCCCAGGGTCGAAAAACCCACACCAGTAATAGAACGAATGGTGTATCGTGATGCTGTGAGTGAACTATTCCACGGCAAGAAGACGTCATAAATGACTGTTTAGCCATTAGCAGGTTATGAGCCAAGAGACAGGAGAATTAACACGGTCTCCTGCACCAGAGTGATTTCGAAAGGAGGAACAGAATGCTGAAAATAGCAACAAAGACCAAACTAAGTCCCGAAGAGGCAATCAAGCGTGCTGTGGCATTCTTTGGCCCTGGTGGCTACGGGTTGGAGGTCAAGGAGCAGTGTCCCGAATGTGCCTACTTTGAGGGAGGTGGCGGTGGAGTTGAGGTTACCGCCTGTGCCGAGGAAAAAGGGACCTCCGTGGAACTGATATCCCGGGAGTGGGATTATCAAGTTAAGGAATTTATACGCAAGATCCGCTGATTCTCCACTACAGGCGGGTAAGACATTTCCACCGAGGATAAGAATAATTACAGAAACAAAGGGGGGCATTTAAAATGAAACTGGATAATAGGACAGCCATTGTGACTGGAGCTAGACGAGGCATAGGTCGTGCCATAGCCTTAGCTCTAGCTGGAGAGGGAGCTAATGTTGTGGTAAGCGACATTAGCCAAGAAGATTGTGAGAAGGTAATTACTGAAATTGAAGGTCTTGGCCGAAGAGGACTAGCGCTGAAATGCGATGTAACTTCTAGGACTGAAGTAGAAGACATGGTGACGAGAGCGGTAGCTGAATTTGGCAAACTGGACATACTAGTAAATAATGCTGGGATTATAGCTTTCAAACCTTTCCTTGAGCTGACAGATGAGGATTGGGATAACATCATGAATGTGAATCTGAAGGGTCAATTTCTCTGTGCCCGAGCTGCCGCCAAAGAGATGATTAAGAATAAGTGGGGCCGTATTATCAATATTGCCTCGATCTCCTCAGGAGGGTGTGGCATCGCTTTTCCCTTAATCGCTCACTACACTGCGTCAAAGGGTGGTGTTATAGCACTAACTGAGGCACTAGCGTTGGAACTCACACCGCAGGGGATAAATGTCAATGCTATTTGCCCTGGAGCGGTAGACACCGATATGGCTAAGGGCGTCAAGGAAAGTGGTCAGCTAGAACAGGTCTTACTCAGAATTCCCAGGGGCAGACTGGGGCAACCAGAAGACATTGCCAATCTGGCTGTCTTTCTAGCATCTAAAGAATCCGACTATATAAGTGGTGCTGCTATGGTCATCGATGGTGGTTGGCTGACCACTTAACTACCTGTTACCAGTGGTCAGGCGCGGTAGCTAAACTCGGGAAAGGAGAAAAAACAATGACTTACTCAGCAAAGGACTACAGCAATCTTATCGGGATGGAGGGCTTCAGTGAGACCCTGCTCAGGAATCACTTCACCCTCTACCAGGGCTATGTGAATAACACCAACAAGCTCCAGGAACTGTTGAGCAGCAAGCCTAAAGATGCCACAAATCCCGAATATGCGGAACTCAAACGTCGGTTTGGTTTTGAGTTCAACGGTATGCGGCTGCATGAGTATTACTTTGAGAACCTGGGAGGGAAAGCATCTATAGACAAATCGGGTATCTTGTCCAAAAAGCTGGCTGATGCCTATGGTAGCTATGATGCTTGGGAGCAGGATTTTAGGGCAACTGGCACCATGCGCGGTATTGGCTGGGCGATACTCTATCAGGACGATGTGACTGGCTGGCTTTTCAACCAATGGATCAATGAGCATGAGGTTGGTCATCTTGCCGGCTGCAAACCCATCCTAGTAATGGATGTCTTCGAGCATGCCTTCCTCACCGACTACGGGTTGAAGCGAGCCGACTATATCGCGGCGTTCTTTAAAAATATCAACTGGGATGCTGTGGAGGCTCGCCTAAAACAATAAACATACAAGGAGGTATCATCATTATGGCAATCGAGTTAAGCGAACTGATTGAGCTGCTCAATAAGGATCTGGGACTGGAATATACTGCTATGGTGCAGTATGTCCAGCATAGTGGCGTTTTAACGGGCGCTGAGTATGGGGACATAATCAAGGAGATAAAGATACATGCTAATGAGGAACTCCAGCTGAGAGACTTATACTCCACGCCATAGAACCGGAAAAAGAAATGAACCAAGAGAGGTGTGAAATGTCAGAATAGATAGAGAACTAGTAGAAGAAGCTGATAAAGTAATAACCTTATTGAAAAGGAGGGCAAATTACAATGGCAAGAGAAGAGTTGGTAAAGATGTTGAATCAGGCTCTGGAGTTAGAACATGCGGCAAGGATACAGTATCTGGCTCATGCCGAACTAGTTGATGGCTTGAATGCCGAACCGATAATCGCCAGATTGAAAGAGATTGCTGGTGACGAGAAAAACCACGAGGATATGTTCCGAGAGATGATTGGCGGTTATCTAGATGGCGTCCCTTCTATGGGTATGGCAGAAACCCATCCTGCCAAAACTATAGAGGAGATTTTGGAAGTAAATCTTGACGATGAAAAACACGCGGTTGACGTTTACATGGGGATAATGGAGAAAATGCACGAAATGAGAAAGGAACTAAAGTACGAATTCCTGCAATTAGAGCATAGTATTAGGCATATCATAATGGATGAAGAGGAACACATATCAGAATTGAAGCTCCTTATGGGAAGGAGGTGATTAAGAATGGCAGAGCAGCTTTGCCCGGTTTGTGGTTGCACTATCGGCGATGAGGGCTATGAGGAAGAAGGGGTAACATACTGCTGTGAGTCTTGTGCTACTGGGGAGGGGCAGTGTGAGTGTGGTTGCTGCACAATCGTCGAAGAGCAAGAACAGTAAAATATAAGGAGGTATAGCATGGCCAAAGTAGCACGAGAGATGGTGGAGAGGGCAGGAGTAAACGTTGACGAACTGCTGGAGTTACTCGTTAATAATGCGGCGGCCGAACTCACCACCTATTACTACTACACGATTCTGCGAGTGAATCTTATCGGACTGGATGGCGAGACCATAAAGGAGATCGCCGAGACTGCCCGCATTGAGGATCGGAATCACTTTGAAGCTATTGTCCCTCGCATCTATGAGCTTGGAGGTAAACTGCCGGAGAGTATGGTAGATTTTCACAACTGCTCAGCCTGTCCACCGGCTAGCTTACCTAAAGAACCCACTGACATCAAGACAATGTTAACAGTGCTGGTGGAGGCAGAGAGATGTGCCGTGCGGGGATACACCAACATCTGTAACCTGACCGCGGGTAAGGATCATCGTACCTACGATTTAGCGCAAGCGATTCTCAACGAGGAAATAGAGCATGAATCATGGTTCTCAGAATTCCTGGGTGAGGGTCCTTCTGGTCACTTCCTGCGTCGTGGTGATACCTCTCCCTTCGTGTCCAAGTTTTTAAAGTAAAATCATAACGAAGTATAGGAAGTCCCGACATAAATCTAGGCCTTATCGGGAGGTTCTAAGTGGCTCTACGAATTGTGTTGGAAGAATGACACACTTCTTTCAAAGTCTTCACCCGGTGGTACAGGCGCTTGTGGCAACATGCTTTACCTGGGCAATGACTGCCTTCGGTGCGGCAGCCGTATTTACGGCCAGGGATATAAGCCGAAGGGTGCTGGATACGATGCTTGGTTTTGCCGGCGGAGTTATGATCGCCGCCAGCTACTGGTCACTACTGGCACCAGCTATTGAGATGTCAGAGGGTAAAGCTATTCCGGCTTGGGTTCCGGCTGTTGTAGGTTTCTTGTTTGGCGGTATCTTCCTGTGGGGTGTTGATAAGGTGCTGCCTCATTTACACCTTGGCTTTAACACTGAGGAAGCTGAGGGGGTCAAGACAAGCTGGCAACGAAGTACCTTGCTCATTCTTGCCATAACATTGCACAACATCCCCGAGGGTCTTGCTGTTGGGGTTGCCTTTGGGGCTGTTGCCGCTGGTTTGCCAGCGGCAACCCTAACCGCAGCTATTGCTCTAGCTCTTGGTATTGGGATTCAAAACTTTCCAGAAGGTCTCGCCGTGTCTGTACCTCTTCGCCGTGAAGGAATGTCCCGTCTCAAGAGTTTCTGGTACGGGCAGTTATCAGCAATAGTTGAACCTATCGCCGGTGTTATTGGAGCGGCTGCGGTTATTTTTGCCCAGCCTATTCTTCCGTACGCTTTGAGCTTCGCCGCTGGCGCTATGATATTCGTCGTGATTGAGGAGGTCGTCCCGGAAGCTCAGCGCGGCGGCAATACGGATTTAGCCACCATGGGCGGGATGGTTGGCTTTGCGGTAATGATGCTACTTGACGTAGCTTTTGGTTAGTGGCAGGTGACTTATTCTGAAATGAAAATTTTTACAAGGGAAGAATTAAGGAAATATGATGGCAGCAACGGTCTTGGCTATGTTGCCTTCAATGGCAAAATATATGATGTTTCACAGAGTTATCACTGGAGGAGGGGTATTCATCAGGTTATGCATCACGCCGGATGTGATCTGACCGAGACACTAAAGAGAGCCCCTCATGGCGCTGATATGCTGGCGAGATTCTTGGTAGTAGGTAAACTGCTGGACTCAGAGTGAGCCCATTAGTGAAGTGCTTATGTAAGGAGGTAGGTCAAATGAGTAATTTGGTTGAAGTGGGTAAGACCAATGAGCTGGAAAATGGAGCTATGAAAGAAGTCCTGACTGAGGGGCGTGAAATCCTTCTCGCCAGGGTTGGTGATGACTACTATGCTGCTGATAACCGTTGCCCTCACATGAGGGGTAAACTATCACGAGGCAAGTTGGAAGGGACTATAGTCACCTGCCCGGTGCACGGCTCGCAGTTCGACCTCAAGAGTGGAGAAGTGGTTCGCTGGTTAAAAGGATCTGGATTGCTATCAAAGATAGGTAAAGCACTTAAGTCACCCCAACCGTTAAAAACATACAATGTTACGGTTACAGATGACAGCATCCTGGTAGAAATCTAGCCCTTAATTTGGTAATGGCAATTGGAGAAAGAATACATGTCAAATGATCTGTATATGTGAGCTTGACTAAAATCATTACTTAGAGGGTGAAATGGAAAGGAAGATTATCTTAGAACAACTGCAACTATTAGAGAAGATACGCAGGGAACACGAGTGGGTTGTCATTGAGCAGAAGGAGGCAGAAGAAGAGGAAAAGGCTGAGGCAAAGCTAGAATCTGAGGCAGCTCACTGGGTTAAAGAGGAAACAGGCTACCCTTTAGTACGGTGATAATAAGGAGAAAAACAGGAGGACGCAGCGATGGTAACTCAGCTAACTCTCAAGGAGGTTTTGCAAAAGGCGATACAGAAGCAAATCGAGTCGCAGCACTTATATAGCGACTTAAGCCAAAAAATTACCGATGAAGCTGCCAGAGACGCTTTCCAAGAACTGGCCCGACAAGAACATGGGCACCAGCAGCTACTTGAACAGTATCTACGGGGTGAATTGAAAGGAGGAACGCTACGCAGTGAACAGATCATAGATTATAAGATTGCAGAGCGTTTAAACCAACCAGAAATATCTCCCGATATGAAGCTGAAAGATGTCTTCCTGATGGCTGCCAATCGCGAAAGGGCATCCCATGAGTTCTACCTAAGTCTTGCCCAAGTCCATTCTGCTGGAGAGGTAAAAAGACTGCTTGAGGAGTTAGCGTCACAGGAGCTGGAGCACAAGCAGAGGGTAGAGTTTCTCTATACGGAAGTCGCTTTTCCTCAAACCGATGGGGGATAACAATTCACAGGAGGTGTATTTATGAAATACGAGACACGGTTTACAAGATTGCGCACATATAATGTGTTTATGGGATTTCTACATCTGGGACAGGCTGCTGCTGTATTTTTCTTAAGCAACGATTTCACACTCCCGATTACAACATCCTTTCTGAGATTAATACCCCAAACGGGCAGGCTAGAGCCTACCACTGACACAGTTATTAATCTGCCTTTAGGAGCAATGGTGGCACTGTTCTTGCTTTTATCGGCTATTGCTCATTTCACTATTGTCTCACCGGGGGTATTTGGATGGTACGTGAGTAATTTGAAGAAGGGAATCAACTATGCCCGCTGGTATGAGTATGCGTTCAGTGCTTCCCTAATGATTGTACTTATCGGTATGCTGTGCGGTCTCTATGACCTTGCCGCTTTGCTCATGGCGTTTGCACTTACTGCTGTTATGAATCTCTGCGGGCTAATGATGGAGGTTCATAATCAGGTTACCGAGCAGACGAATTGGACTTCGTACATAATCGGGTGCATAGCCGGCATCGTGCCTTGGATTGCCATTGCTATTTATTTCTTTGGTTCGCTCGCGACAGCGGAAGGCACAGTTCCCACCTTTGTCTACTTCATTTTACCGACTCTTTTTATCTTCTTCTTCAGCTTTGCGCTAAATATGGTACTTCAATACAAGAAAATCGGACCATGGCGTGATTATCTCTTTGGTGAGCGTATGTATGTGCTACTTAGCCTTGTTGCCAAATCAGCATTAGCCTGGCAGATGTTCGCAGGTACATTGAGACCGGTGTAGTTAAAAATCCCACAAGCATTGATCCACGTACTGCTGTAAAGTAAAGGGAGAATAGAATATACACAAAAGGAGGTCAAATGCTATGTCAGAGCGGAAGAGCCACATACAAAAAGGTGAAATGGCATCAGATTTCACACTGAAAGACCAGAATGGTGATGAATTTAAGCTGTCAGCAGCAAAAGGTAAAAGGGTACTGCTTTCTTTTCACCCGCTGGCATGGACGAGTCTATGTGCCAAACAGATGCAATCTCTGGAAGTAAACACAGATACATTCGCCTCCTTAAACACCATTCCAGCAGGTATCAGCGTTGACTCAGTACCGACCAAGAAAGCTTGGGCTGAAAATCTAGGGATAAAGAATACACGATTATTATCTGATTTCTGGCCCCATGGCTATGTTGCCAAACTATATGGAATATTCAGAGAAGATGACGGATTCTCAGAAAGAGCCAACATAGTCATAGATGAAAATGGTAAAGTCCTGTTTTCAAAGGTTTACCCATTGAGTGAGCTGCCGGATATCCAAGAGGCTATTCAAGTACTGGAAAAGCTATAACTAAATATGGGTATACTAGTCGCCATTGAGGTAACCATCTGAGTTAAAGAAGAAGTTGGTTGCCCCCTAATGCTGTAAGGATAGGAAAATAGGAATCGCGAGGATGAAAAAATTAATCATTAGCACTATCATTTTGTATGTTGTTATTTCAGTGACCGTGATAGCTATAAGTGGCTGCGGAGGAGGTAGGAATATGGATGAAACAGAAGAACTCGAACCTACGGAAATTAGGGAATATGAAGGCACAAAACTTTCATCAGTAGATGATTTCAGGGAAAATTCCATAAAAGGGCCACAGCAAGTAGATATAGAGAGTTATCAGCTGAAGGTTAACGGGCTTGTTGAGAATCCAAAGAACTATACCTACGGTGAAGTGATTGACAGCTACCAGCACTATAAGAAGTTGGTAACACTGGACTGTGTAGAAGGATGGAGCGTAGACATTCTGTGGGAAGGTGTGCTGATCAGAGAATTGATAGCAGCATCCAGCCCACTACCCAGTACCAAAGTGGTCATATTCCACGCCTATGATGGGTATACAACTTCCTTTCCGCTCGACTACATAATGAATAACGACATCATAATAGCGTACAGGATGAATGAAATTGATCTTCCGCCAGAAAGAGGGTACCCCTTTCAATTGGTAGCCGAGAGCAAATGGGGCTATAAATGGATAAAGTGGATAACTGAGATAGAATTATCTGATGATGTTGACTACAAGGGTTATTGGGAAAGTAGAGGATACTCTGATACTGGAGACCTGGATAAAGACTTTTTTGAATAATGAAAAACATAGCCAACCAAGACTTGTTTAAGAAAACAATACACTGGTTATTGGCAGTTTTGGTAATATTATATCTGGTTACCGGCTTTGGCATCACAGAGTTCAGGACGGTCGAAACTCTAACTTTTGGATTATTAACAAAGAACTTAGCCTTCAAGATTCACAATAATTTATGGATTCCTTTCATAATCCTGCTGGGCTTGCACATTTTCTTATCACTAATAAAAAGGAGAAAACAGGCTGCCTCCGATTAATGCTAGAATCCTAAATCACTGAGATAAGTATTGATCTTGTTACTTCCTTCGATTAGAGTCGCGTATTCAGATTGAAGGAGGTAACAAATGAGTTCGGTCATGACTGGCAGTCAAAAGGTAGGGGGTTCGAATCCCCCCAGCTCCTATTCGACCTCCCGCATATAATGAACAAATGAATAATGAGCACACGCCACAGGACATCGGCACATTTGAGGAGGCATCTTTACCGTCTAAAGACAATAGCCAAGAGAAGAGCCATATCACCTAGTTTAGGCGCGCCTGGGATAGGTGATGTAACTTTTATTGAGCTCGAAGAGTAAAAGATGCGCCCTTTCAGAGAGGAGCAAGATATTGAACAAGTTGGCCACGCCAGGATCGGTTACCTTGGTCTTGGCATCAGAGTAGAAAGCGATGGAGTCCTGCTCTACCTTGATGCCTATATTTAGGGCGTCGAGCGCGCTCGCAGAAACTATTTCGTCTGTTGACTTGGGTATGTATTGTCTGCCAATTGCTTCAATTTCTTTGCCTATCTCGGAGATGAAATCGCCTTTCCAAGCATGGGAAGAATAGGTATGTCTGACGTCTTCTTTTGTGATCTCTATGATGCTGAGGTGTCTACGTTCGGCCTCGGCAAGCATCTGGAATATTTCTCTAGCCTTGACATCCTGAGCTTTGGCTGCGGCCTCTTCGTAAACCTCAATACCTTCACTCTCCGTTTCCATGGCTTTGTCAAAAAGTTCGAGTGCTTTCTCTTCGCTCGGTTTCATTGAGCACCTCCTTTCCTTAAATTTATTCTCACAAACCAAAACACTACAAAACACCATAAAGCTCAATAAATGAAGCTTTGTTTAAGGTATCAACAAAAATAATAGTGACTTGGTTATTATTCTCCAACTCTCCTCTTAAGGACTGCTGCAGCATCAGAAACAGCCCTTGTCTCAGCATACCCTATCTTAAAAACTGGAGCTAAAAGCTCTTCAATTTTCTGGACGGAATCTGTTTCCACAACAAGATAAACGGTGTGTGCTGGGGCATCAACCCATGCACCAACTAGCTTCACCCCTAGCTGTTCTGCGCTGGACATCATCTTGCCAAATGTTTCTCGGGCTTTTTCCGGATTATGGTATGGGCATGTCTCCGGTGTGTGCACGTGAGTAATATGAAACAACATTTTTATTATCCTCCTTTTAACGAGATTGTCATCCGTTGCTTCTAGATAAATGGCTATTATCTTCTAGGCACTATCTCCTTTCTAATTATTCCTAGTTAAACCTAATGAAAAAGGGCACCAGTCATCGCCATAGTTAGCGATTTCCAGTGCACTTTGTTTCATCATTTTAGCTCTTAAACAAGTGCTATATCTTCTTTAAGAATTTCACATGTTGCAACTTGACTTTAGTTCTCCCATGAGGCTTTGTCTATTCTCCCGAAGGAGGAAATTGGCTGTCCAAAAGGAGTAATTTATTCCTATGGTTGGAAATGTAGTAACAAGTTTGGAGATGGACATAGTGCTACAGGCTACCCTGACCTGCCCATGAAGTCAGAATGCCGATAGCTCTAACTCAATAAGTAGTATCCTTTTTGGGGGGCAGGTCAGTTTTCTCAACCTTGTCAAGGTGCCGGTTTTCTCAAGTTAGTCAATTTTCTCTAGCTTGTCAAAATGCTGGTTATCTCAATTATCTCAAAATATCAAACTTCTCTAACTACTTAATCGGTACAGTCGTGCCACGGTATCGCCGCATTTCCGCTCGATCTCTACCCTCCTTCTAGCGGTATTTATGAGGTCAGGAATCAGGTACACCCCTCGCTCGTCAGCGCTCAGCAGATTCCCCGACGAAGTTATGCCTACTATTTTATGCAGTCGTTAAATACTACTTTTAGACAGCAGATTTAGTCCTTTCGGAGAATTGTGGAAAAAGGGTTGATGAGTCAATAATTAAATCAATATTATAGCGGGCCACCAACATGTTATGTATCTCTGTTAGTCTAGAAGAAGGCAGGGGGGGTAAAATTGGTCTAGAAATATGCGCTAATTTGCCCTGTAACAGATTAGGTGTGGGGGCTAAAAAATATCTATGGTAAAGGAGGCGTTTCCACTAGGTCGTAAAAAATTATTACTCATATCCAGCCTAATAGTAGGAGCACTCGTCATCACAGGACTTGGGATGGCCTATGGTGGATCACCAGCACCCACACCACAAGGATTTGACAAGTATCTCGTATATATGGGCGCTGGATTCTATGACCCCGGTGTGCCACCGCCAGAAGGTGATCTCGCGATGTGGTTTCACAAAGATATCATGGGGCGCAGTGACGACGAGATTACCGAACTGAAGGCTGAGGCAGAAGCATATTTTGAGGATCAGTTTGGTCCCGGATTGCCAGAAACCATGGCATTCGGTCTCGACCCAAGAAATGAATATCGCTGCTATATCATTTCAGGAGAGTGGGTTCCAAGTGAAGGCTGGGTCGTGCGGGATGGTGGATTTATGACCATGGTGCCTGATGATGGCAGTGGTGGAATGACACTATACGGAGAATGGGGCGGAGCAGTTGGCAAGTGGGTGCCTGCGGGATCGATACTAGTTTATGGGGATTATAACATTAAGCGCGAGGGACCAGGAAATCCACAAGGCAAGGCGCACCGGCCGAAAATCGAACCGCTCATCATCCACTACCATTCGGCCTCACCGATAATCTTTCATCCATATGAACCTGGGATGAAATCCCAATAAACACACTTTAAGGAGGTGAAAGGAAATGGAAGAGATTCAGAACCTAGTGAAGACAGCTCTCGACGAAATCGAGCGGATGCTCACGACCAAGGCCGTGGTAGGTGAGGCGATGACCGTGGAGGGCAACACCCTCATCCCCCTTGTCAGCATTGGCTTCGGCTTTGGTGCTGGGGGCGGTACCGGCAAAGGCCCTAAGGAAACAGGCGAGGGTATCGGGAGTGGCATCGGTGGTGGCGGTGGTGTTAAGCCCGTTGGTGTCATCGTGGTCAACAAGGAGGGCGTGAGGATCGAGCCGGTCAAGGGAGGCGCAGCTTCCTTTGCCGAGAAAATCGCCGACGTCGTAGGCAAGGTCATGGAAAAGCGAGAAGAAAAGAAGCAAGAAAAGTAGAAGAGCATGCTGGCCCTTTACATCATAGCGGGTATCATCCTGTTCATCATCCTTATGCTTTCCATCCCTGTCGATATATCATTTGGCCTTGAGGCTGACGAGAATGTAAAAGCGACAGCGAGGGTGGGGTGGCTCTTTGGGCTGGTCCTGAAGGATATACATCCGCGGAAAAAGAAGAAGCCTAAGAAGGAACCAAAGAAGAGAAGAAAAGGGAACCTAAAGTTCCTCCTTTCACTGATCAGAATCAAAGGGCTGCCAAGAAGGGTTCTCAAACTAACTAGGCAAATCCTGGGCTGTCTCAAGGTGAGACAACTAGATGCCGACCTCAGGGTGGGGCTGGATGACCCTGCCGACACCGGTATGATGTGGTCGGTACTTTGGCCAGCCTTTGTTCCTCTTACCTCATCCGGCCCCATGAGGCTCAAAATGGAGCCCGTTTTTGACGAACCTGGCTTTGAAGTTAGTCTGCATGGGGGAGTAAGATTGTTTCCCATACAGACGGTTTGGCCTCTCCTTTGCTTTGTTTTCTCGCCAACTGGCTTACGCATAGTAAAGTCAATGGTGGTATCACGTTGGAAATAGAAAAGATGAGTGCGGGGCAATATATCATCGTCGGGGAATTAACGCTGCTCCCAATCATACGCACCTACATGAGTTGCCGAAATGTCAACCACGGCATTGTTTGTTCTGGCTCGAAGAATCTCGTCGGCATTGTAGTCATTTCCCCGAAATGTAGGCGCGCCATAAACGTGGACGGCGAAGAGGTTCCGGTTAAACAGTACGTGGAAATGGTTCCGGAGGTCAGAGAACTACTGCAAAGTATGTAGGGTCGTTTCAGCTTCGCGCTTGCACTTAGATGGCGTGCAGCTTAAAACTCCGTGGACACCTCAATTGCTTCTTCAGCTTCTGGAGGCAGCTCGATGGAAACTGGCTGATTATAGTTGTAGGATAGCAAAACTATAGAGATATCCGTGGGCAGTGAAACTCCTTCTTGAAGACCCATGGCCTCAGCGGTCAGTTCTATACTTACAAAAACCATATCTATCTCTGCCTTAATTAGGAAATATGTATTGAAGGTGGTCTGCGCTTGGTGTGGCAAGGATATGGGGGAAAAGCCCTTAGAGTATCCGTCAGAGAATAGAAAAAGGAGGGTAAAAATGAAAGTCGCTGATACGAAAGAGAACCTGATGAAATGCATTTGTATGAACTGCCCGACCCATACATAAGAGATGAAGGACAAGATGCAAGGACTCTTTTGTGCTAGAGGTAAGAGCGATTTGCAGTTCGAAAGGAGAGGCTGCATTTGCGGAGAATGCCCAATTTCAAGTGAAAACAGGCTATCGGGTAGCTATTTCTGCGACATGGGGGCAGCTCAGTAAACGACTGCATATGTTATGTTGATTACTAGGATGTTACTCTTATGAAACATGTCAAGCAATATAATAAATAAACCTGATAAGGAGGAGTACCGATGAGTACAGTAGCCAGGACAAAGGAGAATCTACAAAAATGTCAGTGCATGAAATGCCCAACTTATACATTTATGTGCAAGATGAAATCAATGCCAGGTAATATTATGGCGATGATGAGCGATATTGGTAAAAAGGACCATATGGAAGCCATGTATTGTGCGTTTGATAAAAGCAAATGTATAGACGAGGAAAAAAGCTGCATTTGCATGACATGTGCGCTTTTTAATGAATACAATCTTGACAAAGCATATTATTGTCTTGGTGGTAAAGCCGCGAAAATGTAGCATTTATGGCTTGGATTAATAATAGATTAACTGTTACTAATAGCCCTTCGACTGGGCTGCATCGCTGAGATTGGATAGGTGTGATTAGAAGGATTTTGGCCTTTCCCATAAGGATTTCGTATCGGACTATTCGCACCCGTCAAAAGCAAAGGTAATCGCGAATATACTTGATAAGCTGGATATTGGGGAAGACAAAACGTGCTGTGCCAGGAATCCTGGCAGAAATAAAATCCTAGATTGGGAGGTGAACCATGGAGAAGATTGATCCTAAGACGACAGCACTGGTGATCATCGACCCACAGAATGACTTCCTCTCTGAGAAAAGTGTAGTATGGGACTTGGTAGGTGACCTCGTAGTTAAGAACCGAGTCGTGGACAAGCTGAAAGCACTCGTTGCCAAGGCAAAGGAAGCCGGGGTCGCAGTTGTGTATTCGCCTCACTACTATGACAAAGAGTACAAGGCATGGCACAATATAAACTTTATCGACAGGGTAATGTTCGAGCGCAAGATGTTTAACCGCGGGACATGGGGGGCTGATTGGCATCCAGAGTTGAAACCCGACGACGACATTATTGTGGCTGCCCCACACAAGAACCTTAGCGGCTTCCATACCAGTGATGTTGACATTCAACTCCGCAAGCGAGGGATCAACACTATTTTGTTAGCAGGCATGTCCGCCAACCTGTGCGTCGAGTCTCACTTGAGGGATGCTGAGGAGAAGGGTTATGAAGTGATAGTCATCAACGATGCCACCGCAGCAGCGGGCGAGGATGCCTACAAGGCTGCGCTGACAAATTACGGGTTCATCGCCCATGAGTCTATCACAGCTGAAGAAGCATTGAAGCGTCTCGAGGTTACGATTAATTGAGCCACCGGTCCGTAGCCATCCTAGAGAGTTCCTCAACAAATCAGGAATTTGAACCAGAAATAGGTTACAGAGCCAGTATTCCTTGGGTTAGATGAGGTTTGGTAATTCTATGTGTTGAACATTTCGTTAAATCGTGTGACCGCGGTTAACAGATAGTATGCGTTTTTCAGAATGGTGTAGAATATTTCTATGGCAAACTTCTGGCGCAGGCATCGCAGATTAACGATATTGGCCAATATTGTGTTGGCTCTGATCATCTTAATTATTGTTGTACCCTATCTAATTCCCCTCGGCAAGAATCAAACTGAAGTATCCTCAGATGTTTTGGTTACTGAGAATGGCAAGTTTCTTGATATTGATGGAATGAACATGTATGTCGAGGATACTGTTGGCGGAGTGAAGATAAGAGTAGAGATGGAGGATGCTGGCACGATTATGGTGACTAACGTAGATACGGGAGCGGAAATTATTGCCGAAAGGGGATTCTGATTTGCCTGGTATGCGTTTCATCCAGAAACTCAATTGTACTCCAAATAGTGAAAAAAGGGGTTTTAACATCCAATGAAATAATAAAATCTCAGTGGAGGTGATGAATGAAAGATACATATGATTTGGCCATCATCGGTGGTGGCCATGACAGCAATTGAAGTAGCAGTAACCCTTGGTGGACTGGGAGCTATAACATTTCTCGCCTGGTTCTTCTTTGGTCCCAAACGAGCTCAGGCAGCTCAGGTTAAAGGAAATGTGCAAGAGATAGTGGTTACCGTTAAAGGCGGCTACTCTCCAGACATTATACGTGTCAAGAAAGGTCTCCCGCTCCGGCTGATATTTGACCGACAAGAGGCTGGTGAATGTAGCTCACGGGTGGTTTTTCCTGATTTCCAGGCCAGTAAGACACTACCGCCGTTTACTAGGACAACACTCGAGTTCACGCCTGACAAAGCCGGTGAGTTTGGTTTTGCCTGTGGCATGAACATGCTTCACGGCACCCTTATCGTGGAGGAGGGCAAAGAAATAACGGAAGCCGCTGTGACATCTCCCGCGGAGACTCTTCCTCGAGAGCTTGCTCAGGCAGTAGGTGTAGGCCCACGCATGCCAGTAGGCAAGGCCGAACAGGTAGAGTTTGCTCTGGTCGGTGGCGGTGTTACCTGCCCTACCTGTGCGGTCAATATTGAGACGGCTTTAAATAGTCTGTCCGGTGTGGATGACGTTCGTGTTAACTTTGGCGCTGACCGTATTACAGCCCGATATGACCCGAAACAGATATCACCGGAGAAGATGCAGCAAATCATTGAAAATACAGGTTACAAGGTTCATCTCCGCAGCCAGCCGGGCACACAGGACACAGAAGACAGGGAGGCCACGGAACGGATTGCCGAGCGTAAAGACCTTACGCGGCGCTTAGTTGTGGGAGCCATTCTCAGTGCTCCGGTGCTCTTTGCCATGATGCCTCACGAGTTCTTCAGCCCTGCATGGCTACCGCCTATATTGCTCAACCACTGGCTTCAGCTCGTTCTCATTACCCCGGTAATGTTCTACTCTGGCTGGCCGATACACCGCACCGGCTGGCTAACTATACGCCACCGTACCGCTGACATGAACACCCTGATCACCATAGGCACCATCGCCGCCTATAGTTACAGCCTGGTAGTTACTATTGCACCTGGAGCGCTGCCGGAAGCTCTGCAAGCAGTATACTACGAAGCTGTAGGCGTTATCATTACTCTTATTATGCTGGGGCGTCTCCTTGAGGCGATCGCCAAGGGAGGCACGAGTGAGGCAATTCGCAAGTTAATCGGTCTCCAAGCTAAGACTGCCCGAGTGGTCCGCAACGGGCGGGAGGAAGATATCCCGATCGAGGAGGTTCAGGTAGGCAACGTCGTAATTGTACGTCCCGGAGAGAAAGTGCCGGTGGATGGACAAATCATTGAAGGCAGGTCGACACTGGACGAGTCTATGGTCACAGGTGAGAGCCTGCCAGTTACCAAAGGCGAAGGCGATACCGTGATCGGTGCCACTATCAACCAGACCGGCGCCTTCCGTTTCAAAGCTACCAAGGTAGGCAAGGATACCATGCTGGCTCAGATAATCCAGCTTGTGGAGCAGGCCCAGGGTTCCAAGGCCCCCATTCAGCGCTTGGCAGACCTGGTTGCCAGCCGCTTCGTTCCGATTGTGATATTCATTGCTATAGGCACCTTTGTGGTGTGGTTCAACTTTGGACCGACTCCAGCCTTGATATTCTCACTGGTGAATACGGTCGCGGTGCTTATCATTGCCTGTCCCTGCGCCCTTGGTCTGGCGACCCCGCTTTCGATCATGGTCGGTACCGGCAAGGGCGCACAGAACGGTATCCTCATCCGTTCTGCCGAAGCCTTGGAGACAGCTCATAAGCTAAATACACTGGTCCTGGACAAGACCGGCACAATCACTAAGGGCCAGCCATCCTTGACCGATGTGGTACCAGTGGATAGCATTGACGCTGATGAGCTGCTACGCCTTGTAGCCTCAGCAGAAAGGTCTTCGGAGCACCCCTTGGGACAAGCCATTATACAAGGTGCCAAAGACAAAGGCCTGGAGTTAGCAGAACCGGGTGACTTCGAGTCGGTCACTGGCAAGGGAATCAAAGTATCGGTTGATGGACATCAGGTGCTTGTAGGTAATCGCAGGCTTCTCGATGATGTTGGCATGCAGACTAAAGCTCTCGAGGAGCAGGCAGAGCGCCTTGCTGCTGATGGCAAAACAGCAATGTTCGTTGCTGTCGACGGCAAGCCAGCCGGGGTAGTCGCTGTGGCAGACACAGTAAAAGAGGACTCGATAGCAGCGATAGCCACACTGAAACGACTGGGCATCGAAGTAGTCATGATTACCGGGGACAACCGCTATACTGCCGAAGCTATTGCCCGGCAGGTCGGTATCAAGCGTGTGTTAGCTGAAGTTCTGCCTCAGGACAAGGCTCTCGAGGTGAAAAGACTCCAGGGAGAGAACAAGCTGGTTGGCATGGTTGGCGATGGTATCAATGATGCCCCTGCCCTTGCGCAGGCAGATATTGGTATTGCCATAGGTACTGGCACTGATGTTGCCATTGAATCATCGGATATCACCCTTGTCTCCGGTGAACTTAAAGGAGTGGTGACAGCGATTACCTTAAGTCGTGCCACTATGAGAAACATCCGTCAGAACCTGGTGTTTGCCTTTTTCTATAACTCGGTAGGTATCCCCATAGCTGCTGGAGTTCTCTATCCAGCAATCGGCTTGCTCTTGAACCCGATGATTGCTGCGGCCGCCATGGCACTGAGTTCACTTTCTGTGGTCACGAATGCTAACCGTCTCAGGGGCTATAAACCAATCTCTCTGGCAGCGCCAAAGACAGTCAAACCGGTGAAACTGAGAGTTGAAGTCAGTGAGGTAAAAACACAAGAGGAGGTAGAAATGGCAACTGTTAAAGACCCGGTTTGCGGGATGGAAATCGATCCGAAAAATGCAGCCGCCACCGCAGAGTATAAAGGAGAAACCTACTACTTCTGCTCTGCTGCTTGCCACGACAAGTTCAAGGCTGAACCAGAGAAATATATATCCTGATTCTTGGCATATAAGAGCAGGGGGCGCAACATGTTAAAGATATGCATAGGTCTGACCATGGCTGTCGTATTGTTGCTCAGCTATGGTATAAGTTGCGCTCAACAGGAAGCTCCTCCGGTATCGCACGGTGGGCCAGTTAGCGATTATGTGAGCCTTATTGATAACCTGCGGGCCGCTGGTGCGACTGTTGACCCCGCTGGAGACGTGACCCAGCCCTTCTTCTCGGTCAAGGGGCAGGTAATTAAGGTGAACGGAGAGGACGTCCAGGTCTTCGAGTACAGTGATGAAGCAGCAGTTGAAGCTGAAGCGGAGCTTGTGTCACCTGACGGCAGTTCGATAGGCACGTCCATGGTAAGCTGGATAGCACCGCCTCACTTTTACAATGCAGGCAAACTCATCATGCTTTACGTGGGCGAAAACAGTGCTGTTACTGATATTTTAGAGAGCATAGTAGGTTCACAATTTGCTGGTAAGTAGCATCAGGATTCAGCCCGCAAATCATATCATCCTGACTCTTTTTTACTTAACCGTTAAAATGATTGCCAAGTTTGTAGGCACGACAAATACGGTCTCGGAGGTTGTGAAAAGAACACTTGGCCAAAAGCTTACCCGGGAATTTGAACAAAAGGTATTTGGCAAAAGCCTGGATGAATATGACCTGAGCGGTAAAGCATGGTGGGCGTACATATATGGGATCGGGGCGATGGTACAAAATGGCAAATGGGAAAATATGGATGATGACCGGCAGAAGTCTCTAATTATGGACTTGCGTAATTGGATAATCAAGAACGAGCAAAACCCTAACCTGCTCGAGGACACAGATATCAGATGGCGAAATGAAATAGAGGAGGTACAGCAATGAGAGGTCACATAACCAAGAGAGGTAAGAACAGCTATTCCATTGTTCTGGACATCGGCACTGACCCGGCAACCGGACGGCGGAGACAGCAACGCGTTTCAATTAAAGGAACCAAAAAGAACGCTGAAAAACGGCTTTCCGAATTACTGCACCAGCTCGATAATAGCATTTTCATCCGGCCAGGTAAGACTACCCTTTCCGAATATCTCGAAAGATGGTTAAAAGAGTATTGCTGGTCCAACCTGGCTCCCCGGACGGCTGAGGGTTATGAGTTTATCGTGCGGCGCCACCTGATACCGACTCTAGGACAAATACCACTGACCGAGCTTAAACCTGAGCATTTACAGCACCTCTATTCTGAGAAGCTATCTACCGGGAGAGCTGACGGTAAAGGCGGGTTAAGCCCTCGGAGTGTGAGATATTGCCATAGCACCTTGCACAAGGCATTAAAGACGGCGGTTAAGCTAGGGATGATAGTTCGCAACCCAGCGGATGCCGTAGAGCAACCACGTTTGCAGCATCACGAAATGCATACCATGAATGAATCAGATGTTCATATCTTTTTAGAGTTTGCAAAGTCTACTGCGCATTATGCTTTATTCTATACCGCATTGTTTACCGGTATGCGGCGCTCTGAATTGCTGGCCTTGCGCTGGCAGGACGTGGATCTGATCCTGTGCCAGTTATCCGTAAGCCGGACTGTCCACCAATTGCGTACTGGCGATATTGTATTTAGACAACCTAAGACAGATAAAAGTAGACGCCTTATAGCTCTATCACCATCTACCATTACAGTTCTACGAGACCATCGAGAAGCGCAGAAGAAACTAAGGCAATCGTTAGGCCAGGCTCTGTCTGATGATGACTTGGTATTCTGCCAACTTGATGGTAAGCCATTATTGCCGGACTCTATAACCCACGCCTGGATGAAGCTGGCCAGACGTGTCGGCTTAAAAGGTATCCGCTTACATGACGCCAGGCACAGCCACGCTTCCTTGATGCTAAAGCAGGGCATACACCCTAAGATAGTTCAAGAACGGTTAGGCCATTCTACTATAGCAGTGACCTTAGATACCTACAGCCATATAACACCAGGACTTCAAGAGGCGGCGGCGCAACGCTTTGATGATGTCATGCTGTCAAATAAAGAGACTGCAAAAGTTACTCCGTGACCAATCCGTGACCAAAACAGTAAAGCCCCTACTTCATTATTTTCGGAGTAGGGGCTTTTTAGCTTCGTTTTATGGTGAGCCGCGGAGGACTCGAACCTCCAACCGGCTGATTAAGAGTCAGCTGCTCTGCCAGTTGAGCTAGCGGCCCATGCTATCTAGGTTAGGACCCCTTGCCACCATTTTGCCACCATTTTCTCTTGTAACCAGTTTGTCAAAGTGCTCGGCGGCTCTCTCTTGTAACCCGGGCAAGACATGGCTATAGGTATCAAGGGTAATGACAATATTAGCGTGCCCCAACCTTTCACTTACTATTTTAGGATGTATGCCACTTTTTAGCAAGAGGGTGGCATGAGTATGCCTGAGGTCGTGAAAACGGATATGAGGCAGCCTAGCTTTCTTGAGGACTTTGGCAAAGGTATGACTGACTACGCCTGGGTCTAGAGGTTTACCATCAAGATGACTGAACACGAGGTCACTATCGGCTGAAAGCTTCCCCAGCAAGATTCTTTGTGTCTGTTGGTCGGCTTTATACTCACGTAGTAGCAGTGCCAGAGAGGGCGACAATGCTATCCGGCGCCGGCTGTGAGAACTCTTTGGCTTTAACATTTTGCAGACTCCGGAGCGCTTATACAACGCCTGAACTACAGAAAGAGAAGCCATATCGAGGTCGATATCACACCAGCGCAATCCCAGCAGCTCCCCTAAACGCATCCCAGTGTATAATGCCGTATAGAATAGTACATAGTAAGGTGTCTCTTGAGTAGCTTCCAGAAACTTAGGAATGTCTTCAAGAGCGAGGGTTGCCATATTCCTTCGTTCAGGATGAGGAGGGTCTGCCACTTCAGCTACATTCCGAACCAGGAGTCCCATCTTGACAGCATGACTTAATGCCTCAGAAAGGATACGGTGGTGATACTGCACAGTTCGTGCCGAGAGGCCTCCTTTTCCATCAGCACCACCTTTAGTCAGAGCTTGGCTGTAGTAATTCTGCAGGTGCTGTGGCTGAAGTTGGGTAAGAAGTACTCTTCCTAGCATAGGAGTTAGGTGACGTCGCACCTCAGATCGGTAACTATACCTGCCGGGCAATGCTTACTCCCATCCGGATGGCACGCCGGGCGTAGCCGGGCTGGTCACAATAGGGTAGCGAGTATACTTCCAGCCCGAGTTTCTCTAGCTCCTCGGCAAGTTGTGTTGTGGGCTGAGCCGGCTGGGTTATAACGAAAGCGTCTGCCTCCATTACCGCCCCATGGCCCTGGCTATCCTGATAAAGAACTCTCCTCTCCTGAATACCCCTGACACTAACCCCGGTACGGAACTGCACCCCCCGCTGCTTCAACTGTTCCACAAGCACGACTGCAACCATAGGATTGAGGCCGTAGCCCACCATGCTCCCGTCTCCAATGACAGTGACCGATGCTCCCTGCCGGCTGAGGGAATAGGCTACCTCACAGCCTATGTTGTTACTGCCTATCACTACTACCTTTCCTGATACCTGCCGCTTGCCGTCCAGAACCTCCTCCGCCCATACCACATTCTCTCCCTCTGCTACCGTTATGGCTAGCTGTGGAGGAACCACCCGAGGTGTAACCAGCACTACATCAGGCTGCATGGCAGCCACTGCCTCGGGAGTGACCGGCTTACCCAGCTCTAGCTTCACTCCCAGCATCTTAAGCACCTTCACCGCTTCAGTGATATACCCCTTAATAAGCCACGACCAGCGGCCCCCTAGCTGAGTAGCTTCTTCCCATAGCGTTACTTGATGACCCCGCAGTCGGGCTACACGGGCTGCTTCAAGACCTGCTGGCCCACCACCGATAATGAGCACCTTCTTCGCCTGGGGTGCCATCATTTCAGTCTCGCCTTCCCTACCAATCTCGGGGTTGATTATGCACATGATAGGATAGCCCTCGGGTGGGGGGTCACGATGGCAGCTATTGCAGTAAATACATTTCCTTACCTCGCCCTCTCTGCCTTCCTTGACTTTCTGTGGCCAGTCGGGGTCAGCCAGAAGTGGACGCCCCAGGGCTATTAGGTCAGCCTTCCCTTGCTCCAGAATGCCCTCAGCCATAGCAGCGGTATTTATACGGCCCACGGCTATCACCGGCACCGAGACTACCTCCTTAATAGCCGCTGCCAGTGGCACCATATGACCTCGGGCCACCAACATGCACGCTACACACCATGGCATATTACCTTCTGTTCCCCCTGAAACGCTAATAGAGTCAACCCCCGCTTCTTCCAGCCACCGAGAAATGATACGGGTCTCTTTTAGAGTAAGCCCGCCCTCCACAAATTCGTCAGCCGAGATACGAAAAATAATGGGATAGTCCTTACCCACCTCTTGGCGGATAGCATCCACAATCTCTAAGGCAAGACGGGCTCGGCGCTGTATATCGCCACCATACTCATCCTGGCGCCAGTTGGTGTAGGGCGACAGGAAAAGGCTCACCAGATAGCCGTGGGCGCCGTGGATTTCTACAGCATCAAAGCCAGCCTGCCTGGCTCGGCGAGCTGCCTGAGCAAATTGACTCACCACCACCTTTATCTCAGCCACTGTCAGTGCTCGTGTTGCTTCGCCTAGTTCGCGAGAGGTAAGGGCGGTGGGACCTACCGCTTGGGACAATCCTACCCACCGGCCAGTTCGCCAACCGGCGTGCTGGAGTTGAATGGCCGCTTTGGCTCCATGCTCCTTCATGCCTTGAGCCAACTTAGCCAGTCCTGGGATGAAGCTGTCATCGGCAATTCTTAACTGAGTATGGCCATTCACATGGACTAGGGAAACCCCACCATCGGCCACCACGATTAGTCCTACTCCCCCTTGAGCACGGCGTGCATAGTGGTTTACCATGCGTTGGGAGACATAACCCCCGGTCTCTGCCAAGCGGCTGTTCATGGCCGCTGCTACCAGGCGGTTTCTCAGTTCCATAGTCCCGATTGTGGTTGGTTCAAACAGTTTAGCGAATTTCACTTGTTCCTCCTCGTTTGCAACTTAAGAGGACAGGCTTAAATCAAGCGGGCGGTACGATATGCTTCCCAGATAGCATTTATTAGCCTACGTGGTTCAACGCAATCACCGACGGCATGAAGCTCGGATACCTTGTCTCGTAGCTCTTCTGAAAGAGTTGCCTCCGGCTTCAAGCCCACAGCTAGGACTACGCTATTAGCCTTTAAAATTCTCTTCGCACCGTTGCTCTCGACGATGGCACCTTCTTCTATAATCTCAAGGAGCTTGGTGTTGGTTAATACTTTCACATCAACTTCGTCCAGCATCTCCAGCAGTTGCATCCGGCCGGACCTGCCCATATTGGTGGCAATATCTCCCAGCATCTCTATCACCGTTACCTGCTTGCCTCTTTGGCCTAAGTATACTGCTAGCTCGCAGCCAATCATGCCTCCACCGGCTACGACAACAGTTTCTCCAACCTCCTTCCTCCCCAGGAGTAGGTCAATGGCAGTTACCACCGTATCCCTATCTACACCCTTAATTTCCGGGACAATCGACGTGGCGCCGGTAGCAACCAATACCACTTCAGGCGCCATTTTCTGCACTAGCTCCGGTGTAGCTTCCTTTTCCAGCTCAATACCCACATCCAGTTTCTTGATTTGAGTTGACAGGTACGTTATATACCCTCTAAGGTCTCGTTTGAAATCGGGTATTGAAGCGGCTATCAAGTTTCCACCCAACCTGTCGCTCTTTTCCCACAAGGTAACCTTATGACCCCTCAACACAGCAACTCTGGCTGCTTCCATGCCAGCTGGCCCTCCACCAATGACAAGCACCGATTTTGGCCTCTCCGTTCGCACTATGGCGAGTTCCCGCTCCATGCCCGCGGCAGGATTTACGGTACAACTCAGATATTTGTAGTTAAAAATCCTGGTGAGACAACCATCATGGTCTCCTACGCACATTCGGATATCTTCTGGCCTACCCTCTTTGACCTTTATTGGCCACTCTGGGTCAGCCAGCAAAGGTCTACCCAGAGCGATGAAGTCAGCCTTTCCTTCCTCCAGGACTTTCTCGGCTAGCTCTGGGTATCCGAGCTTGCCTACAGCAATAATCGGAACCTTGACAACTTTTTTGATAGCTTCGGCCATATCAACCAGACAGCCAGGTGGCTGATAGATTGGCGGGTGAGTCCAATGCCACATCTCATAGGCACCTGCATCTACATGGAAAGCGTCCGCCCCCGTCCGTTCCAGCCATTTGGCGATCTCTTGTGACTCTTCTATATCGCGTCCTCCTGGCACATAATGCTTAGCGCTGTACCTAAACACTACGGGGAAGTCACGACCAGCCCCCCTTTTTATTGCCTCAATTATTTCTATCGGAAACCTAAGCCTACCGCCTAAGTCCCCACCGTACTTATCCGTTCGTTTATTCCAAAGCGCAGTCATGAATTGGTCGATGAGATACCCTTCATGGCCGTGTATCTCCACGACATCTATTCCGGCTGCCCTTGCCCTCTCAGCAGCCGATTCAAAGGCTTTTACTATTTTTTCCACTTCTGCGGTGGTTAGCTCTCTGGTTGTTACTGATTTATCCCAAAGCCAGGGTAAGGGGGAGGGTCCCACGGGATGCTTTGCTAATGGGAATAGTTTATTCGAAATGACCCGCCCGTATCCTGCCGTCAGGCTCACCGAAAGCTTTGCCCCATAGTCATGAACTGCATCGGCTAATTCACTCAGCCTAGGTACAAACCTGATAGAGTCAATCCTGGGGTAGAAGCCCCAATAATCCTCTACCTTTGGCTCCGCTTCGTTGTCCACAAGAATGCAGCCAGTAGTAATCAGTCCGACACCGCCCCTGGCCCGCGTCGCAAAATACTCTATGCCTCGTTGTGAGTAATTGCCATCCAATTCCACGAGCCCCATCGTAGCCATCGGCGCCATTACTATCCGGTTTTTAATGGGGAGAGCCCCTATTTTGCCAGGCTCAAATAACTTCATTTCTTCCTCCTTTTTGTAAAGTAGCCAGAATTCTAAGTTACTCCTATTTTTGGCGACTGTCAATATCCCTAATAGAGGTGAATCCTGTGCGTGTGGAATGTAGTTACAACTTAATAGCAGATGTAACCTGTATAGCAGATGTAACCTGTGAGAAGGTCGTATGACTCAATAGGAGTTAAAGGACGCGATTTTAGCTATCGGCTCTCTGTCATGTTCCGGACCTAGCTTTTCCCTATCATAATAGCCTAAGGCTATCAGGATGTCTATCTTCTTATTCTGAGGGACATTCAATATTGATTTTACCGCCTGTTCATTAAACCAGCCTATCCAGCAAGTTCCAAGGCCCAAGTCCTCAGCCTGGAGTACAAAATGCTCAACAGCTATCCCTATATCTATAAGGTAATATTTTGTGCCTCGGAACATTCCACCGATTCTGGCCAAAAACTTAGCCTTTTCGGAGATGACGACCACCATAACTGGTGCCATTTTGCAAAATGAATTCATCGAATATATACCGCTGAAAGCAGCACCACATAGTTTGTTCTTTAACCGCTCATCATCCACCACTATGAATCTCCACGGTTGTGAATTGCAGGCAGAGGGAGCTAGTCTTGCCGCCTCAAGACACATCATTATCTTTTCTCGCTCAACAGGTCTATCTAGGAATTCCCTAACGCTTTTTCTATGCTTTAGTAGGTCTAGAAGAGCCATAATCCTGCTTCTCTATGCTTAATTTCGGTAGCCATACTCTGATAACTAATCCTAGGCCTGACGGGTGTCTTTGTCAATTTTTTCAACCCTTTTTCCTTTTATTGGGGCATTCCGCCTAGTATTTCTGCTCTTGTCACGCTACTATTTAGGCTTCATGAGCAAGGCAGTCGAGAGCGCGAACAGCCCAACAGCAAGAAATATCACATAAAGTTCGACGGATGTACCATCTAGGGCAGTGAATGTGATGCTTAAGGCAGCCATTTGCCATCGCTACTGCCTTGAACGCAAGCGCCGCAATTGGTTGTGCTCCTTATCCAGTGCCTTGTCCTCGGCACTGTAGGCCGCCAATTGTAGTTATAACGTTGGAGAGGAGGTAGCGACAAGCGTTTGAATATACTTTCACATTTTACTAGATATGTGATGGTAGCTCGTTTTTGGTAAAGAGTTATACGTGAATTGAACCGAAGCTGCCCGGACAGTGGATTCCGCAGTTAAGTAGTCAGAGATATCTCTTCCAAAGTGGCTGACTAAACCCGAAGCGAACCTAGCGGACTCTTTGATACTTGCTTTCAAGTATCTCAGCAAAATTAATAATGGCCGGGCGGGCTTTATGCACCAGTGGTGAACCGTGACCAAAGCAAATAACATCAAAGTCTAAACTGGCCAACCTCTTTATCGAGCGGATTTCTTGCGATATATCAACAGTGAACGCTTTTGAGGGTAAGCTCAGCCTAAACGTATGAGCAAGCACATCACCAGCAATGACTAACCGCTCCTGTTGTAGAAATAGACAGATGCTACCCGGCGTGTGGCCTGGGGTGTGCAATATCTTAATGCCACCAAGTATTGGCAGCTCATCACCATCACTAACTAGTATATCCACCGCTGCTGGGGTGGTAGCCCATAGCCTGTGCAAAGGAGTCTTGCTCAGCCACCGTGGTCCTGGCTGTGGTAACCGGCCATCAATGTACGGAGCATCAGCCGAATGTGCCATAACCTTGGCTCGGGTAACCTTCTTCAGCACGGCTAGGCTGCCAACATGGTCAGCATGATGATGTGTGATGATAATATTGGCTATATCAGAAGGAGAGTAGCCCAGCCACCTTGCTTCCTTCAGTATTTGTGTAAGCCTACCCTTGAACCCGGTATCAACCAGAGTCAGGTTATTACCCACCAGCAGAAATACATTTGCACCCCAGATTCCAGTACCCCATATGCCACTAATCTGATATACTCTGGGGGTTATCTCATCCATAGTTACCCTGTCAATGTCCTAATGAATATAAATATGTGCCCTGTCAGCATATTAGCACAACTCAGTAATGAACACCTTAAGTAGCTGAGCGGTCTTTGTCAAACCATTTCTCATTTTATGACCTCCCAGCGTGCTTGCTGTTTTTCAAGTTCTGTAATAGCACAAGGACGGAGTATATCCCTGCTATTCAGACCAGCACCAGCTATCATCAAGGGATGTTCCCTTTCTGGAATTATAAGCTCTTTTTCGATGCCACATAGCGGGGTGGAAAAATAACGCTGTCCTGTATCATGAAGCACAGTAACGATTACCTGAAGTTCTGGATGTCGCTTAGCCACTTTAATAGCTCCAGCTACATTCCCCCCTGAAGTGATCCCGCAAAATAATCCTTCTTCTTTGGCTAGCCTCCTCCCCATTTCAATGGCTTCTTCTGAACTAACTAGAAAAACGCCATCAATTAAATCCATATCTAGGTCTCTTGGAATAAAGCCATCGCCAATACCTTCAATCCGGTGAGCGCCCCATTTACCTTCGCTCAAGAATGGTGCTTCAGTTGGCTCGCCGGCATAAAGAAGCACCTTGGGATTTTTTTCTCTAAGATATCTTCCCACTCCAGTAATAGTTGCCCCTGACCCTTGAAGGCATACAACGGCATCTATCTTGCCCTCTGCTTGTTCCCAAATTTCACGACCGGTTGTAAGATAATGGGCCTCAATATTATCCGGATTACCATATTGGTCAGGTATCCAATACTTCTCAGGGTGTTCTTTTGCCATTTCTTCCTGTTTTTTTAGACAGAGGTCTACATCCGATTCTGCACCAGGAGTGATGATCATTTTTGCTCCATACATTTCCATAAGTTTATACCTCTCAGCGCTCATCCCTTCAGGTAGAATAATAGTTACGGGATAACCTAACACAGCACCTACGAGAGCGGCGGCTGTCCCAGCATTACCAGTAGAACTTTCCAAAATTTCCATACCTGGCCTTAGATCTCCTCTTCTAATTGCTTCCATAACCATGTGATAATAAATTCTGTCCTTGTGCGAACCAGTAGGAGAGAACCACTCCACTTTCACTAGAATATTTGCATTTATTTCTTTGCTTACTCTATTTAGTTTCACTAATGGAGTAAAACCTATTGTTTCAAGTATACTCTGAGCAACTTTTCCTCGCTTTTCCCAATTTAGCATTTTCTATTTACCTCCTTTTTTATCTCCGTTCTTAAAATTTTCCTCCTTCACCTCCGAAGTCATAACTACATTGCGCACACCTATGGGTCATCAGTATAACCACTGCCACAACGAAGCAACGCGGTAACTTTAGGCTTTTTGTTAACCGCTTGTTGGCCCTGACTCTTATTCTCTGGCTTTCAGTTCTAGGCCGATACTGTACGCTTTAGCTATTACCTGTCCAAGGGCTAAGTATTGTTTAACTGGGTCTTTAGCATAGATGATGGGCTTAATCTTATTAACATCTGGTTTCCCGTTGGTGAGACAGCTATCAGAGATATGGGTTTCCTCAATTCTACCGACAATGAGTGAATGGCTGCCTAAATCCAAGATATGCACCACCTTACATTCTAGATTGATAGGACATTGTTCGATAAGTGGGGCACTATTTAGTTTGCCATAGAACACTTTGAACTGACAGACCTCTGCTTTATTAACTTCAGCCCCGGATACAAGGCCACAGTAATCAACTTCCCTTACGAAATCAGTGGAAGGTACATTGACGGAAAAGGTCAAGTTTTGACTGATGCCTTTGAGGGTATACCGGTAATGCCGTATAGCTACCGAAATCATTGGGGGCTCACCATTAGCGATACCACCCCAGACAACCGTCATAAAATTTGGCTTATCATCAATATTTGCCCCGACTAAGAGTGAGGGCATTGGGTAAATAAGGGTTTGGGGACCCATCAAAATCTTACCCACTAGGCTTCCTCCTTTATAAATATATGTTCTCTTTTACACTCCTGTATGCCGATAGCCCATTAAAGACTCTGGGCTATTCAACTTGGCTAGGATTATAGCCCTTTTTTACTTAGACGACAAGCAGACAACAATATAACGAAGTGTTGACTGGAGCAGGGGAGACTAATTTCAAGCGTAGATAGCAGTCGGCATCGTCTGTTGGATTTACCCCCTAGAGGTATAAGAGGCTGCTGCAATGGGTGTTGCTCTGCCAGTATTTATCAAATATAATTAGCGTGTCCACTTTTATACTATGTCTGATTATCTTAGCCCTGGTTCTACTGAGGAGTGGAAGTACTAGTGAAGCTCACAGATGAAGAACAAGGCAGGGCAATCAATTGACTGAAAGCAAAATACTATCCTATTATTGTGGAAGTGGCTGATGCTGAAGTGGTTTCCTCGTCTCAACAGCTAATGATTATATCTGCCGATGGCATTATTATCCGCACCCCGGCGAGGGAGAAAGACCCGAAACCGGGCGTCACTAGTCTGGGCAGGAGCACCCAGGAGATGAGGCTAATGAGGCTGGGCGAGGGTGATAGGGTGGCTATTGTTCGCTTTGACAAAACTGAGAGATAGAGCTAGCATTATTAATTAACGTAGAAGAGTGATATAAAAAGGAGGTGAGTTTAAGATGGAAAGGAAAAACCGGAAGCATACGGCAGACAACCTCACCAACAAGCGTGTGATTGATTTGACCTTCTCCATGGACGAAGAACGGTTGCGGTATGAAGAGATATTTAAGTGGATACCTAGTCTAACCTTTACACCAACTGCCACCCACGAGACTATGGGACGTTCAGTGCACCGCGTGGTCATGGCTACCCACTCCGGCACCCATATCGATGCGCCGTTTCATTTCATCGAGCACGGTATCACTATCGATGAGGTACCTTTCAGCCAATTGATTGGAGAAGCAATTCTGTTAGACCTGACTAGCAAAGGAGCCGGCGAGACAATTACCGCACATGATCTGGAGCGGGTCGGGCCTGATGTTAGAACGGGGGATATCGTTTTATTGCATACCGGTTGGGATCGGTTGTGGGGAACAAATGACTATTTCTGGCATTCACCCTATCTGACCGTGGATGCAGCTGAATGGCTAGTCGGGCGCAAGATTGCCACTCTAGGATTAGACCTACCCTTCCCTGACAACATAGCCGATTTCAAGCCCAAGGTTGGTCCCCCAATTCACACGTTGCTACTTGGCAACAACATTATCATCATAGAGATGATGTGCAATCTGGGAGCGGTTAACCAACGGCGCTTCACCTTCATTGCACTACCGCTGAAATTCAAAGGAATGGATGCGTCTCCGGCACGGGCTGTTGCGCTTTTGCCCTGAAGAAGGGTAACATTATCAGCATGGCATCTCAGCTTGCATTTAAGTCATGGCCAAATTACGGCGCCTATTGTATTGCTAAGGCGGGTGTGGTTATGCTTACCCGGCAATTAGCCCGCGACTTAGCCGGCTACAATATACGAGTTAATGCTATCGCCCCTAGTTCAGTAAAGACAGAGTTCACTGAAATCAAATGGCGTGACCCTAAGGCGTTGAAGGAATATGAGGCCAAGGTACCATTGGGCTACCTGGCTGAACCGAGTGATATTGTTGGGCCGGCTCTTTTCCTTGCTTCTGACGCTTCCAAGTATGTGACCGGACATACTCTTCTTGTGGACGGTGGCATCAACGCCTAGCCTATGACTGAAGGACTGAAGGGAAATTTCTAGGCAGGCTTGGCTGAGTCGTGGTGTTTTTTGTGGCACTCTGGTTGGCGGCGTTCCAGTTCACGGGCATTACAGATTCTTTGGCTGAAGCCACCCAGCATCGACCAAGAAGGATGGTATAGACTAACTGAAGGGCAAGGGGGAAAGCAGGAATGAATAGCAAAAATTTTGAATTACGGGAAGGAGGTCAAATATGGAGGAACTCATCTGTTATTTCAATGGTCAATACATGAAGGAGAGTGAAGTAAGGATAGCGCTATGGGATTCGGGCCTTACAGAGGGAGGAGTGTATGACGTGTCAAGAAGCTATAACCACGTCCCTTTCTTTTGGAAGGAGCATATTGACCGATTGTTCTATTCTGCCCGCGGCATCCACCTTGACATGGGCATGTCACCTGAGGAGGTGTATGACATCTACCTCGAGGTCTTCAAGCGTAATGAGAGACTTCTAGACCCGGAGGATGACTTCTGGATCGTACATCGGGTCACCCCAGGTGCGATGCCAAGGTATGTGGCCCCTCCCCCTAGACCTACTGTCATTATCAATTGTGCCTATCTCAGCCCACTATACGAAACGATGGCTAGGTTCTACCGGGAAGGCATTCACCTGGTAGTAGCTAGTACCAAGGCAATACCGCCGCAGTGCTTGGACCCCAAGATAAAGCATACCAATAGACTGTGCAATAATTCGGCTGAGTTCGAGGCCAAGATGGTTGACCCCAAAGCATGGGCTTTAATGCTTGACATCAATGGTCGGGTGGCTGAAGGTCCGAGGTATAATTGCTTTGTGGTAAGGGATGGTAGGTTACTCACTCCGCGTCTGGATAACATCTTGAGTGGTGTTACTCGGGCTACACTTTTGAGACTGGCTAAAGAACTCGGCATAGACAGTGTCGAAACAGATTTATACGTCTATGATTTCTACACCGCCGATGAGATTTTCGTTACTGCCACTAGTTTCACCATCTATCCGGTGGCTAGGTTCAACGAGAGGGAACTGGCAAAACCGATTCCGGGACCAATCACCCAACAGTTGCTTTCTGCCTTTAGCAAACTAGTTGGGTTTGATATCGTTCAGCGAGTTATAAGCTACGTTCAAGCTAAAGCGAAGGCTACCAGATAACCTGTGAAAGTCGCCAGAGAATACTTCTAGCTAGCGGCACCCTGAAAAACACCCGATATAACCAAAGCGAATCAAACTTTATCTATGGGAGGAGAAGAACATGTGAAGTCCGGGAAACAACACCAGGTCTTGAGTATGAAAGTTTTTCGGGAAGGAGACACATGGCAAAAGAAAATGACACCAAGCGACCACTGGTAAGTCTTTTGAGCACCGAATTTATCGAGAGGATTGTAGATGAAGCCAAGGATGTCCTGGAGAAGGTCGGGGTTTGGGTAGAGAATGATGAAGCCCTGGAACTTCTCGGTAGCGGCGGTGCCCGAATTGACCGGGGGGAAAAGAGAGCTTTTATTCCCAAAAGACTGGTCGAGGAGTCGTTAAAGTCGGTTCCATCATCAATCAAGCTCTATGACCGAAACGGCAGCCTTGACATGGATTCGGAGGGGAACGACTTTTATGCCAACGGCATGCCAGCTCCAACAGTATGGGACTCGGAGCTGAACCAGTTCAGGAAGTCTCTCACCGAGGACGCCATCAACCATATCAAGCTAGTTGATGCCCTCGACAATATAGATGGGCAACTCCCCTTCTTTGGCACGGAGCTCCCAGAAGAGGTCTGGGACTGCCACAAGGTAGTTTTATCCCTAAGGTATTCAACTAAGTCGATCGAGGCCTGTCTTTATGCCAAAGAGAGCTTTGAAGTATTTAAGGATTCCCTGGTGGCCATCCGGGGTAGTGAGCAGGCTCTCCATGAGAAACCGCTGCTCATGCTTTCAGTTTGCCCCTCACCTCCTCTGAAGTGGTCTGACCTTGTCTGCCATGCCCTGATACGAGGTGCTGCGAACTGGATTCCGGCGATACTAATACCCATGCCTTTAAGCGGGGCGACAGCTCCGGTCACAATAGGGGGATGTGTTGTTCAGCACGCTGCCGAGAACCTAACTGGGTTGGTGATAAGCCAGCTTACCAACCGAGGCCTGCCCATCATCTGGGGAGCCAGCCCAGTGGTCTTTGATATGCACTGGGGCACCACACCTCTAGGAGCCCTTGAGACAGCGATGATGAATATCGCCTGCAACGAAGTGGGGCAATACCTTGGCATGCCAACCGGGGTCACTGTGGGCTGTGATGCCAAGTGTCCTGATTCGCAAGCGGGACTGGAGATGGGAATGGGTACCATCTTGGCTAGTCTCAGCGGGGCCAACGTAATATCGGGCCAAGGGATGCTGAATTTTGAAAATGCTCAAAGCCTGGAAAAGATGGTGATTGATAATGAGATTTGCGGGATGGCTCGCCGCCTAGCGCAGGGGATTACTCCAAGGGGGGAACGTCTGGCGGAAGACCTGTTTACCGAGGGATTATATGAAGGAGACCATTTCCTGCTCTCCCCGGCTACCCTGAAATGGTTTAGAGAGGAGTTTTTCTATCCCGGGCCAGTAATCAGCCGGGAAAAGGACCAGGTGTGGAAGGACAAAGGGGCTACCACGGCCGTGCAGCGGGCAAAAGAGGAAGTCAAAAGAATCCTGGCTACACACCAACCGGAACCCCTTGACAAGGACATTGATAGAGAGCTTATAAGAATCATGACCAAGGCTGCCGCCAAATATGGCATGGACAATCCACCCCTATAGTAGAAAATACATTGCTGGCAATATCACCAGCTTTTCGTTAGGAGATAAAATAAGCGTCATACAAAGGCATCTGGAAGCCATGGGTTGACCGCGCTAACCCAGAGGGCGCAGAGGCTTTCAATAAGCAGGTGGTCTGACCACCGATTTTCGTATCTATGGTCGCGGCGGCCGGATTTGAACCGGCAACCATCTAAACCTATTCAGATTGGAGAAGGGGGAGCTATTCCTTGTTTCCTTTCCCCCTTGAATATATCCTGCCAACACTTTTGAGTCGAGCCAGCTAGGCTCTGGTTTAAGTTTACTAGTTAAAAATCTAGGCAAGTGTGCAGCCACATGATTTCGTCACTCAATCCTTGGTCTTCGTCTCATCACCAAAAAGATTCCACCAAGAATAAAAAGACCCCCTACTATCTCGTTGGCTGTTGGTATCTCACCAAGGATAATACTTCCCAGTAGTGTAGCCCCGACGGGTTCGCCAAGAATGGCTACCGAAACAAAGGTCACCGGTACTAAACGCACCGCCAGATTTATACTCGAGTGGCCGATAAGCTGTGGTACCAGTGCCAGCAGAATTAACATTACGTAGGTGGTAGGTGAATAGCCAAAAAGGCTGTGACCAGAGAGCACCGTCGCTACCAGCAGTATTACCGCCGAACAGGTATAGAGAATGGTGAGGTAACTGAAAATATCAATACGTGCCCTAAGCTGGCGCCCAACGATGAGATAAGCACCCATCGTGAAGCCAGCTATTAAAGCCAGCAAGTTACCCAGGATAGCCTGCGAACCAAAAGTAAAACCACCGTAGTTGATAAATATAACCCCTATGAAGGCAACCCCAATGCCGCCTATGGTTAATTTGTTTAATCTCTCACCCCACAGAAAATACGAGATTACCGCCACAAAGGCAGGATGGGCAGTTACTAGAACAACCGAGCTGGCGATGGATGTATAACTGAGTGATGTTATCCAAAGCCCGAAATGTAGCGCCACAAAGACACTTGAGAGCAGTATCAAGAGTATATCCTGCCTGGATAGTTGGGGAAGACTCCTCCTAGATTTTATTGCAGCCATCGGGATTAAGATGATAGAGGCTATCGCCAAGCGGTAGGTGGCAATGACCAGAGGCGGCGCATCAGCTAAACGAATGAAAGTAGCTGCGAAAGAAACAGCCAGCACACCAACAAACAGGGTTACGTACGGTTTCACTCTGATTACTTCCTAAATCAACTATTTACTTTCACATCAGCGGTGCCATATTATTTGTTCCACAAGCTCCCACAGGTGCTAGCATACGATAAACGGTCAACTTTGACAATACTATTTCGGAACCAAGCCAGATTATGTAAACTGAGCTAATCTGTCTCATAGGTATCGGACGCCTCAACTCCCTCCAGACACGGGTAATGCCTATCCTCAGACATAGTGCACATCACACCCCCACCGACTTCTATTGCATTTTCCTAATTACTAGTGTAGGCTATTGATTTGAAAGGATATTGACCAAAATCTCAGGAGGTTTGTTCCAATGTCAACTAAACCTACTCCTATTACCACACCCCCGGATAAGGCGGAGTTCCAGCGCCGGTTGGGAAAAGTACAGGGACTGATGAAAGAGCGGGGGCTCGACTTCTATCTGGTGTTCTCAGTGGAAAACGTCTATTATCTTACCCATTTTGGCTACATACCCTGGGAAAGGCCCTTTTTCTTACTGGTCCCTCAGAACGGTGAACCAGAAATGGTGGTGCCCTTACTAGAACTGAGCCATGCGGTAGAACGTTCGCCTTACCAAAAGATACACTCTTACACTGAGTTTCCGGCACTACCCGGAAAGGGCTATCATGAACTTATGACAGAGTTAGTACCCGCAGGTGCCAGAGTAGGGGTAGAACCGACCTTACCCATCGGGTTGAAGGACTGCGTCCGTGGAAGCATTGTAGTCAGCGATGTCATTGAGGAAGCCCGGGTCGTAAAGACAGAATATGAGATCGGTCGTATCTGTTATGCTGCCAAAATAACAAGCCTAGGGGTGAAGACTGCCATAGAGATGAGCAAGGAAGGTGTCTCGGCACTGGCTTTTCAGTCTGCCATGAGCAGTGCTACCATGGGAGCTGTCTATTCTGACATACCAGCCGCCAACCCCTTCTTGACCAATAACTTCTCCGGGGTCTGGATGGGGCCTCGCAGCATCCAACCTCACGCTAGTACCCCTCCTGACGAGACCATGCGAAAGCACATTCCCAATATCACCATGTGCCTAGTTCAAGCTGATGGCTACGGATGTGAATGTGAGCGCACCTTTTTCCTAGGGAAGCCGGAACCCTGGGCTGCCGAGACCTTCAAAGTGGTAGTGGAAGCCAGGGAACTGGGATTTTCATTGATAAAGGATGGGGTTGCCTGCTCGGAAGTTGACGACAAGGTACTCACTTATCTGGAGAAAAAGGGCTATGGAGAACAGATTCTTCACCGTACTGGTCATGGATTCGGCATCACTGTACATGAGGGGCCCTGGTTGGCGCGGGGAAGCAAGGATGTTTTAAGGGAGAACATGGTTATCAGCATAGAACCTGGGCTGTATTTTGCCGGCAAGGGGGGCCTCCGTCACTCGGATACCATAGTGGTCACGAAAAGCGGCTACGAAATCTTGACCGAGTTCCCAACTGACCTTGAGTCCCTGACACTGCCAGGTTGAACAATGCTCTTTGTTATGGACTGGCAGCGGGGTGGCCAGATCCTGGAGTTACCGGACATTCTTTATGTTAGAACTTTGGAGTGAATAATGGACGAGCGAGAAACCAAGGAACTCATAATATCCACCGTAGAAAGAGAAGTTGCTATTGCCGACACAAAGACGCGCTACCGCCAGCCATTGGTTGGCTTCGCAGAAGTGAAAAGGGAGGACTTTCAGCGCCTCAGGGAGATAGTGGGTGAACATCATCTCCTGCCTGACGACCTTCTCCCTGGTGCTCAGAGTGTGGTAGCTTTTTTCTTACCTTTTTCGAAGGAGGTGGTTAGAGCCAACAGGCGTAGCCCCTACGTGGCCAGGGAATGGGCGGTGGCCTATGTGGAGACAAACAAACTGCTCAGCCACATTTGTGAGGTTTTGGTGCGAGCCTTGAAGGAAAAAGGTATTGAGGCGGCTTGGCAGCCACCCACCTACGATTTCGACAAGGAGAAGCTGGTGGCCCGCTGGTCTCACCGGAGTGTGGCAGCCTTGGCGGGGTTAGGCAGCTTCGGCCTGAACAGGCTGCTTATCACTGACTCTGGCTGTGCGGGGCGCTACGGGAGCCTACTATTGAAGGCAAAGTTGCCCCCCAGCGCCAGCGAGGCCAAGGAGCGCTGTCTCTATTTTTATGACGGGAGCTGCCTGAAGTGTGTCCAGCGTTGCCCGGTGAATGCCCTGACGGAGAAAGGAGAATTTGATAGAGCCGCTTGCTACAAATATCTCTTGGAGGTGGATGCCTTTTTCAACGATCTGCCCCTCACTGATGTCTGCGGCAAGTGCTCCGTCGGGATGCCCTGCTCCCTCCGGTCGGCAGTAAAATCTTGAGGGTCTGGCTAACTGGAAATATCTTGGTAACACAGACAGAACAAATCACTGCGCAGACTCTACCCGACTTTCATAGACTCCCTAGAAACTCTGCAGATGGTTTGACAAGACGTGATAGAATAAGTGAAGAGTCACCTACTACCACGACTATTACCTTTTGGGAGGGAATGAAGTGATTACAGTTCTGACTAAGGGGAGATTGCTAGACTGTGTCGGCGATGAGCCATTAGAGAATGCCTCGGTTGTTATTGAGGACGGTGATATCAAGGATGTCTACTCGGGTGAAAAGCCATTGCCCAAAGAAGCCACCGTTATCAATGTTGGTGGCAGGACTATCATGCCAGGTCTAACCGATGCCCATATGCACGTTGCCTATACTCACCCTAGCATATCTCTGCAGTTTCAAGACCCGCCTATTGTCACCGCGATGTTAATAAAGGACAATTGCGAGCGAATACTGCAAGCCGGCTTTACTAGTGTCTACGATATGGGTATGGCCAATCAGGCACTCAAGAAGGCAATCGAGGATGGAATCATCAAGGGGCCCAGACTGCGTATATGCAACGCTATGCTTAGTCCAACCGCTGGACATTCCGATTTTTATAATCCGGTAACCAGGACAGGTGTACCGGAGGATATTGGTCTTTATGCTATGCCCCGGGTAGTCGATGGTGTAGATGAGGCCAGAAAGGCAGCCCGAGAACAGTTTAGAGCTGGTGCTGACTGTCTTAAGGCTACGGTCACCGGCGGTGTTCTTTCTCCACACGACGAGGTATGGCATGTTCAATTCAGCGAGGGAGAATTAAGGGCCTTTGTTGAAGAAGCTGAAGACGTCGGTAAGTATTTGGCAGTGCATGCTGAAGGCCTTGAAGGAGCTAAGAGAGCACTTAAGTGTGGCGCCAAGGCAATACACCATGTGTTTTACTGTGATGATGAATTCATTCAGATGTTAAAGGAGAAGGATGCTTTCCATGTTCCTACCCTAACCGTGATGGTTAAAGCCCTTGTGGAATACGGTGATGAGATAGCCTGGCCAGCATACACCAAGACAAAAATAGAGAGCCTTAAGAAAATAATTCCGGAGATGATGCAGACTACCGAGAGGATTATCAAAGCGGGTTGCAATGTTGGCTCAGGTTCTGACCTTATAGCTAGAATCCCTCTAGAGGGATGGGAGATTAAGCTAAAAACCGAGTGTGGCATGACCCCCTATCAAGCAATAAAGTCGGCTACGGTGGTTAATGCCAAGCTCTTCAAGATGGAGAATAGTATTGGGACCATTGAAGTAGGTAAATGGGCTGACATCATAGTGGTTGATGGTCACCCGGATGAGGATGCCATTATACTGGCTGACCCGAACAACGTTAGATTGGTAATGAAACGGGGAGATATATTCAAAAATACAGTTATCTAAAGTTACTATTAAAAGGAGGTTTAGAATGAACAAAGAAGACGAAGAAAGAGCGTTGAGTCTGCATAAGAAGTCAATATTTATTGACGCACTAGAGGTTTTGTTCCCATTTACCGGGGATACTGGTTACCTTGATAAACTGATTGCCGCTGGTATCACCGCGGTTAATGCCACTGTTATGCCACCTTATGATACCCCTTTACAAGCTCTAAGCAGGCTAAAGCAGTGGCAGGAGGTGTTTGAGGAGCACAGCGATAAGTTGATACAGGTTACCACGGCTCAAGATATTGAAAGAGCAAAACGAGAAGGCAAACTTGGTATAGCCATGGGCTCTCAAAATGCCGCCATGATTGGTGATGATATAAACCTATTAACGATATATAAAAAATTGGGCTTGAGAATTATCCAGCTCAGCTATTATGCGCAAAATCTCCTTGGAGAAGGTGGCGGTGAAAGAACCAACGGAGGGCTAACTACGTTTGGCGTAAAAGTAGTGGAAGAGATGAACAGGTTGCGTTTGCTGATAGACGTGTCCCATTGTGGAGACCAGGTTGTAATGGATGCCATAAAGTTTTCCAAGGTGCCGATAGTAGCCACGCATGCCAATCCACGAGCCCTGGTTAATCATTCGAGAAGTAAGACTGATGAGCACATAAAGGCTATTGCTGATAAAGGTGGGGTTATCGGGATAGTTGGCTATAGTCGGATAAGCCAGACCAGAGAAGGTGTCCCGCCGACTGTGGAAGACTTGCTTAATTTCATAGATTATATGGTAAACCTAGTGGGGCCAGACCATGTGGGTATAGGGACAGATGTTACTCCATTCTGGAGTAAGGAAGCATATGAGGAATTTGCACAGTTCTACCCGGACCTAAGGTCGAATTGGGGGTGGACAGGAAGACACATATTCACCAATAAAGAAGGCGATGAGGACATATCCCGGATTGTTGAGATTACCAAGGGGTTGGTGGCTCGGGGATACTCGGATGAGGACATACAAAAGATTATCGGGCTTAACTTCTTGAGGGTATTTAGAGAGGTGTGGGGGGAATAGGGTGTTACTTCTCTGTACAGTATAAGCTAACCAAGTCTGAACTAGAATACGCTGCGGGAAGAAGGTGTCTACCCAATACCGCACCACTTCCAGGCTGTAGTCAGTGGCCAGCCGTAGAAGTCGGTGCACCAGTTCCGGTTTCCTTACCAACCAGCGACATAGTGTTTCCAGACCGCAGGTACCTCGTACGAATTCGATAGGACTGAAGCCCGGGAGCGATATGGGTAGTCCAAATCCCTCTTGCAGTTTGGCGAACTGCATGTATAAGGGAATTGAGCCTGCCGTTTTCACATCACGAGGCAACTCCAATTTCTCGGCATTTCCTGTTATAATCAGCTATAATTTAGAATGTACAACTCCTGATTCTCAGTTATTGGCAAGTCAAAATGAAGATGAATCGCTTGGGCATCTTAGTGCTAACTGTCTTACTGTCCCTGGGTGGTGCTTGTTCTAGTCCAGCACCAACTCTACTTCCGACTACGCCCCCTGCTCCTACACCGACGCCAGCACCGGTCACAACTGTACAGTTGCCCGAGCCAAAGGTAAAGAGTGAAGTCTCCCTAGAGGAAGCGCTGCTCAGCAGAAGATCGGTTAGAGAATACGCCAACCTGCCCTTGACACTTGAGGATGTCTCCCAACTCCTGTGGGCGGCTCAGGGGATAACTGCAGAGTGGGGAGGACGCACTGCACCCTCTGCAGGGGCACTCTATCCACTTGAGGTCTATCTGGCAGTGGGTAATGTTGAGAATCTGGCTGCTGGTGTCTATAAATACAAGCCTGAGAGGCACGAACTGGTCAAAGTCAGGGATGATGATGTGAGGGGAGAGCTGGCTAAGGCTGCCCTGGGCCAAAGCTGGGTCAAGGAAGGCGCCATAGATATTGTTATCGCCGCCGTTTATGAGAGGACAACCAAGAAGTACGGTGATAGGGGTGTGAGGTACACCCACATGGAGGCAGGTCACGCTGCCCAGAATATCTATCTGCAGGCAACTGCTCTTGACCTGGGTACGGTAACCATCGGTGCCTTTTACGACGACCGGGTAAAGGACATTCTGGGCATGCCGAAGAATGAGACCCCTCTCTATGTGATTCCGGTGGGCAGGAAGGCTTAGGCAATTCTTTTAACTCTCCAATATCTCGTCTAGCAGGTGGCTAACATACCTAGCTATTGCTGGAGAGGAAGTTAAGCCCGGGGATTCTATGCCAACCAAGTTAATGAAGCCAGTTAGACCACGGTCATACTCATGTCTTATTACGAAGTCCCGGAAGCCCTCTCCTTCTCCCTGAAGCATTGCCATTATGCCTGACGTCTCGGGGGCTAAATCAGGGGGTTCTATAAATGGCAAAGCTTTCATTATACTTGACTCTAAAAAAGCCTCTTTTCTCGAATCATCAACCTGGTAACTTATTTCATCAAAATAATAAAAAAGAGGGCCAAGACGCAGTCTCCAATTAACATCAAAGCAAACATGCACCCCTACACTAATGGTACTCATTGGTACAGGGTATAGCAGCCTGTTGATTAGCTTATTCTTTCCCCCACTTACACTGTAATATTCCCCCTTGCACCAACGTAGCTTATAGTCTGCTTCATCTACATTTATCCCGGCCATCTCAGCCACTTGGTCACTATAAAGACCAGCACAATTTATCAGCACTCTGGTCATAAAGGAGAAATCACCGGAGAGCTCCTCCACCCTAACTTTATAGCCACCTAATACTTTTTCTATGCCAATGACCTTTGTCTTATAAGCTATCTGCGCACCGTTGCCCCTAGCCTTCCCCAGAAAATACCGCATTAGGGCGTATGAGTCTACAATGCCGGTAGTTGGAGAAAAGAAAGCAGCCATCCCCCTTATATTTGGCTCGAGCTGACCCATTTCCCTCCGGGAGAGCATTCTTAGCGGGACACCATTATCCCTGCCTCTTCTATATAGTTTTTCCAGCTCCTCAGCTTCTACATCGTTAGTGGCTACAATTATTTTCCCACACTTCCGGTAAGCTACCCCATTCTTTTCACAAAGTTCGTAAAGGAGACTACTTCCTTCCAAACACAACTTTGTCTTCAAGGAATCCCTTTCATAGTAAATGCCGGCATGAATAACCTCGCTGTTGCGCGAGCTTTGTTCTTGCCCAAACGTTTCGTTTTTTTCCAGCAGGTAAATCTCTCTACCTTCCCTCGCCACCTCAGAGGCTATAGCCAATCCAACTACACCAGCGCCTACGATAACAATATCAGCTTGGTATGCCATGCTAACTTACTCCAGAAAAGTTATAATAATCAAAGCTGCCAGTAAATCAGAGCCCTGAAGCGAGCAATCGACGTTGGGAAAGACAGGTCTAACAGTTCGTTTTCTTTTGGAGGTCATCCAAAATGTCAAAAAAGCTCTTGGACATATTGACAAAGTCTTGTGGTGAGATGGTGATGACAGCCCAATCATGAAAGGTAATTACGCGTTCCAATTTGCTGCGTAGTGCCAGCCTAACCTTACCCCTTTCTGTTCTGACCATGAAGTCAGGGAGTTCACCCAGCTGTTGTTGGGATATGCCTAACGCTTGTATAAATTGTAGTTCTGCATCATCCATGTTACCCACCTCCTGAGTAGTCGGTAGTGTAACACCATCGTAGAAACAGCGTCAACAAAAAACCTGTGTCTAATGTTTAGCTGAATAAATCAAGCTTTTCAGGTCAGTAAACCGGTAGTGAAACATTATGTTTATCAGCAAGCTTTTGTAATGCCAAAATGAGTTCCCTAGACACATCTTCTATATCCGCAAATCGAATTTCCCGCCAGTCAACTCCCAAGACTTCCTTGTGTATTTCATACGCTTCCTCTGTGATAACAACCGTTCCGTCGTCTTTTAGCTCCTCTACGCCCTCCCGCTTTAAGCCCCCAAGGTTGATTTTTATCGCCTCCTCCAAGGTTATCCCCTCTGGGAGGACAATCTCAACACCCTTTGCACCCAAACGAATTGGATAACCCCCGGGCAGCCCGACCGGGCCAGGTGCATGGGTATACTCATTGGTATCGTTTAGAATAGCCATTATATTCTTTACCGCTGAGGCAGCTACTTGTGGCTGAGCGATCCAACTTAACTGGCTAGCAGGACATGCCGTAAGCCTCTCTGATATTAATGAATCAACATCAACCTTACTGGTGATATCCTTGTCACGTACTAGAATCTTCAAGAAGAATGGCACACCTGTCCTTGTGCCTTGAGTATAAAGGCAATGCGCACCGATCATACCTATGGTGATTTCACCTATTGGCACATTTTCCGCAATGCTTACCTTCCTCTTAATTTCCCCCACCACCAGGTCCATATTGCCCGCCCCAACAAGCGGACCCAGGCCATTCCTCCATAATACCGGGTTTACAAGGTCTGGGAAAGAATTGTTCAGTACCGGAGCAGTGATACCGGATTTCTTAACCGCTTGCATCAGCTTAGAGACTAACACCACCTGTAAAGGGAACCTAGCTCCAGGCACCTTATCCCATTTTGGAACAATGTCAGGTGAGGAAAGGCTCACTTTGGAGATTAACATTGACTGTACCAACCACGATGATAGTGTCACATTAGAATATACCAAGTCGGGGTTAATAGTTTTGAGCAACTTGGCAGTGCCATCTATATCTCTCACATCACACTTATAGAACTTTATTGTCTTATAATAGCCTTGCTGAGCAGCTCCAATAGCGGCGGTATTTGTTTTCCTAGCACCCCAATCTTCCCTTAAGTCAGCGGTAATTATGGTGCCCACGCCCTCACACCGGGCAAGAAACTCTAAAACCCAGCCCCCTAAGTCGCCGAGACCAAAGAGCATAACAGTTTTACCCATTTTCTACCTCCATCTGTTTACATTGATGTGACCTAAACAGGATTTGATAACTCACTGTAAGGCTCATCTTAATTAGTGGGAATAAGCCTATTATAGGCTTCGGCTAGGCCCCCTAGCTGCATCATTGTCGAAGGTAGCCAGGTGGCTATTGTGGGAAAGGCGGTTAGTATGGCCAAGGCAGTGAGCATCAGGTGCCCTGACCCGGTCAATTAAAGAATAGTTACTGTGAGTCCAAAGTACCAAGCCCCCTGTTGAGCAATCATCAGATTAATGCCTGCGGCTGACTTTCACGGTACCTTTATCAGCATCAAGCTCTACATGGTCTCCAGTTTTTATCAAATCTACGGGGTCACCATCTAGTCTGTCCACCATAGGGATGTTACTGATAATAGCTCCCATGGCAATGATGGGGTCGGCACGCAGATTTATCATCCCCCCTGGTGCTGTTTTGAATCTCGCCATCTCATAAATTATGAAGCTGCCACAAGTTGACCCC